>Ga0153956_1000011_pt1 | contig 345265 bp, 285 predicted proteins | sample TSFL040MetaG_FD_104704 | JGI IMG/M metagenome (GOLD analysis project Ga0153956, IMG submission 104704) | Attine ant fungus gardens microbial communities from Florida, USA - TSFL040 MetaG | ecosystem: Host-associated > Fungi > Mycelium > Unclassified | place: USA: Florida, Wekiwa Springs... | reverse complement strand
CTTCTCGCGGCAACCCCATATTGATGATTTCATTCCAGGGGAATGCCCGCTATCGGCCGCATGGCGGCGTCGCGCGTCGCTCACGTGGCGCGGCCACGCAGCGCTCCTTGCTCCTTGCCATCCACCCGATAGCGGGCATTCGCACGTGCGTTCCATATGTAAACAGACCCTAGGCTTCGCCCGCACGCATGCGCGCGCGGTCGCGCCGCATCATCCGCTCGACGAATCGGGTTTGCGGAATCGACACGACGATGAAAAGCAGCGCCACGGTGCTGACCGCGGAAAGATTGTAGTAATTCGACGCAATCAACATCGACTGATTGAACGAATCGATCACACCGACCACCGACACCAGCGCGGTATCTTTCTGCAACGAGATAAAGGAATTGAGCAGCGGCGGAATGATCTGCCGGATGCCCTGCGGAACGATCACGAAGCGCAAGGTCTGAAAATGGGACAGACCGAGCGAACGTGCGGCGGCATTCTGACTCCAGTGAATGCTCAGGATGCCGGCGCGATAGATTTCCGCGACGTACGCGCCGACGGTCAACGTCAACGCGACGATCACGAACACCGTCAGCGAAAAATCTTTCAGCACCGGAATGCCGGTCAACGGAATGCCGAAACCGACCAGGTAGATCACCAGCACCGCGGGCACCGCCCGGAAGATATCGACATACGCGGTCGCGATCAGACGAACCGGTTTGCCCGCGATGCCGGGCGCGAACATCGCGAGCGCGACGATCAACCCCCAGATCAACACCAGTACTTCGGTAATGATCGAGATCTTGACGTTCATCCAGAACGCCGCAAGCACCAAGGGGAAGGTCTTCACCATCAGGGGCACCGCGAAGAACGTCTTGGCGACCGCCTGATGGTTGACCAGAAAGAACTGACAGACCACCACCACGACCAGTTGCGCCAACGCATAGCCCAACGCGATAAAGCACTGGTCGCGAGCGTCCGAGCGAGCGCCGCGTGCTTCCGCGAGATTGCGCCGCGCGCAAGCATCGCGAATACGGCCGCTCGCCTTGAGCGCCCGGACTACCGGCACGACCAGCATGACCGACAGCAACGCGAGAACCACGGCGAGCGCATTGACCCACGCGCCGTCGAAACGAGCGGCGAGGAACGACGCGCGCATCACGGCGACCGTGTACCAGCTGCCCGCCACGACGGCCGCGACCGCCGCGATCGAGGCGACGAGGAGCGACGTGGGCACGCACGGCGCGCGCCCCATCCTCAAGCGACGCCCGTTGCCCGCGGGGCTCGGCATCACGTCGCTTGTCTGTCGCGTTGCATTGCTCATGGTCAAAGCTCGTTGGTTGAGTGCGGGTCGAGTCGCTTAGGGGTTCAGCACCGGCACCCTGGTCGGATCCGCACCGAGTTCGGGCGTCAGGTACTTCGCGCTCAGCTTGTCCAGCGTGCCGTCTTTCTTCATACCGTCGATCAGCTGATTGAACGCCGCCAGATTCGGCGAATCCTTGTTGACGAGGCCGCCCCACTTTTCACCGGTATCGAAACGGCCGACTACTGCCAATGCGCCATTCGAATTCTTCGCGCGCAGCAGCACGTTCGGCGTGTCGTAGATCACCGCATCGACCTGGCCGGCGGCGAGCGCGGTGTACATCGACGGCGGATCGTTGAACACCTTCGGCGCCTCGGTGGGCTTGACGTTCTGGACGATGTAATCGTAAGCCGTGGTGCCGCGCTCAACCGCATAGCGAAGGCTCGCGAGATTCTTCTTGTCGACCCTGGTGCCGGCCTTGACCAGAATCCCTTGATCGGAATTGAAATACGGCTCGGTGAAATTCACGACCTGCTTGCGCGGCTCGGTGATCGTGATCTCGCTCAGCGCGATATCGAATCCCTCCGATTTTCCGGTCAGAATCTGCTGGAACGACCGGCTCACCAGATTCACACGGTCGAGGCCCGCGCGATACGCCATGTTGGCGGCCATGCAGTACTCGAAGCCGTCCTTGATCGTGTCGAGCGAATCGCCATTCCACCAGCCCGGCACACCGAGCACCGGCCGCACCGACAGCGCGCCCGGAACGACGGTCGTCAGCTTGACCGAGCCCTTCTGCCCGGTGATTTCGCATTTGCCAAAGTCCTGCGCGGCGAATGCGGTGGCGGTGATGGCGCTCAAAGCGACGCACACCGCCGCCCGATGAAACCACGTTGTGCGTTTTTTTGCGAGAGGCATGCTGCCTGGTGTCACATTAGTCTCCTCAATTGTGGGGTACTGCTTCTTCAACGACGGTACAGATTACCGGGTGCGGCGGCAAAACGAGAACAGCACAAGCCCTGCGCTCAAGCCGCTCAAGCCGCGCAAGGTGTCGCGGGCTGCGCGATGCCGCCATGAGGCATACCGCCCGACACATCGCCCCATAGCACCGCATGATCCTCCGGCAACGCGCGCGAGTTCGGCACCGACAACCACAGCCTCATCAGCATCCGGTCCTGCCCGGTCGTCGCGTCATCCTTGAACGCGGTGCGCCCGTGATAGACGATGTGGTTGTTCAGCAGTTGGATGTCGCCGGGCGCGAAGCGCATTTCGAAGCATTGCTCCTGCGCGATTTGCAGCAGCATCCGCAACGCTTCGTGCTCCGCATCGGTCAGTTTGCGCACGCTCGAAAGCAGTTGCGCATTCTCGATATACGTCAACGAAAAGTGACTCGTGAGCTTGCCGTCGCGCACGCCGAACACCGGCAGATCGTAAGTCACGTACTGGCCGCCGGCTTCTTCGCCGAAGCGGCTGCGCGGAATCGGTTTGCACAGCAGCGCATGCAGATCCGGCCGGCGCCGGAGCATTTCGTTGTAGACGGTCGCGCTGCTCGCGAGCTTGCTGACGCCGCCTTCCGATGCCTGGCGCACGCACAGCAAGCCGACCACGTCGCAGCGGTCGGTATGAAAGCGCAGTTCGCCGGGCGACAGCGTACGCGCGCCCGACGACAGAAACTCCTTGCCCGATGCGTCCACGGTCGAGCCATAGAGTTTGGCGCCGACGCCCGCGCCTTCGTCCTTGATCTCGCGCATCAGTTCGCCGCGGCGGTTCTGGAACATCGGCGTGCCGAGATGATGGCCGAGCGCATACCAGATGCGGCGCAACTGTTGCTGGTCATAGCGGGCGACATCGAGGCCGCGGATTTTCACCATCCCGGAGCCGTTTTCGAGTTCCTCGCGCACGTCGTCGAAAAACGCCTGCGCGCCGGGCAGCGGGAAGTTATCGCGGTCGACGCCGGTCCAGTCGATGGCGGCCGACTTGCGCACGGCGAGGTCGATCTGATCCAGCACGGCGGGCGGAAAGTCCCTGACCCATCGCGGGTTTTCATACATTTCGACACCGTTCCACACGCACGCACCTTGCAGGTATTCGGCGGATGACATGGGTTCTCCAAAGTGATTGAGACCCGGGCGCTGTCGGCCCCGAGCTTCGATGTGGTTAGCACGGGCGCTACTGCCGCGTTGCAGAGTTGTATATACAAGATATGCACGATAAGTCGCGGCTAGTTTTCCTTCAAGCGCTTCCCGTAAGAATGCGGGCAAACCCCTATTCCCGGTACACATTCGCAGAACCGCGCAGCGGCGCGGGATCGACTTCCTCGATACTCTCGCCGCCGGCTACTCGCCGATCAGCGCCGGAATCCGTGCCTTCAGCGCATCGATCGCGACACGCGTTTTCGCCCGCAAATGACGCACTTTCGGCCAGACCGCATAGATCTCCTGAGAGCGCACCCGATAGCTGTCGAGCACCGGCACGAGCGCACCGCTTTGCGCGTGACGCGTAAGCAGCCAGCACGGCAGCCACGCGAGCCCGTACCCGTCGATCGCCGCCGCGGCGATCGCCTGGATATCGTCCATGCTGACCTGCGAGCGAATGCGCGGCGGCTGGGCGTTGCGATCGGTGCCTTTGGTCGCGTTCCATGGTGCGGCGGCGCCCGCGCACGAATAGGCGATCGCGACGTGATCCGCGAGTTGTTCGAGGCTGCGCGGCGTGCCGTGGCGCGCGAGGTATGCGGGCGACGCGCCGATCACGATGTGCTGCGTGCCGAGCCGCCGCGCCGCGAGTGTGCTGCTGTCGCGCAACTCGCCGATGCGCACCGCAAGGTCGAAGCCCTCTTCGATCAGATCCGTGTAGCGGTCGGTAAAGGAAAGGTCGATCTGCAAGTTCGGATATTGGCGCGCGAGGTCGAGCAGCACCGGCGCGACGCATAAATGCCCAAACGCTTCGGGCACGCTGACACGCAATCGGCCGCTGGGCTCGGCGCGACCGTGGTCGAGCGCGGCCTCGGCAACGTCGAGTTCCGCGAGCGCGCGCACGCAGCCTTCGTAATAGGCATGGCCCTCGGCCGTCAGTGTCTGGCTGCGCGTGCTTCGCTGCAGCAGCCGCACCCCGAGCCGCGTCTCCAGCCGGCCGATCGCCTTGCCGACCGCCGAGCGCGTCAGGTGCATCCGCTCGGCCGCGAGCGCAAAGCTGCCGGCCTCGACCACCTGCACGAACGTCGCTACGCCATCGAGGTTATCCATCGCTTGATGCCCCGTTATTGGTTCCTCTCAGGAATCTATCATGGGAATTTAACTGGTCAATAGGCGAATCATATTCTCGTAGACTTCATCAGGAAATCCGCCGATCCGCTGCCCGGTGCCACGCAGCGGCGCGCAAATCTTTCTGGAGTCAGATATGCAGGTATGCGAGATAGAACGTGAAGCTTCCGCCGACAAAACTTTCCCCTTGCGGATTCGACGGAACACCGTCGCGCTGATCGCCGTGTGCCTCGCGGCGATGATGTTCAGCCTGGAGATCTCCAGCGTGCCGGTGATCCTGCCGACGCTGGAGGCGGTGCTGCACGCGGACTTCAAACAGATGCAGTGGATCATGAACGCCTACACGATCGCCTGCGCGAGCGTGCTGATGGCGACCGGAACCCTCGCGGACCGGTTCGGCCGCAAGCGGGTGTTCATCGTCACGATCGCGCTGTTCGGCATCGCGTCGCTGCTGTGCGGATTGGCGCCGAGTTCGTCCGTGCTGATCGCGAGCCGCTTCGTTCAGGGCGCAAGTGGCGGCGCGATGCTGATTTGTCTGGTCGCGGTGCTGTCGCATCAGTTTCCGCAGGGCGCCGAACGTGCGCGCGCGTTCAGCGCGTGGGGCATCATCCTCGGCATCGGTCTGGGTTTCGGGCCGCTGGTCGGCGGTGCGATCGTCGCGTTGTCCAGCTGGAAATGGGTGTTCTGGGTCCACGTTCTGATTGCGCTGCTGACACTCGCGCTCACCGTTATCGCCGTACGTGAATCGTGTGATCCGCACGCGCGCAAGCTCGACGTTGCCGGCATCGTGACGTTGTCGGCATCGATCTTCGGCTTCGTGTGGTTCATTACGCAAGGCGCCGATATCGGCTTCGCGAGCCGAACCGGGCTGACGATTCTGGCCGCGAGCGCGGGCGGCCTCGTTGCATTTTTCGTGATCGAACTGCGCAGCGCGAATCCGATGTTCGATTTTTCGGTATTCAGAATCCGCAATTTCTCGGGCGCGTTGCTCGGCTCGGTCGGGATGAACTTCAGCTTCTGGCCGTTCATCATCTATCTGCCGATTTATTTCCAGCATGCGCTCGGCGAAGGTCCGGTCGTGGCCGGCCTGTTCCTGCTCGCCTATACGTTGCCCACGCTGGTGTTCCCGCCGATCGGCGAGCGCCTCGCCTTGCGCTACACGCCGGCTGTGGTGATTCCGGGAGGCCTGTTCACGATCGGGCTGGGCTTCTTTCTGATGCGAATCGGCAGCGCGGTCGATCATGCAAGCGCGCTCGCGCTTCTGCCCGGCTGCCTGGTCGCGGGTGCCGGGCTCGGCATCACCAACACGCCGGTGACGAATACGACGACCGGGTCCGCGTCGGGCGCGCGGGCCGGCATGGCATCAGGTATCGATATGAGCGCGCGGATGATCACGCTGGCGATCAACATCGCGATGATGGGCCTGCTGTTGGTGAAGAGCGTCGCGCATCGTTTGCAGCATGCGTTCGCGGGCACGCGCGTCACCGGCTCGTGGGACGGCGTGGCGAACCGCGTCGCCGCGGGCGAGCTGGAGCCCGTCCACGCCGCGATCGGAGCGGCGTGGCACGCGGATGCAGTCACCGAGGCGAGCCGCGCGGCGCTGGTGCACGGATTCGGTTGGCTGATGGTTTATGGCGGCGGCGCCGTTTGTGCGCTTGCCGTCGTCAGCTATCTGATTTTCCGCGGCGGCAAGCTCAGGCGATAAGCGTTCGCGGCGGCGGCGAACAACCGTGTGCGATCAATAGCCCGGCACCATCTTCAGTTGCCGCCGCAACAGCAGATAAAACGCGGCGCCGTGCGTAATCATCAGCACCGGCACGTAGATCACCGGAATTACGTACACCGCGCCCAGTTCGCCCGCGCGCGCGGGTAGATCGGTTTGAACCGCGTGGTAGTAGTCGACGATCAGATCGGTCGCCCCCGCCACATTGAAAGCCACGACCAGCGACCAGAACAGCGGCCGCACGCGCGCCGCGAGCAGCGCCAGCAGCGCCAGAACCGCCGTGGCGAAGTCGCCGTATGCGGCGAACACCGCGAAGCTCGCCGGAAGGTCCGCTCCCACGACGCCCGGCAGCATGAACACGAGGCCAAAGAAACGGAAGCTATGCAACGTGGCAATCGCCCGCTGTGCATCGAATGCGTCCATCGATTTGAGCCGGGGCCATACGTAGGTGCCGAAGCAAAGCAGCCACGCGATATAGCCGAGAACGAGATGCAGCTGAAAAAGAAGTGGCGGCGACATGTAGCCTCCTGAGCGGTTTTGCCGAAGATTTCCGACAGGTGTCAGGTGTACCATCGTCTCGCGCAAGCGACTATTCCTCACCATGTTGACGGCCTATGAAGCAGAACTTCACAGTCAGGCAGGGCGCACTCGACGGTGTCGAAGTCTTTCTGAGCGTGGCCCGGCATCGCAGTTTTCGCCGGGCCGCCGCCGAACTCGGCGTGACGCCGTCGGCCGTCAGTCAGACCGTGCGCGTGCTCGAGGAGCGCATCGGCGCGGCACTCTTCACGCGCACTACCCGCAGCGTCGGCCTGACCGAAGCCGGCGAGCGGTTTCTGTCGCGCGCGAAGCCCGCGTTCGAAGAACTGGTCGCCGCCAGCGAAGTCGCGCGCGGACTCGGCCAGCGGCCAGCCGGCTTGTTGCGTCTGTCGGTGCCGCGCGCGGTGATTCCGCTCTTGCTCGAGCCGCTGATCGCATCGTTTTGCAAGGCCAATCCCGAAGTCGAGGTGGAAATCTCCGCCGGCAAGGAGCTGATCGATCTGGCCGCGGACGGATTCGACGCCGGCATCCGGCTCGGTCAGTTCGTCGCCGCCGACCTGGTCGCGGTGCCGATGACCCCGCCGTTCCGTTTAGTCGTCGTCGGCAGCCCCGCGTATTTCGCGCAGCACGAGCGGCCCACACACATCGACGATCTGCGTGAGCATGCGTGCCTGCGCTGGCGCCGCTCCAGCGGCGCACTCGCGCTATGGTCGTTCAACGACAGTGACAACGACCGCGATCACGAGATCGAGATCGCGGTGTCCGGCCCGCTGATCGCCAGCGACTACCCGACGATGCTCGGCGCGGCGATCGAAGGCATTGGCCTCGCTCAGCTCCCCGCGCCGATGACCGCCGAAGGGTTGAAAACGGGCAAGCTGGTGCAAGTGCTGGAGACCTACGCGCCGATGATTCCGGGCGTGTTTCTTTACTATCCCGGCCGCCGGCAGATCCTGCCGAAGCTGCGCGCGTTCATCGATCATGTGAAAAGCCGTGCGGCGGATAACGCTCAGGCCGCCGCGCGGCATGCCCGGACGCGGACGACATCGGCGAAGAAGGCTGACGGCTAGCGCGAACGATCGACGAATGCGGACATGCGATGCCTCCGTTTTCGGACCCCGGTTGTACCGGTATAGAGGCACTTGCCGAATGACCGTTGTTAGCTGCCGGCTCGCAAAATTGTTAAAGTGACGTTCTCTCCCCATTCGCGTCACGTAGTTCGACATCATGCGCACCACCCGAGCCATCCACGCCGTCGAGCGGCTGAAAACGCGCAGCGGCAATCCACGCTTCGCCGCGATCAGCCTGTCCGGCGGTCTGTTCTATCTGGTCGACAAATCGAGCGGCGTCGACAGGAAAGTGTCCGAGCCGCTGGCGCTCGACGAGTTCGTCAAATTCGTCGACGCATTCGGCCCGCCAAAGCCGCGCAAGGCCAGCAAGCTCGATATCGCGTTCGAAGCGCAGATCAAGAAAAGCAAGGGCGGTTGATGGCGCGCCTGGCGCGGCGCTTATCGATGGCTTGAACCAGATCGACCGTCTTCAGCCCCTTCGCGCTCCTCACGCTCCTTCACACCCTTTTAAGCCGTTTTACGCCGCTTCGATCTCCCTCCATGCCCCATCCGCGGCGCTGCTTTGCAACACCGCATCGATAAAACGCAGCCCCGCCACACCATCGTCGACGGTCGTCAACAAGCGGCTTTCCAGCGGCGGCGCACGCCCCGCATTCAGCGCTTCGATCTGCAACGCCGCATCCTTGTACAACTGCGCGAACGCTTCCAGATAGCCTTCCGGATGCCCGGACGGCACGCGCGTCGCATGCGCGGCGAGCGCACTCTTCACGCGCGCGCGGGTCAAGCGTTCGGACGCTCCGCCCAGCGGCGTGAACCACAATTCGTTCGGCTGCTCCTGATCGAACGCCAGCCCCGCCTTCGTGCCGTAGACGCGCAAGCGCAGCGCGTTTTCCGCGCCGCTCGCCACCTGGCTCGCCCACAACATGCCGCGCGCGCCGTTCGAATAACGCAGCATCGCCTGAACGTGATCGTCGATCCGGCGCCCCGCTACGAACGTGTGCAATTCCGCGGACAGCGCATGCGGGATCATCCCCGTTACGAACGCCGCAAGCTGATACGCATGCGTGCCGATATCGCCGAGACAGCCGGCGGGCCCCGCCAGCGCCGGATCGGTACGCCAGCCCGCCTGCCTGTTCGCGCCGCCGGCTTCGACCGGCTCGGCGAGCCAGTCCTGCGCATATTCGACCTGCACGACACGCAGCTCGCCCAACTCGCCGCGCTCCACCAGCTCGCGCGCATGCCGCACCAACGGATAGCCGGAATACGTATGCGTCAATGCAAAGAGCCGCTGCCTGTCGCGCGCGAGCTTCGCGAGTGCGTAACCTTCCACGAGCGAAACCGCCAGCGGCTTGTCGCAGATCACGTGAATACCCGCTTCGAGAAACGCGGTCGCGACCGGCGCATGCAGATGATTCGGCGTAACGATCGCAACCGCGTCGATACCGTCGTCACGGGCCGCTTCGGCGCGCGCCATCTCGCGCCAGTCCGCGTAGCTGCGCGCGATGCCGGCCTCGTCAGCGCTTGCCTGCGCGCGTTGCGGATCGGACGACAACGCGCCCGCCACCAGTTCGAAGCAATCGTCGAGCCGCGCGGCGATCCGATGCACCGCGCCGATGAACGCGCCCTGCCCGCCACCGACCATACCGAGTCTGAGCTTTCGTCGTTGCATTGCTTCGCGCTCCGTGCGTTGAACTGCTGCTGCCATCGACAGCCCATCAAAAAATCAAATCCCCAGCACGTTCTTCAGTTGCGCGGTATCGACACCACTGCCCGCGAAATCGTCGAATGCATGCTCGGCCACGCGGATGATGTGACGGCGAATAAACTCCGCGCCCTCGCGCGCGCCATCGTGCGGATGCTTCAACGCGCACTCCCATTCGAGCACGGCCCAGCCCGGAAAATCGAACTGCGCCATCTTCGAGAAGATCGCGCCGAAATCGATCTGCCCATCGCCGAGCGAGCGAAACCGCCCCGCGCGTTCGACCCAGCCGCTATAGCCGCCATACACACCCTGCCTGCCGGTTGGCCGAAACTCCGCGTCCTTCACATGAAACGCCTTGATGCGCTCGTGATAGATATCGATGAACGCGAGGTAATCGAGCTGTTGCAGCACGAAATGGCTCGGATCGTAGAGGATATTCGCGCGCGGATGCTGTTCGACCGCGTCGAGAAAGCGCTCGAACGTCACGCCGTCGTGCAGGTCCTCGCCCGGATGCAGCTCGTAGCACACGTCGACGCCGGCCGCATCGAACGCATCGAGAATCGGCCTCCAGCGGCGCGCGAGTTCGTCGAACGCGGCTTCGACGAGACCGGCCGGGCGCTGCGGCCACGGGTACAGATACGGCCACGCGAGCGCGCCAGAAAACGACACATGCGTATCGAGCCCGAGGCGCCGCGACGCCCGCGCCGCGAGCTTCATCTGCTCGCTCGCCCATTGCGCGCGAGCCGCCGGATTGCCGCGCACGTGCGGCGCGGCGAAGCCGTCGAACAACGTGTCGTAGGCCGGATGCACGGCGACCAGTTGGCCTTGCAGATGCGTCGACAATTCGGTGATCGCGACACCCGCGTTGTCGGCGGTCTCGCGCAGCTCGTCGCAATACGCGTCGCTCGTGGCCGCTTTGTCGAGATCGATCAGACGCGGGTCGCACGGCACCTGCACGCCCTTGAAGCCGAGGCCGGCGGCCCAGCCCGCCAGATGCGCGAAATTGTCGAACGGCACTTCGTCGCCCATGAACTGGGCAAGAAAGATCGCCGGACCTTTGATGGTTTTCATCGTACGGCTCCTCGAACGGGCGCGCGTCTGCCCTGTCCCGCGCCATCCCGCGAGCGGGACACCGCAACACGCGCGCTAACCAATGCCCGGAGCGCCTCTCAGAACGGCGAGTCCGGGAAATAGAACTGTTGCGCGTTTTCCTTCGTGATCAGCACCGACGGGATGATCGTCGTGGCCGGCAGCTTGTCGCCCTTCAGACGCGCTTCGGCAGTCAGCTTGATCGCGTCGTAGATGAATTTCGGCGAATACGACACGTCGGCCTTGATCATCGGCGCGCCGTCCATCACGTCCTTCACCATGCCCTTCGAGCCCGCGCCGCCGAACACGATCTTGATGTCGTTGCGCTTCGCCTGATCGATTGCCTTGACCACGCCGACCGCCATGTCGTCGTCGGCGGCCCACACCGCGTCGATATGCTTGAAGCGCGTCAGATAGTCCTGCATCACCTTGAACGCGTCATCGCGGTTCCAGTTCGCGTACTTCGCATCGAGAATCTTGATGTCCGGGTAGTTCTTCATCACGCCGGTGAACGCGGTCCAGCGCTCGTTGTCGAGCGTGGTCGGAATGCCGCGCAGCGCGACGATATTGCCCTTGCCGTCGAGCGCCTTCGCCAGATACTCGGCCGGGATCTTGCCGAACGCGGCGTTGTCGCCGGCCACGTACGCGTCCTGCGCGCTGGTGTCGGTCAAACCGCGATCGACGACCGTCACGTACACGCCTTTTTTCTTCACCTGCGCAACCGGCTGCGTCAGCGATGCCGATTCGTACGGGAAGATCACCAGCGCGTTGATCTTGTTGACGGTCACGAGGTCCTGCAACTGGTTCGCCTGCTCGGGCGCATTGGCCGCGGTCTTCACGATCACCTTCAGATCGGGATGCGCTTTTTCGAGATCGGCCTTCGCCTTGTTCGCCCACCAGACGATGCCGCCGGTAAAGCCGTGGTCGGCCGTCGGAATCGCGACGCCCAGCGTGACCTTGTCGTCGGCACGCGCCGCGCCCGCGGTGCCCAGTATCCCCAACGCCAGCATGCCGGCGCCGATCGCTCGAATGACCTGCTTCATGGTTATGTCTCCTTGATGAGGCGTCCGGGCGCCTCGTTTTTCGGACCTGCCGTTGCGTTGCCGGGACTTGCGTTTGCCACCCTGCGTTTGCCACCGCCACGCTACTACCGTCTCCCTCGCTGCACGAACGCGACGAAGATGATCACCACGCCCTGCACCGCCGCGTTCAGATACACGCTGATGATGCTGGTCAGATTCAGAATGTTCGCGATCACCGACAGCAGGATCGCGCCGATCACCGTGCCGACCACGCGCCCCTCGCCGCCCCTGAGCGCGGTGCCGCCGACCACCACCGCCGCGATCGCCTCCAGTTCCCACAGAAGCCCGGTGGTCGGCGTGGCCGAGCCGAGCCGCGGCACGTACAGCACGGTCGCAACGCCGACGCAAATGCCGACCAGCACATAGGTGACGATCTTCACGGTATCGACGCGAATCGCCGCATAGCGCGCGACCTGTTCGTTCGAACCGATCGCCTGCACATGCCGGCCGAACGCGGTGCGATTGAGGATCAGCGCGCCGCCCGCGGCGACCACGAGAAACACCCAGATCGGCACCGGCACGCCGAACAGGCTCGCGTAATACACCGGACCGTAGAGATCGGACAGCGAATCGTTGAGCGTCAACGCGCCGCCATCGGCAAGCCACGTCAGCACCGCGCGAAAGATCCCCAACGTGCCGAGCGTGACGATGAACGGCTCGATGCGCCCTTTGGTAATCAGCAGACCGTGCGCGCAACCGAACAGCGCGCCGAGCACGAGCGCCGCGACGATGCCGATCGCGACGATCGCGAGCGGCGGCAGCGCGTGGCCGGCCGCCCCCGAAGCCAGCGCGTTCATCAGCCAGATCATGCTGCCCGCGATCAGCGCGGCCATCGATCCGACCGACAGATCGATGCCGCCCGAAATGATCACGAAAGTCATGCCGACCGCGATGATGCCGATGAACGACGTGCGCGTCAGCACGTTCATCAGGTTGTCGAGCGTCGCGAAGTCGCGATTCAGCAAGGTGCCGACGATGCACAGCAGAATCAGCCCGACCAGCGGCCCGAGCGTATACAGGCGCCGCGCGACGCGCAGCGCGCGGCCGCCTTGCACGGTCTCAGTGGGTGCCGGTCGCATGGGCGATCAACTCCTCTTCGGTCAGATGTTCGAGCGTGAGCGTCGCTTGCAAACGTCCCGCGCGCATCACCGCGACGCGATGGCACAAGCCGATCAGCTCGATCAGTTCGGATGAAATGACGATCACCGCGCGGCCCTGCGCGGCGAGACGATGAATCAGGAAATAGATGTCGCGTTTCGCGCCGACGTCGACGCCGCGCGTCGGTTCGTCGAGCACGATCACGTTCGGGTCGGGCTGCAGAAACTTCGCGAGCGCGAGCTTCTGCTGATTGCCGCCGGAGAGCATCCGCGCGCGGCTCGACAGGTCGCCGGTGCGAATGCCGAATTCGTCGACCGCTTTCGTCAATGCCGCGCGGCCCGCCTTCATATCGAGCAGCGGATGCGCGTAGCGTTCGAGCGTCATCAGCGTGAGGTTGTCCTGCAAGCTCAGGTCGACATGCAAGCCCTTGCCTTTGCGATCCTCGCTCAGATACGTAAGGCCGTCGCGCATCGCGTCGCGCGGGCTTTTCAGATCGACGCGACGGCCGGCGATTTCGATGTCGCCCGCAGTGCGTTTGCGCAGACCGATGATCGATTCGAACGCTTCGGTGCGGCCCGCGCCGACGAGGCCCGCGAAGCCGAGCACTTCGCCCGCGCGCACCTCGAAGCTCAGATCCTCGACCCAGTCCGGCACCGTGAGGCCTGTGACCCGCAACGCGATTGGCGCGTCGGCGGGCACCGCCGGCTTGTCGGCAAACATATCGGACAGCTCGCGCCCGACCATCAGGTTCGCCATCTGCTGGCGCGCGAGCCCGGCGGTCTCGCCGCGCGCGACGAAACGGCCGTCGCGCATCACGATCACTTCATCGGTGATGCGTTCGACTTCATCGAGCTTGTGCGAGATGTAGACGATCGTCACGCCGTCGGCTTTCAGCCTGGCCATCAGCGTGAAGAGCCGTTCGGTTTCCGCGGGTGTCAGCGTCGCGGTCGGCTCGTCCATGATCAACAGACGCGCGCGCCGCGACAGCGCCTTCGCGATCTCGACCATCTGCTTTTCCGCGACGATCAGATCGCGCACCCTGGTATCCGGCGCCTTGTCGAGACCGACCTGCGCGAGATAGCGCGCGGCCTCGGCGCGCATCGCCGCATCGTCGACGAACCAGCCGCGCCGTTTCTCGTGACCCAGATACATGTTCTGCGCGATCGTCAGATGCTCGGCGAGGTTGAACTCCTGGTGAATCAGCACGATGCCCTGCGCCTCGGCATCGCGCGAGCCGGCAAAGCGCTGCGCCTGCCCATCGATGAACACGCTGCCCGAACTCGCTATCTCGTAGCCGGCGAGGATTTTCATCAGCGTCGACTTGCCCGCGCCGTTTTCGCCGAGCAGGCCATAGATGCGCCCCGGCGCAAGCTCGAAACTCACGCCGTGCAGCACGCGCACCGGGCCGAAGTCCTTGCGGATGTCGTCGAAACGGATCGCGAGGCTCATCGCTCAGGCGCTCCTGCGCACAACCAGGCGATGCGGCAACAGCACGCCGGGCACATCGGCCCGCGGATCCGCGAGACGCTGCAACAACAGACGCGCGGCGGTTTCGCCGAGCTCGCGCATCGGCTGAGCGATCGTCGTCAGCGGCGGATCGATCTGCGCGGCCAGCGAGATGTCGTCGAAGCCGGCCACCGCGACATCGTCGGGCACACGCTTGCCGACGCTGCGCAAGCCGTGGATCACGCCGATCGCGAGCGTGTCCGATACCGCGAAAATCGCGCTCGGCGCATCGGCTTGCTGCATCAGCGCGGCCGCGGCCGCCGCGCCCGCTTCGTAGTCGAGGCTGTTCAGATTCATCCGCCAGCGCGGGTCGGGCGCGATGCCGGCGTCGCGCAACGCGTCGAGATAGCCCTGCTGACGCTGCCGCGCGTACAGATAGCCGACATCGGAATTGATCAGCCCGATGCGCCGGTGGCCGCGCGCGAGCAGGTGCCGCACCGCGTCGCCGGCGGCCCGGTAGTTGTCGATCCCGGCATACGGCACGCCGACCGCCGGATCGAACTCGCAGCACGCGACCCACGGCAGCGCGTGCGACGCTTCGCCGAGCGCCTGCTGGATCGTGGCCGGGTCGAGACAGATCGCGCCGTCCGCGCGGCGTCGCCGCAGCATGTCGAAGTAGCTGCGTTCGCGGCCCGGGTCGGCGCCGGTGTCGCACAACAGCATGAAATAGCCGTGCTGACGCGCGACGCTGTCGATCCCGCGCACGATCTCCGCGTAAAACGGATTGCCGAAGTCGGGGACCATCGTCAATAGCAGGCGGCTTTCCGCGGTGCGCAGATTGCGCGCGAGTTCGTTGACGCGATAGCCGCTCGCGTCGATCGCGGCAAGCACCTTGTCGCGCGTGGCGGGCCGCACATTCTCGTGACCGTTCAGCACGCGCGACACCGTCGCGACCGACACGCCCGCCTGCTCCGCCACGCCCGAAATCGACGGTCCCTCGCCCGCGCGCTGCAAACGCGGCTGGGGCCGGCTCGCCTCGCTGGATAACGAAGCGGACACCGAAGCGGATGACGATCGGGACGACGTTCTGGACACGGCGGCTCGCGGCAAAATGTAATCGATTACATTTTGCCGCGACGGCGGGGCGAATCGCAAGGACGGATCGCTAGGGATTAACACGGAGGCCGTGCCGCACCGTTGCAGCGGCTGCCTGCGCCAATCGTGCCCGCGAGCGTCCGGCGCGAGCCCGCCATTTGGTACAATCCCGCAGTTCCCCTGATCCTGATGTGGCTTGCAGTCCGAAGGCCTTCGCGACGAAGCCGCGCCCACCGGCAACCGGCCGCGGCACAAGTCAGGGCAAAAGTCCGCGGCACATCTCGCCCGCTCGCCAAACCAAAACCGCAGAATCCACCATGAACATCGAGCAAGCGCGTTTCAACATGATCGAACAGCAGATCCGCCCCTGGGAAGTGCTCGACCAGGACGTGCTGAATCTGCTGTCGATCGTCAAGCGTGAGAATTTCGTCCCCGCCGCCTACCGCGATCTCGCTTTCGCCGACTTCGAAGTGCCGCTGCCGGCCGGCCAGCATATGCTGGCGCCGCGCGTCGAAGCGCGCACGCTGCAGGAACTGGCGGTGAAGAAGCACGAGAGCGTGCTGGAAATCGGCGCGGGCTCGGGTTACATGGCGGCGCTGCTCGCGCACCGCGCGCAACACGTGCTGAGCGTCGATATCGAGCCGGAACTGGCCGAACTGGCAAAGAGCAACCTGATCGCCAACGGCGTGCTGAACGTCGAAGTCGCAACCGGCGACGCATCGCGCGGCTGGACGGGCGCGGCGCCTTACGATGTGATCCGCGTGTCGGGCGGTCTGCCGGTGCTGCCGCAGGAAATCCTCGAACAGTTGAAAGTCGGCGGCCGTCTCGCGGCATTCGTCGGCACGGCGCCGGTAATGAAGGCGCAGATCATCACGCGTATCGACGAGAAGCAGTACCGCATTGCCGACGTGTTCGAAACCTATATCGAGCCGCTCGCCAACGCGGTGCAGCCGGCGCGTTTCAAGTTCTAGGCGGTAGCTGAAAGCGGCTTGCGAGCCGCGTCATCGAACCGGACGGCGCGCACGCCGCCGTCCGCGTCAAAAAAGTCACCAGCGTCATTTCAAGACGATATTCGGACGCACGTGTTGCCGCACCATTTCCGGGTAATCGAACACCTTCGGCGCGGAGATCGACTGCTGGGCGGACATTCGCGTGCCGGTTGCGATTCGTTCGCGGACAGCAAAGCGTTACGGTTTGCTACCATACGCAGTCGACCCGGACTCAAGCCGTCTTACCCCTTCCCGAACCGAATACTCAGCTGATGCAAAATCTGACCGCCTCCGCACTCGCCGAATGGCTCGCCGATACCTCGCGTCCCGCGCCCGTGCTGCTCGACGTGCGCGAGCCGTGGGAACTGCAAACCGCGTCGATCGCCGGCGTCGTATCGATTCCGATGCGCGAAATCCCCGCGCGCAGCGAAGAACTCGACGACGACGCGCAGATCGTCTGCATCTGCCATCACGGCGCGCGCAGCGCGCAAGTCGCGATGTTCCTCGAATCGCGCGGCCACACCAACGTTTTCAATCTGCAAGGCGGTATCGACGCGTGGTCGCGCCAGGTCGATCCTGCGATTCCGACGTATTGAGATTCACCGCGCTAGCGCATTGAGACGGCGCAACGGCTAACGGTCGTTGCGCCGTCTGTCGTTTCCGTCCCGCCACCCGCCCGCCTCTCCACTCACCGACACGCGCGCTTCATCGCGGCACAGCCCGCACCTGAACGAAGCGCGTCACACCCGTCTGCACCACTTTCGCTCCCCGCCATGGCGATAGCCGTCGCCCACCACGCATCGCGTATGAGTGCCGCCGGCCCGCGCCATGACACGCATTGCTTATCCCCAGCGGTTCGACGCAGCCGGATCCGCAACATGGCATGTGCCTTGCAGTACACCGGCGGCTATTCGTACAGGCCCAGCACTGCTGCCTGAAATCGATGCTTATAAACAGTCACCGTCCACGGCAAGGGGAAAACACATGAAACGTCGCAGTCTGTTGAAGTTCGGCTCCATGTCCGGCGCGCTCGCGCTGATGGGCCGCGTGCCGTTCGCGCACGCGCAGTCCGACAGTGGTCCGATCAAGGTCGGCATCCTGCATTCGCTGTCGGGCACGATGGCGATCTCCGAAACGTCGCTGAAGGACACGGCGCTGATGACCATCGCGGACATCAACAGGAACGGCGGCGTGATGGGCCGTCAGATCCAGCCGGTGGTGGTCGACCCTGCCTCGAATTGGCCGCTGTTCGCCGAGAAAGCGCGCCAGTTGATCACACAGGACAAGTGCGCCGTCGTGTTCGGCTGCTGGACCTCGGTATCGCGCAAATCGGTGCTGCCGGTGTTCGAGGAACTGAACGGCTTGCTGTTCTATCCGGTGCAGTACGAAGGCGAAGAGATGTCGCGCAATGTGTTCTACACGGGCGCGGCACCCAACCAGCAGGCAATTCCGGCGACCGAATACCTGATGAGCGCCGAAGGCGGCGGCGCGAAGCGCTTCTTCCTGCTCGGCACGGACTATGTGTATCCGCGCACGACCAACAAGATCCTGCGTGCGTTCCTCAAATCGAAGGGCGTGCAGGAAACCGATATCCAGGAAGTCTATACGCCGTTCGGACACAGCGACTATCAGACCATCGTCGCGAACATCAAAACCTTCTCGCAGGGCGGCAAGACCGCGGTGATCTCGACCGTGAACGGCGATTCGAACGTGCCGTTCTACAAGGAACTCGGCAATCAGGGGCTCAAGGCATCGGAGGTGCCGGTCGTCGCGTTTTCGGTCGGTGAGGAGGAGCTGCGCGGCATCGATACGAAGCCGCTCGTCGGCAATCTCGCCGCGTGGAACTACTTCATGTCGGTGCGCAATCCGACCAACGAGAAGTTCAAGAAACAGTGGGCCGCGTGGGTGAAGGACAACAACCTGCCGGGCGGATCGAAACGCGTGACGAATGACCCGATGGAGGCAACCTTCGTCGGCATCCATATGTGGAAGCAGGCAGTCGAAAAGGCCAAGAGCACCCAGGTCGACAAGGTGCGCGTCGCGATGATCGGCCAGACGTTCGCGGCGCCGTCGGGCTTCACGCTCGAAATGGACGGCAACCATCATCTGCACAAGCCGGTGATGATCGGCGAGGTCCGCGCCGACGGCCAGTTCAACGTCGTGTGGCGCACCAAGGGGCCGATTCGCGCACAACCGTGGAGCCCGTTCATCGCCGGCAATGCGGGCAAGCCGGATGTGGTCAGCTCGATTCCGGCGTTTTTGCGGCGCTCGCGCGTTGCGTGACGAAGCTCGTGATGGCGGCATCGCGCAACGATGCCGCGCCACCCGAGCCAGTTTTATCCGCTCATCGATTCGCAAAGTGCAAGGCCCGCCATGGCGTTTTCATTTCCCCTCCCCGCGCGGCGCTTCATGCCGCACTTCTCGGTGCGACCTGCGCCGCAATCGATACGCCGCGCCTCGCGGCGAGCGCTCGCCGGCGTAGTACTCGTCCTGCTCGCCGCGGGCGCGCCATGCGCCGCGTTCGCGTTGACCCAGGCCGACGTCGCGCCGCTTGCGGGCGACGACTTCGAAGCGAAATCCGCGGCCATCGACAAACTGATCGCGACGCATGACACCGCCTCGCTCGCGGTGCTCAACGCGCTCGCCGACGACCGCGCGCTCGCCAGCGAGTCGGGTACCGTGCTGCTGCAGGAAGGCGAGAACATGCGCGATGCCGTAACCGGCCAGCCCGTCGCCGCGAACGATGCACAACCGGTCACGCTGAACAATCTGCTGCGCTCGAAAGTAGCGGGCGCGCTGGCGGGCCTGCGGCTGGCGTCGCCGGACAAGGCGGCGCGGCAAGCCGCCATCGACGCGCTGCTGCAAAACCCCGACCCGTCGATCAAGCCTCTCGTCGACGCGGCCCGCGCGAAGGAGACTGATCCCACGCTGAAAAAGCGTCTCGATACGCTATGGGCGATGTCCGCGTTGCACGACGCCGATCCGGCCAGCCGCCTCGAAGCGGTGCAACTGGTCGCCGCGCGGCACGACCTCGAGATGAACGAACTGCTGCGCCCGCTGGTTGCAAAAAAAGCGAACGGCGCTTACGCCGAAAGCGACGAACGCGTGCGCGCCGCCGCGCAAAGCGGCATCGACGCACTCGATGCGATCCAGCGTCGCGGCGAGATCGCCGGCACGCTGTTCGCGGGGCTGTCGCTCGGCAGCGTGCTGCTGCTCGCCGCGCTCGGCCTCGCGATCACCTACGGGCTGATCGGCGTGATCAATATGGCGCACGGCGAATTCCTGATGATCGGCGCCTACGCCACCTACGTCGTGCAGAACCTGTTCCAGCGCTTCGCCCCCGGCGCATTCGACTGGTATCCGCTGCTCGCGGTGCCGGCCGCGTTCGTCGTGGCGGGACTGGTCGGCATCGTGCTCGAACGGCTCGTGCTGAAACACCTGTATGGCCGCCCGCTCGAAACGCTGCTGACGACCTTCGGCGTGAGCCTGATCCTGATTCAGGCGACCCGCATGCTGTTCGGCGCGCAGAACGTGCAGGTGGTGAATCCGTCATGGATGAGCGGCGGCGTGACCGTGCTGCCGAACCTGATCCTGCCGTACAACCGGCTCGCGATTCTGGCGTTCTCGCTGATCGTCGTCGCCATAGCATGGGCGGTGCTCACGCGCACGCGTCTCGGCCTGTTCGTGCGCGCGGTGACGCAGAACCGCCGCATGGCCGCGTGCGTCGGCGTAAAAACCGCGCGCGTCGATTCGTATGCGTTCGCGTTCGGCGCGGGCATCGCCGGCCTCGGCGGCTGCGCGCTGTCGCAGATCGGCAATGTCGGACCGGATCTCGGCCAGAGCTACATCATCGATTCGTTCATGGCGGTGGTGCTCGGCGGCGTCGGCCAGCTCGCGGGCACGGTGCTCGGCGGCTTCGGGCTCGGCTTCGTCAGCAAGGCGATCGAGCCGTTCTGGGGTGCGGTGCTCGCGAAGATCGCGGTGCTCGTGCTGATCGTGCTGTTCATCCAGAAGCGCCCGCAGGGGATGTTCGCCCTGAAGGGCCGCAGCGCGGAGGCGTGAGATGACATCGGCTACTTCATCGGCAACCTCGTCGGCAACCCCGTCGGCCACTTCGGCGTCGCGCGCCGGCGCGACGGCTGGCGGCACGGCCGGCTCACGCGTCAACAACGCCGGTTTCGCACTCGGTTTGCCGCCGCGGCCCGCCTTGCTGTCGCGCCGCGCGTGGCTCGCACTGATCGCGCTGATCATCGCGTTCGGCATCGGCGTGCCATGTGCCGCGCTCGTGATTCCGCAGAGCAGCGCGCTGCATCTGTCGGCGTACGCGATGACGCTCGCCGGCAAGTTCATGTGCTACGCGATCGCGGCGCTCGCGCTCGATCTCGTATGGGGCTACTGCGGCATTCTGAGCCTCGGCCATGCACTTTTCTTCGCGCTCGGCGGCTACGCGATCGGCATGTACCTGATGCGCGCGATCGGCCACGACGGCAAGTACGGCAGCGATCTGCCCGACTTCATGGTGTTTCTCGACTGGCACCAGTTGCCGTGGTACTGGCAGGGCACCCAGCATCTCGGTTACGCGCTGCTGCTCGTCGTTCTCGCGCCTGCCGTGATCGCATGGGTGTTCGGCTTCTTCACGTTCCGCTCGCGCGTGAAAGGCGTGTACCTGTCGATCATCACCCAGGCCATGACCTTTGCCGCGATGCTGCTGTTCTATCGCAACGAAACGGGCTTCGGCGGCAACAACGGCTTTACCGACTTCAAGCGCATCGCCGGCTTTCCGATCACGCACCAGGGCACGCGCGCGGCGCTGTTGCTGATTACGTTCGCGGTGCTGATCCTCGCGTTTCTCGGCGCGCGCGCGATCGTCACGTCGAAGCTCGGGCGCGTCGTCACCGCGGTGCGCGACGGCGAAACGCGTTTGATGTTCGTCGGCTACAGCCCGCTCGCGTACAAGCTGTTCGTCTGGACCGTATCGGCCGTGCTGTGCGGCATCGCGGGCGCGTTGTACGTGCCGCAGGTCGGCATCATCAATCCGGGCGAGATGTCGCCCGGCAATTCGATCGAAATGGCGATCTGGGTCGCGGTCGGCGGACGCGGCACGCTGATTGGCCCAATCATCGGCGCGTTCGCGGTGAACGGTGCGAAGAGCTTTTTCACCGCGCATTTTCCCGAGTACTGGCTATTCTTTCTCGGCCTGATTTTCGTGCTGGTGCCGCTGCTGCTGCCGAACGGCATCATGGGACTCGCCGATCCGCTGACGCGTAAAAGGAACCGCTGATGAACCCAAGCCCGATGGTTGCCGATCCGGCTTTACCCGAAGAGCCGGCCGAACGGTCGCTCAGCGGCGTCGCGAACATGGGGCACGCGGTCGTGCCCGGCGAAATCGACGTATCGCACGGCACGATCCTCTATCTGGAGGATGTGACCGTCAGCTTCGACGGGTTTCGCGCGTTGAATGCACTGACGCTCGCGATCGACGCGCGCGAGTTGCGCTGCATCATCGGCCCGAACGGCGCGGGCAAGACGACGATGATGGACGTGATCACCGGCAAGACCTCGCCCGACGACGGCAAGGTATTTCTCGGCCAGTCGATCGATCTCACGCGGATGAACGAGCCCGCGATCGCGCGCGCGGGTATCGGCCGCAAGTTCCAGAAGCCGACCGTGTTCGAGCAGCATCCGGTGTGGGAGAACCTCGAACTCGCGATGAAGGCCGACAAGGGCTGGTGGGCGTCGCTGCGCGCGCGGCTCGATCGCGACGCGCAGGCACGCATCGAGGAAACGCTTGCGCTGATCGATCTCGAAAGCGAAGCGCGGCGGCTCGCCGGCGAGTTGTCGCACGGGCAGAAGCAGCGGCTCGAGATCGGCATGCTGCTGATGCAGCAACCGGCGCTATTGCTGCTCGACGAACCCGCGGCCGGCATGACCGACGACGAAACGATGCAGCTCGCCGAACTGCTCAACCATCTGCGCGGCACCTGCTCGATGATGGTCGTCGAGCACGATATGGAGTTCGTCGCGGCGCTGGCGGGCGACACCGGCAAGGTCACGGTAATGGCCGAAGGACGCGTGCTCGCGCACGGCACCCTCGACGAAGTGAAACGGGACGAGACGGTGATCGAATCCTATCTGGGCCGCTAAAGGAACCGCCGAATCGAGGATTGCACAGGACATCACGAACATGCTCGAAGTCGAAAAACTGAACCAGTACTACGGCGGCAGCCATATCCTGCGCGACGTGAAACTGACCGTGCCCGACGGCAAGCTGACGGTGCTGCTCGGCCGCAACGGCGTCGGCAAGACCACGCTGCTGCGCTGCCTGATGGGCGTCGTGCCCGCGAAAAGCGGCGCGATCGCGTGGCGCGGCGCGCCGCTCATGAAGCTGCCCACGCATGCGCGCGTCGCCCGGGGGCTCGCCTATGTGCCACAGGGTCGCGACATCTTTGCGCGCCTCACCGTCGAAGAAAATCTGCTGGTGGGTGCGGCAAGCAAAAAAGCGCCGAAGAAAATCCCCGAGCGCATCTACGAACTGTTCCCCGTGCTGAAGGACATGCGCCACCGGCGGGGCGGCGATCTGTCGGGTGGTCAGCAGCAGCAACTGGCGATCGGCCGCGCGCTGATGAGCGAGCCGCAACTGCTGATCCTCGACGAGCCGACTGAAGGCATCCAGCCGTCGATCATTCAGGACATCGGCCGCACGCTACGGCAACTGGTCGAGGAAATGGGCATGACGGTGTTGCTCGTCGAGCAGTATTACGACTTCGCGAAAGCGATCGCCGATCGTTATTGGGTGATGAGTCGTGGCGAGATCATCGCGGGAGGCGATGGTCCGAATATGGACGAGGACGGCGTGCGGGCGTTGATTGCGGTTTGAAAGCGAAGCAATACGATCGAGCGCCCCGCGCTGCCATCCGGCACGTCTGAAACTGCCGCTCAAGTTATCCGCCGCCTATCCGTTAAACAGGTTGTGAAGCCGACTATCGAGCTAGAACACGCCACGCGACGAAAGTGCGTGCCGTCCAGCCGTGCCTCGCCCTACGCCGCCGCATTGCGGGCAAACCGATGCGCACGCATCCGTTGATGGGGAAAATTCCGGACCGCGGACGATTTCCCTGCCGTTGCCAACCGGCAGAAGCACCGGGCCGCGCCAGAACCGTTTAACCAGGAGGAGACCATGGACGGGAAAAGTCAGCTCAGACGCGAGTTCTATCGGAACTCTGCATCCTATTGCAGGGTGATGAAGGTCGTATCGGCAGTCACCTTTGGTCTGTTCCGCGCGGACAGCGGAGAGACGGCGGGCATGCTGTCCGTGCGCTGGGAAAAGCTCGGCAGCGAGCTCGCGCCGCAACTGCACGCCTATTACGACAGCTGGCACGTACTGGCGTCGTTCCCCGACGTTCTCGCGAAAATGGCCGGGACAACGGGCCCGTCGTGTTCGCCCGAGGCGTTCTGCCAGTTATTGCTCGATTGTGGATTCATCGATCGCGCCGAACGTGGGCTGAACGACCATGTCGACCCGGCGCTCGTCCGCTAGACGCAGCCTGAACGCGGAAGCATAAAAAGATCCGCCGCGCGGATTAGCGCATCCGGCGCGCGCACTGTTGCGCTGCCGTTGTCCATGAAAAATCAATTAACGATGGAGTGAGTTATGCCCGTGACGGTTCACGTCGAGTATCAGTATTGCCAGCATGGCAAGAAAGCAGTCAAGACAGGTAGCGACCTGGTGAGCGTGGAGGAAAACACCCCTCGCGCAATCGGCGCGGTCCTGCGCCTGCTGCATCCGCATTGGGAAGGCATCAAGGTGCTGCGCGCGACCGAGGCATCGCCCGAGGGCACTGCGTCGTAATCCGCGGACCGACGCCAACGCCGCCGCAGCCACGCGCGGCGCGGCGCGTGCGGCGCCCGCCGGCAGATCGACCCATGCAAATTGCCCACGTGAGCACGCGTGCTATCCTCGCCGCATCGTAGCGGGGATACCGGAGCACGCGGCACGGCATCGCCGCCACGCGCGCAGGCCTGCCGCGCTTTCTTCGACACCCTTCCTTCACGCCGCTCGCCCTTCCATTCGCATGTCGCTTCACGAAAACCACCCCACGCCCGGCACCGTGCAACCTGCCGCGCAGGCGCCGTGGCACGCGCGTCTCGAACTCGGCTTCGGCGGCGGCGACGCGCGCACAACGCTCGCACACCGGCTGCACGATGGACCGCTACGCGTGCAACGGCCGCTCTATCCGGAAGGCCCGGCGATCTGCCATGCGGTGATCGTGCATCCGCCCGGCGGCATCGCGGGCGGCGATCAACTCGACATCGACGTCACGCTCGGCGCGCACACGCATGCGGTATTGACGACGCCAGGCGCGACCAGGTGGTACAAGTCGAACGGCCGCGCGGCGCGGCAGTGCATCGCGGTGCAGGTCGGCGAGCACGCGAGGCTCGACTGGCTGCCCCAGAACAACATCGTGTTCGATCATGCGCATGCGCGAACCGATTTTTCGCTGACGCTCGCCGATGGCGCGACCGCGATCGGCTGGGACGCAACGCAGCTTGGACGCCAGGCAGCCGGTGAACGCTGGTCGGCCGGAAGTTTGCACGCGGTATCGCGCATCGTCGGCGCGCGCGGCGAGTTGCTGTGGCTCGAGCGCGCGAGCCTCACCGCCGATGATCCGCTGCGCGACGCGCCGCAAGGGCTCGCCGGGTTTCCTGCGTATGGCACGCTATGGGCGATCGGTCCGGCCTGCGACGGCGCGCTCGCCGAATCGCTGAGCGCGCAACTGTCGTTCGACGACACGTTGCGCGCCGCCGCTTCGTGCGTGACGGACGGTGTGCTGCTCGTGCGCGCGGTATCGCGGTCGATGGAAACGCTGCAGAACGCGCTCGCGCAATGCTGGCTGCGATTGCGGCCGCTCGTGCATGGCGTTGCGGCGGTGCCGTTGCGGATCTGGGCGACCTGAGCGGTACGGAGCAAACGCGCGCACTCGCGCGAAGCCGCACTCGCCTGCACGACATCAGCCGCGCACCAGCGCGGCGCACATACGCACCAGATTCGTGCGCGCGCCCCTCGCCACGCCGCCAGGCCTGCTGATAGCGCGATGGCACACAGCTTGCATCATCTGCCACCCCAAGGGGCACGAGCCCCGGAAACGTGCACGTGCCCGACCTCGTGCCGGTCGACCCGCCAATAGCATCGAACGCGACGATCCAGCATCTGTACGCGCGTCGTCGCGACATAGCACGACAACGACGAGAAACAACGACGAGACTCCCATCCGATGAAGCTGACACCTCGCGAAAAGGACAAGCTGCTGATCTTCACCGCCGCGCTGCTCGCCGAACGGCGCCGCGCGCGCGGCCTCAAGCTGAACTATCCGGAGGCGGTTGCCTTGATCTCCGCCGCGCTGATGGAAGCGGCGCGCGACGGCAGGAGCGTCGCCGAGGTCATGCATTACGGCACCACGCTGCTCACGCGCGCCGACGTGATGGAGGGCGTGCCGGAGATGATCCCCGACATTCAGGTCGAGGCGACGTTCCCGGACGGCACCAAGCTCGTCACGGTTCATCATCCGATTCCCTGAACCCTTCACCGTCAAGGCAGGCTCCATGATTCCCGGCGAACTTCTCATCGACGACGGCGAGCACGAACTCAACGCGGGCCGCGCGACCGTCACGGTGATCGTGTCGAATACCGGCGACAGGCCGGTGCAGATCGGCTCGCACTACCACTTCTACGAAGTCAACGCGGCGCTCGCCTTCGATCGCGAAGCGGCGCGCGGCTTTCGCCTGAACATCGCGGCCGGCACCGCGGTGCGTTTCGAGCCCGGCCAGGAGCGCACGGTCGAACTCGTCGCGCTGGCGGGCGAGCGGACCGTTTATGGCTTCAACGGCAAGGTCATGGGCAAGCTATGACACGCACACCGCGCGCATCCGCTTGCGTCGCCCTGCCGCGCCTTCATTCCGGATCCACACCATGACACTACGCATTGGCCGCCGCGCGTACGCGGAGATGTTCGGCCCCACCACCGGCGACCGCGTGCGCCTCGCCGACACCGAGCTCGTGATCGAGATCGAACGCGACTTCACGACCTATGGCGAAGAGGTCAAGTTCGGCGGCGGCAAGGTCATCCGCGACGGCATGGGCCAGTCGCAACGCGGGCATGCCGATGTCGTCGATACGGTCATCACGAACGCGGTGATTCTCGATCACTGGGGCATCGTCAAAGCGGACATCGGCATCAAGGGCGGCCGGATCGCCGCGATCGGCAAGGCGGGCAATCCCGACATCCAGCCAAACGTGACGATCGCGATCGGCGCATCGACCGAGGTGATCGCGGGCGAAGGGCTGATCGTGACGGCGGGCGGCATCGATACGCACATTCACTTCATCAGCCCGCAGCAGATCGAGGAAGCACTCGCAAGCGGGGTGACGACGATGCTCGGCGGCGGCACCGGCCCGGCCACCGGCACCAACGCGACGACCTGCACGCCGGGGCCGTGGCATCTCGAACGCATGCTGCAGGCCGCCGACGGCTATCCGATGAATCTCGGCTTTCTCGGCAAGGGCAACGTGAGCCGGCCGCAGCCCGCGCTCGAACAGATCGCCGCGGGCGCGATCGGTTTGAAGCTGCACGAGGACTGGGGCACGACGCCGGCCGCGATCGACAACTGCCTTTGCGTCGCCGAGGACACCGACACCCAGGTCGCGATCCATACCGACACGCTGAACGAAGCCGGTTTCGTCGAAACGACGGTGGCCGCGTTCAAGGGCCGCACGATCCACACGTATCACACCGAAGGCGCGGGCGGCGGCCACGCGCCGGACATCATCAAGGTGTGCGGAGAAGCGAACGTGCTGCCCTCGTCGACCAATCCGACGCGACCGTACACCGTCAACACGCTCGAAGAGCATCTCGACATGCTGATGGTGTGCCATCACCTCGACCCGTCGATCGCGGAAGACATCGCGTTCGCCGAATCGCGGATCCGTCGCGAGACGATCGCCGCCGAAGACATCCTGCACGATCTCGGCGCGCTGTCGATGCTATCGTCGGATTCGCAGGCGATGGGCCGCGTCGGCGAAGTGATCATCCGCACGTGGCAGACCGCGCACAAGATGAAGGTGCAGCGCGGCGCACTGCCCGAGGACAGCGCGCGTCACGACAATTTCCGCGCGCAACGCTACGTCGCGAAGTACACGATCAATCCGGCGCTCACGCACGGTATCGCACATGAAGTCGGTTCGATCGAGCCGGGCAAGTGGGCCGATCTCGTGTTCTGGGAGCCGGCGTTTTTCGGCATCAAGCCGTCGCTGATTCTCAAGGGCGGGATGATCGCGATGGCGCAGATGGGCGATCCGAACGCGTCGATTCCGACACCGCAACCGGTTCATTATCGTGAGATGTTCGCGGCACGCGGCGGTGCTTTGAGCCGTACGTCGCTGACTTTCGTGTCGCAACTCGCCGCCGATGCGAACGTGGCCGAACGCTATGGATTGCAAAAGCGCATCGTCGCCGTGAGAAACTGCCGCAACGTGACGAAGGCCGACATGATTCACAACGCGTGGCGCCCGGCGATCAGCGTCGATCCCGAAACGTATCAGGTGATTGCCGACGGCCAGTTGCTGAGTTGCGAGCCGGCCACCGTGCTGCCGATGGCGCAACGCTACTTCCTGTTCTGATCATGCGCACACTCGACAAGCGGCTCGCGCCGCATCTGAAAATAGCTCCGGTACTGGTGAAGCGCGCGCCCACTTTGACGCTCGCATTCGATGAGCGCCGCAAAAGTCGGCTCGCCGCAACGCTCGATAACGGTGAGGACGTCGCACTGTTACTGCCGCGCGGCACCGTGCTACGCGACGGCGACGTGCTCGTGGCCGATGACGGCGGCCTCGTGTGTATCGTCGCGAAACCGCAGGCGGTGCTGCTCGTGCGTGCGAACGATGCGCTGACGTTGACGCGCTCCGCGTACCACCTCGGCAATCGTCATACGCCGGTGGAAGTCGGCGCGGACTATCTGAAGCTCGAATACGATCCGGTGCTTGCCGACATGCTCGAGCGCATCGGCGCGACGCTCGAGCAGGCATCGTTGCCGTTCCAGCCTGAAGCCGGTGCGTATGGCGGCGGGCACAAGCATGGGCACGACGAGACATTCGCGGAAGACTATGCGCTCGCGCAGCAGGTGTTTGGCGAGCACTATGGGCATGAGCATTCGCACGAGCATGGGCACGCCCATCAGCACGATGATGGCTATGGTCACCCGGACGGCCACGGTCATCACTCCGACGACGATTGCGGCGGCCACGCGCATCACCCGCATCATCATGCGCATCGCTGAACTCACCGCGCTGCTGCATCTCGCGTCGCCAGCCCTGCCGATCGGTGCGTTCAGCTATTCGCAGGGGCTCGAAGCGGCAATCGAAGCGCGTTTGATCACCGACGCCGATTCCGCGCGCGCGTGGATCCAAAGCGGTTTGACCGACGTGCTCGCGCGTGGCGAACTGCCGTTTCTCGCGCAGCAGATCGAGCGTTGGCGCACGCACGACGCCGCGGGACTCAGCGACGCCAATGCCGAATTTCTCGCGAGCCGCGAGTCCGCCGAACTGCGCCGCGAAACCGAACAGATGGGCTGGTCGCTGCGGCAGCTATGCGTGTCGCTGGAATGGGGCGAAGCATCGCGACGCGCGACGCTCACATCGATCACGCCGCTCGCGCAACCGAGTGCATTCGCCTTCGCCGCTCACGCACACGGAGCCGCCAGCGACGCCGCGCTCGCCGCCTACGCGTTCAGCTGGGTCGAGAACCAGGCAGCGGCCGCATTGAAGGCGGTGCCGCTCGGCCAGTTCGCCGGACAGCGCATCATCGTCGCGCTGCGCGAGCCGATCGAGGCGGCCGTTGCGCGCGCACTCATGACCTCGCGCGAGAACCTCAACACCTTCGCGCCGCAACTCGGCATTCTGTCGGCACGCCACGAATCACAGTATTCGCGGCTGTTCCGCTCGTAAGCAACACGATTCTCACGATCCATCATGAACGCATCTCATCACCCCGCGACCCACGCGACGACCCGCACCAAGAAACTGCCGCCGCTGCGCGTGGGCGTCGGCGGCCCGGTCGGTTCGGGCAAAACCACGCTGCTCGAAATGCTCTGCAAGGCGATGCGCGAGCAGTACGATCTCGTCGCGATCACGAACGACATCTACACCAGGGAAGATCAGCGTCTGTTGACGGTGGCCGGCGCGCTGCCGGCCGAGCGGATCATGGGCGTCGAAACGGGCGGCTGTCCGCACACGGCGATCCGCGAGGACGCGTCGATCAACCTCGAAGCGGTCGACCGCATGCTCACGCGTTTTCCCGACGCGGACATCGTGTTCATCGAATCGGGCGGCGACAATCTCGCGGCGACCTTCAGCCCGGAACTGTCGGACCTGACGATCTACGTGATCGATGTCGCAGGCGGCGAAAAGATTCCGCGCAAGGGCGGCCCGGGCATCACGAAATCGGACCTGCTGGTGATCAACAAGACGGACCTCGCGCCGTTCGTCGGCGCGAATCTGGATGTGATGGCGTCGGATGCGGGGAAGATGCGCGGCGAGCGACCGTTCGTGATGTGCAATCTGAAGGCGCTCGACGGCCTGGGTGAAGTGGTCGGGTTTATCGAGGAGAAGGGGTTGTTCCGGAAGCCGGTCTGATTACGTCACCGCCAGATCCCGGATAGCTGGGACCGCGCGCCGCGGACACTCGACTACGAGATGCGACAGCAAGACCCGCAACCCGCCGCGCCGCGTACCTGCAACGCGTGAACCTCGCACCAGGCCCACCGCGGCATGCCGCTTTGCACGGCGGCCGCTCTGCCTCACTCCGGCAACAACGCCGCCAGCACATCCACCGTGCGCGCCGTCGCCCCGCGATGCCGCGCCGCGAACGCCGCCGCCGCGCCGCCCATCGCCAGCCGGCGCGCCTTGTCGTCGAACAACTCGCGCAACGCGCGCGCCAGATCGGCCGGGTCCCGCACCTGCACCGCGGCACCCGCCGCGACCGCATCCGCGGTGGCCTGCGTGAAGTTGAACACGTGCGGCCCGATCAGCACCGGCACGCCGACCGCGCATGCCTCGATCAGATTCTGCCCGCCAAGCGGCAGCAGACTCCCGCCGATAAACGCCAGATCGGACGCCGCATAATAGGCGCCCAACTCGCCCATCGAATCGCCGAGCAGCACCTTCACATCGCGCGGCAACGGCGGCGTGCCGCCGTCCGCGCCGAGCGCTGCCGACGCGACCTTCGCATCGGGCGCCCAGTTCGAGCGCCGTTCGAGCCGCAAGCCCGCTTTATCGACGAGCGCGGCGACCTCGTTGAAACGCTGCGGATGACGCGGCACCAGAATCAGCAGCGCGTCGTCGATGCCCAGCGCCGCGAATGCTTCCAGCACCAGCGTTTCCTCACCCTCGCGCGTGCTCGCCGCGACCCACACGGGCCGCGCGCCGATCGCCGCGCGCCATGCATGACCGCGTGCCGCCAGGTCAGGCGGCGTGCTCATGTCGAACTTCAGATTGCCGAGCACCGCGACATTGCGCGCGCCGAGCGCGGTCAGCCGTTCCGCATCCGATGGGCTTTGCGCGAGCACGCGCGCGAACCCGCCGAACACGCCCCTGGTCGCGCCGCCGAACTTCGCCGCGCGTTTGTACGAGCGCGCCGACATCCGTGCATTGGTCAGCACGAGCGGCACCTCCCCACGCCGGCATTCGTCGATCAAGGTCGGCCACACCTCGGTTTCCATCACGAGACCGAGCGACGGCCGCCATGCGCGCAGAAAGCGCCGTACCGCGTGCGGCATGTCGTACGGCAGATAGCTGCGCAACACGCGATCGCCGAAAATCCCGATACCGGTTGCGCGGCCGCTCGGCGTCATATGAGTGAGAAGAATGCGCGCATCGGGCCGCGCCTTCATCAGCGCATCGATGAGCGGCTGCGCGGCGCGCGTCTCGCCGACCGACACCGCATGCACCCAGATCAGCGGCGTGCTGTCTTCGAGCAGACGTCCGCGCGAATAACCGAAGCGCTCGCCGATATGCTCGCGATACCCGCGCTCCTTGCGCGAACGGATCAACAGGCGCAACACCGCCAGCGGCGCGATGAGCCACCAGAGCACGCGATAGATCGCTCTTAGCATGGGCGCTCCGCATGACTCATGGGACCGCGGCCGCTCACGCGGCCGGCGTCGGCGTGGCTCACGGACTCCATGGATCGGCCGCTCACGGCCCTGCGTGGCGGGCAAGCTGGCGCGTGCCGCCGGATCATCCAGCCAACCGCGGCGCTCAAACCAGCGCCCTGCCCTTCAGGCGCTCGAGAATGCCGAGCGGCGCGCACTCCGGCTGCGCCATCGCCTTCACCGGCAGGAAAAACGTCTGCTCCAGCATGAACTGGCCGGACATCACCGCGTGCGAAGTCTGGTCGGAAAAGCACACCCATACGCAGCCGGGCGGAAACGGCATCGTTTCCTGCGGGCTGGTCTTCTGATAATCGAGATCGGCCTTCATCCCGTCATGCAGATGCAGCATCAGATGGTCATACTCGCTGCGCGGCGATTTCGTCACGTGCAGCAGATTCAGCAGCCACGCGGCGCCCGGCATTTGCGGCTTGATGCGCGGCAGGAAACGCCGGGCCATGTCTTCGAACGGCTCGCCGACCCGCCACACGCGCGGCGTGCCATGCGGATTGACGTTGGTGAACACCCGCAGGATGCGCTCGCCGTAATTCGGCCGCGACGGGAACGCATCGACGTGCAGGCGGCTGTCGTCCTTGCGCCACGAGGTTTCGCGCGTTTCGACCTGGTGCAGGCGCAGGCTGGTGGGCGCCACGCGCAGCTTGCCGTTGTACTCGGGAAAGAGCCCGTCGACGAGCGTGCGCGCATTCGCCTGATAACGCGCGATCAATGCGCGCACCGCCGATTGCGTGACCGCGTCGCCCGCCACGCCGTGCAGCGCGCCGCCGTTCGGCGCGAGGCTGATGTTCTTGCGGTTCGGGTCGGCGAGCGCGGGGTCCAGCAGCGCCTGCTCGCCGCCTTCGATTGCGAAGCGCAGGTTCGGGAAGTACAGCACCTTGCCGCGCTCGACGCCGGCGAGCAGCGTCTCGCGCGGCACGGACAGATTGCGTCCGTGCCAGTCGGCGTTCGCTACTTCGATGATCTGGGTTTCGTTCATGGTCGCCCTTGAGAACGGAGGGTGCGCAACGCGAAGCGCGGCGGCGAGTTGCGGCCAGTTGCGGCGGATTGGCGAACTACGGCGGGCCGGCCCGTAGCAGGCCGCGGCTACAGCAAGCCAAAACCGGCCAGCGCCGATTTGACCTGCTGCAGCGTCGGCGGCTGCCCGGCCGCGCCGAGGTTGACGACGTTCGGCGACCAGTAGCCTCCGGTGCGCCACGCGGTCGAGAAATTGTACAACTCGACCGTCGGCCGCTTCAGCGCCGCCGCGATGTGGACCAGACCCGTGTCGACTCCGACCGTCGCGGCCGCGCCGTCGATCAGGCCGACCACCGCCTGCAGCGACAGCTTCGGCGGCACGATCGCGGCTGCGCCGAACTCCTTCGCGAGCCGCTCGCTGGTCGCGCGCTCGGCGTCGCCGCCCCACGGCAGCACGATCGACGCGCCGCGCCGCACCAGTGACTGGCCGAGTTCGATCCATGCGGTATCCGGCCATTGCTTGTCGGCACGCGAGGTTGCGTGCACGAACACCACATAGGGGACCGGCAGGTTCAGATTCGCCTGCGACAGCGCGAGCGCCGCGCGCCCGGTGTCGAGGCCGAAGTCGATGGCGTCGGTCGGCTGCGGCGGCGGGTCGTCCAGCGCCGCGGCCACCAGTTGCCGCGTGCGTTCGACCACGTGCGTGCGCGCCTCGATCGGCACCCGCCGCCGGTAGAAGAAGCGCACCGGCCATTCGTAGCCGGCGCCGTCGGTGCGGTTGCCGAGGCCGACCAGCGGCCCGCGCGCGAGACTCGCGAGCCACGCGGTCTTGATCAGCCCCTGGCAGTCGATCACGAGGTCGTAGTGCTCGGCGGCGAGCGCGCGGCGGAACGCGCCGATCTCGCGCCAGTTGTCGACCGACAGAAGGCGTTTGCGCCAGCGCCGCAGCGACACCGGAATCGCGCGCCGCACGCCGGTGACGAGTTCGACGAGCCCCGCGAAGCTTTCCTCGACGAGCCAGTCGATCTGCGCGTCGGGATGGCGGCGCCGGATATCGGCGATCACCGGCATGTTGTGAACGACGTCGCCCAGCGACGACACCCTCACGATCAATATCTTTTGCGCGCTCAAGAGTGGGAAAACCGGCTATCCGGCTCGAAGATGCGTTGAAAGGCGCCCCAATCCGGCGCTTCGCGCCAGGTCCCCGAGGGGCGGGGAGGACGGCAATTCTAGCGCGTCATATATAAAAGGCATGAAAAAGCGGCGCGGTGGATGCCACCCGCGCCGCGTTCGATGGCGGCGCTGCTTCGATCCGTTTGCGCGGGAGTCGAAGCGCCGCCGCATCAGCCGTCAGAACGGCAGTTTCGCATCGGCCTTCTCCGCGAGAATCACGCGGCGGAAGTCGTCCTGGATGCGCTTGAGCGCCGCGTCGTTATCGGCTTCGAAGCGCATCACGACGACCGGCGTCGTGTTCGACGAACGCGCGAGCCCGAAGCCGTCCGGATATTCGACGCGCAGACCGTCGATCTTCACGACGTCGTCCGCGCCGGTGAACTTCGCGTTCTGCTGCAAGCGCGCGATCAGCTCGAAGTTTTCGCCTTCCTCGAGCTTCAGCTGCAGTTCCGGCGTGGAGTGCGAATTCGGCAGCGAATTCAGCAGCTTGCTCGGGTCCTGGACGCGCGTGAGGATTTCGAGCAGACGCGCGCCGGTATACAAACCGTCGTCGAAACCGTACCAGCGGTCCTTGAAGAACACGTGGCCGCTCATTTCGCCGGCCAGCGGCGCACCGGTTTCACGCAGCTTCGCCTTCACCAGCGAGTGGCCGGTCTTCCACATCAGCGGCACGCCGCCCTTGTCCTTCACCCACTTCGCGAGATTGCGCGTGCACTTGACGTCGTAAATGATCTGCGCGCCCTTGTTGCGCGACAGCACTTCCTCGGCGAACAGCATCAGTTGACGATCCGGGTAGATGATCTGGCCGTCTTTCGTGACGACGCCGAGACGGTCGCCGTCGCCGTCGAACGCGAAGCCGATTTCCGCGTCGGTTTCGTTCAGCGCGCGGATCACGTCCTGGAGGTTCTCCGGGTGAGCCGGGTCCGGATGATGGTTCGGGAAGTTGCCGTCGACTTCGGTGAACAGTTCGACGAGTTCGCAGCCGAGCTTCCTGAACAGCTTCGGTGCGAGCCCGCCGGCCACGCCGTTGCCGGTGTCGACGACGATCTTGATCGGACGCGCGAGCTTGATGTCGCTCGCGATGCGCTCGAGGTACGCGTCGGCGATGTCGTATTCGGCGTAGCTGCCGTTACCGTCGGTGAAGTTGCCCTCGACGATGCGCTGATGCAGCGCGAGGATCTGTTCGCCGTAAATGGCCGCGCCGCGCAGCACCATCTTGAAGCCGTTGTAGTCGGGCGGATTATGGCTGCCGGTCACGACGATGCAGGACTCGACGCGGCGCTCGCCGCCGGCGAGTTTGAGCGGCACGCTCGCCGCGAAGTAGCCGACCGGCGTAGGCACCATGCCGACATTGACCACGTCGACGCCGGCCGCGCGCAGACCGTCGGACAGCGCCTGGATCAGCTCGGGACCCGACAGCCGGCCATCGCGCGCGACGACGACCGAATCGCCGCCCTGCGCGCGCACTTCGCTGCCGAACGCGCGGCCGATCGAACGCGCGGCGTCGGCGTCGAGCGTCTTGCCGATGACACCGCGAATGTCATATGCCTTGAAAATCGATTTGGAGATCATGTTGGCTCACTTGCGTGCAATGGAAAATTTTGACTTGCGCACCGCCGACGAATCGGTAAATTCGCGGCAATGCCTGCGCCAGGAATCGCCGCCGCCCCGCGCTGAAAGCGGGCGATGCAACACCGCGGTGCGCCCTTGCCGGAAGCAGTCCGGTTCCAACTTATAATTGCGCTCTTCGACCCGCCTGAATAACGCCATTCTAATGCCTAGACGCCGTCCTTCCGTAAAGTTGCCGCGGCTGCCGGCCAGGCCGGCGAATGCGCGAACGGCCATACGCATGGCCGCGCGAACAGCTGTGCAATGCGGCCTCGCCGGCGCGCGACGGCGAGCGGCCAACGGATGCTAACGCTCAAACGTTTCACCAATCCGGACGTCACCCGCGCGTTCACGAACATCGTCTGGCTCGGGCTCGAGCGGCTTACGCAGATCGGCGTCGCGGTCGTGATCAGCGGCGTGCTGGCGCGCTACTTCGGGCCCGATACGTTCGGCAAATGGCAGTACGCAAATACGCTGCTGCTCGTGCTGTCGCCGATCACATGGGTCTGTGGCGCCGAAATTCTCGTGCCCACCATCGTCGCCCGTCCTCCCGAACAGCTCGGCACCGTGCTGGGCAGCGCGTTCGCGCTGCGCTTCTCGGTGTCGGCGGTGGCGCTGCTGCTCACGTGGCTCGCCGTCTCGCTGCACCTGTTCGACCCGCTGGTCGGCGCGATGCTCGCCGGCCTCGCGGTGACGATGCTGTTTCGCGAGCCGTTCGTCGGCGTGATCAACGCATGGCTGCAAAGCATGACCTACAGCAAGCCGCAACTGCTCACCAGCATGAGCACCGCGATACTGAAGGCCGCTTGCGTCTATCTGCTGGTGCGCGCCGCCGCCGCGCCCGCGCGCTTCGGCTGGCTATGGGCGCTCGAATCGGCCGCGATCGGCGCGGTGCTGGTGCTGTATTTCATGCGCCGGCACGGCGGCAGGCTCGGCTGGCGGATCGAGCGCCCGCTGTTCAAACACTTCGCGAGCGCGGGCACGGTGTTCTGGCTCGGGCTCATCTGTATGTATCTGTTCCTGAAGCTGGACCGGCTGATGCTCGAACGCGCGATTTCGTTCGCCGACCTCGGCCGCTATTCCGCCGCCCAGCAATTGAACGAAAACTGGATCACGCTCGCGCTGATGCTCGCGCAAACCATCGCGCCCGCATTCGTCTATCGCGTGCAGGGCATCACGCAACTGCGCCGCAACATGTGGCGCCTCACCGCGATGACCGCCGCGCTGATGATCGCCGGCGCGCTGGTGCTGGACCTGCTCGCCGGTTTCATCATCCGCCGCGTGTTCGGGCCGGACTTCGAAGGCGCGATCGGGATCTTCCGCTGGGCCGTGTGGCTGTCGGTGCCGGCCGGCATCGAAGCGATCGGCAATCTGGTCGTGCTCAAGTATCAGGCCAGATTCGTGTTGCTCGCGAAGTGGCTGCTCGCGCTCGCCGTCGCGTTCGCGGTCAATCTGCTGGCGATTCCGCGGCTCGGCGCCTACGGCGCGCTCGTCGGCCTGGCGGCCGGGTATCTGGCGGCCGCGTCGGTCAATCTTTATTACATCCGTTTCAAATTGCGCCCATGACGAACTCATCCGCCGCCGCGCAAACCACACTCGACGATGTCGCGGTGCTGATGCCCGCTTACAACGGCCAGGCGGACGTCGATCTTACACTCGCGTCGTTCGATGAAAGTGCGCCGGTACACGTATTGATCGTCGATGACGGCAGCGCGCCGCCGATCGTCGCGCCCGCGCTGCCGAACCTGAAGATCGAAGTGCTGCGCATCGCCCGGAACGGCGGCATCGAGCGCGCGCTGCACACCGGCATCGACGCGCTCGCGCAGCGCGGCTTTCGCTACGCCGCGCGAATCGACGCGGGCGACCGCGCAGTGCCGGGCCGGCTCGCCAGGCAGCGCGCGTTCATGGAGCAGCATCCGCGCGTGGCGGGCCTCGGCATGTGGACTCAGGTCGTCACGCGCGCGGGCGAGCCGCTGTTCATGTTGACGCCGCCCGCCGAACCGCGGGCGATCCGTCGCCAGCGCTTTTTCCGCTCGTGCCTCGCGCATCCGTCGATGATGCTGCGCATCGATGCCGTGCGCACGGTCGGCAACTATCGCGCCGACTATCGCTCGGCCGAGGACCTCGATCTGTTCGCGCGTCTGATGGAACGCTACGACTGCGCGAATCTGCCGGAACTCGGCCTCTACTACGAACTGAACGAAGGGGGGATCAGCGCCACCAAACGGCGCCGTCAGATCGTTTCGACGTTGCGTTTGCAACTGCGTTACTTCAACGTCGCGAACCCGTACGACTGGATGGGCATCGCGAAGAATCTGCTGCATCTGATGCTGCCTTATCGCACGCTGCAGCGGATCAAGCGCATGCTGCTCACGCCGCGCGCGAGTCGTTGATCGCGCGGCGTGCGATGGCGCGCCGCCGCTTCCGTGACCGTACTCGCCGCCGTATTCATTGCCCTATCCGCTTTTCAGATCAACGCCCGATGCAACGCCCAGCCTCTTCCCGCATGAAGCCTTCTTTCAAGTCAACGCCCGCGCTGCGAATTACACTCGTCTGCAATACGGCCTGGGCAATCTATACGTATCGTCAAGGGCTGATCCGGATGTTGATCGGACGCGGCGTCGACGTCACCGTGCTCGCGCCGCGCGACCGCACGTTCGAACTGCTGACCGCAATGGGTTGCCGCTGCATCGAATTGCCGATCGCATCGAAAGGCACGAGTCCGCGCGAGGACCTGCGCACACTCGCCGCGCTGTACCGGCAATACCGCGCAATCCGGCCGCACGTCGTGTTTCACTACACGATCAAGCCGAACATCTACGGTTCGATCGCGGCAAAACTCGCCGGCGTGCAATCGGTCGCGGTCACGACGGGGCTCGGTTACGTGTTCATCCAGCAAAGTCGCGCCGCTCGGGTCGCGAAAAAGCTGTATCGTTTCGCGTTCCGTTTCCCGCGTGAAGTGTGGTTTCTGAATCGCGACGATGAAGCGGCGTTCATCGAAGGCAAGCTGCTCGTGCATCCGGAGCGCGTGCGGCTGTTGCATGGCGAAGGCGTCGATCTCGAGCAGTTCGCGTTCACGCCGTTGCCCGAGCGCGCGGAGTTTCGCTTCGTGCTGATCGGGCGCTTGCTGTGGGACAAGGGTGTCGGTGAATTCGTCGAGGCTGCGCGGCAATTGCGCGCGCGCTATCCGCATGCGCGCTTCCAGTTGCTCGGGCCGGTCGGCGTCGACAATCCGAGCGCGATCACGCGTGACGAAGTTGCCGCGTGGGAACGCGAAGGCGTGATCGAGTATTGTGGCGAAGCGCACGACGTGCGGCCCTTCATCGCCGACGCCGATTGCGTCGTGCTGCCGTCGTATCGCGAAGGCGTGCCACGCACGCTAATGGAAGCGTCGGCAATGGGACGGCCCATCGTGGCGACGGACGTGCCCGGCTGCCGCGAAGTGGTGGCCGACGGAATCAACGGCTTGCTGTGCGAAGTACGCAATGCAGCAAGCCTTGCCGCGAGCCTCGCGCGCATGCTCGACATGAGCGGCGCCGAGCGGCGCGCAATGGCGGAACGCGGCCGACAGAAAGTCGCAACGGAATTCGACGAACGGATGGTCGTCGAAACCTACAAAAACCTGGTACAGAAAATCACGGGCGTTTTACTTTAACGGAGCAATAGATGACCATGAAAGGCACGATTCTGGTAACGGGCGGTGCTGGCTTTATCGGCTCGCACACCTGTGTCGAGTTGCTCACTGGCGGCTACGACGTCGTGGCGATCGACAACCTCGTGAACAGCAAGCGCGAATCGCTGCGGCGGGTGGAGCAGATCACTGGGCGCGCCGTGAGCTTCCATGACGACGACGTGCGCGACCAGGCGGCGCTCGAGCGCATTTTCGACGCGTATCCGATTACTGGCGCAATCCACTTCGCGGCGCTGAAGGCCGTCGGCGAATCGGTCGCAAAGCCTATCGAGTACTACGCGAATAACGTCGGCAGCCTGCTGACGTTGCTCGGCGTCATGCGCGACCGAAACGTCAGGCAGTTCGTGTTCAGTTCGTCGGCAACCGTGTATGGTGTGCCGAAAAGCTCGCCGATCGACGAATCGTTTCCGCTGTCGGCGACCAATCCGTACGGTCAGTCGAAGCTGATCGCCGAGCAGATTCTGCGTGATCTGCAGGTGTCGGATCCATCGTGGCGCGTCGCGACGCTGCGCTATTTCAACCCGGTCGGCGCGCACGAGAGCGGACTGATCGGCGAGGACCCGGCAGGCATTCCGAACAATCTGATGCCGTACGTCGCGCAGGTCGCGGTCGGCAAGCTCGAAAAATTGCGCGTATTCGGCGGTGACTATGAAACGCCCGACGGCACCGGCGTGCGCGATTACATTCATGTGGTCGATCTGGCGCGAGGGCACCTCGCCGCACTCGATGCACTCGTGCGGCGCGATGCGAGCTTCGTCGTCAATCTCGGCACCGGTCAAGGCTATAGCGTGCTCGATGTGGTGCGCTCGTTCGAGAAGGCATCGGGCAAAGCGGTGCCGTACGAGATCGTCGCGCGCCGGCCGGGCGACGTCGCGCAGTGCTTCGCCGATCCGACTGCGGCCGAAAAGATCATCGGCTGGCGCGCACAGTTCGGTATCGAGCGGATGTGCGCCGACCATTGGCGCTGGCAGTCGATGAATCCGCGCGGCTTTGCCTGAAGACCGCTGAAGATCGACCGCGGATCTGCAGAGTCGCGATTCACGGACTCCGCCGCGGTCGGTCTTTGCCGGCTTTTTTTGCAGAACGCTCCGGAAGTAGCTCGTGCTACCGGCGATGACGGAATTCGCAGCCGAGATCATCGCTTTCCATCGAATGCTGTCGCTCGTCTTTTCCTGTCCAATCTACGGCAACCATGCGACATGGCCTGGTTGCCGCCCGAACCGCATAGCTTCCATATCGAGACGGGCAAGCGGATAGTGCTCTAGCAGCAATGAGTTCTGCTTCAATAATCCGCTGCTTTTCATTTCCTCTCCCACTTACAGGCCCCTGTACAGATCGCTATGAGATGACGCGTAAGTGGCCATAGCGCGGTGGTGCTCATCCTGAAGGGATGGGCGCTTCATTTCGGCTCTTTGCATAGAACCCGTATCGAATTTTTTTCCGCTTCGCATTCATGCAAATGTTTATGCGAATTACGATTTCTCTTCGCCGCATTTACGAATTTCCTACGCGGAAGGCACAGGCATTCAATATGCGCTGTATAAGATCGCCTTCCCTAACATCTCGCTTTTGATCTCCATACAAAAATTTCCCACCGATCAATAAGCATTTCCTTAACAAAATTGTCATTCAGATCCGATGTTCGTTTTCGCGTCCTTACTTCGCAATATGCGATTATTTTGTGTATGATAAAAGAAAAAAATACACGCCAATCGTTCGAGCAAAATACATCGCATTTTTCTATTACCTTCCGCCTTGATCCGCCGGCTGTCCGAAAAATACTATCTCCTCGCCCGGCAACCAGTTCAGCGCAGGTATTTATAATACGAATAAGATGGATAGAAATTTCCTTCAAACCCTCGCGTCAAGTAGTTCATTGTATTTTTTTTGTACAAAAGGGCGAATTGCCCCATACCATCGAAGATTTAGGGAAAATATCACTCCGCAAAAACAGATGCAGGGAGCTATCGCTTTTTTTCTCAGATCTTTGCCGACGTTACAAAACTGAAACGTTTTTTGAGATATATTTTGCCCCGTGAATTGAGCGGGGAAACCCTATCGTGCAATTCTTTCTGGTGCAATGCTCACCTGTCAGGCATTAGAGATTCGCACTTCGCGAATTTGAAAGGCTTCTTGCGGTGGTGCAGTACGAATAACCACAGCAACGCAGACACTCGTATCCAACGGGATCGCGTACCTCTTCTCTCAAGGAGAGGCAGGCCAGTCATACCGATCGGCTCTGTTGAAGCACGATTCCGCCGGGCCCTGGAGATCATATGCTTTCGATCAAAGCGTGAAGACAGATACGCCGGGATCGAATGAGTTAGCCTGGGCAGTTGCAACAGGGAAATCCCTCGAACGAAAGATGCAATAGCAGTTACATTTTTAAACAATTTAATTTGCAGCCCCAATTATCAAAATTGTTAATTTTTTTGTTGTGGCGAAATTTTTGTAGAAGCACTTCGATCGATGAAGACTTCGCTTAAATCGTCTTTTCGGTCGACCGACGGCATACGAATCTGGCAATCGTCCGTGCCCTGCGTGAGCGGAACAGCAGGGGGCGCTCGAACACGCACGCCGTCATTGGGCAACGTCCTTGAACCGGATAGGGCGTCACGAGGGTTTGTCACCTCCTCCAGTCCAAAGCGTCCACTGTCAGGGGCCGGTAGATGATGAGCGGCGCCAGGGTACAGCCACGAGGTGACTAGCTGATAAGAGGAGGAGTCGAAATATTTTTCATCGAAAGAATCCTGATATTAATCAGTATCACTTACATGAATATCGCGTTTACGACATGACATCGTAAGGGCGGATCTCCTTCGGCAATTCAACCACGTCGCTGTGCGTTGCCGCGGCGAACGTCGTAACGGCTTTTTGGGATTTTGTTCATGCCTGGGCGGCACTTTGATCGCCCTCGGGCAGGCGTCCCTGTTTCTTGTGAAGCCTGAGGTACAGGGCTTTGCGTCTTCAAATAAATTCAGAGGATATTGCTAGTGTCATCGAAATTGAAAACTAATCTTTCTCGAGTCATGCTCGCGGCTTGTGTCACTTTCGTAGCCGTGGGTTCGGCTCAAGCGCACGGTCACTATTCGCGATCGCACAATTGGCAATCGTCGAATTCGACATCGAACTCCTGGACTCCTTCGACTCCTTCGGCTCCCGCCGCCCCCGCGACCTCCGCCCCCCCTGCGACTTCCGCGACACCTGCAGCTCCCTCGGCAACCACGTCCGCGCCCGCATCGGCGACCGTGCAATCGGCACTGCTGCCTGCCAACACTTCGGCAAGCGCGTCCTTCGCGGGTTTGTCGAACGGCGTGTTGCCGGGCTCGACCAACGTCTCGAAGGTCAACGTTCACTCGCTGCTCTACCCGGGTAACACCACGAAGGTGCTGGTGCACTATCTGCCCTGGTTCGACGGCGGTAACGACACCGGTATCAACGTCAACTATTCGAACGCCAACCCGACCTACATCAACGCATTCTTTGCCGACATCGTGAGTCGCGGTGTCGACGGCGTGATGGTGGACTGGCAAGGCCAGACCGACATCAGCGACAAGGACTGGCTGATCTCGCAGCCGCTGATTCACAATTACAAGACACTGTCGGGCGACAAGCTAACGTTTGCGATCATGCTCGATGCGAACTTGCTGAACAACGCCAGCGGCACCAACCAGGCCAAGGTGCTGTCCGCGATGAGCTACATCAACTCGCATTACCTGAGCGACCCGTCGTATCTGACCTATAACGGCAAGCCGGTCGTCGGCGATTTCGGCCTGACGGCTGCAGGCGGTATCGATTGGGCGGCCGTTCAGGCTGCCTATCCGAATGTCCAGTTCGTTCATCTGGACAACGCGACGTCGCCGGATGGATTCAGCATCGCCAAAAGCGGCGGTTCGTTCCTGTGGGTGAACCCGACCTCGCAAGATGTGAAACCGCCCAATCTGTCGGACATGGACGACTTCATGACCCGCGCGAATCAGCACCCTTCGGAAATTCCGATGATGGGCGCTTACAAGGGCTTCAATTCGCAATACGCGTCGTGGGATGGTCAGCAATACGTCGATCAGCAATGCGGTCAAACGTGGTTGAACAGCTTCACCAAGATCAACCAGTACTACAACTCGGCAAAGCAGTTGCCCTTCCTTCAACTGGCGACATGGGATGACTACTACGAGGGCACGCCGCTCGAGACCGGTGTCGACAACTGCCTGACGATGAAAACTTCGGTGAGCGGCCGCACGATCACGGTTACGCCTTCGAACACGAACACGCTGGATCATCTGGAGTTGTGGACCTTCGCGAACTCCGCATGGAGCCAGGTGAGCTACCCGGCCAACACGACCACGATTCCGGTCACCGCCGCGGGCACCTACTACATCAAGGCCGTGGGCAAGCCGTTCATCAAGAACAATATTTCTTCGGCTATCACGGTCAATTAAGCGTCGCGTTGGCACCGCACGGCATCGGATGCGCCACGCGGTGCCTCGCGTCCTGGAATTGACTGCTGGCCGGGCGAGTGCCCGAAGGGAAGCGAGCCGGGTAATGTAGTTCGCCTCAGCACACTTCCCTTCATCGGCAACAGGTAGCAACGGCGGCCGACACCAGCGGAAGGTCCGGTACCGATACACGGGTCGCAGTCCGTGAGGACGTAATCCTCAAAGGTATTCGTAGCCGCGCAACTGCAAAATCCCCGCACCAGCGCCATAAGTCCGCCTTCGCTACCTTCACTGCCTTCACTACGCAATGGCGGATCCTCCACTTCGCAAGCAATAGTTCAACAAAGGCTGTTGATTGCAGCCGAACTGCTTTCCCTTGATCAAAATAGGTCGCTTCGACGCTTGCCGACCGGCAACATGCGCGCAGACTCCGCACGTGCCAGTCCGTCCGCAGCGCAGCAAAAATCCCTTTGGCTCGACCTCGCTGAGCCGAATTGTAAAATCGATCTTTCTTTTTTCCCACTTCGGCGCGGTAGCGCACACAACACTTCGTCCATTGCAGGGACTATTGATCGAACGACTCTGGTCTGCAAAGCGGTGAAGTGACTGATGCTTCCATCCTCGCAAAGCGTGTCGATGCGTGTAGCTATCCGCACCGGCACTCCTGCGTGGCAATGGCGCCACAACGCCGGGACAATACCAATTGAACCCGGCATCGCGATCGGACATCCCGTAACGCAGTCGATAAATGATCGATATTTCCGCCAATTGCGTCGGCATCTTCTTTTATCGAGATTCGCAAAACCCGCCTGAGTCGACAATCCCAACTATTGCCTTGTTGCAAATAGTTTTCCGACATTGCGAGAGTCATCGATTGATGAATGTGATGCGCTTATATAGTACGTTCGGTGCGGCGGCGAACAGAACTGACATCTCCTTTCGTACGACATTAGAGTCGTAACACGCGCGCTTAGGGAGAAGACCAACGTGAATCACACTTCACATGTACCATCCGTCGAGCGGATCGTACGGAAAAAGTTCTCTTGTGCCATTTGCGGAGCAGGTCCGTCAGGGATGGGCTTTCTGTTCCACGCTTTCAAAACCGGCAACCTGCCGAAGATTGCGAGAGATGGCCTTTTAATTATCGACAAACGCACCGAGCTCGGCGCAGGCAAGCTTGGCGAATACGTGAATGTCACCGGCAATACTGTCGGCAATACGTTTCTCGCTTGCCTCGAACATGAAAACTTCCAGGAAGTATTTGCCGACATCCGAGAGAACTCGCCGCAGCACAAGCGCATGATCGAGGCGGCCGACGGGCCGCCAAGTCTCGCCGACGCCGGTGCATTGCTTGCACAGGCGACCGAGCAACTCCTTGCGTACCTAAGTGCGCGTTACGACGTCACCGTGCTGCGCGCTCACGAGATCGACAAGATCCGCCGTCTTGAAAACGGCGGCTTCGAGATCGTCTATCACGATGTGAATGATCCAACCGCGGTCAGTACGGTGTCGAGCGACACCGTGGTAATGAACCTCGGCGGGCAGCAACACGCGAGCGAAATCGACCAGATGTGTCGAGGGCTGCAGTTGCCGCCGCTGGACGCGAGCGCCAGAACCTATGTGTCCGACGATGTACTCAGCCTGACGACCGCCCAACTGATCGCTGAATTCAAGCGCGACTTCGCACAGCGTGGACCTCGCCGGCCGAACCGGCTTACCGTTATCGGTGGCTCGCACAGCGCGTTCACCGTCGTGGACCGCCTGGCGATGGAGTTGGGAAACGAAGGTCTGGATGAAATTGTCGTGATTCATCGGTCACAGGTTCGCCTGTTTTTCGAAACGGTCGAAGAAGCGCGGGCCCATGGCTATGAGGTCGACGAAGTGAACGACGTCTGCCCAGTTACCAAACGAGTCAACCGTGCCGGTGGTTTGCGCTATCGGGCTTTTGACATTGCTCGCTCAATCATGGCTAGCGGCCATGTACCCTCCACGAAACCACGCGTCGAACTGATTGCCTCGGATTCGAGTAACGCGGCACGGTCGCGCGCGCGCGAGTGCCTGAGAAATTCGATCGCCGTTATTCACGGCGCCGGATATGGGCCGAACATGTCGATACTCGTCGATCAACGCGACAGGCCGATTTCTCTGCAACTTGGTCAGGGCGGAGTGGTTTCCGACCGATACGGATGCCCATTCGATGCCAGCGGCAAAGCAGTGCGCGGGTTGTTCTCGTTCGGACTCGGCTCAGGGTTCCGCCCGGACGAACAGATTCGCCGCGAAACCGGATTCGAGGCAGCGTTCCGCGGCCGCATTTATGGCGTATGGGCGTTTCATCATGACTTCGGCGGCCGGGTCATGAATGGGGTGCTCGAGGCACTGGCGACCATACCATCCGGACACGAAACCGCCCCCGCGCGGTACGAAAGTTCGGTGGTCTCGGATGCATTGCAACAATTGTCCGCATGCGACGGACCCAGCCTGGTCATGTCGCCACAAGACTGAGCGTTGCCATTGCCGGCGATCGGCGGATGTGCAGCGGGTTCCTTTATCGCAAACCAGTCCTGAAGGGCCTGCTGATTATCCGCATCCGACGGTTCACCGCCAACGGCAGCGCTGTCTTGTCAGCGTAACGGCGCCGCAATGCCTGGCCCGCCGGACTCGTGGTCCGGTTCGCGACGAGACGTCTCGCTCATCCTTCTCGTCGATCCGAGTACATTCACATCCAATTGGCCGGTCGCCGTCCCGATATTCAGTTCCCGCGCCGCGGAATGGGGACAACAACTACTCTGTGAACTAGCGTACGGAGAATGACGACTACGACGGGCAGTATCTGTATGAGGGTTCGCATCACGGCTCGCTGCGTTGACAGCAAGCGTGCATGCCAGAAGTCGTCCGCGTAGGTCGAGAAGCGGAACACTTGACCGTGAACCGGCGCCTTCATGCGTCGTGAAGATGCACGAAGGTGCGTAGCAATGCCGCATTCATGGCACTACGCGACTGCCTGCCCACGAGCGCCGACCGAACGAAGATTCGTCGGCGATATGCCGCCGTTCGCTCAACGGCCCATACACATCATCTTCGCCGGGAATCTCCATGAAACTATTCTCCGCCCTGCCCGGGCGCGAAGCAACAAACCCGAATAAGCCGATTCCACAAGAAAGCGCGGTGCCGAATGCGACCGCCGGCGCCCGGATCGTGTGGTTCATGGGGCCGCGGCCGAGCAGACTGACCGGAGTGGGGCAGCATAGTCTCGAGTTGGCCGCGGGGCTAAGGAGGTACACGAACTTCCGCGTTGAAACTATCGACATCGATGCACAGCCTCGCTCGCTCAAGCGTTACTGGACTCAATTGGTGATGTATCCGTTGCGCGCGATCCGCGAAGCGCGCTCGTGCGACATGATCATCCTCTACCAGGAAGACTTGAGCTTCATGATTCCGATTATCCATCTCGCCGGCGGGCGGGTCTGCCTGATGTTCCATCACGTTCAGATTCCGGGACACGCTCGCGGCATCGTGGAAAAGCTCAAGTCGCTTTATGTGAAGACACTCCTTCCTTTAGCCCCGAAGGCTGATCTCGTTCTGGTCGAGGCCGATTCCGCAGCAAGGGATCTGATAGAGGCCGCACCCGTCAAGCCAGAGCTCGTGCAAATCGTGCCCTGTCCATTCGAAAACAAATATGCACCGCTCGCCGCGGCGACGCCGGAGGAGACTCGCGCTCAGGCGCGGGCGGCCCTGAAACAGCGCCTCGGTCTGGACGTCGGCGACGCGCTGGTGCTGCTCAATGTCGGCTCCGATGAGACCCGCAAGAACAACCTGACTCTCTTCAAGGCACTGGCGAAACTGGCGCGCAAGGATCTGCTATTCATTCGGGTGGGCAAGGCTTTCAATGCCGCCAATCGAATGGAATGCAAGACGCTCGCCGAAGCGTCCGGAATTCGCGCTCACTTTGCCGACTCTGTATCCGAGCAGGACCTTGGATACTTCTATCAGGCGGCGGACATCTATCTTTCAGCGACGCTGCACGAAGGCTTCGGCCGCACCGTGATCGAGGCGCAGATGGCGGGAACACCTGTTATCGCATCGGACATCCCGGTGTTTCGAGGATCGATGGGTGACTCGTTCCTCGCTGTCGCAAACCCGACCAATCCCGACGAGTGGGCAGCGGCAATCAGTATGCTCGCCGATTTCCCTTCCCGTATGGATGAATTGAGAGCGCGCGGCAAGACGAATGCATCGCAATACTCGACAGACGTGGTGGCCGCCCGCTTGCATCACATTCTGCTTCGCGCGTTTCGAAGATAAGTTTCGAAGATAAAAAGGATTGCAGGGGGTGCGTGATGCGTTGGCCTGACGGAGCACCCACTTCGCTTTTTTTCCTTCGACGCGCAGTGCATTGACGGCCGGCTAACGCGACGAGTACGACCATGCGCCGACATCGATGGCGATGGTATTCCACGCACCGGAAAATCGATGCGTGATATGAACTCCTCGTGTGACCAGCGAGGACTCGGTTCTATGTCCTCCCACCTCCGCGGCGTTGCACAGAACCATGTAGCGCGCGCTCGCGCGCTACCGGTCAACGTATTGCCGGACGAAGCAAAAAGCACTGAGTCGCTAAAGCAGCAAACGGCAACAGACAAAAAACTATATGCGCTTGCGCCCTTGCACCAACGACCACCAACGGCGTTTCAGGCCAAAATAAAGCCGATGCGGATCGAGATTGTTCCGTCGCATCACGCGACGATACAGCGCGACGATTTTTCCGCGGCCGTGCATCCATTTCGCTTCAATCTCGTCGCGCGTCGTCTTGTGCTCGAGCCAGCTGAACTCGCGGTGTTCGGTCGATACGGTAGCTGGAATATCGAACACGACTACATAGGCAAAGCGCGCGGTTTCGGTGCCATTCGGTCCCGCGCCATGGAGCGTGCGGCCCAGATGAACCGTGCACCCGCCAACCGGCACCGGACAATAGATCGCATCGTCGGGATTGAATCCGTCATAGCACTCGATACCGTGCGAGCGCTCCTTGCCCGGAATTTTTCTGTGGGGCTGAACACTCCAGCGGTGCGAACCGGGAATAAACCGAAGACAGCCATTTTCGATCGTCGCCGGCTGCAGAGGTAGCCAGAAGCTCACCTCCTTGTAGTTGAAGCGCGGATCGTGGAATGCTTCGTCCTGATGCCACGGGGTCGCAGGACCGGCTACCGGCGGCTTGTAGAACAGATGGTCCCCTGCGAAGCGCGCCTGGGGACCCAGAACCTGCCTGGCAAGTACTTCGAGACGCTTGTGATAATTCGTCCGGCGCAACCGCTGGTTGAAGTTGCTCGGCATACTCAATTGAGTCAGTCCGGTCGACGCAAGGGGATTGTCGCCGACGAAGTCGAACAAAGCACCCTCTCGTGCACCTTTACCGGCGAAAATAAGCCGCTCGCAGATGCCTTTCAATTCAGCGATTTCCTGCTGCGAAGCGATGTTCTCAAACGAACCGAAGCCTCGCTCCCAAAGCGTATCAATTTGATCGGTGAGTAGGGTGTTTTGTTCGAGACGGTCGGGAGGGAAAAAGTTTGCTTGCATGACTCCTCCAACGTTGTTCCGACCACGGATGTCCTTATCTTAAAAATGCCGATGTCGGCCATCTGTTCGATAGCACCCATATCCGTGCTTCCACGCAGTCACCACGTGTAGTTGCCGTGCTGTTAAACGACATGGGTAATTGCTGCTGCGCAATAGCAGATGTAAAAGCTTTGACTTCTGTGTTTTTACCCCGTGTCGCGATATAAGCTCGAGACCGTCGCACGTGCATCGACTCTAATTTGTCGACGCGACCCGGAGTACTTTTACGGGTAGTCGTGCGGCAACCCGTACCGGCGAAACGGTCGACCCGGACAGATGCCTCGCGAGCGTACAGCCGTCCGGACCGACTGACTGGGCTCTTTCTCTCACGCCCTCTCACTGCCTGCTTGCCGCCAGTGGCGTCCTCGCGTGCGCGCCCGAAGGCAGCAGCATTCGACACGCCGCCGGACGCTTTACGACGCACCGGTATCGGTCGGCTAGTCAGATGCTTCGTCGCATTTTGCTCAGCGGTACTTTGCAAAGCGCGGAGGATCTTCTTTTCGATCGCCATGTGCGCCGACCGGTCGACAAGCGAGCGAACAGAGACAGCAAGAAGAATCAGGTACGCGACGCCGGCGGAGCGTGCGCCAATTTCGATATCTCGCGTATCGCCCGAGATAGAAAAAAAAGAAATGCGACAGATAGACGGAACTCCAATTTCCGGCCACAGCAAATGCAAGGTGCCGTTTTTCGAATGTTCGCCCCAATTCAAAAAATGCGAGTTAAATAATAGTCACCACCAGCACTCCGGAATCACACGATCAACGACCACCAGATCATCACCATCAAAAATCGGGAATGCGATTGGCACAGTCCCATCGCCCCAAAAGGAGCCACGTTTTATTCACCACCTCGAATAGAACATGCCGTCATAAAATTCAACCCGAAAACCACGGAAGATGAGTTGCACACAAAAATTCCGCGACGCGACGCGATGTGACGCGATACAAACCGAGCCCCACAGACACCACTTGCACGCTAGCTATTGGCCCGGCCGCCCGGCCCCGTGCATCGCAGAAGGTACAGGTTCGTATGAGCGCATTCACCCCGCCATGAGTGGTAAAAACGACTGAGATCGGAAATCGGCTGACAAGAAACGGTAATTTCCAACCGAAATTCCCTGACATAAATTCCGAATCCGTAACGACCAAATGCACCTATAAAATTACAGTATTAACTAATCAATACATCGAAACACGCTGCAGATGTACGACATGATAAATCCGGAGATAGCAACCAAAATACCTCGACCCCAAATTACATAATTCAAAAACAATATTCTCTCATTTCAAATCGCCCTTACCCTCCGATTAATACGCACCCCGTTCCCTCCAGCGCCGGATTTTTCAGGACCCCCGCGAACACGACGCCGATCGATCGGGAAAGCGGCAGCCTGAAACGACGAACGCCCCGCGTGCTGTTGCGCGCGGGGCGTTCGTGCTGACAGGTTTGCTCCGTCGACTGGCGGTGCCTGATTTCTGGCGGATTCTTATCGCTCAACTCGCCGCCGCCCGCCCAGGCATCAACCGCCAGAACCGAGGTTAAACCTCACCGCGAGGCGCTCGCCCGCTTCGCCGGCTGTGTCGCCGGAGTACTGCGCTGCACAACGTCTATTGCAATCGCGGACATTTTGGGTTCGCCGACCACGACACCGGTCTCCGGCTCCGGAACGTACATCGGGCGCAGCAGGTCCCCCCAACGGCGCGCAAACACCGGCATGCTGAAATTGCGTTCGCAGAACGCTGCAAACCGGGTCGCCGCCTCCATCACGTCGTTCAGATCCGCAACAGGATCGGCGAGGAAACGATGCAGTCGGTCTTCGTCCATCGCCAGCGCGTCGTCTTCGAAATTCAGACCTTCGTACGATGCGTCGTTGCCAACCGGAGGGCAACCGAACGAGATAGCCTCCAGCACCTTCGACTTGATACCGCCGCGCAGAAAGGTCGGGCAGAGCGCGATCGAGTTCGGCGTATAGACTTCATCGAGCGTCTTCGCAAAGCCGGCGAACACGACATTCGGCACCGGCTCGTACTGACGCGACATACGCCCGTAGATGACCAGTGGCAGGCCCAGCTCGAGCTTTTTCCATGACGCCACCAGGTACTCGATAGCGAGCCGGTTCTGCAACTGGCTGTCCGCGCCGACGAACACGAAGCGAACCGGATCGACGGGCCGCGCCACCGGCTTGACCGAGTCGACCGGCGGTGCGATCACATGCACCCGCTTTTTAGCCGCATCCGGAAGAATACGCTCCAATGCGTCGGCATCCGTCGTCGACACCAGGGTCACCGCATTCGACGCAGCAGCCGCCCGCCGCTCATGGCCCCTCAGCGCATATTCCTCATATCTGAGCAGCATGTTGCGAGCGAATCGCGAGTTGACCAACGATACGACTGCCGGAGGAATCGACTTTGCAAGATAGCCGACCGACAACGCGAACTTGCCGGTCCTCAGAATATTGGCCCGCCGCGACATCAGGTCGTCGAGGTCGCTGATGATGTGGCTCGACGGATAGCGCCGGCGAACGAATGCCGCATAGTCGACCATCCGGATGCCATCGAAATAGACGACATCCGGCTTGTACTCCTCGATCGCTTCGACGAGCCGCCGCTTTCCATCGACACTGGCGAACATCGCGACTTGCAGTGCACAAGGACTGGCGGTGATCAGGCCGCTGGCCATCCTGAGGGCCGCCCGCACTTTCGCGGCGAGCGTGCCCGCTTCGAATACGGATTGAATCTTGAGTTCGCGCACATCCGCATTCATCCCGATCGCCTTGCGAATGAAGCACAACGTGCGCTCGCGTCCGTTCGACGCAGCCTGGGGGATATCCCGGGTCATTACCATCAGTACTCGCTTTCTCATCACGCCTCCGAACCGCGTAGTTCTTGAATCTTTCTGGTAGGCCGCGCAATCAGGCTCAGATCTGACGTGCCGCGCTGGCGAGGAAAACCCCTTACCGCCGCCCTAACGAATCCACTGCTCTTTTCGCGTTAATCGCTTTGCCAATACGGATCTATTCCGCGCGGGATGCCGGATCAGCTCCGCGCATCCCGATCGGCTCCGGTTACGCCCGCACCCGGCGCCTGCCGATCCTGCCGCGCGGCTGCCCGCAGCACCGCTTCGAACTGCTGTAGTTGCCGCGGCGGCAGAAAATGGTTGCGCCGCTCGTGGCAACGGTGGGCCATGTCACGGTAGAAAGCCGGGTCGTCGATAAAGCGGCGAATCAGCGTTCCAAGTGCTTCGACGTCGCCTCGCGGCACTGTCAATTCCGGAAAGGCACTGAATACTTCGGGCAGTCCGCCGGACGTAAACGCGATGGACGGCTTGAAAAATTCCCACGGCTCGAATGCGACCATTCCGAATGGTTCGTTCCACATCGACGTGACGACCACCAGATCGACGAGCGGGTAAAAGTCTTTCGCCGGCATGAAGCCGTAACGCACGACCCGCAGATCCGGGTATTCGGCGATCAGTCGATCCAGGATCTGTTCGTTGTCCCGCCCCGCGATATGCAGTTCGATGTTGGCCGTTTGCGCCGCGGCCGCACCCGCAAAAAATTCGCGAATACCTTTGGTTGCGTCGGTACGTCCGATAAAACCGAGCCGGAATGGCCGGCGCGGTTCGGTGAAGTTCGCGCAGACAGCGCCGAACGGCTGCCGCGCGTTATGAATGACGCAGGTCTGCGCAGCGCCGAAAAAGTTTTGCCGCCGATGGCGTTCCAGCACGAAGTTGCTGACGCCGACCACATGCCCGACCAGACGCGAGAACCACGCCTTCGGCGCCGACACGGTCCGGCATCCGCGACATGCGCGCTCGCAGGCGTGGCCGTCGCGGAACATCGTCGAGGTCGGACAGATCAACCAGTAGTCATGCAGCACATGCACGACGGGAATCCGCAGGCACCATGCGGCAAGCCATATCGCAGGCCCCATTCCCTTCAGGTTGTTGGTGCACAGCGCGTCGATATCGAGGCGCCGCAAATGGCGCAACGCATAGAGGAAGACCAGCGGGTTGAACGTATCGACTACACCGAACACGGCCTTTTTCAACCCGCTGCGCGCGGCGTGGAAGAACTGGTTGTAGATGTTCAGATTCGGCATGCTGTGCACGCGAAATTCGTCGACGACCGCGGTGTCGGCCGAGCGCGAATCCGATAACGTAAAGATGCACACGTCGTGTCCCCGGCCGCGGAGCTGCAGCGCGAGATCGTAGACGACCATCTCGGTGCCTCCGACCACATGCGGCGGAAACCGGTTATTACACAGGCAGACCTTCATTGCGCCACCTTGATGAAACGTTGCCCCTGTCCGAAGACCGCAACCCAGAACAGGACGATTGATAGGGCCGTTCCCACCGCCGGCGCATACATCATCAGCGCGGTGGGCATCACGAACGGTGCGACGCCGATCGCGGCGATCGTCACGAGCAACTTGATGGTCATCAATCGGTAATGCCGCGCCCCGATCAGCCATGTGGTAAGGCCGGCATCCACGAACGTCGCAATCGAGCATGCGGTGCCGAAGATCATGACGGGGATGCCGGCTTCGAACGCATGCCCATAGATCAGCAGAAACACCGGCCGCCCGACGAACAGGCTTCCGACCAGCGCCACCGCGGCGATCACGGCCAGATACGCGCTCAGCCTGATCGCCTTGCGCAGCTGGTCCTCGCCGCGAGCGGCGAACACCATGGCCGGTGCAAGCGCTAGCGCGAGCGTCGTACCAACGGAGTTCCACTGCTCGACGAGCGACGCCGCGGCCGCATAGATGCCGAGATCCGCCTTCGACATCAGCGTGCCCAACAGCAGGCGGTCCATCCGCAGCACCAGCACGCTCGCGGCAATCGCCGGCCACATCCTGAGTCCGCGAACGATCAGCGTTCGTTTGATCATCTCCGAGCCGTGCAGCGACGGCGGCCGGTTGAACGCGAGTGTCCGATAGCGGCTGAACGGCGCGGCAGCCGCGACGTAGGCTTCGAGCGGCCATGCAAACGATGCGATGACCGCGCCGACCGACGCGTGCGCGGCGCCCAGCAGCCACAGCACCCGCACGCCGCTCGCATACGCTTTGGCGCGCGTGATGACCCACGGCTTGGTTTCCGCGTAAGCCATCAGCGAGCCGAGCGCGATGGGCTCGCACAGCATCACCAGTCCGGCGATCAGCATCAACGCGTTATTCGACGACTCCGTGAGCAATGCGACGATAACCAGAAACAACAGCGTCACGCTGAGCGTCGAACCGAGACGCAGGCGGAACGCACGATAGAACACCAGGTGCCGCAATCGCGGATGTCTGCCGAAGATCGGCGATACGGCTTGCGCGCTGAAGATCAGCGCGGCGCTGCTGACGACGTACGCGAGCGACAGCGCGAATTGCAATTCGCCGAAGAATTGCGCGCCGTATAGCGTCGCGAACAGGTGGTTGCTCGCGACAGCCGCGAGCGCGCCGATGCATTTTTCGCACACTACGCCGGAGAGCGACGAAAACAGCAGGGTTCGAAAAGATTTCACTGTGCCACCAGCCGTTTCAGTTTGACCGACACGGCCCGCGAATCGACCAGTACCCACCAAAGGAATGCCAACGCCACGTAAAACAGTGTGCGGACACCGAAGAAAGACCAATAGTCGCCCTGCTGGATGCCGGAGCTCGCGTAGCTGAACACCTTCACGACCAGCCACAGCATGACCACGCCGCCACGCAGCGCGACCACGATCTGCAACGCGCAAAGCGCCCCATAGATCACGCCGGTGAACGCGATGAACAGTGCGCCGCCGACGAACCCGAACCAGAACACGGGCACAGCCATCTGCCCCATCGTGAAGGTGACGTCGTCCTTGATATAGGTGGTGATCAGGTGCGGCTCGCCGTACGCGACCATCACGTCGCGCAAGCCGCTGAAGCCGATGCTGTCGTCGAAGCCGGGCTGGTTCAGCTCCAGCAGCGATTCGGCGAAGCGCCAGAAGGCCGGTGATCCGCCCAACGGCGGTGCGCTGAACAGATGCGCGTCGTAGTCGACCACGTACCAGACCTGCCCTTGCAACAGCGAGCGGTCCGTAATCGTGTTCTGCACATCGAGCCCCTGGCCCTGGTAGGCGGAAAACACCGATGCGGCACCGATGATCAGCGCGACGCCGCCGCCGATCGCCATATACCGCAGCACCGGCTTGCCTCGCATCAGCAGCACCGCGACCACCGGCGCAAGCACCGCCAGACCGAAGTGCAGCACCGACATGAACTGCTCGCCGTGAAGGATGTAGAGAATGGTCGTCACGATGATCAGCACGATCGACGACCATTTGACTAGCGGGTTCTTGCTGGTCGCGAGCGCGCCGAGCAGCAGCGCGAGAAAGGTCTGGTTGTTCAGGAACGTGTTGAACAACACGCTGTCGGTGCCGGTACTTTCGTTGCGCAGCGTGTAGCGGTTCACGCCGTTGAGCAGCGCGAAGCCTTGCGTGAGCCCGGCTGCCACGCCGGCGCCGATAATCGTCAGCGAAAGCGCGAATCCCAGCATCACACTGCGCGTATCGGCGGTGATCAGCGCGACCGGCACCTCCGGATCGCGAATGTTCAGCGAGCGGTTAAAGCCGTACAGCGAGCAACCGACGAAGACAATATAGAAAAGCAGCAGGCGGCTGAACGCACCGTTCGGCTCGCCCCGGACACCCGTTTCGATCATCAGACCGCCCGCCTCGATGCCGACACCGGCGACGAATGCGGTCATCCCGATCATCATGAAATAGAGCATCGAGACCGAAAACAGCGGTCGCGTCGCGATCAGATAGATGACCGCGAGCGCGGCCAGCACGAAGGTCCATGTCGCGCTCGCCTGCGCGTAGCCGAGGCGTGGCAGCGCCGTGTTGAACAGCAACGCGACGAGCGCCACGACCGGCACGATCATATGTGTCAGGGAAAGGGTCGGCCCGCTGGCCTGTCGGATTTGCATGGCACGTCCGGTTTTCATTTTGCAGCCGTGTATTTGCCGTTGGCGGCGTCGACGCCGCTCGCCTTCATCAGCCCATCGCGCAACGAAGTGCACAGCACATCCGAAAAGTACTGCCGCGCGTTGATCCTGCCGCGTTCGATCAGGCGTTCCGCCAGCGCGGGGTCGGTCGCGAGGCGATTGATTTGCGCTGCCCATGCGTCGGGATCGGTCGGGTCCCCGACTGGCAGAAACGACTCCCCCATCGACGCCCGATAGACCGGCATGTTCGACGCAACCACCGGAATCCCGGCGATCTGCGCCTCGATCACGGTGCGCCCGAAACCCTCGTGCAACGACGCGGACACGTACATATCCGCCGCCTGATACAGGTAGCCGAGGTCTTCGTCGCTGACCGAATCGAAAAAATGAGCGCGAACGCCCGAGTCGCTCGCGAGCGTCGCGCACTCCTTGCGATTGGCGAGATTGAACGGCTGGCCCGCGCGCACGATCACGAGGTCCTTGCGCTTCATCCGCGCCAACGCGCGAAACAGTGTCACGTTGTTCTTGCGGGTCTCGTCCGAGCCGACGTTCAGCAACAGGATCGCATCACCGATATCCAGCCCGATGCGCTGCTTCAGAATCTCCCGCGAGCGAGCCCGCGTGGCGCGCGGTGTCGGCTCATCGAGCGGCGAGTATTTGTCTTCGAACGGGCACGGCATGATCAGGATGCGCTCGGGGGCGACCGGCACCACCTCGCGCAACTCCGTGGACGTGACTTCGCTCTCGACGAACACCAGATCCGCGCGCGCGACCTGCCGCCGGATCGCGCGGATATAGAGCTCCTTGAGCCGCTCCATGATCCCGCGCGCCTGCCCCTTGCGCTGCACGTGATGGAAAAACACCGCGACCTTGCCGCCGGCGAACCGGATCAACGGCACGAGGAAACTCAGATCCTCCTGATAAAGCACGACCATGCCGCACGAGCGCGATGCCCGGATCGCCAGCAGCGGGTACACCGCGAACTGCCACCAGTAGCGCTTCAGCGAACGGGCCGGCGCGGGAATATCGATCGTCTCGACGTTGAATCCGCTGCTTCTATTCAGGGCCCGGATAAATATCAGGCTGTGCTGACTCACGCCGTTCCAGCTGCTCGCGCTCGGGCCCATGAACCAGACGACTCGCAGATCGCCGCTCGCATTCGGCACCGCGCGCAACGACGGACTCTGGTTGTGCAGTCGGCGGCTCACCGGTCCCGTCAGCATCGAAAGAAGTCCCATGTATATCCCTGATTGCGACGACGCGCGCCTGTCGTGTGACTCACCTGAAGTTGCCCGTCGCCCGCGGACGCCGTTCAGTCCTGCTCGGACATGTACCGGTAAGCGTTCGAGTAATACCCGTAGCGCAGCGGCGACGGCGTAAAGCCATTGAACACGAGGCCATCGACCTTCGTGCCGACCTTCGCGAGCCGGGACATCGATTCGGCGACCTCCGCGTAGCTCACTTCTCCTTGCCGCGTCACGAACAGCGTCATGTCCGCGAATCTCGACAGCGCCGCCGCATCGGTGACCGGCAGCACCGGCGGAGAATCGACGATCACCACGTCGTATTCGTCCCGCAGCGACGCGATCACCGGCCCGAAGTTGTCGCCTCTCAACAACTTGGCCGCTTTACTGGTTTTCCTGCCGGCCGGCAACGCGTGGAAATTCTCGGTCGGCTTGGCAATCACGTCGGCCGAATCGAGCGAGCCGTCGAGGACCCCTGACAAACCCTCGGTGGTATCGGCGGAAAGATAGCGATGCACTTTCGACTTGCGCATGTCCGCATCGAGCAGCAGCGTCTTGAGTCCTTTTTCGGCGAGCAGATACGCGAGGTTGGCCGAGATCAGCGACTTGCCCTGGTTGGGCACCGCCGACGTGATCAGCACGACCTTGCTGTCGCCTTTTTCGGCCAGCGAGCATTGCACCGTCAGCGCAAGGCTTTCCATCGCTTCGATGATCGGCGTTTCGGTTTCTTCCGCGCTGATCAGGAACGTATGTTCCGGCTTGGCTGCCGCAATTTGCTGGGCAGGTGAAATCGGCAGCACACCGAGCGTATCGATACCGACGATCGCCTCCAGCCGCTTCGGATCGCGGATCCGGCCCGCCCCGAGCGCTTTGAGCTGCACCGCGATGAAGCCGAACAGGCCGCCCGCCGCGCCGCCGAGCAGCAGTGCGAGGATCGCGTTCGGACGGCTCGGCTTTTCCGCCACTTCCGCATAGTCGACGATCGACGCATTGCCGCCGCTGCTCGCGGTGGCAATCTGCAACTGCTGCGCGTTGTTCATCAAGCCGACATAGAGCTGGTTCTCGACCTCGACATCGCGCGACAGGCGCAGCAATTCCTGCTGCAAGCCCGGCAGTTGCGCGATGCGGTCGGACAGCTTATGCGATGCGGCGTCCAGTTCCTTCAGCTTGCCCAGGACCGCCTCGAGCGGCGGCGCACCGAGCTGGAACTTGGCGCGCAGTTCCTGGTAAGTCAGGTTGGTTTCCAGTCTGTCCTTCTCGATCGCCGCGGACTGATCGAGCAGACCCTTGATTTCGCCGCTCACATCGATGCTGCCCTGATGCAGACGGAACGCGTTGAGCGCCTCTTCCGCTTTTTGCAGGTGAGCGCGCACGGCCGGGATCTGCGTGTTCAGGAATTTCAGACTGCGTTCGGAGTCTTGCGCACGGCGGGTATCGTTGCTTTTCAGATACGCGTTGGCAATCGCGTTGACGAGGCGCGCGGCGTAGAACGGGCTGCTGTTGCTGTATTCGACCTCGAACACACCCGATTCGCGCTTGGTCTCCGCGACATTGAGTTTCTTGATGATGGCGTCGACGGTCGCCTGCGTCCCATGCGGGACGAGGGTAAATTCGGTGCCCGGACGCGCGGTCACCGCCGCCAGCAGAAGCCGGTAGTCGCCCGAGACGGCGAGCTCGCCGACCTTGCCCTTGAGCACCTCGTTACCGCCGCGGTCCTGCAGCGTCCATTGGCCGTCGCCTTCGTAGACGAGCTTGTGCGGCTTGCCGCTCTCGATCGGCGGAACATCGAACGAGCCGATCTGCAGATTTTCGCCACCCCACGCCCAATGCGTGAGACCGAACGGCGCGCGGGCGAGTCCGTCCGGGCCGCGCGAGAGGACCGTCGCGAGCCAGCGGCCCACTACCGGAAAGGTGTTCTTGACCGTCACGGTCGTCTGTGCCGCGGCCGCTTCGACGGCCTGCGTGACGACCGTGCGCGAACGCGCGACGTCGATCTCGCCGAGAACCGGCGAGCCGTTCACGTCCAGGGAGCGCGATACCGTCGACAAGGAGCCCAGCGCACTGCTCTTCTTGTCCTCGATCTGAATCAATGCGTTCGCCGAATACATCGGCGAGGCCAGCAACACATACGCGCAGCCAAGCAGCAGCCCTGACAACAGTACGCTGACAAACAGATAGCGATAAGTCAGAACATTTTCCAGTATGTCGAATACCGAGAATGCCGACACATCCTGAACAATAGCGGGGCTTGGCCCGTGACCGACATCGTTGCGCATATGCAAACTCCGATTATTGAAAACGCAGTGCTGGCGTCGGGCGGGAACCGCATGGCGATGCTCGGGACACCAGGGATTGCGTGTCTATGCGTCCGGAAGATAAAACTGACGGTAAAAAACCCTATTGGACTGGAATGCCAACGCCCCCGAATAACTCATAGAATGCAAACTTTCTAGCCACGCTATCAGTTATGACTACAGTCAGATGGATACTGCCCGCGTTAACCCTCTGTTTCAGTGCGCTACCCCTCACTGCAAAATGTGAAGCGCCGATTCGAAATCTCGCGCCGCCCAACACATCGGCAAGTCATACCTTCGCGGCGACACGCAACGGTAATCTTGGCGGATCGACCTCCGTTTCCGACGTCAATATTCATACGCTTCTCTATCCCGGGCACACGACCAAGGTACTCGCGCATTACCTGCCGTGGTGGTTCTCTCCCGAATCGCGGGGCGTCGCGGTCGGCTATCGCTCGGACGATCCGGCGCAGGCGTTCCGTACGTTCAGGGACATGCAGGCGCGCGGTGTCGATGGCGTGATCGTCGACTGGTACGGCGAGCACGACGGCAATGGCCAGCCCGAACCGATCGATGTCGCGTGGCGCAAATCGATGCCGGAACTGGCGAAATTCCCGGCTATGTCGTTTTCGATCATGGTCGACGCCGGGACTTACAACTTCAATCATTGCAAGGGCTGCGACGTCACCGAAACGGTCTTGTCCCAGCTCGACTATCTGTCGCGCGCCTACTTCTCGTCGCCGCAATACCTGAGATACGAAGGCCATCCGGTGGTGTACGAATTCGGCCTCGACTGGTCCGGCAAGGTCGACTGGTCGCGCATTCAGGCCGCGCACCCGGAGATCTCCTGGGTTCACATCCACAAGCAGGGTTTCGATCGGGACGACAGCGCAGGCGCTTTCGTGTGGATCGCGCCGGGCTTGGCCCGGCACAAGACCAGCGTGGCGGATCTGGACGAGCTCAAGGAGTTCTATCGATATGCGCGCACGGAGCCGACCAGGATCGCGACGGGTGGCGTGTTCAAAGGTTTCGACGATCTGCTGGCCGCGTGGGCCAAGCCCGACGAAAAGCATTACATGCCGCAAGCTTGTGGCGATACGTGGCTGCAGACCTTCGACGTCATCAACCAGAACTACAGCGCCAGCCGCCAGTTACCCTTCGTCCAGCTGATTACCTGGAACGATTACGAGGAAGGCACGGCGCTGGAATCCGGGATCGACAACTGCGTCACACTGCGGACGCATCTTTCCGGTAATACGCTCGCCGTCGAGATGTCGCACGCCGACACGGTCGATCACCTCGAGCTGTATCAGTCGTTGCCCGGCGGCGAATATCGTCTGATCGACCGCTACCCGCCGGCGACCACCACGATCACGCTGCCGCCCGGCGCTTCCGGCGCGCTCTATCTGAAAGCGGTCGGCAAGCCGTTCTTCAGGAACGTCGTATCCGCGCCGGTCACGCTCGAGCGGCCGAAATAACGTTGTCCGCGAGGTTCGTCGCGCAATCCGGCTGACGCTGCGGCTCGCGCAACGGGTTTTGCCCGAACCGGTCGAGCAGTTCGGGCAGCCTGTCGATGCGCGTGCCGAGCGATGCGCTCAGCTCGTGGTCGTAGTCGCCCGCCGGCGCCAGCAGGAAACGGTGCGCGACGCCGGCACGCGCGGCCGCCTGCAGATCCGACGGCTTATCGCCGACCATCAGGGACCCTTCCATATCCAGATCGAAATCCACGCGCGCCTGTTCGAACATGCCCGGCTGCGGCTTGCGGCAAGCGCACATCTGCCGATACTCGCCGAGCCCGAATTCGGGATGGTGCGGGCAGTAATAGACCCGGTCGATTCGCGCGTGCCTGCCGTCGAATTCGCCGAGCATCCAGGCGGTGAACGCGTGGAACTGATCGACCGTGAAATAGCCGCGCCCGATGCCCGCCTGGTTCGTGACGAGCACCACCACATAGCCGGCGTGATTAGCGGCCCTCACGAGCTCGAAGACGTCTTCGTTGAACACGCATTCATCGGACGTGTGCAGATAGCCGATATCGACATTGACGACGCCGTCCCGATCGAGAAATAGCGCTTTACGAGTCATGGGCGGATTGTTCACACATGAGCGGCACCACCTGCTGGGCGCGCGCGTAGTCAGACGGAATGCCGATATCGATGAACTCGGTGATGTCCGGAAAGACCCGCATGTCGAGAGAGCCGATCTGCCGGCGCAGAAAGTCGTCTTCAAACGAGAAGCGCCTCGGCAGGTCGAATTCGAGTACGCGCGCTGCATCGACCGCGTACACGCCGGCATTGATGAACCCCGGCGCCGGCACGGGCCGCTTTTCTTCGAACGCGATCAGCCGTTTCGAGCCGGCGTCGAATTCGAGCGTTCCATAGCGTGACGCGTCGGGCACGCTGGTCGCCGCGATTGCGAGGTCGGCACCAGTGGCGTCGAAAAAGCCGGCGAAGCGCGGCAAATCCAGATTCGTAATCGTGTCGCCGTTCATCACGATCATGCGTGGCGCGCCGTAGCTGCGCAGTGCATGCATGATCGCGCCGCCGGTGCCGAGCGGCTCTTCCTCTTCGACGACAGTCACGGACAGTTCCAGCGATTGCCCTTTCAGCCAGCCGACGATCTCGCCGCATCCATACCCGAGCGACAGCACCACGTCCGTCACCCGCTGCTGCTCCAGCCAGCGCAGCATCCACGCCAGAAACGGCTGGCCGCCGACGCTGGCCATCGCTTTCGGAAGACCCGCGCCGAGGACCGGCCGCAATCGCGTGCCTAGACCGCCCGCCAGGATCATGCAGGGCAGCATCCTGCTCATGATCCGAAGATATTCTGTTCGACGATACCGCAGACGATATGGCCGCAAACCAGATGGCCTTCCTGGATCTTCGGCGTCGACTTCGACGGAATCTCGATGCACAGATCGGTGAGCGCGCGCATCTTCGCCGCTCCCTCTTCATGGCTGCCCGTGAAGCCGACCCGGAACATCTTCTTCTCCTTCGCGACCTCGAGCGCGCGCAGGATGTTCGGCGAGCGGCCGGAGGTCGAGTACGCCCAGAACACGTCTTCCTCGTTGGCAACGGCTTCGAGCTGCCGCGCAAACAGCTTTTCATAACCGTAGTCATTGCCGATCGCCGTCATCACCGAGGTATCGACGGTCAGCGCAAACGCCGCGAGTCCCGGCCGGTCGAAATTGAACCGGCTGACGAATTCGCCGGCAATATGCTGCGCGTCCGCCGCACTGCCGCCATTACCGGCGAGCAACACCTTCTTGCCGTTGTTTAGCCTCGCCGTGATCTCCTGGGCCAACGCTTCGACCTGCCTGATCACGTGCGGGCTCTTTGCCAGCGCGCTCAAAACTTCAACGGTCTTCTCGATTTCATCGATGACGGAAATGCTCACGATATTCTCCATGATTGGGCGCCGTTCTCGGTGAACGTGCAGGACATGACCTGACCATCGCGGCTGCCGAGCGCGCGCGTGACGGACGGGCGATCGATCGGGTCGACGAAGAACATCATGAAGCCCCCGCCACCGGCTCCCGACACCTTGCCGGCTTTCGCGCCGGCATTAGTGGCAATCCGCCACAATTCGTCGATCGACGGATTGGAAATACCCTTGGCCATGCGTTTTTTTGCTTCCCACGAATCGCTCATCGACGCGGCGATGCCAGCGAAGTCGGCGCGCAGCACGGCCTCCTTCATCCTGGTCGCCTCGGCCTTGACTTCGTGAAGCGCGGCAAGCGGGTCGGTCTGGTTTTCCACCACGTTATTGCTTTGCTCCTTGATGATGTTGGCCGATTCGCGCGACACGCCGGTATAGAACAGCACGAGCGACGCTTCCAGTTCGGCTTTCGTGTCCTGCTTGATTCGCAGCGGATTCACGATCACCTTGTCGCCGTAGAACTCCATGAAGTTCAGGCCGCCGAAAGTTGCCGCGTACTGGTCCTGCTTGCCGCCCGCGAGCGCGAGATCGATCCGCTCGATGTCGTGAGCGAGTTTCGCGACGTCGTATTCGCCGAGCGGCAGCGAAAGCAGCTCGCAGAACGCCTGCACGAGCGCCACCACGACGGTCGACGACGAACCCAGTCCGGATCCCGGCGGCGCCTCGGAGTGCGTGGTGATCGAGACGGCTAGCGGATGTCCGCCATTGAATTGCCTGACGATCCGGTTGTACACGCCGACGTGCAGGCCCAGCCCCTTGATCTGCGGCAGTTCGGGCGTAATCTCTCCGATCCAGCTCACCTGGGTGTCCGCGGCCCTCAACTCGATCTTCGCGTCGTCGCGCGGCACGATCGACGCGTACGCAAACCGGTCGATCGTCACGTTGAGCGTCAGTCCGCCAAAACGGTCGGAATAAGGCGAGACGTCGGTTCCCCCTCCGGCCAGTCCAAGCCGTAAGGGCGCGCGGGAGCGGGCGATAAAGTGCGTCATGATTTATCCTTCCTCGGCAATAGAGCGGCTTGTCCGAAACCGCCTGATTCATCGTGACCCCGATCGAGCACGCGACTACGCTGCTAGCCAGCAGCACTGCGTCGGTGCGCCGCCGGTCTCGCGGAGCACTGCGCCGCCGCTCCCGAAAGCCGGACCGCGGGGTCGTTTTTTCAACCTTTCGCTTCCATCAAAGGCTCGGCTTTCGCGTGCCGTGCGGCGAGAAAAGCGCGCACCCGCTCGCAGATGAACGTGACGTCATCGCGCATCAGTGCGGGGTAGCTCGGCAAGTTGATGCCTCGGCTCGCGATCTCGTCGGCAACCGGGAAATGCTGGCCGGGCGCCGCGTACATCGACATCTGATGAACCGGATAGAAGAGCGGGCGGGTTTCGATACCGTCGCGCAGCAGCGCGGCGCGCAAAGCGTCGCGGTCGCCGGCGGCGTCGACGAGAATCGATACCATCCAGTAGCTGTGCAGCGTGCGCGGATTGACCGCGTGCACCTGCACCGGCAAGTCGGCCAGCGCCTGCCGATACCATTCGGCGATTTGCTGCTTCTTCGCGATCAGATCGTCGACGGACTCCATCTGCGCGCAGCCGATCGCCGCGGCGATATTCGTCATTCGATAGTTGAAAGCGATCGCATCGTGCCAGTACTCGCGCTCGCTGCTGACGCCCTGGCTTCTCAGGTGCCGGATTTTGCGGTCGAGCTCGGCGTCGTTCGTGACGACCATGCCGCCTTCGCCAGTCGTAATCGTCTTGTTGCCGAAAAAGCTGAAGCAGCCGACATCACCGATCGTGCCCACGTGCGTGCCGTCGAAGCGCGTGCCGATTGCTTCGGCACAGTCTTCGATCACATACAACGAGTGTTTTTTTGCCAACGCCATCACCGCGTCCATGTCGGTCGCCTGACCGTACAGATGCACGACCATGATCGCTTTGGTTCTGCTGGTGATCTTGCGCTCGGCATCTTCGATGTCGATCTGCCAGTACGCAGGTTCGCTGTCGACGAAGACCACATCCGCGCCGGTGTACTTCACCGCATTCGCGGACGCGATGTAGGTCAAGGTCGGAACCAGTACTTCGTCGCCCGGTCCGATGCCCAACGCGGCCAGCGCGACGTGCAGCGCGACCGTGCCATTGCTGACCGTAATCGCGTGCCGCGCACCGAGCCATGATCCAAACGATTCCTCGAACTGGCCAACGTATTTGCCCTTCGAAGAAATCCATGTCGAATCCAGACAGTCCATCACGAGAGCTTTCTCGCGACCATTGAGGTATGGAGCGTAGACCGGATATTTGAGGTTCATTGTTGTTTCCTATGATCAACGGCTGACAGCAACGATAGGAAAAAATGCTGAGCGGCCGGATGATCGCCGTTATCACCGCTCACTCTCAACGCTCGCCGCCCCATCGGTGCAGACTTCGAGTGCCGCCCCTGTCCTTGCGGACCCAAGTTATTGTTGTTGCCCCTGCGATAGCGGATTGGAAGATCAGTCACGAGTGCATGCTCGAAGGTGTCATGCGAGCGCACTGATCGGTCAACCTTATGCAGAAGTTCTTTAATGCCCCGCTTATTCCGTCTCCAGCAAACTGGAGCCGAATCATCGCGAGCCTGATACATCCAACCGGCAGGTACGAGTCGCCAGCGATCGCGAGCGCCCGTGCTCTGCCGTTGGTAGGTAGATTAAGGTTCGTTCTCCACGCGATCCGTGCGCTGCACAACACAACATCGGTGACTGCCGCGGCTTGATCCGCGCGCGGCGCGAGCCGCTGTGGCGCAGGCGCAATGCGGCAGCGCCGAACACGATCGGTCTTCGTTAGCGAAATTCCGACAGTGTCTGGCGTGAACGTCGATTGGCCTGGCGGCCGATTGAACCCGGAAGCAAAGGGCTGGGCTTGCGGGCGATGCGCGGTCTTATGGTTCGATTCCGCACATTCGAAGCACTGGGCGGACACTGTTGCTCGGCATCGCCGGCGGCGGATCGCAGCGGCGACGGGCAAACGCCTGTCAGTCGTGGAAAGTGTGACTCGGCCCGCTTGTCCGAAGAGCGCGGTGCGGGGAAGCGGGAAGGGGAATAGGCAGACGTATCACGTCAGGCAGTCTGCGCCGCCTGACGGGATAGCGGGATAGCGGGATGGCGGAATCGAAGGATCGCGGGTTGGCGGGATCCCGTTTCGCGCGCGGGTTGCGAACCGCCTACTCGGCGGGGCCGCGCGGATATAAATACAGGCCGGCCACGCTCAGCGCGCCGGTCGCGCCTTCCTTCGGCACGGCCGACACGAGCCAGCGTCCGTGAGCGCGTTGCAACTGATCAGGCGTGCAACGCGCGGCGCGAGTAAACACGAGCTGCCAGTTCTGCGCGATGCAAAACGGTACATGGCCTTCGCGCTTCGCATACGCTTCGACACCCACCAGCGTAGGCCACAGCCGTTCCCCGTTCGCACCGCCGTCGAGGTCGAAAACCAGCACGCCGCCGCCCGCTTCGAGATGACGTATGGAAGCGTAAGCGGCGGGAATTCGAGGGTCGTCGTATTGCGCAATGTTCTCGGGCGGTTGATGAATGCGGATCGCCGTGAAAGCGCCGACGGCCACACAAACGATCACGGCGACGGGCAGCGTCGCGATCGTCACATTGTCGAGCAACCGCTTGATCAGCAAGGTCAACGCGAGAGCCGGAACCGCGTAATAGAAAATGCCGACATAGGTCAACGAAAGGTCATCGACTCCAACGACGGCATAAAAGAGGAATGCGACCGTCGCACTCGCCAGCGCCAACGCCAATGCACGCTCGGGCGCGACGCGGCCTTCATTGTCGCGCGCGGGATTGCCGGTCACGAGTACCGCGCAGGCCACCGCGCCCAGCAGAATGCCGAAGACACCGTTGCTCCAGAAGAGACCGGCAAAGCGCACCGCGTCCGCTAAACGATTGGCTTTGTGTGCATGTCCGAACGCCGCGTATTCAGCCAGCGGCCCCGGAAAACGAAGGATCGTCTGAAGCGCGAGAGGAATCAGGAAAAGCACCACGATCGCCAATGCAACAGCGATCGTTCGACGATTGCCGGCGAGGTACTGCCGGCTCAACACCCAGCTCGCGCGGGAACCCGAGTGCAACGACACCCATGTATTGGCTATCAGCGCGCACACCAGCATGATGACGGTCATCGCCAGAAAAGACGCATGGCCGTTGACGAGAAATCCGAGGCTCACGGCCAGCAGCACAAGGCCGTCCGCGCGCCCCATGATCAATGCGGCGATCGATACCGTGAACGCGGCGAACGCGAAGTAGTACAGATGCGGGAACCACGGTCCCGCAAACGCCTGGTAGTTGATATAGGCAGTCACCCCGACGAATAGCGCGGTCGTGACGATGGCCGCCGCGGGGACTCCCTTCGCCGCCCGCTGCATCCTGAAGAGAAGCGTACCGATTGCGGCGATCCAGAAACCGGACAGCAGCGCGACGGCATGCAGCTGACCTGAAAACGGCGACGCGACCCAATGCGTCAGTTTGAAAAAGACGATCTCACCCGCGGCGAGCACGTATAGAAACGCGGGACCCGGATGATTGAAACCGACGCGCGAGTAATTGCCAACCAGCAGCTTCAGATGCGTCGCGTCGGCGATCAGCAGAGAGTTCGCCGCAAAGTCTCCGACTTCATGCAACTGAACGGACGGGAAGGTCTGCCCGAAGCCGATGATGAACAGTCCGACGCAGATCGCCGCAATAAAAAATACCGCCAACCCTTTGAACATCGAGCACCTGTTTTCGTTTTATCCAGCACGTTGCTCCGATCCAGCGCGGTTCGTCGACCAGTCGGTTGATAAAGAGCGTTGAAGCGCGCGGAAGAAGCCGGCGGCAAGGCAACGTGACGACGGAAAACAGGATTCTAAGGTAGCTGCCGGCGCGCGATGCGACCGGCGGCCACACAGGTCTCGCGACCACGCACCGGGCGCCGGGCACCGGGCACCGGGCACCGGGCACCGGGCACCGGGCACCGGGCACCGGGCACCGGGCACCGGGCACCGGGCACCGGGCACCGGGCACCGGGCACCGGGCACCTGGCGCCAGGCGCCAGGCGCTAGGCGGGCAGCGCGGACTCTTCCAGCCGGAACACCGCAATCGCCTCTTTCAGAATGATCGCCTGCTCTTCGAGCGACTTCGCCGCGGCCGCCGCCTGCTCGACGAGCGCGGCATTGTGTTGCGTGACTTCATCGATCTGCGACACCGCCTTGTTGACCTGCTCGATGCCATCGCTCTGTTCGAGCGCCGACGCTTCGATCTCGCTCATCACGCCGGTCACGCGCTCGACCGCTTTCATCGCCTCCTGGATCGTCTTCTGCGCATCGGACACGAGCGACGCGCCCTCCTCGACCTTGGCCGCCGATTCGCCGATCAGCTCCTTGATCTCCTTGGCCGCCGAGCCCGAGCGCTGCGCGAGGCTGCGCACTTCCGAGGCCACCACGGCGAAGCCGCGGCCTTGCTCGCCCGCGCGCGCCGCTTCGACCGCCGCGTTCAACGCGAGGATATTGGTCTGAAACGCAATCCCTTCGATCATGCCGATGATCTCCGTGACCTTGCGCGACGACTCGCTGATACCGTCCATCGTTTCAGTCACGCGCGACACCACCGAGCCGCCGCGCGTGACCGTATCGAGCGCGCCGTGCGCGAGCCGATTCGCCTGCTTCGCGTTGTCGGCATTCTGCTTCACGGTCGCCGACAGTTGCTCCATGCTCGCCGCGGTCTGCTGCAACGCGGCCGCCTGCTGCTCGGTGCGCGCCGACAGATCGGCGTTGCCCGCCGCGATTTCGTTGGCCCCTTGCGTGATCGCGCTCGTGCTGCCGCGCACCTTCGCGACGGTATCGACGAGACCATCGCGCATCCGCGTCAGCGCACCGAGCAACTGGCCGATCTCGTTGCGCGAGCGGACCTTGATCGCGACGCTCAGGTCCCCGCCCGCCATCCGCTCGAAGTGCCGGACCGTCGCGTTGACCGGCTTGATCAGCGCCGCGGACAACGCGATGCGCGCGGCCACGCCGATCGCCAGCGCAATCACCGCGATTGCGCCGAACAGCAGCGTCGCAAGCCGGAAGCGCCGCGCGCCGGTTGCCGTCTGTTGCCGCTGATTGTCGATCTGCGCGTTTTCGAGCGTGTCGATCGCCTTCGAGTAGGCCGAGTAGAGGTTGTTCGCGGTGTCGCCCTGCAGGTTGCGGAACGTATTGAAGTCGTAATCGGTGAGCGCCTTGAATTCGGGCTCGAGCGCCTTGTCGACCAGCGCCACGCGCGCCTCTCCGACGCTCTGCGCGAGCTTGCGCTCGGTGTCGTTCTCGAACGGCCCGGCCATATAGTTGCGGAAGTCGTTATTCGAGTCGGCCAGCACCTTGTGCGCGGCCGGCAGCATGCCGTCGGTCTGCTTGCCGACGCTGAACAGTGTCTGAAACGTGCCCAGCGCGAGCTGCACCTGCAGAAGCTTCTCCGAGCTCGCCTTCAGATGCGACAACGCAGCGGCACTGTGCTGGGCGTCGTCGAGACTGTTGTTGGCGAGCTTCAGCGCGCCGTAACCGACCGCGATCACCGTCAGAAGGAAGGCGACGAATACGCTGACCACCAGCGTCAGGCCGCCACGAATTGTGATGTTGTTTAGCATTGGTTCTCCGGTACGTCTTGCCTGGCTGCGGCGACACATTGGCCAGGCGCATGCGCGCACGCGCACGCGCACGACTTACACCTCGCCGCATCCCGGTTTACGGCCGCGGCGAGCGTGCGCCGTATAAGGGAAATCCATAGGGAGCCAGCACTGGCGGGGCTTTGCGGCCGGTTTTTGCATCACTATCTGGGATTTTTCCGAGCTGGGCATGAAAGCTTCGCGCCCCGATGCGCGCCGGTCGCGATGCGTTTCGTTTGTATAATTCCGCGTCTTCGCTCAGGCCCACTTTCATGCTCAGTTTTGCGCTCGGCTTTCTGGTCTCTCTGCTGATCACGCTGTTGATCGTGCGCTACGCGCATCTGCATGAAAAATTCTCGACCGATACCGATCTGGCCGGCGTACAGAAATTTCACGCGCATCCGGTGCCGCGCATCGGCGGGACCGGGATTCTGATCGCTTTGCTCGTCTCCGCGGTGCAGTTGCATCACGCGTATCCGGCCGTGTCGGGCAGCATTCTCGGGCTGACCGCGTGCGGGATGCCGGCCTTCGGCTCGGGTCTCGTCGAGGATCTGACCAAGCGCGTGTCGCCGCTCGCGCGTCTGCTCTGCACGATGGCCGCCGCGGCGCTCGCGTTCTTCGTGCTGGATATCGCGGTCACGCGCATCAGCGTGCCGCCGCTCGATTTTCTGCTGTCGTACGCGGCGATTTCGTTCGTGGTCACGGTGCTCGCGGTCGCGGCGCTCGCCAATGCGATCAATATCATCGACGGCTTCAACGGCCTCGCGTCGATGGTCGCGTTCATGATGTTCGCGTCGCTCGCCTATGTCGCGTTCCAGGTGCACGACCCGGTCGTGCTGTCCGCATCGTTCATGATGATGGGCGCGGTGCTCGGCTTCTTCATCTGGAATTTCCCGGCCGGGCTGATCTTTCTCGGCGATGGCGGTGCGTACTTCGTCGGCTTCATGCTCGCCGAACTGTCGATCATGCTGGTGATGCGCAATCGCGACGTGTCCGCGTGGTATCCGGTGCTGCTGTTCATGTACCCGATCTTCGAGACCTGCTTCTCGATCTACCGCAAGAAGTTCATTCGCGGGATGTCGCCGGGGATTCCGGACGGCGTGCATCTGCATATGCTGGTCTACAAGCGGCTGATGCGCTGGGCGGTCGGTGCGCGCACCGCGCGTGAATTGACCCGCCGCAATTCGCTGACCTCGCCGTATCTATGGCTGCTGTGTCTGATCGCGGTCGTGCCGGCGACGCTATTCTGGCGGCACACGCTGCATCTGTTCTGCTTTGTCGTGGTGTTCGCGGCCACCTACGTATGGCTGTACGTAAGCATCGTGCGTTTCAAGTCGCCGCGCTGGATGGTGGTGAGAAAGACGAAGCGCTGAGCCGCGCATACCGCGCGTGGCGCTTTTTTCTCGCTGCTTCACCGCCTAGTCCTGCCTGTTCCCGCCTGTTTCTACTTCTTCCGCCTGTTGTCGTGCCGCCCGCATGGCACGAACCACTGCTCGCGGCAGCACGATCAGGCTGCCAGTCTGACGTTGTCGTTAACACAAACTAACAACGCACAAGGCGCTCGAAAGCCGAATTTAAAGTCACGCAGCAGGAATTGCGAAACCGCCAGAAGTCGGTCGAACCATGCTGCAAAAAATGCCGTACGGAAGCAAACACTGGGGGTGTAGTGCATCGATGGGTCGTGTTAACCTGAGAGTCGTTACCCCAATTCAATGACAAGATGATGAATAATTTCGATTCATCCATTGAAACGTATTTGTCTCACGTTCACTTCGGTCCGTTCGTCACCAAATCCATCGAGGTCGTCGCCGACCTTTACTCGTTCAAGGGACTCATACTCATTCCTATTCTCTTGTGGATATGGTTTCAGCCACACCCGCGCCTCGCGTGGCGGCGGCAGATCGTTCTCGCCACGCTTGCCAGCGGCCTCGTGGCGCTATTCGTCGGAAGATTGTTGACTCACGTGTTGCCGTTCAGAGTGCGGCCGATCTATAACCCCGACCTGCACCTGCACTTCGCCACCAGCTCGACCCACGACGCGGTGTTGACCAACTGGAGTTCTTTCCCGAGCGACCACGCGATGCTATGGATGGCGGTTGCCACCGGCATCTTCATCGTGTGGCGAGGCATCGGCGCGTTGGCAATCATTTATACGCTGCTCGTCGTTTGCCTGCCGCGCGCGTATCTCGGCTTTCACTATCCGACCGATTTGCTGGTGGGCGCGGCAGTGGGCGTCGCGATCACGGTGTTGCTGACGCGCGAAGCGATCCGCGTGCGCTACGCGGCTGCGCTGCTGCGATGGACCGAACGCTGCCCCGCGCCGGCCGCGACGCTGGGCTTCATTCTGTGCGTCGAACTGGTCACGCAGTTCGACGAGCTGCGCAAGCTGGCGGCCGGTCTGCTCAAGCATCTGTAAAGCGGGCGCCGCGAAGGCGAGCGGCGAAGGCCAGCCCCGCCGGCGGGACTGCGCATGTGCCGGTTTACGATGCCCGCGGCACCGGCGTCACGCTGCGCAGCGTGGCCGCCGTCGCCGGCTGATACTCGGACACCCAGCGCCGCAGGTCGCGGCGCACTTCATCGTCGGACGGCACGCGATGCTGCATCAGCCACGGCAGCAGATTGTCGATCAGGCTGTCCGGCACCTCGCGCGCCTGCGCGATGCGCAGCTTCGGATGCGGCGTGCGGGTGGTCGTTTCGTCGTCCGCGAGCAGTTCCTCATAGAGCTTTTCGCCGGGCCGCAGGCCCGTGAACACGACGCGAATCTGTTCCTCGGTAAAGCCGTACAGCCGAATCAGATCGTGCGCGAGATCGGCGATACGCACCGGCTTGCCCATGTCGAGAATGAAGATCTCGCCGCCGCGCCCCATGCTCGATGCCTGCAACACCAACTGCGACGCTTCCGGAATCGTCATGAAAAAGCGCGTGATTTCCGGATGCGTGACCGTGACCGGCCCGCCGCGCGCAATCTGCTCCTGGAACTTCGGAATCACACTGCCCGCGCTGCCGAGCACGTTGCCGAAGCGCACGGTTTCGAACTGCGTGCGGCGCGCGCCCTGCTGCTGCAGCGCCGAGCACGCCATCTCGGCGAGCCGCTTGCTCGCGCCCATCACGTTGGTCGGGTTGACGGCCTTGTCGGTCGAGATCAGCACGAAGTGGGCGACCTCATGGCGGATCGCCGCGCGCGCGACGCGGTACGTGCCGAGCACGTTGTTGCGCACCGCCTGCCAGGTGTTGACCTCCTCCATCAGCGGCACATGCTTGTAAGCCGCCGCATGAAACACGATGTGCGGGCAATAGCGCGCCATCACCTGGTCGAGCAGCAGCGAGTCCTTCACGTCGCCGATGATCGGCACCACCGACACTTCCGGATACTTGTCGCGCAGCTCTTCGTTGAGACGATAGATCGAGAACTCGGAGATATCGAACGCGACGAGCTGCACCGGGCCGAAACGCAGAATCTGCCGGCACAGCTCCGAGCCGATCGAACCGCCCGCGCCCGTCACCATCACGACGCGGTTCTTCAGCAGCGCCTCGACGTGATCGGTGTCGATCGTCACCGGGTCGCGACCGAGCAGATCTTCGAGATCGATCTGGCGAACCCGCGACAGAAACGCCTGGCCTTGCGTGATCTGGGTCAGCGCGGGCAGCGTCATCGCCCTGACGCCCGCGCGCACGCACAGCGTGGCGATTCGCCGGTGCGCTTCGACCGACGCCGACGGCACCGCGATGATCACGTGCTCGACCTTCAGGTCGGCGCTGATTTTCTGCAGATCGCTGATCGAGCCGAGCACGCGATAGCCGTAGATTTCACGGCCGTGCTTGATCGGATCGTCGTCGAGCAGGCCGACGAGACGCCATTGGCCCGAACGCTTCAGCTCGCGCACGAGGTTCGCGCCGGCATTGCCCGCGCCGAGCACCAGCACCGGCTTGCCCTGCCCGACCAGACCGCCGTAGCGATAGAACTCCTTGGCCGCGCGATAGAGCGCGCGCGAGCCGCCCATCGTCAGGAACAGCAGCATCGGCGACACGATCAGCACCGAGCGCGGCACGATCGGCGCCGGCTGCAACAGCGCGGACGCGATCATCACGACGAGCGCGCCGACCGCGATCGCCTTCGCGATACGCACGAGATCGGGCAGGCTCGCGAACACCCACATGCCGCGATAAAGCCCGTAGCTGCGGAACATCACCGCGTAGATCACCAGCACCCAGACGAGCGCATGCAGCCCGCTCGACCAGAACGGCGCGGGCACCGGCCCGTTGAAGCGGATCACGTAGGCGAGCAGCCAGGCCATGGCCACCGCGCATAGGTCGAACGCAAACGCACTAAACGAAAGCCATCTGGCTTTGAATGTTTTCATTGCGCAGAACCTCAGGTTTGCCCGGAGTGGGACATATGGCGCCGCCAACGGCGGTCAATGCACAGCCCTGCGACGACCAGCACGGCTGACCATCCGGCGACGGCCAACCATTGATACAGGAGAGCGAACTGTAGTGCGCAAATAGCAAGCATTATGCCTACCGCCATGAACAAATACCAAATCCACGCGGTCGATGCGTGTCCCAAACCGGACTGCACCAGTCTTTGATAGTAGTGTTCGCGGTGCGCCTGCCAAAATTTTTCGCCGCGCAGCAAACGCTTAACAAGTGTCACAGATGCATCGCCGATGAATGGAGCGAAGCACAGCGCGGGAAACCACACCGGCCAGACGCCCTCGCGCCAGCCCCAATAGCCGAGCGCGCCGGCCAGAAAGCCAAGCGGAATCGAGCCGGCATCGCCGAGAAAAATGCGCGCCGGATGAAAGTTGAACAGCAGAAAACCCGCCGCCGCGCCCGCGACGATCAGGCTCGCCGCGGCGAGCGCCGCATCCGCGTGGACCGATACCGCTGCGGCCAGCGCATAGCCGCCGAAGCCGAGCAGCGCCATCCCGCCCGCGAGGCCGTCCGAGCCATCCATGAAGTTGTACAAATTGACCAGCCACACGAGTAAAACCGCCATGCACGCGAGCGCCCACCACGGCACGCCGGCCGGATAGACGGCGATGAGCGCCGCCACTGCCGCCGCATGGCCGCCGAACCGCACGCGAGCCGGCAAGCCGCGGCGGTCGTCGATCTGCGACAGCGCGGCGAGCAGCGCGGCGGCCAGCGCGGGCAGCCACAGCGACGGCGCCGCGAGGCCGATCAGCACGACCGCGACCGGCACGATGCCCCAGCCGCCGACGCGCGGCGTCGGGCGGGTGTGCAGCGAGCGGTCGTTGGGGATATCGGTGGCGAGCCGCCACGCAAGGCCGGTGCGCAGCAGTACCCACAGGATCGCGGCGCATGCGGCGAACGCGGCGACGCCCCACGGCAGCAGGGCAATGATGGAAAAGTCGGAAGGCGAAGCGAGCGGCATCGATAAGTTTGATGGGTTAGCTGCGAGGGCCGGCGCGTTCCAGCACGGATTCAACGCCAATTCAACGCAGATTCGGATCCGCTCCAGGCGGGGATTCAGGTCACGTCAAGGCGAGCTTTGGGTCAGACCCAGGCCAAGCCCAGCTCACGCTCGAGCCGAAGCTCAATGCGTGGCGCGATACCAGGCCGCGGTTTCGAGCAGCCCATGTTCGACCGTATGTGGCGCGACCCAGCCGAGACGTTCGCGGATATGCGAACTGTCCACGCGCAGCTCGCCGATCAACCGGTCGACCTGCGCCGAGCGTCCGCTCAGGCGGCCGGCAAGCCGCAGCACGCCGGTCGGCACCGGCACGAGCCGCGCCGGCGCATGCAATTGCATCGCCAGCGCGCGCACGAGTTCCGGCAAGCTGAGATCGCGGCCGTCGGTCACGTGAAAGGTCTCGCCGGCCGCGCGTGGATCGGTCGCGCAATGCACGAGCGCATCCGCGAGGTTGTCGACGAACACGAGGCTGCGGCGCGAGCCGACCGCGCCGAGCGGCAACGGAATGCCCCTCGCGATCGCATTCATCAGCTGCAGAAAATTCGCGCGCACGCCCGGTCCGTACACGAGCGGCGGCCGCACCACGACGATCTCGAGACCCGACGCGCGGCCATAGTCGAACAACGCGCGCTCGGCTTCCAGTTTCGAGATCCCGTACGGATCGACCGGCGCGGGCAGGTCCGCCTCGCCGATCGGCCGCTCCGCGCTCGCCTCCGCCATCGCCTTGACGCTGCTCACGAACACGAAGCGGCGCGCGCCCGCGCGGCGCGCCGCGGCGGCGACGCGCAATGCGCCGTCGACATTGGTGGCGCGATACGCGGCAAGCGGATCGGCCACGCTCTCCTGCATCACGTGTACGCGCGCGGCCAGATGGATCACCGCATCGCAACCGACGCCAACCGGCCAGCGTTGTTCGATGCCCACGAAGTCGTCGACATCGAGCAGCCATTCGCGCACGCCGGCGGCGGCGCTCTGCGCGCGACGCACCGCGCCAAGCACGCTGTCGCCGCGCTGCAGCAACGCGCGCGACACCGCTTTGCCAACGAAACCATTAGCGCCGGTGATCAGGACCTGCACGGTCATCGGCACGCTCCGGGACTCGCCGCGAGGGTCGCGCGACGCGATTTCAGCGCTGAACCGATACGCGCATCGTCGAGACTTGCCCCACCCGGACACGCCAGGAAAGGCGGATGAGACACGATACAATCTGGCATCGGCAGTGCTTTCTCAGGAAGTCTGGCTGGGACCGTATTGTATGCGGGCGCAAACCCGCCGCGGACCGTATTCGCGGGTCGGCGTCCAGGCGCTAGAATGGCGTCGGCCGCCGAGCGGCACCGCACACGCCGCAGACGCCCGGGCCGTGATAATAAAACGGACATGCCCCCGCTGGCGCGCAGTTCGTACACTTCGTAACAACTCAAACATTTTCGCGCATGTGGAATTCGTGGTATCGATCCAGCGTGCTCGACAACAGCACGATCAGGCCTGTCCGAAGGCCGCGCGATCAGGCAACCGCCCGCGCGCCGGCGAGCCAACGCCTGATCGCCGCGCGAGAGCGCGGCACATCCTGAATCAATGCCCGAACTCGCCGCGCCGTGCGCATCCGCGCGCAACGGCGGTTCATTCGGGCCGCATGATTTGGGTCGCATGATCCACGCAGGGTGTCCGAAACCGTCGATATATGGAACAAAACGTGCTGGTCTGGAGAAAAGAACTTGTTTGAGCCATTAGGGCCCCGCCTATGAAAGTGCTGTTCGCGACTTACCCGATGGCTTTCCATACGCCCGGCGGCGGAGAGATCCAGCTGCTCGCGTATCACCAGCATCTGCCCGCGCATGGCGTGGACGTCACGCTGTTCGATCCGTGGAAGCCGCGTTTTCTGGATCACGACGTCGTGCATTTCTTCTCGTGCGTCGGCGGCTCGGTGCACTTCTGCAACTTCGTCAAACAGTTGGGCTTGCCGCTCGTCGTGTCGTCGAGCTTGTGGGTCACCGAAGAAACGAAGCACCTCTATCCGATCGGCGAAATCCATCATCAGTTTTCGCTCGCGGACCGCGTGGTCGCCAACTCGGAGATCGAATGCGAGACGCTCGCGCGCATCTTCGATCTACCGCGCGAGAAATTCGTCAGCGTGCTCAACGGCGTCGAAGAGAGTTTCTACGAACCGGTCGCACCCGAGCCGTTTCGCCGCGAATTCGGCATCGACGGCCGCTTCATTCTGAACGTCGGCAATATCGAGCCGCGCAAGAACCAGCGCGCGCTGGTCGATGCGATGAAGTCGTTCCCCGAGCTGAAGCTCGTGCTGATCGGCCATCAGCGCGATCCCGAATACGCGAGGGCGTGCTTCGCCGCGGGCGGCGAGCAGGTCGTCTACGCGGGCACGCTCGCGCACGATTCGCCGCTGCTGCGCTCGGCCTACGCGGCCTGCGAAGCATTCGTGCTGCCGAGCACGCTGGAGACACCCGGCCTCGCCGCGCTCGAAGCGCATGCGGCGGGCGCGCGCATCGCCGTGACCCGGGTCGGCTCGACCGAAGAGTACTTCGCGCGCGATGTCGCATACCTCGATCCGTTCGATGTCGACAGCATCGTGCACGCGATTCGCGCGGCGCTCGCGCAACCGCGCGGCGCCGCCGCGGGCAACGCGCGCGATCTGACCTGGCAAGCTGTGCTATCTCCGCTGAAAGCGCTTTACGACTCCCTGCTGAACACATGACGAACCCCGTGAAGAAACCCGTGACGAAACCCGTAAAGAACCTCGTGAAGCGCTTCGAACTTCGTCCTATGAACAACGTCGAGGCGTCCTCGAATCCCGAGTTCGCGTGGAAGGCGATCAACGGCGACCCACAGTTCGAACTCACCGGCTGGGAAGCGCTGTCGGGGCGAGCCGCGCGTATTTCGTTCGAACTCTTGAAAGAGAGCATGCCGGCGTCGCCGTGCATGATCTATTTCGACGCCGGCGCGGGCATGTCGGAGCACGCGACGATCGGGCTCACGGTCGGCCCGGACGGGAAAGTGGATCAGGTGGTCGCATTTCCGCCGCTCGTCGGGCCGTTGCGGATCGACCCGATCGCCCGCTCGGGACTCTTCTCGGTGAACGGCTTCAACGTCGAACCGATCGCCGACAGCGACTGCCCGCAGGAACTGCTCGAACGCACGCGCCGCATGGCGTCGTGGCGCGGCGGCGCGCAAGCCGCGCCGCCGCCGTGCGCCGGCCACACGTATCAGGAGTGGATCGAGCGGCACGAGCCACCGGCAGCGCTCTACCCCGAATTGCGCGCGCGTTCGAAGACGTGGGCGCTGCAGCCGCTGATCAGCATCGTGATGCCGACCTACAACACGCCAGCGAAGTGGCTGCGTATCGCAATCGAGTCGGTCATCGCGCAGGTCTATGAGAACTGGGAATTCTGTATCGCCGACGACTGCTCGACGAACCCCGCAGTGAAAGAGGTGCTCGACAGCTACGCGGCAAAAGACCCGCGCATCAAGGTTGCGTATCGGACGACCAACGGCCATATCAGCGCATCGAGCAACACCGCGTTGGAGCTGGCCGTCGGCGAATTCATCGGCCTGCTCGATCACGACGACGAGTTGCATCCGCTCGCGCTCTACTGTGTGGTCGAAATGATCAACGCGCATCCGGACGCCGCGTTGATCTACAGCGACGAAGACAAGATCTCGATCGACGGCGAGCGCTCGGACCCGTACTTCAAATGCGACTTCAACTACGATCTGTTCCTGAGCCAGAACATGATTTCGCATTTCGGCGTGTACCGCACGTCGACCGTCAGGGACGTGGGCGGCTTCAGAGCCAGCTTCGAAGGCTCGCAGGATTACGACCTCGCGTTGCGCGTGATCGATCGTGCCGGTCATCACACCGTGCATCACGTGCCGCGCGCCCTGTACCACTGGCGCATGATTCCGGAAAGCACTGCGGCCGGCCATGAAGCGAAGCCGTACGCGCATATCGCGGCGATGCGCGCGCTCGACGAACACCTCGCGCGCAATGGGATCGACGCGCATACCGAACACGCGCCGGGCACCGATGCCTTCAACAAGGTCGTGTACGACCTGCCCGCCGTGTTGCCGTCGGTCGAGATCATCATTCCGACGCGCGATTCCGCCGGCCTCGTCGAGCAATGCGTGGAATCGGTGCGGCAGAAATCGAGCTACCCGAACTTTCGCATCACGATCATCGACAACGGCTCGGTCGAGCAGGCCACGCACCAGCTATTCGAGCGCCTGCAACAGGACCAGCGCATCCGCGTCGTGCGCGACGATTCACCGTTCAATTACTCGGCGCTGAACAATCGCGTCGCGCTCGCGAGCACGGCGGATTTCGTCTGCCTGATGAACAACGATATCGAAGTGATCAACGCGGACTGGCTCGAGGAGATGATGTCGGTCGCGCTGCAGGCGAACGTCGGCGCGGTGGGCGCGAAACTGCTGTACCCGGACGACACGATCCAGCACGGCGGCGTCGTGCTCGGCGTCGGCGGCATCGCGAGCCATGCGCACAAGCACTTCCCGAACACCCATCCGGGCTACTTCGCGCGCGCGCGCCTGCGCAATGCGATGTGCGCGGTGACCGCCGCGTGCCTGCTGATCCGCCAGTCGATCTACAAGGAGGTCGGCGGGCTCGACGAACAATTACACGTTGCCTACAACGACATTGATTTTTGCCTTCGGGTGCGACAGGCCGGGTACCGCAATGTGTGGACGCCATACGCCGAGCTTTATCATCACGAATCGGCAACCCGCGGCGCCGAAGACACGCCAGAAAAAATTAGCCGCTTCAACCAGGAATCCGAGTTGGTCAGGCAGCGCTGGGGGCATCTGTTGATGAACGATCCGTGCTACTCCCCCAATCTGACGCTGACTGCCGACGACTTTTCCTTCGCTTGGCCTTCAAGGATTGGAAATCTTGCTTAATCTGGGACCCAAAAAAACCAGGACAGGGTGGCTCGGGGAATATCGCCACCCGTCGCCGGGGGAACTCTTCTGCCTGCCGAGCGCGATCTACTTTCTGATGAAGTTCAGAGCCGATCTCGCGCGCTTCAATTCCAAAACGCTCAACGATCGGGTCACGCTGTACTTCTGGTGGGAAACGTCAGCGCGCGACACGTATCCGGACTTCGACTGGGTACTGCGCCGGGAAGACCTCGAATATCTGCGCCAGCTCGATAACGACACGCTGATCGAGCGCCATCCGGACGCGGTCATGTATTGGCTGGGTTCGACCCGGCCGAGCGTGCTCGACGCGAAGCATCTAAGCGAAACGCTGCTCGAACCCGACACCGTGCTCGAGGAAGCCGGCCTGCAATTGCCGAAGCTGCTGACGATGACCGTGCGCAATCGCGGCGATCTGATGCGCGCCTTCGACCTGAGCACGCTGAGCGGCTATCTGAACTGCCTCGACTGGTGGGACGGGTACGGCCAGATCACCTGTCCGCGTGTGACGTGGCGCCCGCCGATCGCGTGGCCCGGGCTGATGGAGCCGATCGACGCGCCCGATTCCGGCGCGATGCCGTTTCCGCGCTTTCTCGCGCTGATCGCCACCGAGCGCCCCGATCTGCGCGCCGCGTTCGATCTGGCCAGCTTTACGTCGCGGGTCAGCGCGCTGAGCTGGTGGGAAGACCACGGCCAGCGCGAATATCCGCGCATCAAGTGGTCGCAGCCGCCGATCGGCGGCTTCATGCTCGAACCCGAAGTGCCGCCTGCCGACGGCGGCCCTTACGTGCCGCGCTTCCTGTGCGAGATTTTCAAGGAGCGGGCGGACCTGCAGGCGACTTTCGATCTGCACTCGCTGCACGGGCGCCTGAGCTGCCTGTCGTGGTGGATCGAACACGGCCAGCATCAATATCGCTCGATCAAATGGGTGCCGCCCACGACGCCCGCGCAGATGTTCGAGCCGGAATGGGGCACGCATCCCGACTGGCTGCCGGTGCCGCGCTTCCTGCGGATGCTGCACGGCGAGCGCCGGGATATCCAGCAACTCTGCTCGCTCGACAGTTTCACCGGCCGCCTGAAGTGCCTGTCGTGGTGGGTCGAGAGCGGCCAGCCGCAGTATCCGGCGCTGCACTGGACGATCCCGCCGCTGCCCGACAAGCTGTTCGACATGGAAACCGGCGAGCAACGCATGCTGCCGCTGCTGCCGCGCTTTTTGCTGCTGATCTGGAACGAGCGGCCCGATCTGCGGGCATCGTTCAATCCGAACAGCTTCAGCGAGCGGCTCGGCTTTATCTCGTGGTGGGACAAGCACGGCCACGACGAGTACTCCGCGATCAAATGGTCGCCGGCGCATGTGGCCGAAGAACTCGCGAGAATCGACGACCAGCAGCCGGCCGATGCGACCTTGCTGCCGCGCTTTTTGATGATGATCGCGAGCGACCGGCCCGACCTGCGCGAAGCGTACGACCTGGATACCGTCGAAGGCCGCGATCAGCTCGTGCGCTGGTGGAACGAATGGGCACCGACCGAATATCCGCTCGTCGGCTCGCTGAAGGTGCGCTGGGCCGACACTACCGAAACGGCCGATAGCGCCGACGACGACACCGATGACGACGATAACGGGCCCGCCCGCTATCACGCGCGCGTCGAAGGCGCCGGCTACGGCTTCGGCGTCAACGTGATCGGCTTCCCGCAAGGCGTGCTCGGTCTCGGCGAAGACGCGCGCATGGCCGCGCGCGTGCTGCAGATGTCGTCGACGCCGGTCACGCTGCTCAATGCGCCGATGGCCGGACCCGCGAAGCTCGAACACTCGGCCGATCATCTGCTCAGCGAAGAGCTCAAGTACAACGTCAGCCTGATCTGCCTGCCGGCACCCGAGATGGTGCGTCTCGCGATCGAGGGCGGCCGTCATCTGATCGACGCACCCACCCACAAGATCGGCGCGTGGCCGTGGGAACTGCCCCACTGGCCGGACGCGTTCGGCAACGTGCATCAAATGGTGGACGAAATCTGGGCGCAAAGCCGCTTCGTGCAGAGCGTCTACAGCCGTCTCGGCAACACGCCGGTCTACCGGATGCCGATGGCCGTCGAGGTGCCCGCGCCCGTGAAGCCGGCACGCGAACGGTTCGGCTTGCCGGCCAACGAGTTTCTGTTCTATCTGATGTTCGACGGCAACTCGTGGTTGAGCCGCAAGAATCCGCTGGCCGGCGTGCAGGCGTTCAAGCAGGCATTCGGCGCCGGCTCGTCGGGCGTCGGTCTCGTGATCAAGGCGATGAACGTGCGCGACGACGATCCGGTGTGGCGCGCGGTGCTCGATCTGGCCGCGGGCGACAGCCGCATCCATATCGTGTCCGAACGCCTGAGCCGGCAGGATTCGACCGACTTCATGGCCTGTTGCGACGCGTATATTTCGCTCCATCGCAGCGAAGGCTTCGGTCGCGTGATTGCCGAGGCGATGGCGCTCGGGCAACCGGTCGTGGTCACGAATTTCTCGGGTAACGTCGACTTCTGCGAACCCGACACCGCATTTCTGGTGGACGGCGAGCTCGTGCCGCTGCGCCCCGGCGACTATCTGTTCGCCGAAGGCCAGTACTGGTGCGACCCGGAAGTATCGATTGCGGCTGAACAGCTTAAACGCATGATCGACGATGCGCCGCTGCGTGAGCGCATCGCCCAGGCGGGCAAGGCACGCATCGAGCGCGACTATTCGGTTCAGGCAGTCGCGCGCGCCTATGCTCAACGGTTGGCGAACATTGCGGAGGCGAAAACAAAATGACGCTGCGGGTATGTGCTCCGGACATTTTCTCGGGCGATGCGGTGGGTAACCACTGCATCGGTTTCGTTCGAATGGCTGAACGTCTCGGCATGGCGGCCGAGTTGTATGCAACCGGATTCGATCAGGGAACCCACGGAGTTCGCCCGCTTGAAACGTTATTCGACGAGGTCCGCCGCGACGACGTCGTGCTGCTGAGTTATTCGATCTTCGATCCTTTTCTCGAGCGCCTTCTCGCGCTCGACTGCAAGAAGATCTGCTATTTCCATGGCGTGACCGACCCGCAGTTGTTGCGCGCACTCGAACCGCGTACCGCGCAGTTGTGCGACAAGGCGCTCGCGCAACTGCCGCTGCTCGCGGGCTTCGACGCGCTCGTCGCGAATTCGCGCGGCACCGCGCAAAGTCTTGCCGGCATCGTCGACGTGGATGCCATCGCGATCGTGCCGCCGGTGTTTCCGGACATGTACGTATTTAGCCGCGCGCTGCCGCGCAAGCGCCGCAAGCGGCAAGAGCCGAACTTGCTGATGGTGGGCCGCGTGGTGCCGCATAAACGCGTTGAAGACGGTATCGAAATTCTGGCGCTGCTGACGCAGCGTGACTTCAACGCGACGCTCAGTATCGTCGGCAGCACACCGAATTACGACTACCTGAAGTTTCTGATCAACCATGCGCGGCGCCTCGGCGTGCTCGAACGGGTCGACTTCAAGGGCATGCTCGACGACGCCGATCTGTTCGGGTGTTACGAGTCCGCCAACGGCTTGCTGGCGATGAGCCGGCATGAAGGCTTTTGCGTGCCGGTACTGGAAGCGATGCATTACGGCAAGCCCGTGTTCGTGCGCGGCGGCACGGCCGCTCAGGAGATCTGCCCGCGCGACTGCGTATTCGACGCGAATGCCGAACTCGCCGCGTGGATTCCGGTTGTAATGCAACGGCTGGGGCAATCGGCCGACCGCGGCCCGATCGACCAGGCATACGTACGACATGCCGACGGCGTGCTGCAACGCGCGAGCGACGATGTGTGGCGCACGGTGTTTGCCGGCGTGGGAGTGGCGAGCGGGTCTTCGCGCGCGCGTGCAAGCGCGGCGGCCGGTTCTGGTTCTGGCTCCGCTTCCGCGGAAAAGAGAAGATGAGGTTCGACGGCGCGTGTCGGCTGGATCGCGCCGTCAATCGTGTCGCTTCGAAGTGCAGCTTCGAAGCTGCTGCTTCGAAGCACGACTCCGTGGCGTTATTTCCCGCCGCGGTCAAAGTCGATCGTTTGCCCCGTATGCGGATGCGGGGTCAGCGTAAAGTGCGCGCGCACGTACTTCTGTGACAGCGTGCACAGCAGATCCATCAACGCAATCTGATCACGCGGAAACACCGGCGCGCTATCCGCTGCATCGATCGGCTTTTGCATATACCGCACGATGTCTTTTTCGAAATCGCTGACGCAATAGTCCAGCACCTGCTCGCCCTCGATCGGATACGCAGCCACCTTCACTTCCGGATGCAGCGACAGATACGTGCTGAACAGCCGCTCGGCGACGAACGGCAGAAACGGCGCGTCGTCGGAATGAATCGTGGGTTCGAGTACACCGCGCGCGGCTTCGCTATCGCTTTGCGTTTCGAGGAACGTCGCAATCGGCTCCAGCACCTTGCCGACATAGTTTTCCCAGAACGGCTGCGAGCCGACCCAGAAATTGCAATAGCACAGCGTATGCGCGGACTGCCGCGGCGCGGCGCGCAGATTCCACTCGATACCCACCGCGTCGAGCAGTTGCTGGCTGCGTTCGACGAGCCCCGGATGCGCATGCTCACCCTGCATCCAGGCGGTGTACGAGAAATACGAGAGCTGCGGAAACGGATTGATCATGCAGACGTCGGCATCGGTATTGGCCTGCACGAACTCGATGAAGCGGCTGCCGTCTATCCGCGCCTTCAATGCGAATTTCGGCGAAAACAGCGCGGTGAAGTCCTGCTCCCGATGCATGCCCTTGCGGTACATGTCGACGATGATGTAGAACTCGCGCCACGCGGCATGAGCATTGTCGCGCAGTATCAGCGGATGGAAGGCCTTCTCGGAGAGAACCTGCCCCGGCGCGTACAGCGGCTCGAAAATCCTGATCGATGCACTCATGACAGCCCTGCGATCTGCAAATAGAAGTTTCCGGTATGCACGTTCCGCCGGAACAGCGTGATGGATGCATTCGGCACCAGCACGTTGGGAAATTTCGACAACGGGATATTCAACAGATACTGCGAGATCACCGAGATCGGCCCCGCGTGACACACGGCGGCAATCAGGCCCGGTTTGTCCGCGTGACGCAGCACTTCCTCCTCGACCCAGTTCACCGACCGCGCGGCCAGTTCGAGATGGGATTCGCCACCGTCGTAACGGTCCGACAGATGCTTGCCCCAGTCGGGAAACGCGAGCCGGAAGTCTTCGGCCTTCCATGTCGCAAAGCGTCCGGCATTGGTCTCGCCGAGACGGCTGTCGACCGTCCAGTCGCACTTGCCGTTGAACAGCACCTCGGTGGTTTGCAATGCGCGCCGCCACGGGCTCGAAAACACCCGGTCCGGCGCGAGGCCGCGGTCTTCCATCAGCACGCGTAGCTGCGCGGCCTGCTGCATTCCGTGTTCCGTCAGCTCGTCCTGTTCGGTCGAGTTCAGCAGGCCGGCCACGTTGGCAAAGGATTGGCCGTGGCGAATCAGAAGAAGATCCATAAGAGTCGGTTGCGTCGTGAATGCGTGTGCGTGGGTAAGTAAAGTCAGCTCATTCGGAACCACGGTCGGGCAATGCCTTCATGAACATCGCCGAAATGCGCCCAACACTGAAACGGTCGAACACATCGGCATACGCATGCTCGCGGATCGACTGCCGCAGCTTCGCGTCGGCGAACATTTCGTCCAGTGCGCGAGCCCAGTTATCCGCGGTGTTCGCCGCGATATAGCCCGTCTGCCGATGCCTGACGTTCTCGCGGTAAGTCGGACAGTCCGAATAGATGCTGGGGATGCCGAGGCTGCCGTAGTCCGCGTATTTGATCGGTGACTTGCACGAGTTGAAGAACAGCGTCTCCGGATCTTCTTCCGCGCCGAGCGGCACGATCGCAAACGTGTAGCCTTCGTCGCGAATCGCTTTCTTGTACTCGAGATTGCCGCGGCTGCCGCAATGCGTCAGGTGAGGGATCGTATTGAGCTCGGGAAACGGATCGCCCCAGAAGTCGATCGACACGTCTTCGTGGCGCGTCAGAAAAGCGCGCAACGTCGCGAAGAAATCCTTGCGGAAATTCACCAGCTTGATGCCGTCGAGATTGGAGAAGATGATCTTCGGCGGCTGCCGTTCCGCCCACAGCCCGGGCGACAGATCGAAAGCCTCGCCGTCGAAACCGTTTGGGATGATCAGCACGTCCGAGCGGCGCACCTTGCGCATGCGCTCCTGCAGCAACTGATTCGACGCAGTCGCCGCGCTCGCTTCGCGAATCATCGCGAGCACGTTGTAGAGCACGTCCTCGTTCATTTCGAGCACGCTCCACGAAGGCAGATCGAGCAGCCAGTCGTCGAGATCGTAAATCGTGTGCAGGCCGAGTTCGTTCGCCATCCGCATGATTTTCAGCGACAGGTTCGACACGTGCTTGTTGAACAGCACCACGTCGAACCGGTGCAGATGACTGACGCCGACTTCCGCTTCGGAGATCTGCTCCCATTCGATCAGCCGGTGCCGCTGCATATACGACAGCAAAGGCGCGAACCGCGCGCCGATGGTACGCGAATTCATGCGCCCATCGGTCATCGAGCGCCGCTGGACGACGAGCAGGCGGGGGACCCTAGTAATTTGTGAGGCCGGCATCGGTCAGGTGTTTGATTAAGTCTGCTGCTACCGTGCCCGACGAGTGCCGTGCATAGACGCGTTCATAATTGCTTTCGATCTTTACGTCCCGCTCCGTATCGGCAAGCGCGGCCGCAATGGCTGCAGCGATGTCCGGCGCATCGGCGGAAGCCGCGTACCAGACATCGTCGCCGAAGTGCTCGCGCTGCCAGTCCCCGTCAACCATGACGAGCGGCTTCTTCACGAATGCGCCTTCGAGACACGAGCGGCCGGGCGGATCGAAGCTCGGCTCCGCGACGATCCGTGCGTTGGCAAGCGCGGAACGCAACAGCGCGCTGCAAGGCTGGATGAACGGCAGAAAATGAATCCCGCGATGCGCATCGCGCACGCACTGCCGGTAGTACGCCTCGTCGCGAAAGCCTCCGACCATCAGGCCATTGATCTGCAGCTCGTTGAGCGCCTTGATCAGTTCGAGCTGATTCTTGACCGGCTCGATCAGGCCGAGACAGAGCACGTAATCGGATACGTCGCAGACCGTAGGCAGTAAATCTTTATCGGCCGGCAGAAGGAAGCGGTCAGATATACCGGAACCCACGACCGCGCAACGGGCTGGATCGACATTGATGTAACGTTGGAAATGCTCGCGCTCGGTCGACGATTTGAACAGCAACTGCTCGGCACGCGCGACGAGCGCTTCGATCCGGTTGATTTCGCCCTGGTCCGGCGGGCTCAGCCACCAGACGTTGGGCCACAGAAAAAGCTTCTTGCCCTGGTTGACCGTCTCGCGAACGATCGCCTCGCCGTCCGCGTGAACGGAGAAATGCATGACGGCGTCGTAGAAGCGCAGCGGCCGGCTGCGGATCCCGTAGATGTCGGCCTGCACGTCCGACTCGTTGAGGAGTTCGGCGACCTGCACCAGTTCCGACTCACCACCACCGCTCGTCATGAACGCAGTACTGTGAGTGGTCAGGAGAATTTTAAAATGCATAAGCGGGCTCCGTCCCGAATCGTCCTGTATCGTGGGCTGCTGCCGCGCGCAGGACGGTGCGCACGCGAGACGTTGTCGACCACCCGAGAACCGCCTGGTACCGCTATCGACAGGGGCCTGATTTTACGTCAAATCGTAGCGCAAACAGCCTCTTCGGCGGCCGGGGAAACGCTCGTTACCGCGCACGCCAGTCGCCATGCGGATTGCCACGACGAATATTTTGTAAGCAACAGTAAATGCGCGGCCACTCACACCTACGGCCGCAATCATCAATACGCAGAACATTTGGCCAGCGGGCCGCCCGTACGTTAGACTTCGATTGCTCAGGCAAGCTCAGGAGTAGCCCGGCTGGATATCACACCGGATTCGCCCTCCATCCGCTGCCTTCCAGGAAATCCATTGCGAGGGAGACGCACGATGTCGGCATCGACCGAACTTCTTAGTTCGCTGGCGGCAAAGCATCCTGAAGTCGCGGAACTGATAGCTGAACGCGACAGGTATCGTGACTCGCTTCAGACCAACGTTCCCCACTTTTCGAATCTTGGCGACGTACCGCCCGGCCACTACTACTCGCCGATCCCGTCGATTGCCGATATTCAGAAGGACGAAGCGCGCCTGTTCGGCAACATTGCGCGCACGCTGCCCGGCGTAGAATTCAACGAAGCGGCCCAGCTGCGGCTGGTCGAGACATTTGCTGACAAGTATTACGGCAAAATGCCATTCGAGCCGCACAAGAAAGACGGACTGCGTTTTTATTTCGAAAACGTAATGTTCTCGTACGGCGACGCGACCTCGCTGTACTGCATGATTCGTCATCTGCGGCCGCGCCGTATCGTCGAGATCGGCTCGGGCTTTTCTTCCGCGGTCTCGCTCGACACCAACGACCTGTTCTTCGACGGGCAGATCAACTGCACGTTCGTCGAGCCCAACAACGAACGGCTGCTGTCGCTGCTGACCGACAAGGACAAGACCACTTCGAAGATCGTTAAGTCGTTCGTTCAGGATGTCGATCTGTCGGTATTCACGGAACTGCAAGCGAACGACATCCTGTTCGTCGATTCCTCGCATGTGAGCAAGATCGGCAGCGACGTCAACCGCATCGTCTTCGAAATCCTGCCGATTCTGGCGCCGGGCGTGCACATCCATTTCCATGACGTGTTCCTGCCGCTCGAATACCCGCCGCAGTGGATCTACGAAGGCCGCGCATGGAACGAGGCGTATCTGTTGCGCGCGTTCCTGCAGTACAACGGCGCGTTCGACGTGGTGCTGATGAACACGTTCATAGGCCACTTCCACGCCGATCTGATGAATGCGCGCATGCCGCTCTTCATGCGCAATCCCGGCGCGAGTTTCTGGATCAGGAAGAGCCGTTAAGCCGAGCTATCGCTACCGCAGCGATCCACGTTTTCCGATTTGAGGAGATTCACCGATGACTTCGCCGAACGCGCTCGAGCCTCGCAGCGAACGCGCGTCGATGCGGGCCGGCTTGCAGGACGGCGTGCGCACGATGAAAGTCGGCCGCATCCCGATACCTGAACTGCTGCCCGGCACCGTGATCGTCAAGGTCGCGAGCGTCGGCATCTGCGGCAGCGACCTGCACGCATATCGCAACGTCGACGCGCATCAAAGCTTTCCGAACGGCCACGAGTTGAGCGGCACCGTGGTCGAAGTCGGCGCGGGCGTGACGAGCGTGCGCACCGGTGAGCGCGTCACGATCGACATGGTGATGGGGACCGCGTGCGGCAAGTGTGAATATTGCAAGCTCGGCGCGCCGATTCACTGCCGCGCGCGCGAATTCCCGTTCGGCGGCGGCTTTGCCGAATACGTTCGCACCAAGGAAGCCGGTGTGTTCCGCTTGCCCGATACGGTCGACGACCGGCTCGGCGCGATCGTCGAGCCGATTGCCGTCGGCGTGCACGCGTGCCGCAAGATGCGCATTGCGCCGGGTTCGGTCGGCGTGGTGGTCGGCGCGGGAACGATCGGTCTCGCGGCACTCGCCGCCGCGCTGGATGCGGGCAGTGAGAAGGTTTACGTGGTCGCCAAACACCCGGCCCAGGCGCGCGCGGCGCTGGCGATCGGCGCGGCCGCGATCCTGCCGGCCGAGCGCGCGGCGGCACTCGCCGTCGTACAGCAGGCAACCGATGGAGCAGGCGCGCATTATGCGATCGAAGCCGTCGGCGGCACGGCCGACACGTTCGACTACGCGTGCCAGTTCGTGCGCCCATTGGGGCAGGTGGCCGTGCTCGGCGCGTTCGATCACGGCTTCAAGGGCATCGAGATCATCGCGCCGCATATCAAGGAGCTGACGATTCATCTGCCGAACTGCTACGGCTATATCGACGGTCGACATGATTTCGCCGTGGCAATCGATCTGCTCGCGCGCAACGGCGATAGGCTGCGCGCGATGATTACACACGACCTGAGTCTCGACGATATCCACGAAGCCTTCCGGCTGGCTTGCGACAAAAGTTCGGACTCGATCAAGGTCCAGGTTCATACCTGATAGAACAACAGACCTGACGTAACGCGGGGCACATTGGTCAAACTTATTGCTGTGCCGTCCACTACGAGGAGGCAACATGGCGATGGAAGACAATAGTCTCAACATCGATGAAATTCGCGATAACAGGCGCCGCCGCCTGCTGAAAGGCTTGAACGTCGGCGCTAGCGTCGGCGTCGAAATAGGCCCGCTTTGCTGGCCTCTGGTGCGCCGCAGCGACGGCGGTGAAGTCATCTACGTCGACCATACGGACACGCCTCACCTTCGTCAGAAATACAAGGACGACCCGCATCTGGATCTCGACGAAATCGTCGACGTCGATGCGGTGTGGGGACGCAATACGCTGCATGAGGCGATCAACGGCCGCTATGTCGATTATGTGGTCGCCTCGCATGTGGTCGAGCACGTTCCCGATCTGGTCACGTGGCTGAGGGAACTGGCCGCGGTTCTCAAGCCCACCGGCGAAGTGCGTCTCGCCGTACCCGACCGGCGCTTCACGTTCGATTACTTTCGCCGCGAAAGCCGCCTGCCGGAAGTTCTCGCGAGCTATATCGCGCGGGCGCGGATACCGCAGCCTTATTCGCTGCTCGATCACTGCCTGTCCGCCGCCGACGTGTCCGCGCAGGACGCCTGGCAAAGACGGATCACCGCGGATTCCGTCAAGCGCCACCGTACGTGGCAAGGCGCGCTGCACCTTGCACGCGATGCGTTCGAGAACGGCACCTATCACGACGTTCACTGCTGGGTGTTCACGCCACACTCGTTTGCGAAACTGATCGCCGATCTTTGCGAAATGGAGCTGCTCGATTTGGCGTGCGAGCAATTCAGCGACACGCTTTATAACGACTATGAGTTTTCCGTCGTGATGAGGCGCTCGCGTGATCGTGCATATATTGCCGACAGTTGGCGGCAGATGGAGCGGCAGGCTAGCGACGCGACGCCGGCCGTGCCGTTCTGGCGCACGCATCGCAAACTCAAGGAACTGAGCGTTGTACACGACGACGCAAAAAGCACGCTGCTGCGCGTGTGCGGCGAGCGCAGCGAACTGGACCCCGACGAGCCGATGGCGCTGCCGCCCGACTTCGATGGGCAAAACTATCTCGCCGCCAATCCCGATGTCGCCGCAGCCGGCGTGGACCCGCGCGCGCATTTCCAGCATTTCGGGTGGCGGGAGGGGCGCGCGCTCCGGCCTTTATCTCCTGTGCAAAGCCGCCCGCCCGTGGTACTCGACGCTCACTGATATCGCAATGCATGCCGGTGGCGGCAACGCCGCGCCGCCCACCGCAATCAACACTGGACGGGAACCAGCCGATTTGTTATGGTCGCCCCACCTTTTTGGGTAGGGAGTATCGATTGCAACGCATCTATTCTCTGTGGGGCGCGCTACTTGGCATCTTCATCGTAGCGACGTCCATCTATGGGGGATTCCACTACTTTTCGCCGATTCCTTTCTGGGATCAGTGGGATGGCTATATTGGCTTCTACCGGGCCATCGTGAACGGCGACTATGGTTTTTTCTGGTCGCAGCATATGGACCACCGCATCGTCATTCCGAGGATTCTGTTTTTCCTCGACATATACGTGTTCGGCGGATGGAACGTATTCAATATCGTCGCCATTTATTTGCTGGTCGCGTGCCTCGGCGTAACCATCTGGCTCGAATATAAAAAGTGGCACACGGTCCGATATTCGCCCTTCATCATTATCGGCGTCATTTTTTCATTCCTCTTTTCGTGGACCCAGAACGACAACCTTAAATGGGGCTTTCAGAACCAGTTCATCGCGATCTATCTGTTCGCGATGCTGGCTTTCGCCTTTTACTCGAGGCCGACCCATAGCGTAAAGCGGGTCGCGCTGGGGCTGCTGTTCTGCGTATGCGCGGAACTCAGCATGGGCAATGGCGTCGCGACGTTCTTCGTGATGGCGGTCCAGGGTGTGCTGCTACGCCGGTCATGGCGCGAAATCGCGACCGTCCTCGTAGCGGGCGCTATCGCGAACGCCGTTTATTTTCATAACTTCGTCAAGCCGATCCTGCCGCTCAACCCCGATGTCGCTCACGTCCCGCTGGCCCGGTTGAAGTTTTTCCTGATCTTTCTGGGCAACCCGGTCTTCTGGATCACGAATAGCCTCACGCTGCCCGGAATTGCCGGCTTTGTTCTGCTCGTTCTGGCCGCGCTCGCAACGTTCCATCTGTACAGAAAGCGTCTTTTCACACCGTATCGCTCGTTTCTGATCGCGGGCTATGGTCTCGTCGTCGCGTCGGCCGTCGGCGCGACCCAGGGGCGCTGGATGATGGGTCTGCCGGCCGCGCTGGCCAGCCGCTATGCGCTGCCGGCATTACTGAGCTTTCTGGTGCTGTCGCTACTCGCCCTCGATCTCGCGACGACCAGGCGCGCGCGCAGATTCGTGGTGCTCGTGCCACTCGTCTTTCTGACGTTCCTCGCTAAATTTCAGCAGAACGTGAACGGCGATATCGAGGTTCTATACCGTTGGAAACTGGCGGTGCTGTCGCAAAAGATCGGCCTCGACCATCAGGAGCTGGACGGTCTGATCTACCCGCTCAGTGCCCACTCCATCTACGCGGACAACGCGAAGTTCGCCGCCGAGTACGAAATCGGCCCCTATTCCAGCGGCTGGCTCCACGACGCCGGCATCGTCAGGTTCGACAAGGACCTCGTCGATAGCTCTCGCTGCACCGGCTTTCTCGACACCGTCACACCTGACAGTGTCGGCATCACGGCATCCGGCTGGGTCGTCGCGCCTGCCCATCGCCATAGCACGTTGTTGATCGTGCTCGTGAACCCCGCCGGCGAAACGGTCGGATACGGCGTGTCCGGTAAAAAGCGCGATGACGTGAAGGCCAGCATCAGGAATGCGCCTCGGGATGCAGGCTGGGTCGGCTTCGCGAAGCCCGGCGAGAAAGACCTGCGCGCCTACGCGCTGGTCGGCGACCGGTTCTGCCCGCTGCAGAAATGACAAAGTGGCCGCGCGCCATCTCGAGCCGGCGGCGCGCGGCCACTTCATGCCGGACCCGCTGAGCGTTACTTGAACGTCAGCTTCTTATGGCCGATGTAGCTCGTGAACACGGGCACGACGACGCCGACGAAGTGAGCGATCTCCCTCGGATGCCACGCGACACCGAGCCACGGCAGCACGTAGTACGCGAGCGCCACGCTGACCGCCCACGTCTGCAGCACCGCAACCACGTTCACGAGCGTGAAAAACACTGCCGACTGCCACGTCGGGCGCTCACTTTCGGTAAACACGAACAGCTTCGTCAGCACGAAGGCGGTGATCATCCCCGCGATATATGCAACCACGATCGCGGCGGAAAACGGCATCCAGTGATTGAAAACGATGCGGCTGCCGAAATTCACCGCGGCCGCCACGCCCCCCGCGAGCAGGAACTTCAGGAATTGCGGCGACGCAAGCTTGCGCCTGATACCCAGCGATTCGGTGGTCATAGCATTTTCGCCATCTTGCGAGCGAGGCCGATACTTTCCGAAATACCGCGATCTTCCGGATAGTAATAGGACGTGTCGGCGACGAGGAGCCCCTTGACCGGCAACTGGATCGGCGGCAGGCGATCGAGAAAGCCCGGCTCGCAAATCGGCTGTGCATAGCGGTAGCGGCTTGCGCGCACGTCGATGAAATCCTGCGCGGTCAACGCCGGATTGATCCGCATCAGATAGCGCTTCACCTTGTCGATGAAGACGCTGTCCGCGTCCTGATACTTCGCGTGCTCGCCCGGCATATAGAACGGCACGTACACGATGTGTTCGCCGAGCGGGCGCAGGTTCGTGTATTCGACGATGCCGGGGATATCCATATCCGGGTCGTTCACGTTGAGCCAGAAGTTTTGCGTCACCGCTTGCTTCAGCTTGGCGATCACGCACACTACCGCGACATTCTTCACGCTTTTGAATGCCGTCGCCACGTCGGCGGGCAAGTCGGGCATCACGCGCGGCACATACGGCAGCGGAATCGTGCTGATGACCTTGTCGAACGGCAGCAGCTCGCCGTTCACCTGAACGCCGGTGACCGCGCCGTTTTCGATCGCGACCCTTTGCGCGGGCGACCCGAGACGGAATTCACCGCCGTTCGCCTCGATATAGCGCCGCATGCCTTCGAGCAGCGTATCGGAGCCGCCTTCCAGATAGCCGAGCTTTTCGCGGAACAGGTCGTAGCGCGAGCGGCCGATACGGCGAATCCGGCTCCAGATCCATGCGGCCGACAGGTTATACGCGTAGTCGTAGAACTTGTAGTCGAACAGCTTGCGCCACAGCACCTCCCACGCTTCCTCGCCGATCCAGCGGCGAATCCAGCCGGACGCCTCGACATGGTCCAGCGGCCGCCAGTCATTGCGTTTGGTCGACAGGAACGCATGCAGCCCGTAGCGAAACTTCGCGCCGAAACTGAGCCCCTTGAACTTGAGCAGCGCGATCGGGTTGCCCCACGCCTGCACATGTCCCTGGTAGTAATAGCCCATCTTCGTCTCGACCCATTTCAGCTGGTCTTCGATGCCGAGTTCGCGCAGTACTTCGAAGAACGCATGGTCGGAGATGGCGTGAAAATGATAGTAGCGCTCGATCGACAAGCCGCCGAAATCGAAACACGCAGCCATCCCGCCGACGCGGTCATCGGCCTCGAAAATCACCGGCTTGCGGCCGTCCTTGACGAGTTGATACGCGACACCCAGTCCCATCGGGCCCGCGCCCAACACCGCAATTTTTTCGTTGCTCATACTCACATCCAGTTCAGAATTCGAGCGCGATCCTGCTATACACCGGATCGTTGAAGGTCTCGTCGACGGCATTCGCGAACGACGTCGCCTTGATGCCGAAAATGCCTTCCCAGTCGATCACTTCGAACTCGTCGCCCGCGGTCAGCGCCTTCAGTTGCGCGGCGGTAAACGGCGGGTTCTTGTCGAACAGCGCGTAGATCTTCAGCAAAACGTAGAACAGTCCGTACGGGATGCGCACGATCGCGCAGCGCGCTTTGGTCGCCCGCTTGATCTGCCGGATGATGTCGATGTAATCGACCTTCTCGCGGCCGCTGATATTGAACGCCGCACCGCTCCTGCGCGACTCGATGCAACTGATGATCACGTTGCAGAAATCGCCGGCATACAGCGGCTGACGCATATAGCGGCCGCTGCCGGGAATCGGAAACACCGGCACGCGCTGCATGAAACGCGACAGCCAGCCAAGGTGCTTGCGGTCGAACCAGCCGAACATCAGCGTGGGACGCAGCACCACGCACTCGATGCCCGACGCGAGCACGATCTCTTCCTGTTTGCGCTTGGTGTCCGTATAGAAATCCTCGGCCACCGAATTCACGACCGACGAACTGATGTGTACGGTGTACGGCACGTTGTAGCGTTTGATCGCTTCCAGCACCCGTTCGGTCGACGTGATGTTATTGCGGATGAATGGCTCGACGGTCGGGCCGCCGATCTGCGCCTGCAGCATCACCACGACTTCCGCGCCGTCGAAATAACGGCTCCAGTCGCCCGGTTCCGCGAGATCGGCGTACTCGATCGTCAGATCCGGATGCACACCGCGCAGCACGTCGAGATTCGCGCGATGCTTGTCGAGCACGACGAGGTTCGTATAGCCGCGCTGCTTGAGCCGCGCGACCAGGTTTTGGCCAACCAGACCCGCGCCGCCGGGAAGAATGATGCGTGTATCGTTCATTGATCTGTCGTTAAGCTAATCTTTGAAAAACCGGCAGCCGAAGGTCAACCGTGCTTAAGCCCGCTATTGTAAAGGGTGCGGCAGGCGGATCTTTCGCCGAACGAAGTTCCGTTGCGCGCACCACTTCCGCTCTACAGCGAAGCCCGCTTGAACAGGAAACCCGGCACCGAGCGGATGATCAGCATGATGGCCGACCAGAACCACGGCGTATAGATCGAATCTTTCTTGCGCTCGACCGCGCGCACGATATCGTTCGCGACGCGCTCCGGCGTCGCGACGAGCGGACCGGGCAGCGGCAGGCCCGCGGTCATCGGCGTGGCGACGAAACCGGGCTTGATGGTCAGCACGTGTACGCCGGATTTAAAGAGCCGCGCGCGCAGACCTTCGCAGAAAGTGCTCACCGCGGCTTTCGCGGTGCCGTACAGGTAGTTCGACGGCCGTCCGCGATCGCCGGCCACCGACGAAATCACCGCGATCACGCCGCTCTTCGCGCCTTCCATCAGATTGGCGAGCGGCGTCAGCAGCGCAATCACCGACAACCCGTTGGTCGACAGCTCGCGCAGCGCAACCTTCACGTCCTGCTCGCAGGCTTTCTGATCGGACAGCGTGCCGTGCGCGATCAACGCGACATCGATGCCGCCGAGCGCGGCCGTGCACGCATCGAGCATCGACTGATGGCCGTCGAAATCGTTCATGTCGAGCACATGGCTCGTCGCCGACGCGGCGCCCCGCGCGAGCAGATCGGCGCCAATCTGCTCGAGGCGCTGCGCATGCCGCCCGACGATGAACAACGCCGCACCCTCGGCCGCCCAACGGCGCGCGCAGGCGATGGCAATGGCGGAAGTCGCGCCGACTATCAGGACTTTTTTCATGTCTGTGTGGTTCGTTGCCAAAAACGTGACATCAACGCCGGATCGCGCAATGCCTCCAACTGATGCCATTGTGGATAGGCGCGCTGAAAGTCGCGTGCCGACATATGCGCATCTTTCGCCGGGTAGATGCGCCCGCCCGCTTCGCGGACGATCGCATCGAGTTGCTCGAACAGCACGCGGTTGCGCTCGTCATGCTGCGGAAAATCCAGCGCGAGCGACGCCCCTTCCATCGGAAAAGACAGCAGCCCCGGCGATGCCAGCCCGCCGCAGCGCTTGAGCACCGCGAGAAACGAACCGGTGCCGCTGTTGCCGATCGCCTCCAGAATCGCATGCATCGCGTCGCGCGAACGCGCCTGCGGCAGCACGCACTGATACTGCTGAAAACCGCGCTTGCCGTAAATGCGATGCCATTCGAGCAGGCTGTCGAGCGGATAGAAGTAGCTGTCGTAGTCGACTTCGCTATACACGGTTTTGCGCTGCTGACGCTGGTAGTACAGCGTATTGAAGGCGCGCAGCGTAAGCGGATTGATCAGCGAGACCGGCGGCGTGATCGGCACGGTGCGCTTTTTCTTGACCGGCAATTCGAGCCCGCCCGTTTGCGCATGATCGCCGACCATGAAGATGCCGCGGCCGAGCGCGGCGCCGCGGCTCGAACAATCGATCCACGCGACGCTGTATTCATGCTTGCTGTCGAGGTCTTCCGCTAGCGCGAAGAACTCGCCGAGGTTGTCGAAGCGGATGCTCGTCACCGCGATCCGGCTCGATCGGATCGGCATCAATTGAATTTCAACCCACGCGATCACACCAGTGAGCCCGAGCCCGCCGATCGTTGCGGCAAAGAACTCGGCATTCGCCTCAGGCGAGCACTCGAGCGGCGCGCGTTCCGAGCGCAGCAATGCAAAGCGCCGCACATGCCGGCCGAACGTGCCTCTCACATGATGATTCTTGCCGTGCACGTCGTTGGCGACCGCACCGCCGAGCGTCACGTACTTGGTGCCGGGCGTGACCGGCAGCATCCAGCCGCGCGGCACCGCGACCTGCAGGATTTCGTCGAGCGTCGTGCCCGCTTCCGCGCGCAACACGCCGCTCTGCCAGTCGGCGGCGATCAGCCGATCGAGCGGCCGCGTATGCAAGACCTGATCGCTGGCCGCGAGGCAGCTGTCGCCGTAGCTGCGGCCGTTTCCATACGCGAGCGTCGTGCCGTTCGCGCTCGCTACACGGTCCCATACCGCTTGCAGATCGTCGCGCCACTGCGCCGGATGGCCCGCTTGCGGGCAATCCGGATAGCGTCCCCAGGATCTGAGCGCCCTGGTCATATCGCGAGCCAGAACACGAGGCCCATCAGCGCGACGACGAGCAGACTGGTGCGGTCTTTGGCCGCGAATACGACAGGGTCGTCATGCATCAGGCCACGGTGCGTGATCAGCCACGTGCGGCTGATCCAGTACAGCAGCAACGGACACGCGAGCCAGATCACCTGTGGATGCCGGTACAGATGCGTGGTTTGCGAGTCCTGGATATACAGAGCGAGCACCAGCACCGCCAGATAACCGGACGCCGCGCCGAGCGACGAGATCATCGGCAGGTCGTCGGCCACATAGCCGCGTCCGCGCGCTTTGGCCTTACCGGCCGCGCGCGTCGCATGCAATTCGGCGTAGCGCTTGACGAGCGCGAGACTCAGGAACAGGAACATCGAGAAAGCCAGCAGCCAGAACGTCAGCGTCATTCTGAACGCGGCCGTGCCGGCGATGATGCGGGCGGTATAGAGCATCGCCAGCACCACGACGTCGAGTATCACGCGGCGCTTCAACAGGAACGAATACGCCATCGTCAGCACGTAGTAGCCGGCCAGCACCGCGGCAAAGCGCCACGGCAGCCAGAGCAGCGCGCCGGCAAACGCGCCGAGCGCGAACACCGGAAACGCGACCAGCCCCCGGACGATCGACAGCGAGCCCGACGCGAACGGACGCCGCCGCTTGGTCGGGTGATGCCGGTCGTCGTCGAGATCGAGCAGATCGTTCAGCAGATACACGCTCGACGCGCATAGCCCGAACAGCACGAAGGCCAGCACGCCGCGCAGATCGAGTGCGAGCGAGGACACCTGATGCGAAGCGAGCAGCGGAATGAAGATCAACAGGTTCTTCAGCCACTGGTGCATGCGCAGCGCCTTGAGCCATACGCGCAGCGGATTTTTGCGGGTTTGCAGCACGCTCTCGACGTTGCCGATTTTCTGCGCGCGACGTTCGACGCCAAACGCCGGGTTCACCACGTACGCGCGCTCCGCGGCCTCCCATACGGCGATGTCGTCATGCGAGTTGCCCGCGTAGTCGAAGCCCTTGTCGCCGAACTCGCGGACCAGCGCATCGCGCTTGCGGCTCGACGACAGATTGACCTTGCCGTCCGTTGCGAGCGTTTTGTCGAACAGCCCGAGATGGCCCGAAATCGCCTCCGCGTAGCGCGCGTCGCTAGCGGTGGCGAGCACCAGCGAGCGGCCCGTCGAGCGTTCGTGCTTCAGCCATTCGATCACCTTCGGGTCATAGGGCAAAGTCGTCACGTCGACGTGGGTCGCCTCCGCGAGTCTGGCTTTCAGATGCGCCTTGCCGCCCTGCGCGAGCCACAGCAACGGTCGATAGAAATGCAGCGGATTGGCCTTCAGAAAGGCGAATGCCGTCTCGATCAGCATGTCCGATCGTATCAACGTGCCGTCCAGATCGACGGCTAGTGTTTTCCATTGCATCCCGTTAACCTTTCCCCATGTGGTTCCGCGCGACTTCCTGGTACAGCGCACTATAAGCCTTGCCGAGCGCGGCGCCGGAAAACAGCGTTTCGTAGCGCTCACGCGCGGCGCGTCCCATCGCGGCCGTGCGCGCGTCGTCGGCGAGCAGCGCGTTCATCGCGCGCGCCAGTTCTGATGACTGCTCTTTCGCGACGACCCACCCCGTCACGCCATCCTCGTTGACGAACGACGTGCCCGATCCGACCTCGCAACACACCATCGGCTTGCCGAACATCGCGGCTTCGACCAGCACCATGCCGAAGGCTTCGGAGCGCAGGTGGGACGGCAGCACCATTGCGCGGCAATCCTTGAGCAGCGCGACCTTTTCGTCGTGCGTGACCTGGCCGGCGAACACGACGTTGGTCGCGCCGTGCTGCTGCGTGAGCGCCGCCAGGCGCTCACGCTCCGGCCCGGACCCGGCGATCACGATGCGCGCGTTCACGTGGCGCGCGGCTTCGACGAGCGTATGCAGCCCCTTGTAATAGCGCAACACGCCGAGCGCCAGAAAATAAGGCGCGCCGGGCGCGAGACCGAGCCGCGCCTGCACGTTGCGTTGCGCGTCGGCCGGCTGCGGCGCGTCGCGATAATCGATGATGCCGAGCGGAATGGTCTTCAGACGCTCCTTCGACACATTCGCGGCCAGCGTCTCGCTGGTGCGCGCATAGGCCGGCGACGTCGCAACGACCGCGGACATGCTGCGCAGCGTGCGCCGCATCAGCGGGCCATACACGGCGCCGAGCGCCTTTTGCCGCACGATATCGGAGTGATACGTCATCACCGTCGGCTTGCTGGTGCGCCCGAGCAGATGCAGCACATCGGCGAACGGCCACGGAAAGTGGAAATGCACGACGTCGGCCCATTCGACCATCTGCCGATACCGGATCACCGAGCCCGGCCCGCCGAGATCGCACGAAGCCGGCGCGGCCCACGATTTTTCGCGGATCACCTGCCCTTCCGGATAGTCGATGACGCTCGGCTCCGGTGTCGGCGACAGCGTCAGGATGCGCGGCTCGACGCCGCGCTCGCGCGTCGCCAGCGCAATCTGGCGAATCGCTTCCTGCAGGCCGCCGGGCGGGTCGGGAAAGTACGTGCGGTACACGTGGACGACTCTCATGAGCGCGCCTGCTCGCCGCATGGCCGCGCATTGCCGCCGTGCGCACGCGGACCCTGAAACGTGATCGCCAGCATCTTGTCGAGCCGCGCTTCCCACGTGTTCTCGCCGACCGCCGCGCGCGCCTCGTCGGCGCTCAGTCTGCCGCGCGCCAGTTGTCGCTCGATCGCCGCGATAAACGCGTCGGCATCGCCACCCACTTCGAGTCCCGCGCGCGGCTCCTTCGCGAAATCGAGCGGGGTCGCGACGACCGGCAAACCGGCCGCGAGATATTCATAGAACTTCATCGGAAACATCGAGCGCGTGTATTCGTTGAGCAGCGTCGGCAGCACGCCGATCCGCATTCCACGCAGGTATTGCGGCAGCGCTTGATACGGCCGGTAGCCGAGCAGATGCACGTTCGGCAGCCGCGCGAGCTGCGCGAACAGTTCGCTGCGCTGCCCCTCGCGCTCCTCGCCGATAATCACCCACTGCCATTGCGGCCGCGCCTGCGCGGTCTTCAACAGCAGTGGAAAGTCGACCTTGAAATCCGACAGCACGCCGTGATACACGAGCCGCGGTTCCGGAATCGCGGCCAGTTCCGGCGGGAGCGGGCCGTCCGCGCGCGCCTGGCCGAAGTGCGTGTCGTCCACCACGTTGCCGAAGAAATGCGTGTTGCGGTTAAACGGCAGGCACACGTCCTTCAGCGCTTGCGCGGTCGTGAACACGGCTTCGCAGCGCCCGAGCAGATCCCGCTGCGCGTAGCGGAACGCGTCCACGTCGACGCCCGGAATCGCCGCGATATCGTCGACACAGTGATAGACGAGCGGCCCGCGCGGCAGCGTCGCGATCGCATCGAGCATATACGGGTGATAGGTCCAGACGACCGGCTTGCCGAACCGGTGCGCTCTCGCGAAACGGTTCACCGAAAAGCGCAGTATCGCCTGATTCAGCGAGCGCACCAACGGCACGTGGTGCCCGGCCGGCACCATCAACGGCGACAGTACCCAGACGTTGTCCGCGCGGCGCGGCGGCCCAAGCACCAGCGACTGCACGCCGCGCCACAGCCGCCGCCACAGCCGCGACCAGTCGCGGCCGCTGCCTGCCTTCGGCGCGCGAAAGCCGACGCTCTCCACGTACAGGATCCGCCAGCCGCGCGCGGCGAGGATGGTCGCCGTGTGCTGCTTGTTGGTCCAGTACGGTTCGTCCCAATCCGCGGTCGAAAACAGCACGCAGTCTTGCGCCGAAACCAGTGGCAGCGCGCCGCGCTTGCCGTCAGCCAACGAACACCTCGACCGGCCGGCCTTGCAAGCTGGCGACGATGCGCTGCGACGCGAGGCCGTCGCCATACGGATTCGCGCGATCGCGCAGCGCCGCGCGCCGCGCCGGATCGTCGAGCCAGCCGCACACCGCGCTTTCGATACTCGGCGCGCTCTGGCCGGCGAGCGTCGCGAAGCCGGCGTCCACGCCCTCGCGGCGCTCGGTGTGATTGCGCATCACGACGACCGGCACGCCGAAGGTCGGCGCTTCCTCCTGAATCCCACCGGAATCGCTGAGCACGACCGCGCTGCCGCTGATCAGATGCAGGCTGGTCGGATAGTCGACCGGCTCGATCAGCGCAAGGTTGGCAATGCCATCGAGCTCGCGATGCACGGGCCCGCGTACCGCCGGATTCAGATGCACCGGGAACACCCAGCGGTAATCGCCGTAGCGCTCGCACAGATCGCGCAGCACGCGGCAGATGTCCTGCAGCACGTCGCCGAAATTTTCGCGCCGGTGACAGGTGACGAGCACGTGCTGCTTCTGCGCGCCGTGCCATTCGGGCAGCGGGCTCGCCGGTGGCTTGACGTGCCAGCTGTCGCGCACTTCGGCGATCGCATCGACGACGGTATTGCCGGTGACGATAATTTTTTCCGCGGCCACGCCTTCGGCCAGCAGGCTATCGCGCGCGCGAGAGGTGGGCGCGAAATGCAGCGTCGCGAGGCGGCCGAGCAGGCTGCGGTTTGCTTCCTCCGGAAACGGACTCGCCAGGTCGCCGGTACGCAATCCCGCCTCGACGTGGCCGACGCGGATACCGCGCTGGAACGCCGCGAAGCCCGCGCAGAACGCGGTCGTCGTGTCGCCCTGCACGATCACCCAATCGGGGCGGACTTCGTCGAGCGCGCGATCGAGCGCGGCGATCAGACGCGACGCGAGCGCGTTCAGCGACTGCCCCGGATGCATCGTCTCGAGCGTCAGATCCGGCTCGATGCCGAAGAATTCGAGCGCCTGAGCGGCCATCTCCCTGTGCTGCCCGCTCGCGCAGACGATCGTCTCGCATTCGCGGCGCAACGCGCGCACCAGCGGCGCGAGCTTGATGACCTCGGGCCGCGTGCCCATCACCACCATCACTTTCATTGGAATATTTTCCCCGCTTCGACCTGCTTGTGTGTACCCCGGAACTCGACGCCGAGCGTAAGCGGCGTCGTATCGGCGAACGGCGTGACGACACTGAATGTGCCGTTGTGCTCGACGATCCGCGCGAGCGACCTGAAGCGCAGGAAATCGAGCGCGGCGTCCTCGTGCAGAAACAGCGGCCGGCGCGCGACGCCGCGTATGTAGGCGATCAACTGCTCGTGCGCGTCGATGCGCGCCGCCTCGTCGAACCACCCGTACGCGTAGCGCTCGGAGAACGGATGGTCGAGATAGCCGAATAGCGTGTTGGTCGCGTACGCGTTATCGAACGCCTGCTTGAAGATCGCGAGCGGATCGCCGTCTTTCAGCATGCACTCGCCGTGCAGCATGCACTGCTGGCTATGGCCGATAAAGCCTTCCGGCAAGCCGGCCAGCGCGCCGCCGCGCGCGCTCAGAAATTCCGGATCGTTGCGAATGATGCCGCCGACGCAACCCGCATAGCCCGCGTCGATCAGACCGCGCATCGCATACGGCGGCGACTGGTGAAACGGCGACACCGCATAGCGCACCGGCACGCCGGTCGCGCGTTCGAGCAGTTCCGCCGATTGCGCGCCCTCGGCGAGCGCGGTGTCGTAGCTGCCGCCCCAGTTCGGCGAATGCGTGGCCGTGTGCGACAGCACCGCGCCGTGCCGCCGGTCGGCGAGCAGTTCGCGCAGGATCCCGTGCTGATCGCCGCGCTGCAGATTGTGCGTGTGCACCGCGAGCGAGAACGGCACGTTCAGACGCCGGTAGGCTTGCCACAGCGGGCGCGCCGATTCGACGTCTTCATCGCAGTCGAGCCGCGACGTGATCGCCGCGTCGTAGCCCCATGGCAGCTCGCTCAAGACCGGCTGACACGGCAGCGTAGCGGCCCGATAGCCCGACAGAAACTGCTCGACGATGCGCCATTCGAACGAATCGCACGGGCCGACCGGGCGGTTGAACCACAGCACGCCAGCGCTGCCCGCATCCCATAGCGCCGCGTACGCGAACTGCCGCTCGCCGTTCACGACGACCGCGGCCAGCTCCGCTTCGGCGGGCACCTCGGGGGCTTCGGCGAGCGCCCAGATCGAGCCATCGGCGCGAATCGCGCCGTAGCCGAGGTTGTTCCATTCGTCGGTGAAGTCGAAGCGCTCGAACGGGCGATGCCACGTCCGGCCGCCGAGCGTTTGCGCCAATGCGCCGTAGCGCACCGCCGCCGCGCTCTCGCGCGACTCGCCTGAAGGCGCGGGCTCGCTGCGGCTCGCTTGCGCGAAGCCGGGCGGCAGGCTCGCCGGCCGGTAGCGCAGATAGTCCGCGAGGGCGATCGGCATATGGCCGAACACGATCAGCTTGCGCGGGCGCGGGCTGGTTTGCTCGCCGGTCTGGCCGTTCGTATGTCCGCGCACGAACGCGATCAGGTCCGCGCTCCACGCATCCGGTGCGTCGACGGCGACCACGATGTCCGGCGCGATCTCGTGCAGCATCCCGCGCGTGATCGCCTGCGCCTGGCTCGCGCTGACCGAGCGCCGCAGCGCGGCCAGCACGTACTGGCCGGCGTCCGCGCGCGCGTGCGCAAACGCGACGCCGATCATGCGCTCACCACGTGGCGGAATTTGGCGCGGCTGCCGACGCGCACGAAATCGTCGTGACCGACGTAGGCAATCGTGAACGCGTCCTGCCAGAAGTGGCGCAGCTTCGCGGTGGTGTCGTCCGCGTTCGCATGCGGTTCGAGCACGATGCGCAACGTCGGCGGGCTGGTGCGCAGATCGATCTGGAATTCCTGGATTCCGCCGACACGATGATCGAGCATGTCCTGAATATGATGGGTCGGATGCGCGACGCCATTGATCGGCACGACGTCGTGAATGCGCCCCACCACGTCGGTCAGGAAGAAGCCCTTGTCCGTTTCCTGCACGCGCGCGAGGTCGCCGGTCGTGTAGCGGACGAGCGGCATCAGCCGGTTGCGGAAGCCGGTGAACACGAGCTCATGTGCGCCATCGGGGTTGTCGGGCGCGACGCGGCTTTCCGGCCAGCCTTCGGATTCGAGGATCTGGAAGCCGCCTTCATGGCCGTCGAGTTCATACGCCATCACGCCGAGCTCGGCGAGACCATAGCGGTCGATCACGCGGCAGCGCAGCGCCTTCGCGATCATTTCGCGCGCATGCGGCTCCAGCAGTTCGCCGCTCGACTCGAACACCTGGAACGCCTTACCGCCGCCATATTTACGCTCGACATAGCACGCCAGCGCGTACATCGTCGACGGATGCGCATGCGCGAGATACGGCCGGCGGCGCTTCAGCATGCGCCACATTTCTTCGAGGCCCTGGTCGTCGATTCGATCGAAGAAGATATTGCTGCGATTCATCGCGAAGCATTTGAAGTCTTCGCGCGACGGCCATTGCGGCACCGCCTGATCCGGGAAGCGGCACGCGAAGTGCAATTCCGAGCGATGGCGCAGCTTGCCGATGCGCTCGCGGCAATAGTTGGTGACCGCCGACGAATAATCCGCGCCTTCCTGGTCGTAGTAGATCGTCGTCGAAAGCCCGGTCGAGCCGCCGGTCTTGCACGCGTGGTGCTTGCCCGCTTCGAGCGGCCCCGACAGCAGACGCGGCCCCTGCTCGCGGATGATGTCCTTGGTCAGATAGGGCAGCTCTTCCAGATAGTTCGGGTCGTTGCGAACCTTGCCCGGATCGAACCGCTTCGCGAGGAACAGGTCACGGTAGTACGGCACCTTCGCGCCGGCGAACTCGAGCGTCGCCACGAGCCGCTCGAGCGCGATGCGGCGGCGCTGCGGGACCGGCAGCCGGTAGTGCTCGCGCAGCTCGCGGATTTTCGGCCGCACGCTGCGTTTTTCGGCGTTCTCCGCAATCGGATACGCGATATAGCCGCCCGCGAAACCCTTTAGCGTGCGAAACGGCTGACGCACGAGCAGAGATTCGGAGTAGCGCAGAAATGGGTGATTAGCTCGCATGAAATTCGAACCTTGTTGCGCCTCGGGGCTCCGCCCCGCGGGTGTTTCTGAACTGCGCTTCCAGACCGCGCTGCCTGACTGCGCGCCGGCATTGCGCGGCGGACCGGCGGGCCCGCGCTACGCTCGTGCCGCCCAGCCAGCTCCTGAAGACATCAATCACTGCCAAGCCGGAAGACCCGGCCATGGCCGGGCTCGCACCGCATACCTCGCACGCCGTGCGCGTCGCACGCATCGCATGCATTACGCGCCGCGGGCAGCGCTCGCCGCCCGCCGGCACCCGGGCGCTCAATGCGGCAACTGCGCGGCGTGGCTGACAAGCGGCTCGTCGGTTTCCGCCGGCGGCAGCACCGGTTCGTCGGCGATCATCTTGCCGTGCTCCATCGAGATCTTGCGGTTGCACACGCGCGCCACCAACGACGGATCGTGCGACGCCACCACCAGCAGCGCCGCCTTGCCGACGAGGCTTTCCAGCCGCTCAGCCGCCTTCACGCTGAATTCGGCGTCGCCGACGCTGAGCCATTCGTCCATGATCAGGATGTCGGCTTCGACGCTTGTCGAAATCGCGAACGCGAGGCGCAGCATCATCCCGCTCGAATAGGTGCGCACCGGCAGATTCAGGTAGTCGCCGAGTTCGCTGAAGTCGGCGATCTCGTCGATCTTCGCGCGGATGCGCGCGGGCTTCAGCCCGTCGAGAATGCCGCGCAGATAGATGTTTTCGAAGCCGGTCGCGTCGGGATCGAGGCCCATCGACACATCGAGCAGCGACGCGATCTTGCCCTGCACGCGCAACTCGCCGCGCACCGGTGCGTAGACGCCCGACAGCGTGCGCAACAGCGTCGTCTTGCCCGAGCCGTTGTGGCCGATCAGGCCAATGCGCTCGCCTTCGCCGAAGGTGAAACTGAGGTCGTCGATCGCGCGGACGATCGCATGGCGACCCGCGTCGTGGCCGATGCGGCCGCCCGTCGTCAGATTGAGCACCGCCTTTTTCAGCGAGCGATGCGAGTTCTCGTAAATCGGAAATTCGACGGAGATGTTACGAGCGACAATCGATGAAGAACTCACAATATCAAAGCCAGTAAGGAACGCGATTACGGAAACGCTTCATCAGCAACTGCGCGAACGCAAAGCCGACGATCAGCAGGCCAATCGACCACGCCCACGATTCCCAGTGGGTCGGGCGGCCGGTGAGCGGCGCGCGCACCGTTTCGATCAGGTGATACAGCGGGTTGTATTCGGCGACCCAGCCGCGGTTTTTCAGGATTTCCGGCGACCACATGACCGGCGTGAAGAAGAACACCACCTGGATCAGATTCGTGACGATCGGCGGAATGTCGCGAAAGCGCGCGCACAGCACGCCGAGCGTGACGCCGAGCCACACGCCGTGCAGTAGCAGGATCGCGAGCGCGAACGGCACCAGCACGAATTCCCAGCCCGGCCAGTGACCGAAGATCAGCAGCAGCACGACGACCACCGGCAGGCTATGCAGCAGGATCACGAAGTTGCGCCACGCGATGCGGCACACGTGAACCGTGAGCGGCAGCCGGATCTGCTTGATCAGATAGGCCGAGCCGATGAAGGCCATGCAGCCCTCGTTGGCGACCGATGCGAGATAGGCCCACACGACGAGACCGACCGCGAGAAACGGCAGGTAGTTGGAGATTTCCTGATTCAGCAGCGTCGAATACAGCGCGCCGAGCACCACCACCATGATGATCGTGCTGAGCGTGAACCAGAACGGCCCGAGCACCGAGCGGCGATAGCGCTGCCGGATGTCGTGCCAGCCGAGCGTGCCCCAGACCCGCACGGCCTTCATGCCGACGAACAGATCGTCGCTCTCGTTGTGACGCGTCAGATCTTCCGCGTCGTTGGTGAAACTGATATCCATCTTCAGGTACGTCCGTAAATGTCGTCGAAGCGAACGATGTCGTCTTCGCCAAGATATTCGCCGCTTTGCACTTCGATCATCACGAGCTCGACGACGCCCGGATTTTCGAGGCGATGTTTGTGACCCGCCGGAATATAGGTCGACTCGTTGGTCGACACGAAGAACGCCTTCTCGCCGTTGACGACCTTCGCCATGCCGCTCACCACGACCCAGTGCTCGTTGCGGTGATGATGCATCTGCAGGCTCAGGCTCGCGCCCGGCTTCACCTCGATGCGCTTGATCTTGAAGCGCGGCCCTTCTTCGAGCACCGAGTAGGTGCCCCACGGCCGATGCACGGTGCGATGCACCTTGTACGCCTCATGGCCGCGCGATTTCAGCTCCGCGAAAATCTGCTTCACGTCCTGCGCGCGATCCTTGTTCGCGACCAGCAGCGCGTCGGGCGTGTCGATCACGATCAGGTTGTCGACGCCGACCGCGCCGATCAACCGGCCGCCGCTACGCAGATACGAATTCTTCACGTCGACCAGCAGCGCTTCGCCTTCGACGCGATTGCCGCTCGCATCGGCCGGCGACAGATCCGACAGCGCGGTCCACGAACCGACGTCGGTCCAGCCGAGATCGCAGCACACGACCGCCGCGTGTTCGCACTTCTCCATCACCGCATAATCGAACGACAACTCCGGCACCGCGCCGAAGCAGCCGGGTTCGAGGCGCACCTGCGCGCCGGTCTTGCCCTCGGCGGACGGCGACTTGTCCATGCATTCGGCCGAGGCATCGAGAATGTCCGGGCAATGCGCGCGCATCTCCTTCAGGATCGTGCCGGCGGTAAAGCAGAACATCCCCGAGTTCCATACGAACCTACCCGACGCCAGATACTCGCGGGCCTTCTCTAGCGACGGTTTCTCGACGAAGCGCACGACCTTCTCGCCGTCCGCTTCGATATAGCCGTAGCCGGTTTCGGGCGTGTCCGGATGCATGCCGAAGGTCACCACCTTGCCGGCCTGCGCAAGCGTGCGCGCCCGTTCGACCGCCGCGGCGAACGCGGCCTGATCGGCGATCAGATGATCGGCGGCGAGCACCAGCATCACCGTGTGTTCGCCGTGCGCCTTCGCCGTATGCAGCGCGGCCGTCGCGACCGCCGCGGCCGTGTTGCGGCCGAACGGTTCGAGAATGAACGAGGTCGCAATGCCGTGCGCGTTCACTTCGCGAAAATCGTCTTCGGTCTTGAAGAACAGCTCGCGGTTGGTGACCGTCAGCACTTCCTTCACGTCGGGCAGCGCCACCGCGCGCAGGAAGGCCTTCTGCAGAAGGCTCTCGCCGTCCGCGAGACGGATGAAGGGCTTCGGGTGCGATTCGCGCGAGACGGGCCACAGGCGCGATCCGGCTCCGCCGCACAGAATGATCGGTAACAAACTCACAGCTTCCTCTCAGTACCGTATTTATTACGCGGTTGCGCGGATTTAAATGAATCGGCATAACCCGCGCAATCAGCGGACCATGCTCTATGCATACGCTTTATCTGCATATTGCGAATCCGGATTCGCGAATCGCGTCGACGGGCCCAGCGCAACGGTCCCGTCGAGCGATATTCTACCGCCGCACCCTTTCGCCATTGTCAGGTACCGTTAGTACCTTTAAGCGCCGTTTTGCGCTCTTTTGCACTATTTGGGCGCGAGCCGAAACAGCGGAGCGACGCGGCGAGCGCGTCGCAATGTATGGTCGCCGCTGTCGCGCCACGGCACCCATGGACACGACGAATATGCGTGAACGCCGGGCTCAGGAGCGAGCCGCTGGCGACTTCGGAAAACCGTCCGTCAGACACAGCTTCAGCGCGTCGCGCCAATGCGGCGCGGCGAGTCCGAATACGCGCGCGAGCTTGTCGTTCGACATTCTGGAATTGGCTGGGCGCGTGGCCGGCGTCGGGTAATCCGCGGCGGGAATCGGCAACGTGTTCGGCTTGTCCGGCAAGTCCGCGAGTTCGAAGATCGCCGACGCAAAACCATGCCACGACGTCGAATCGGCCGCGCACAGGTGATAGATGCCGGAGCGCTCGCGCCACCATTTCGCCGGGTCTTCGGCGGCGAACGCCTGCGCGCACAGATGCGCGCTAAGCGTCGCGATCGTATTGCACCAGGTGGGCGCGCCGAACTGGTCGGCGACCACCTTCAGCTCGGGCCGCTCAGCGCCGAGACGCAGCATCGTCAGCAGAAAATTCTTGCCGCGCGTGCCATACACCCAGCTCGTGCGCAGGATCAGGTGATCGACGCCGCTCGCCGCGATCGCCTGCTCGCCGGCGAGCTTGGTGCGCCCGTATGCGTTTTGCGGATCGGTCGGATCGTCTTCGACGTACGCGTGTTGCTTCGTGCCGTTGAACACGTAGTCGGTCGAATAGTGGATCAGCGCGGCGCCGAGCTTCTTCGCTTCGTCGGCGAGCACGCCCGGCGCTTCACCGTTGATGCGCATCGCCAGATCGCTTTCCTGTTCGGCCTTGTCCACCGCCGTGTAGGCGGCCGGATTGACGATCAGCGCCGGACGCACGTCGCGCACCACCGCGCGAATCTGCTCGAGGTTCGACAGATCGAGCCGCGAGCGGTCGAGCGCCACCACATTGCCGAGCCCTTGCAGCGTGCGCGCGAGCTCATAGCCGACCTGGCCGCTTACGCCGGTGACGAGGATAGTTCGCGTGGCATCGTGTGCGCTCATGCGTGTCCCCTCATGCGTAGACTTCGGCGTCGGCGAGGCGCTTGCCCGCCGCATCTTTAGCCGCCAGCAGCGGCTCGAAGTCGATCGGCCATTCGATGCCGATCGCCGGGTCGTTCCACACGATGCTGCGCTCGTGCTCGGGGAACCAGTAGTCGGTGGTCTTGTAGAGGAACTGCGCGGACTCCGACAGCACGACGAAGCCGTGCGCAAAACCGGGTGGCACCCACAGCTGCCGATGGTTCGCGACCGACAGCGTGACCCCGACCCACTTGCCGAAATTCGGCGAGCTTTTGCGGATATCGACGGCAACGTCGAACACTTCGCCCTCGACCACGCGCACGAGCTTGCCCTGCGCATGCTGGATCTGATAATGCAGCCCGCGCAGCACGCCCTTCGCCGAGCGCGAATGGTTGTCCTGCACGAACTCGACGCCGGCCTCGACCTTCCCGGTGAATTCGAGCGCATTGAAGCTTTCGAAGAAAAACCCGCGCGCGTCCCCGAACACCTTCGGCTCGATGATCTTGACTTCGGGCAGCGCGGTGGCGGTTACCTGGATGGCCATGCGACGTGATCCGTAAGAATGTTTTGCAGGTACTGTCCGTACGCGTTTTTCGCGAGTGGCCGGGCGAGCGCGAGCAGTTGCTCGCCGTCGATCCACTGGCGCCGGTAGGCGATCTCTTCCGGGCACGCGACCACCAGACCCTGGCGCTTCTGCAGCGTCGCGATGAAGGTCGCGGCCTCGATCAGCGAATCGTGGGTGCCGGTGTCGAGCCACGCATAGCCGCGCCCCATGATCTCGACGTTCAGCGCGGCGTTGGCGAGATAGCGCGAATTGACGTCGGTGATTTCGAGTTCGCCGCGCGGCGACGGCTTGATGTCCGCGGCGATGTCGCAGACCTGCCTGTCGTAGAAATAAAGGCCCGTTACCGCGTAGTTCGAGCGCGGCTTCGCGGGCTTTTCCTCGATCGACAGCGCGCGGAACTCCTTGTCGAATTCGACCACGCCATAGCGCTCGGGATCGTGCACGTGATAGGCGAATACGGTGGCGCCTTCGCGCTGGCTATTCGCGTGCTCGAGCTGCTTCGCCAGATCGTGGCCGTAGAAGATGTTGTCGCCGAGAATCAGCGCCGACGGATCGTTGTTCACGAACTCGCGGCCGATGATGAACGCCTGCGCGAGCCCGTCCGGCGACGGCTGCACCGCGTACTGGATGTTCATCCCCCACTGGCTGCCGTCGCCGAGCATCGCCTCGAAGCGCGGCGTGTCCTGCGGCGTGGAGATGATCAGCACATCGCGAATGCCCGCCACCATCAGCGTGGACAGCGGGTAATAGATCATCGGCTTGTCGTAGACCGGCAGCAGCTGCTTGGAGACGACATGCGTGATCGGATACAGGCGGGTGCCGGAGCCGCCCGCGAGAATGATGCCTTTGCGCGCCATCGCCGTGCCCTTACGCGCGTTGCGCGTAGTTGGTCTCGACCCACTTACGGTATTCGCCCGAAGCGACTTCGTCCACCCACTGCTGGTTGTCCAGATACCACTGAACCGTCTTCGCCAGGCCGGTTTCGAACGTTTCCGCCGGCTTCCAGCCGAGTTCGCGCTCGAGCTTGCGCGCGTCGATCGCATAACGGCGGTCGTGGCCCGGGCGGTCCGTCACATAGGTGATCTGGTCGCGATACGAGCCGGCCGCCTTCGGGCGCTGCTGGTCGAGCAGATCGCACAGCGTGTGCACGACTTCGAGGTTCTTCTTCTCGTTCCAGCCGCCGACGTTGTACGTCTCGCCCGGCGTGCCGCGCGCGAGCACTTCGCGAATCGCGCTGCAGTGGTCGCCGACATACAGCCAGTCGCGCACGTTCTGACCGTCGCCGTACACCGGCAGCGGCTTGCCGTTGAGCGCGTTGGCGAGCATCAGCGGAATCAGTTTTTCGGGGAACTGGTACGGACCGTAGTTGTTCGAGCAGTTGGTGGTGAGCACCGGCAGGCCGTACGTGTGATGGTAGGCGCGCACGAGATGATCCGAGCCGGCCTTGGTCGCCGAATAAGGGCTATTCGGCGCATACGGCGTGGTTTCGGAGAATTGCGGATCGGTCGCGGACAGCGAGCCGAATACTTCGTCGGTCGATACATGCAGGAAGCGGAACGCGGCGCGCCCGGCTTCGTCCAGCATGTTCCAGTAGCTGCGGGTCGCTTCGAGCAGCGTGAAAGTGCCGACCACATTGGTCTGCACGAAATCGGCCGGACCGTGAATCGAGCGATCCACATGGCTTTCGGCCGCGAAGTGGAGCACGGCGCGCGGCTTGTGCGCGGTGAACAGCGAGTCCAGCGCGGTGCGCTCGCAGATGTCGACACGCGCGAAGATGTGGTTGGGATTGCCCTGTAGCGATTTGAGTGTGCCCAGGTTGCCCGCGTAGGTCAGCTTGTCTACGTTGAGCACCGTTTCGTCCGACGTATCGAGCCAGTCGAGCACGAAATTGGCGCCGATAAAGCCGGCGCCGCCCGTTACCAGGATCATAAATTCCCTTCCAGATATGAGTGGCGGGCCGCAATGAGCTTGCCGACCCGCGCATCCCGCGTAGAAGTGTCCGGCTTCGCTTGCGGCCGCCGCGCTTTCGCGCACAACCGACGGACACTCGGACACCAATTCTATGAAAGGCCCAATTATAAAGCGGCCCGGTTTAAAAACTAGAACCCTAACAACTTGAAACAGCTAGACAAGTTTGGTAGCGAATGGGGGGAACAGCGCGTTGGGACGACCTTGCCGCCAGGGCGCGAACAACGGCCTGGCAGCCTCGCGCGTCGCGGCGGATCGGCAAGCGCTTCAGGAAGGGATGGCGAAAAGAGAACGGTCGTGCTGCACTACGTCATATCGCCACGCGGGAAGCGACGGGCAAAACGGCAGCCGGCCGGCCTCGCACAGCCGCTCAGGCCGCGAGCATCCAGCGCAAGGTCTCGATGAACGGAATGGGCTCGACGGCCGGCACCATCGCGCGCAGCTTGGCCGACGAGCCAACCAGCATCTTCACGTCGGTTCGCCGCACGAACGCGGGGTTCGCGCGGATGTCGAGCTCGTGCCCGGTCAGGTCGCTTGCGGTGGCCAGAATCTCACGCAGTGTATAGGGCGTGCCCGTGCAGACGTTGACGGTCTCCGCGGCGGCCTCGGAATGCAGCAGCGCGTCGTACACGCTTGCCACGTATCGCACATCGGAAAAATCACGCGCGATGTCGATATTGCCCAGTTCGATCGACGGCTCCCGGCGCGCGAAATGCTCGACGATCTTTGGCACCAGAAAGTTCGAAGTCTGCCCGCGGCCGGTGTAGTTGAACGGCCGCGCGATCAGGATCGGCAAGCGCTCGAACCAGGTGCGCACCATCGTTTCCATCGCCACCTTGCTGGCCGCGTAGTGATTGACCGGATGGAGCGGGAAGGTTTCGTCGATCGCGTCGCTGGCGACGTTGCCGTACACGTTCGCGCTGCTCGCGATCAGCAGCTTGCGCGGCGTATGGCCGACGTGCGCGCACGCTTCCAGCAGATTCAGCGTACCCATCACGTTCACGCGATAGAAGTCGAGAGGATCGTCGTGCCCGACGAAGCTGATCGCGGCCAGATGCACGATGTAGTCGGGCTGCGTACGCTCGATGACGCGCCGGCACGCATCCGGCGATGTGATGTCGAGGCGTAGCCGCGTCGGTGTTTCCGGTTCGTCGCGCGCCTCCACCGTCTCGATCACGGAGTGCCCGCCGGCAAGCAGTTTCTCGACCAGATAACGGCCAGTGAAACCGCTCGCACCGGTAACGAGCGTGCGCACGGGTGGCGTCGCCTGAGAAAACGGCATGCTTTGCTGCTCTCCTGTTCATCGCGCACTATCGCCAGACCTACGGCCTCGCGCCAGCGCTGCGGGGCCTTCAACGATATCGCTACTTTAAAACCTTTATTATGTCAGGCTAGCATGTTGCGCCGCGCAACGCGGCCCCCGCCTCTTTCCTCATCTCTTACCGCGAGTTACGAACCGCTCGATTCATCCGATGAACCCTTCCACCGTGTCCAGTGTCCCGTCTTCTTCCGTGCCCCTCGCGTTCGGCGATCTGCAAGGTTGCCGCAAGCCATTCCAGCAACTGCTGGCGAAGGCCGCGCCGCCGGACGATGCGCCACTGTGGTTCGCGGGCGATCTGATCAACCGTGGCAGCGAGTCGCTGGCCACGTTGCGCGACGTGATCGCGCTGGGCGAGCGCGCGGTGCCGGTGCTGGGCAATCACGATCTGCATCTGCTGTCGGTGTCGGCGGGAATTCGCAAATCGAAACGAGGCGACACGATCGGCGATATCCTCGCCGCCCCGGATGCCGACGATCTGCTCGACTGGATCCGCCACCGTCCGCTCGCGCATTTCGAAAACGGCATGCTGATGGTGCACGCCGGCGTGCTGCCGCAATGGGACGCGGCGATGACGATGGAACTCGCCGAAGAACTACAGCGCGCGCTACGCGCGCCGAACTGGCGGGAAACGCTGGCGGGCCTATACGGCAACCAGCCGAATCGCTGGTCCGACGGCCTGAAGGGGATCGACCGGCTGCGCGTGACCTGCAGCGCGTTGACGCGAATCCGCTTCTGCACGGCGGACGGCACGATGGATTTCAGCAGCAGCGGCACCCTCGGTTCGGCGCCGCCCGGCTGTATTCCGTGGTTCGACGCGCCGTCGCGCCAGACCGCGGACGTGACCGTGGTGTTCGGCCATTGGGCCGCGCTCGGTCTGACGTTGCGCGACAACCTGATCGGCCTCGACTCGGGTTGCGTGTGGGGCGAACAGCTCTCCGCGGTGCGGCTCGCACAGAATCCCGCGCAACGCACGCTGACGCAGGTGGATTGCGAATCGTGCCGGGTCGAGGGCGGCGGCAACTAGCGGCGGCAACTAGCCGCCTCTCACTACGCCGCCGCCTGGCCGAGCCGATGGCGGGCGGGGCGTTCAGCGCCAACAACCGTCAGGCCGAATGACCCGAACCGTCGGCCGGCGCGATCAGCTTGCTCGCCGGATCGTCGGACGCAACCGGCTCCCGGGGCTTGTCGGCCTCCTGCTCCACAGCCGCGCCCGCTTTCGCAGAACCGCCCTGCATCTGCCGCAATGCGTGGGCAACCACGTCCTGCGCTTGCGCAGCCAGCGTACGTCGATCGGCACCGGGCGCGAGCGGCTCGCCGACGTACACATGCGCGGTCAGCGGAGCGCCGCGCAACAGCATATCGAGCGAATCGGATAACGACAGATCGTCGATATACGCGGGCGCGGTCGACTGCCGGCCCCCGGCGTCTTCATACATCAGGCACACCGGCTGCACCGGCACGCCCGCCGATACCGCCGCCTGAAACATGTTCGCGTGAAACGGCAGCAGCGCGAGCCCGTTCGACGTCGTGCCTTCCGGGAACACGCACATCAGCTCGCCCGCGCTCAGGCGCTCCGACAGCTCGTGCATGATCCGCTTCGCGTCGCTGCGCTTTTCGCGCTGGATGAACACCGTATCGAGCTGCTGCGCGAGCCAGCCGACTACCGGCCATTGCCGGATCTCCGCTTTCGATACGAACGGCGTCGGCCGCCACGCATTGATCACGTAGATGTCGATCCACGAAATGTGATTGGCGACCACCAGCGCGCCGCGATCGAGCCGCGCCGCGTCGTTATGCACGACGAGGCGCATGCCGCACAGGCGCAGCATCTTCAGCGACCACGCACGATTGAGCGCGTGACGCCGCTCGGCGCTCGCGTTCGGGAAGCGCGTCGCGACGGTCCACATGCCGTGCAGCAGATGCGCGATGAGACGAACCTTGCGTAACGCGAGCTTCATGACTGTGGCTTTCCTTGACTGGACCGTATCGATGCGGCTCCGGATGTCGCCCGGGACGCCGCTCAGCGCGCTTCGTACGCGAGCTGACCGGACACGACGGTCGCCCGCACGCGCGCCGGCAGTTCATAGCCGAGGAACGGCGTGTTGTGCCCCTGGCTCTTCAGCGCGCGCGGCTCGACGTACCAGTGCGCGTTGCGATCGAACACGCACAGATCGGCCGCCGCGCCGGGCGCGATGCGGCCAGCCGTCGCGAGGCCGAGCACCTGGGCCGGCGCCGCGGTGATCCGGTTCAGCGCAGTGGCGAGCGGCACGCCTGCCTCGTCGGCCCATTTCACCGTCAATGACAGGAACAGCTCCAGGCCGGTCGCGCCCGGCGTCGCTTCGGCGAACGGCAGCAGCTTTTCGTCGTCGTCGACCGGTGTGTGGGCCGAGCAGATCGCGTCGATCGTGCCATCGACCAGACCCGCGCGGATCGCTTCGCGATCGCGCTGCTGGCGCAGCGGCGGATCGAGCCGGAACTGCGCGTCGAAGTAGCCGATGTCGAGGTCGATCAGATGCACATGGTTCACGGTGACGTCGCACGACACCGGCAGACCCTCTGCCTTGGCCGCGCGCACGAGCGCGATGCCCGCCGCCGACGACACGTGCGACAGATGCACGCGCGCGCCGGTCACGCGCACCAGTTCGAAGATCGTATGCAGCGCGATCGTCTCCGCCGACACCGGCACGCCCGACAGACCGAGCCGCGACGCCAGCGCGCCGCTCGCGGCGACGCCGCCCTTGCCGAGGCAGGCATCGACCGGACGCAGCCACGCGGTATAGCCGTAGGTCTTGGCGTACTGCAGCGCGCGCATCAGCACCTGGGTGTCGACGATCGGCGAGTCGGCCTGCGAAAAGCCGACGCAGCCCGCCTCGGTCAGCTGGACCATTTCGGTGATCACCTGGCCCTTGAGGCCGACCGTCAGCGCGCCCAGCGGATACACGTGCGCCTGGCTCAGATTGCGGGCGCGAAACTTCAGCATTTCGACGAGGCCCGCTTCATCGAGCGTCGGATCGGTATCCGGCGGACAGACGAGGCTCGTTACGCCGCCCGCGAGCGCGGCGGCCATTTCGGATTCGAGCGTCGCCTTGTGCTCGTAGCCCGGCTCGCGCAGACGCGCGCACAGGTCGACGAGACCGGGCGCGACCATGAGGCCTCGCGCGTCGATCGTGCGGTCCGCCTGGAAACCGGCCGGCGCGCCGCCGAGCGCGGCGATCTTGCCGGCGTCGATAAAAATGTCCTGCTGCTGTTCGGTGCCCGCTACCGGATCGATCAGCGTGCCGCCTTGAATATGAATCTTCATGCGCTGCCTTTGTTAAACCCGTGGTCCAGCTATTGATCAGTCGTTGCCTGCTGGTTGCTTAATCGTGATTGCCCGCGACGATTCCCATCACCGCCATGCGCACCGCGATGCCGAACGTCACCTGGTTCAGGATCACCGATTGCGGGCCGTCCGCGACCTGCGAGTCGATCTCGACGCCGCGATTCATCGGACCGGGGTGCATCACGATCGCATCGGGCGCGGCCAGCGCAAGGCGCTCGGGCGTCAGGCCCCAGCTCTTGAAGTACTCCTGCGCCGACGGCAACAGCGCGCCGCTCATGCGCTCGTTCTGCAGACGCAGCATGATGATCACGTCGACGTCCTTCAGGCCTTCGTCGAGGTTGTGAAACACCCGCACGCCCATCTGTTCGAGGCCGCCCGGCAGCAGCGTGCGCGGGCCGACCGCGCGCACTTCGGGCACGCCGAGCGTGGTCAGCGCATGAATGTCCGAGCGCGCGACGCGCGAATGCAGGATGTCGCCGACGATCGCCACGCGCAGCTTCGTGAAGTCTTTCTTGTAGTGGCGGATCGTGTACATGTCGAGCAGACCCTGGGTCGGGTGCGCGTGCCGGCCATCGCCGGCATTGATCACATGCACGTGCGGCGCGCAGTGCTGCGCGATCAGATACGGCGCGCCGCTCGACGCGTGCCGCACGACGAACAGGTCCGCGTGCATCGCCGACAGATTGTTGATCGTGTCGAGCAGCGATTCGCCCTTGCTCGTCGACGATGCATTGATGTTCAGATTCAGCACGTCGGCCGACAGGCGCGTCGCGGCGATTTCGAACGTGGTGCGGGTACGTGTCGAGTTCTCGAAGAACAGGTTGAACACCGACTTGCCGCGCAGCAGCGGCACCTTCTTCACTTCCCGATCGGTCACGCTGACGAACTGGTCGGCGGTATCGAGGATGTGATTGACGATGGCCTTCGGCAGACCGTCGATCGACAACAGATGCTTGAGCTCGCCGTTTTTCGTGAGCTGCGGGTTGCCCTTCAGGAAGCCGTAACGAAAGCGCTCGGATGCGCTAGCGGAGGAATCCTGCGGAGCCTGGGTGGCGGTGTTCATGGTGTACCTGCTTCAAATACGGGCTTCAACTTGATCGACGCCGCGGCGCGCGGCCGCAACCGCACATACGCGCTTCGTGCGCCGGCCTGCCGCCTGATGCGCGCGAATTTCAATCGACGCGTGCTTCAGTGTGAAAAGAAAACCGCTGAGCGCCGGCGCCATCGTCTTCGCGAGCCAGCACGAGCGTCGCGTTGGCGGGCATCTCGACCGTGCCACCGATAAAGCGCGCGGCCACCGGCAACTCGCGTCCGCCGCGATCGGCGAGCACCGCAAGTTCGACCGACGCCGGCCGGCCATAGTCGTACAGCTCGTTGAGCGCCGCGCGGATCGTGCGGCCGGTGTATAGCACGTCGTCGACCAGCACGATGTGGCTGCCGTCGACCGCGAACGGCAGGGAAGTCGGGCTTGCCTGCGAATGCAGCCCCTTCTTCGCGTAGTCGTCCCGATGCAACGCGACGTTCACGACACCGAAGCCCGCCACGTTCAGTTCGCGCGCGAGCCGCTCGGCGAGCCAGGCGCCGCCGCTATGGATACCGGCCAGCACCACCGCATCGGCACGGCCCGGCGCGGCGGCAAGCCGGTCGCCGTACGCCGCGCGAATCTGGTCGAGCAGCGCGCGATAAAGCGCTTCGGCGTCAATGGAACTCATGATCGTCGGAAAGTCCGTCTAGATATTGCTGGAGGATGATGCGGGCGGCCTCGGCGTCGAGCATGTCGGCGCGGCCGTGGCCTTCGCGAATTTGTGCCTCGGCCTCGACCGACGAATAGCGCTCGTCGACCCACGTGACCGGCAGACGGAAGCGTCCGTTCAACTGGTTGCCGAAGCGCTTCGCGAGCTGCGTGCGTTGATGCGGCGCGCCGTCCGGATGCATCGGCAGGCCGACTACGAGCGCGTCGGGCTTCCATTCGGCGATCAGCTTGCCGAGCGCTTCGAAGCAGTAGTCCTTGCCGCGGTTTTGCACGATCACGAGCGGCTGTGCGCGACGCGTCAGCGAATTGCCGACCGCCACGCCGATGCGCTTTTTACCGTAGTCGAACGCAAGCAGCGTCGCCTCACGTCCGGCGGCCAGGCTCATGCGTGCCCAGCCTCGCCCGAGAGCATCGACAGCGAAATGCCGAGCAGCGCGAGCGCCGCCTCGAGACGCCCTTCGGCGGGCACGTCGAAGACGATCTTCGGATCGGCCTCGACCGTCAGCCAGCCGTTTTTCGAGATTTCGTCCTCGAGCTGACCGGCGCCCCAGCCGGCGTGGCCGAGCGTGAGCAGGAAACGTTCCGGGCCGGTGCCGCTCGCGACCGCTTCGAGCACGTCTTTCGAAGTGGTCATTTCGAGCCCGCCGGGCACCGACATCGACGACGTGTACGCACCGCCGTCTTTCGGGTCGTGCAGCACGAAGCCGCGCTCGGTTTGCACCGGGCCGCCGAAGTACACGGGAACATGAAGGAGAGGTTCGATCTCGAGCTTCAGATCGATGCGATTGAAGAGCGCCTGCAGGTCGATATCGGTCGGCCGGTTGATCACGAGGCCGAGCGCGCCGCGCTCACTGTGATCGCAAAGGTAGACCACCGTTCCTGAAAACGTCGGATCCGCCATGTTGGGCATGGCGATCAGGAACTGGTTGGTCAGATTGATGCGATCGGAACTCTTGGACATAGTTGGGATTTTAGCAAAGACGATGCGGGATGGCGGGCTTCGAGCGTGGCGCCGCGCGGCGTTTCGCCACCGCGTTTCGACACATGCGCCGCGCGCCATCGACGCCGGATCAGGTTGCACTCTATCACGCGCGCGGGCCGTGCCATGCGGCGATCAGGCGGTGAAGGAACAGGCGAAGCGACATGCGCGCCGCATCGCGTGCGGGTTGTATAACGGGCATAACGGACGGCACGCGCGTGTCTTATCGTGATGGTTTGATGGCGCTGCCGGCCGCGTCATGTCGAACGGCACGAATCACGGCGGCGCGCCGGCGGCGTTGCCCGCTTCACGCGCCGCCCTGCTCGATTGCGTGCGTGAGCGCGGCGAGGGCAGCCTGCGTATGACTGGCGGCGGCCGGCCCGACACCGGCCGCGACCTTGTGCAGCGTCGCCCGCAATGCTTCGGCGGCCTGTTCGAGCGTATCCGCCGCCGGTGCGCCGACGCCCACGTGCGCGCGCACCGCCGGCGTCGACACCCCGGCGTGCGCGCGGCGCCGCCATGCAAGCCCGAGCGCGTCGGCGAGCAGCGCCACATGGCCGAGGCCAAGCGCGCAGGCCGCCGAGCCGAGCCGGTAGGCGGCGTCGCCCGCCTGCAGCGCCTCGCTCGGGTCGGCTTTTTCCGGTTGATTCGCCGCGCGGGCGTGCGCGGCAAGCGCCTCGATCGACACATCGGCGGTCTGCAGGAAGTCTTCGTAGGCATTCGCGTTGACGCTCAGCACGCCGAGATCGCGTGTCAGCGTGCCGCGCCCGGCGCCGAGCGACTGCGCGTCGCGCGCGCCCGCCTCCCAGAGCGTCTCCGACGACTGCGTAGCGGCGACGTGCCAGTCGACGCTCAGCCCGTAATCGTGCAGGACCTCGACCTGTGCGACGTCTTCCGCGGCCGCGCCGAACAGCGCGTAGTCGCGCCATAACAGCGCGAGCGTCGCTCGCACCAGCGAGCGCGGCGCGCGCTCGATGCCGCGCGCGTGATCGGCAAGCGCGAGATTGCAGCGCGCGTAGAAACGCCGCGCGTCGGTCTCGTGAACCGCATGGCCGCCGGCGCGCAGCGCTTTCGCGCACGTGCGCGCGAGCCGCCAGAAGTCATAGGGATCGGGGCCGGCGAGTTCGGCGAAAACCGTGTCGAGTTCATCGAGCGCGGCATTCGTGACCGCGAGCGCGACCGCGCTGCCGGTGCCGGCCTGCGAGCGCAGGACCGGCAGCAGCGCGCGCTCGTAACGCGCGCGCAGATGCGCGAGCTGATCGGCGGATTGCGCATGCAGCGACGTCGGCGGCACCGGCCGCGCGTACAGCGCGAGATCCTCGAACGCGACCGCGGAACCGGACGTGGGCTCGGCAAGTTGCGCGCACAACGCGCTGTAGTGATTGAACAGTGCCGGCGAGCAGCACAGCTCGCGCAGATTATGACGCTCGAGCGCGGCGCGGAAATCGCCCAACGCCGCGCCGAATACCGGCCGCACGCGTTGCTCGTCGTCGGGCCCGCCAGGCTCACCGTTCGCGAACGGCGACAGACGCACGAGCGCATCCGCGAAACGCTGCGCGCTGAGCCATCCGGCCGTACGCAGCGCGTACGACGCGCGCAGCAGCGACGCGCCGGTTTCGCGGCGCTGCTCGAAGGCGAGCGTTGCCTCGGCAAGCGCGAGTTCCGCGGGACGGACCGCGCCGCCTCGCGGATTAGGCAGAGCATCGAAGGAAACGGGTGCGGCGGATCGAGGAGTCATGGGCAGGCGAAACGAAGCTGACGGGCCGTCGCTTCGCGCCATATGCAGAGTGCCAGGGCAACGCGCGAACCGGCGACAGAACAATGACAGACTACCGTTGCGATACAACGCGCGGCGCCGGAACACTCCAGCAGGCAAGCCCGGGGACAGAACCGGCCGGCCGTTGCCGGCGGCCTCCCGGAGTTCAGATCTGGACCATCTCGAAGTCTTCCTTGCGCGCCCCGCACTCCGGACAGGTCCAGTTGATGGGCACGTCTTCCCAGCGCGTGCCCGGCGCAATGCCTTCGTCCGGCAAACCGGCTTCCTCGTCGTAAATCCAGCCGCAAATCAGGCACATCCAGCTTTGATATTCCATTCTTGTGTCGCGTCGTTGAGTCCGTGGAAACGGGAGCCATGATGGTACCGTGTTGGCGCCCCCATGCCTAGCAATCGGAAACGCTCGATCGCAGCGTGCGCCGGCCCGTTCGCGAGGCGGCGGCAAGCGCTTCGGGAGCCGTCGGCGCAGCCGTTGCAAGCGGCTGGCGCACGATGCCGCCTATGCTCGGGGAAACGGTTCTCGACAGCGTCGCGGCAACGCGGCATGCCTGCGCCGCCGCGGCCCGCGATATGCGAAAAAACGGCCTCCAGCGCGGTTTAGGCCGCATAATTGAGCCAATTCGCGCAGCGCGCGCCAGAAATCCCGCTTCCTTCTATCCATTTCATGCCCAGCGACACGCCTCCGATCGTTCTCACCTTCGGCCTTTCCGATCCCACCGGCGGCTCCGGCCTGCAAGCCGACCTGATGACTCTTGCCAGCATGGGCTGTCACGGCGTTTCCGTGCTCACCGGCTATACGGTGCGCGACTCCGCGAGCTGCGATGAAGTCACCGGGCTCGATCCGGAAGTCGTCGCGACCCAGGCGCGCATGCTGCTCGAGGACATGCCGGTCGCCGCGTTCAAGGTCGGCGCGTGCACGCGCGCGGAAGTGGTGAGCGCGATCGCCGAAGTGGTCGCCGACTACGACGACATTCCGCTGATTCTCGCCCCCGACTTCACGCTCGACGACGAGCACGTGCTGGCCGCCGACGAACTGCGCGAGGCGATCGCCGATCTGCTCGCACCGCAAACCACGCTGCTGGTCGCCGATTCGGCGACGCTGCTCGCACTCGCGCAGCCCGACGGCGACGCCGAAGCGCCGAGCCTCGACGCGGCGATCTCGCATCTGCTGTCGCAGGGCTGCGAATACATTCTGTCGACGGAGACGGGCACGCACCGGCTCGTCAACACGCTGTTCAGCGAAGACGGCCAGTTGCGCCAGGACATGTGGGATCGCGGCAGCCATCGGCTCGCGGGTGTCACGGACACGCTCGGCGCGGCGATCGCCGCGTTGCTGGCCAATGGCCAGGAACCCGCGGAGGCCGTGCGCGAGGGGCAGGAATATCTGTACCAGGCGATCCGCAACGCGTTTCGGCCCGGCATGGGCGCTTATATGCCCGATCGCTTCTTCTGGGCGCGCAGCAGCGACGACGATGAAACGCCGCCGGCGCCGGGCCAGGGTGCGGCACCAGGGGAGGCCCGGCACTAACGTTGCCGGGGCCGCGCTCCGCCGCCCGTCTGCAGATACTGGAAACCCGCATTGATGCGGGTTTTTTCGTTTCTGCACTTATCGTTTTGCTATATCCGCCGAATCTCCCCGACGCCAAATCCCGACAGCATCGATTAGTCGCGATTGGTGCCGCGGCGCAAACCTTGGGGATCATGTTGTTTCCGCGATTCATTTTGCACGACAGCATGAAATCTTTTTTCGCCTCCGGTAACCACGCGTTGTCTTGCGTAATTAACCGTTACACCAGCGCCGATATCGTCAGGCTAGACTTTATAAATCACAAAACTGTCATATGCCCCCATATGTCTTTTCCCGTTTTCTTCATCCATCTACCGAAGTGCGGCGGCTCGACCGTTACTTCGTACTTTGATTTGAATAAAGGTAAAGACCAGTACATTAGCTTCGTGTGGGATCAGGCCGGTTGGGAAAACTGCCGGGCGAAGTTGCTGGCCTCCCGCGTCGGGGGCGGGCATCAGCCGTATGGCATTCACCGCGCGCTCAAGCACCCGGTCAGCTATTGCACGATCCTGCGCGACCCGCTCGCGCGCCAGATCTCGCACTACTGGTATGCGGCAAGCGGCAAGAACGGCGAAGTGACCCGCGGCGTCAGCGTGTCGACGCCTGAAGCGCTCGCACAGCAGGGCGTGCTGTCGCTGGATGAATGGGTTGGCGAATCGCTCGGCGGCCGGAATCTGTTCGTTCAGATGCTGAGCGGCGAGCCGGTGGTCAATGAAGCGAGCGTTGCGATCGCGAAAGCCCATCTGCATGAACAGATCGGCACAGTCGGCGTCTGCGAGAACATGAGCGAGTTCCTGCTGCGGCTGTGCGGCTCGAATGGCCTCGAATTACCGTTCTATTTCGAGGCCAACAGAACCAGTGGTTCGACGAAAGGAAAAAGCAATCCGGGCGAAGCAGCGAAGCAAAAATTCATCGACGGCAATAGTTTCGATTACCAGATATTCAATGACGCAATTCGCATAGTCGAATCGTATTCAAAGCAGACCGGCAGCATATTTTCGAATGCGCTGGAACTGGTTCGGGTCATTCAGGCGGAAATCAATAAGCTCGAAAATCCGCATGTGTATAGTTCGCCGGTTTTCGGCTTCGACGGCTCATTTCTGGAGCGCGTGCACGAGGTCATTCGCCGCTTCGATCTCACCCCGATCAACACTTACCTGGAATTCGCGCAAAGTCGGCGGCGCCCGCCGGCCGATCTGTTCGATGGCTTTGTCGACACGGTGCAAAACGGAGTCGTGTCCGGCTGGGCCGTCAATCTGAGCCGGCCGGAGCAACCCGTGGCGCTCGAAGTCCGGGTCGGCGCGCAAATCGTTGCGAGCGGCAGCAGCGGCGAGCATCGCCCGGATGTGGCCGCCGCCGGCTATCCTAGCTCGTACAGCGGATTTTCGATTCCGCTGCCCGACGGCGTGCCGCAGGGCTTTCACGTTGCCATCGCCAAGTCCACCGAAAGCCTGCACAATGCCGGCGCCTGGCGGCAAGGTTGGCACTGTGAGTAAACGTCAGGAGAACCCACCCATGAAAGAGCCGCCCAACTTTCTGCAACGCTTTCACGGCACGATCGCCGTTCAGGACCGCATGCGCATGTTTCGTCATAAGCCGGCCACCATCTGGCTCACCGGCCTGTCAGGTTCCGGCAAATCGACGCTCGCGTTCGCGCTCGAAGAACAGTTGATCGCACTCGGTCACGCGTGCTACGTGCTCGACGGCGACAACATTCGCCACGGGCTTGCCAGCGATCTCGGCTTCGCGCGTGACGACCGGCGCGAAAACATCCGCCGCGTCGCCCACGTCGCGCAATTGATGAACGACGCTGGCCTGATCGTGATCACCGCGCTGATCTCGCCGATCCGCGAAGACCGGGCGATGGCGCGCGAGATCATCGGTGCCGACAAATTCGTCGAGACCTATCTGGCCGCGTCGCTGGCAACCTGCGCGAGCCGCGATCCGAAAGGGCTGTATGCGAAAGCGAAAAGCGGCGAGATCAGTTCGTTTACCGGCATCTCGGCACCCTATGAAGAGCCGGGGGCCCCCGAGCTTCACGTGGACACGGGGACCTTGAGCCCCGCCGAATGCACCGCGCAGATCTTCGGCTATCTGCGCGAGAAATGTCTCGATACCGCGCGCCGTACCACGCAAGACGCGAGCAACTGACTCGCGCATCATCGTCTCCAAAAGAAAAAACCCGCTTGTTAGCGGGTTTTTTCTTTTGGGGAGCACACGTTGCCGCGCACTCCCCGGATGGACTTCCAGCCGGGCCTCGTCGTGCGATCCAACCGCGAGGCCGAACCGCGAGACCCGAGCCGAATTACATGTCCATGCCCATGCCGCCCATGCCGCCGGGCATGCCGCCAGGCATCGGTGCATCTTCCTTCGGCAGTTCGCAGACGGCAGCGTCGGTCGTCAGCAGCAGACCAGCAACCGAAGCTGCGTTTTGCAGCGCGGTGCGGGTGACCTTGGTCGGGTCCACGACACCTGCGTCGACCAGGTCGACGTACTCGCCGGTCGCTGCGTTGTAGCCGTAGTTGCCCTGACCAGCGGCAACAGCCGCCACCACGACGCTGGCTTCTTCGCCGCCGTTCGTGACGATCTGGCGCAGCGGCTCTTCCATCGCGCGCAGCACGATCTTGATACCTGCGTCCTGATCGGCGTTAGCGCCCTTCAGGCCAGCGATCGCGGTGCGTGCACGGATCAGCGCGACGCCGCCGCCAGCCACGATGCCTTCTTCCACAGCCGCGCGCGTTGCGTGCAGTGCGTCTTCGACACGTGCCTTCTTTTCCTTCATTTCGACTTCGGTCGCAGCGCCGACCTTGATCACCGCAACGCCGCCTGCCAGCTTGGCAACGCGTTCCTGCAGCTTTTCACGGTCGTAGTCCGAGGTCGCTTCTTCGATCTGCTTGCGCACCTGCTTGACGCGAGCCTCGATGTTCGCTGCTTCGCCAGCGCCGTCGATGATCGTGGTGTTTTCCTTGCCCACTTCGATGCGCTTCGCCTGGCCCAGTTCAGCCAGCGTTGCCTTCTCGAGCGTCAGGCCGGTTTCTTCAGCGATGACCTGACCGCCGGTCAGGATCGCGATGTCTTCCAGCATCGCCTTACGACGATCGCCGAAGCCCGGAGCCTTGACGGCGACGGTCTTCAGGATGCCGCGGATGTTGTTGACGACCAGCGTTGCGAGCGCTTCGCCTTCGACGTCTTCAGCGATGATCAGGAGCGGACGGCCAGCCTTCGCGACCTGCTCCAGAACCGGCAGCAGATCACGGATGTTCGACACCTTCTTGTCGTGCAGCAGCACGAACGGGTTGTCCAGAACGGCGACCTGCTTGTCCGGGTTGTTGATGAAGTACGGCGACAGGTAGCCGCGGTCGAATTGCATACCTTCGACGACGTCGAGCTCGTCTTGCAGCGACTTGCCGTCTTCGACGGTGATCACGCCTTCCTTGCCGACCTTGTCCATGGCTTCAGCGATGCGCTCGCCGATCGACGAATCGCTGTTCGCCGAGATCGCGCCGACCTGGGCGATTTCCTTGTTGGTCGTGCACGGCTTGCTGATCTTGCGCAGTTCTTCGATAGCGGCAGCCACTGCCTTGTCGATACCGCGCTTCAGGTCCATCGGGTTCATGCCCGATGCGACGTACTTCATGCCTTCGCGAACGATCGATTGCGCGAGAACCGTAGCGGTCGTCGTGCCGTCGCCTGCGTTGTCGCTGGTCTTGGAAGCGACTTCCTTGACCATTTGCGCGCCCATGTTCTGGAGCTTGTCTTTCAGTTCGATCTCTTTAGCGACCGACACACCGTCCTTGGTGACCGTCGGGCCGCCGAAGCTGCGCTCGAGGACCACGTTGCGGCCCTTCGGACCCAGCGTGACCTTCACGGCGTTGGCGAGAATGTTCACGCCTTCGACCATCTTGGCACGGGCGGAATCACCGAATACGACGTCTTTAGCTGCCATCTTCTAACTCCTTGAATTCTTGAGATATAACCGTGGAAGTAGCGGCGTTGCGCTTACTTCTGCACCACGGCCATGATGTCTTCTTCGCGCATCACGAGCAGTTCGTTGCCGTCGACCTTGACGGTCTGGCCTGCGTACTTGCCGAACAGGACGCGGTCGCCGACCTTCACGTCGAGCGCGATTGCCGCACCCTTGTCGTCACGCTTGCCCGGGCCGACTGCGAGAATTTCGCCCTGATCCGGCTTTTCCGCCGCGGCTTCGGGGATCACGATGCCCGACGCGGTCTTGGTTTCCTGATCCAGACGCTTGACGATCACGCGATCATGCAAAGGACGAAGGTTCATACATACTCCTCTCTGATTGAGACTGAAGAACGCTGAGAAAACCCGGCTGGCAAAGCCAGCCGGCGATGTTGTTAGCACTCTCGTGCAGCGAGTGCTAATTATATGGATGGGTGGTGACAAATTCAAGAAGTGGGGGACGAGGTTGTCGCGGCGGGGCTGCCGGCAGGTATCGATTCGCGTGGCCCGCAAGTCGGCTCTTTCGAGCGGAGGTTTTCCGGCCTTCACAACGGCCGCAAATTACACGATTTCATCAATAAAAACAGATCGTTATCAGCACACCACCGAGCGCAATCGCGGCCACCGCCCGGGCCTTCGCGAGGCGCGGCGCCGGCCTCGACCTGCCGCGCTGCCCGTGGATGCCCTGGGGAAATCCCCGAGCCGGCGACGATGGTCCGGCCGATGTTTCAGAGAGCCCGCGCCGTTGCGCACCCGACGGGATCCTCCCCGCTCGCGGGAAACCACCATGGAGAACATGATCTCGAGCAAGCGCGTGCAGCGGTTCCCGGCTCCTGACGGCCCGGCCTCGCGCCCGCTGAGTGTCCGGCCTCCCCCATCGCGCCGCCGCGATGTCCTCAATGGACAGCACGATGGCGTTTTCGCCCGTTATCCGGCGCACTACCTCTTCAGGACCCGGTGCTACGCTCGTAAAAGCAGCTTTCGATGGCCTGCCCGGCCGCGCATTGCCGGACAGCCGCGTCGAGCACCGCGCACCGCGACGTGCGCTGGCTCGACGAAGGACCGGACGCAAAGCTCGAATCGGGCGCGCGGCATGTGGACAAACAGACATACATCGAAAGTCCACACGGACAACACTAACAAACGGCGAAGCATCGCTGCGGGAGTGACTGCGATGACATTTAAAACATATACCGTACTGACGCTGCTGGTGACGAGCAGTGCCGCGTTCGCGTGGCAACCGCTCACGTATCCGGTTCGCAGTCAGAGCCCCTATCAACGTGGTGTCGACAGTGCGCTGTGCTACTCGGAAGCGAGTCGCGTCAGCAAGGTCAACATCGTTCGCGAGTCTCAGATTCCGCCTCGCCCGACGCCGGCGGCAAAGGGTGCGTCGACCGGCGCGCCGGCGAAGCCGCCGCTGCCGCCGAGCTCGTTCTCCGCGACGCCCTTGCCGTACGCCGCCAGCATGCCTGACGCCGCGAGCGAAGCACTCGCGGCCATCGCGGCGGCCCCCACCGGCGCATCGGCGGCGAACCCGGCGAGCGGTGCGGTGACGGGTGCCGACGGTGCGCACAGCGCCGCCACCGCAGCAGCTCCGGCAGCGGGTGCATCGGCGGCCACGACCACGACTGCCGGCGGCGCCGGCGCGGTACCCGGCGCGCCGGATGCCGCGAGCGCATCGTTGCAGGCGAGCGCGGGATCGGACGTCAAACTGCCGCCGCTGCCCGCCCCCGAGCCGCCGATGACGCGCTACTGGGCCGCCTACGGCGCATGCATGCAGGCGCGCGGGTACGTCGTCCAGTAGTTCAGTCGTTCAGGCTTGCGAATCTCGTTGCCGTTACGTGTTCCTCTGACCGAGGCGTCGTTATAGAACGCCCGAAAGCGACCGGCCATGTCCAACTATCCGATTGCCAATCAGCCCGAGTCCCGCCGCTGCGCGAACTGCGGTGCGCCTATCATGGGCCGCTTCTCGCCCTGTGTCGTGTGTCATTCGCTCGCGCTGGAAGGGCCGGCTGCGCATGGCGGCGCGGCATCGGGTTTGTATGGCGCGCGGCAGGGCTCGCAACAGCAGGCGCGCGCGAAGCTGCCGGGGCGCCGATTCTGGCATCCGTCGCCGGACACGCTGGTCTATCCGTACGATTCGATCGACGAAGCCGAGTTGGCCGCTCACGCCAAACGGCGCGCTCGCGGCCGCATCGTACTGGGCGCGTCGGTGCTGGCGGTGAGTTCCGCGGTGTATCTGGTCGGCATGCATGCCGACGATTGGCTCACGGCGCTGTCGGCGGGGACTGCCCACGATGTGTCCGCGCGCAATGACAAGCCGTCCGTTGCGGTTGCCGCCGCGCCGGAAGGCGGAGCGGCGAGCGAACCGTTGCGCCCGGGTGGCGGGGCGCAGCAGGAGCATCCGCGACAGCAGCCCGCCGAGGTGAAGCAACGGATCGCGTCGGTGCGGCCCTCGACCATCGCACCGATCAGTCAGCCGGGCGCATCGACGCCCGGGCAACACCCGCTCGCGGCGGCGCAGACTGATCCCGCGCGCGTCGCTGCTGCTCCGGCAACCAGCGAGGGCAAGAGCTTGCAGGTCGATCGCGGGCCGGACGCTACCGCGCAGCAGCAGCAGCAGCAACAACAACAACAACAACAACAACAACAACAACAACAACAACAACAGACCGTCGTCGCGCAAAACGTTCCGGCGGTCCGATCCGCAGCGCCCACACCATCGGCCGCATTGCCGCCGCATCAGGTCGTGTCGACATCGCCTGATCCCGCGCGCGTCGCTACCGCCCGGCCGACCGACATGGAAGAAAAGCCGCGCGTCGAGGTTCGGCCAGGCGTTAGTGCACAGCAGCAGCCCGCTGTCGCCGCGCAAAACGTTCCATCGGCCGGGCATGCGGCGATCGCACCACCGGCTATGTTGCCGTCCGGGCATCAGCAGATCGCGTCGGCATCGACTGATCGCGCGCGCGTCGCTGCGGCTCAGCCAGCCCGAGTGGAAGAAAAGCCGCATATCGATGCGCCGCCGAGCACCATCGCGCAACAGCAACAGCCCGCCGCTGCCGTCGTGCAAAGCCTTGCATCGGCCGGACACTCGGCGCTCACACCGCCGGCCGCGGCTCAGCGCGAGCAACACCAGGCCTCATCGGCACCGGCCGATAGCGCGCGCGTCGCCGCCGCTCAGCCAACCCGAGTGGAAGAAAAGCCGCACATCGATGCGCCGCCGAGCGCCATCGCGCAACAGCAACAGCCCGCCGCCGCCTTCGTGCAAAGCCTTGCATCGGCCGGACACTCGGCGCTCACACCGCCGGCCGCGGCTCAGCGCGAGCAACACCAGGCCTCATCATCGGCACCGGCCGATCGCACACGCGTCGCCGCCGCTCAGCCAACCCGCGCGGAAGAAAAAACGCCCGTCGCTGCGCGGCCGAGCACCACCGCGCAGCGGCAACAGCCAACCGCCGTCGCGCAAAACCTCGGATCGGCCGGGCAGCCGCCGGCCACACCGCCGGCTGCGGCCAGGCGCGAGCACCAGCAGCCCGTCATCGCGGCGCAAAACCCCGCACCAGCCCGCCCCACGGTCGTTACGCCGCCGGTGGCAGCCACCGCGGCAGCGGCCGCGCAACACCGCATCGCATCGGCAACACCGGAACTCACGCACGCCGCCGCCCCTCAACCGGTCAGCGCGGAAGACAAACAGCGCGCCGATGCCGCCAGGTATCTGAGAGAGGCGCGTGCGAGCATGAAAGCGAACAATCTGTCGGCGGCGAAATCGCACGTTGCCGCGGCTATCGCCGCGCAGCCCGGCAACCGCGACGCACGGCGCCTGCGCGCCACGATCCATACGCTCGAGCAGCAGCGCGATGCGCTACTGAGCCTCGCGCGCAGTTGCGGCGATATCGGGCACCTTGCTTGCACGTCGCGCGACGCCGGCATCGCGCTGCAGATCGATTCGAGCAGCAAGACGGCACGGCGTCTGGCGACCCGCGCGATGCGCGAAGCCGAACTGCGGCCCGAGCCGCAGCCGCAAGCCGTGACCGACCCGTTGCCCGCGATGCGCTATGTGAGCACGCATCACTGACGTCACGTCATGCGCCCCGGCAAACGGCCGGCGCGCGCGCGCTACACGCGAGGCGCCGCCCAGCCGCTGCATCGCGGCCTGGCGCGACTGCAAAACTCGCCTGCAACCCAGGCGCCGGGCCGCCGGCTAACGATATCGCCGGGCGCGGGACGCGAGATCCGCGACCGGGCATCACGCGCGGGCCGTCTCGGCACGCTGCCCGATGCATCGGCATAGCGCCGTCACTCTCGACCAATCGAAGACGGAAAAACGGATATCGAATCGCACGAAACGAGCAGGCGACCCTGCCGTGCAATCCCGTTGAAGCATGCATCCAGCACCCGGCCGATTTCGCATCGACCGACTCGAATGCCTGAATGCCGCGAAGCATCGGCAAAAAAACTCGCGCCCGTAACCACCGGCGGCAAGCCGGCGGCAACGGGCGCGACGCGATGCACCACGCGATGCGCACAGCAACGCGCATCAGATTGGCTTACCGCAAGACCTCCACTCAGAAACCCCGCACCACGGACGCATCGCCGTGCGCCGCGGCTCGCCGACCGCGGCGAGCCGCCGCACCGCCATTACTCGTGATGCTCCAATGCAGTGAAACCCGCCAGCGTCACCAGCGCATCGCGCCGTGCGATCTGGTAGTCCGAGCGCACCATTTCCTTGACCAGCTGATCGAACGTCGTAGTCGGTTTCCAGCCCAGCCGCGCATGCGCTTTCGACGGATCACCGAGCAGCGTTTCAACTTCGGCCGGACGGAAATAGCGCGGATCGACCCGCACGATCACATCGCCGGGCGACACCCTGATCTCCCGCCCTTCGACCTTCTCGACGATGCCGACTTCATCGACGCCGGTGCCTTCGAAACGCACGGTGATGCCCAGTTCGGCGGCCGCATTCTGAACGAACTGACGCACGCTGTATTGCTCGCCGGTCGCGATCACGAAATCCTCGGGCTGATCCTGTTGCAGCATCATCCATTGCATTTCCACGTAATCGCGGGCGTGGCCCCAGTCGCGCAGCGCCGACAGATTGCCGAGATACAGCATCTTCTGCGTGCCCACCGCAATGCGCGCGATCGCGCGCGTGATCTTGCGCGTGACGAAGGTCTCGCCGCGCACCGGCGATTCGTGATTGAACAGAATCCCGTTGCACGCGAAGAACCCATAGGCCTCGCGATAGTTGACCGTGGTCCAGTACGCGAACAGCTTCGCGACCGCGTATGGGCTGCGCGGATAGAACGGCGTGCTCTCGCTTTGCGGCACCTGCTGCACGAGCCCGTAGAGTTCCGACGTGGACGCCTGGTAAAAGCGCGTTTTCTGCTGCATGTCGAGAATTCTGATCGCCTCGAGCAGACGCAAGGTGCCGAGACCGTCGGCGTTGGCCGTGTATTCCGGCTCCTCGAACGACACCGCCACATGGCTTTGCGCCGCGAGGTTATAGATCTCGTCCGGCTCGACGCGCTGGATCACGCGCAGCAGACTGGTCGAGTCGGTCAGATCGGCGTGATGCAGAAAGAGTCGTTGTTCCGGTTCGTGCGGATCACGGTAGAGGTGATCGATCCGATCCGTATTGAACAGGGATACCCTGCGTTTAATGCCATGTACGATGTAGTCCTTGGCGAGCAGCAACTCAGCCAGGTATGAGCCGTCCTGTCCAGTAATACCGGTGATCAGCGCAACCTTGCGTTTCATGGAACCTTCTCCCGATTAATGTTTCGCGATGCTTGTACGAACCCCTGGTCTCGTCTGAGCTCGATGCGCGCACAGCCGCCGCCGCACGGTCCGTCATTGCAGCGGAAACCGTGCGTTCAACCGGCAATGCTGTCGTAGCCGTAGTAGCCGCCCTGATATCCAGAGCCGAGAAACGCGGCTTCTTGCGGCACATCGGTCAGCAGTACGCCGCGCATTGCCACGCCACCATTGCGCAAGCGTTTCGCCGTCTCGACGATCTCATGCAGAGGTTGGCGGCCATGGCGCACCACGAGCAGCGTGGTGCCCGCATATCTGCCGATCAGCGTCGAGTCGGTTACCGCCAGAACCGGCGGTGTGTCGACAATAACCAGGTCGTATTGGGGCTTCAGTTCGTCAAGCAACATTTCGAAGCGTTTGCTCATCAGCAGCTCGGCCGGATGCGTGGGCAGCGAACCCTTGGCGAGCACGTCCAGACCGGGCAGCACGTCGCGCTGGATCGCCGGATACAGATCGCCGCCGCTCAGAACATCGGACAAACCGGGCTGATGGGAAATGCCGAAATGCGAGTGCACGTCGCCGCGGCGCATGTCGCCGTCGATGATCAGCACCCGTTTTTGCGCCGACGCCACCAGCGCCGACAGATTCACCGACAGGAACGACTTGCCCGCGTCGGGCCGCGAGCCGGTGATCATCACGACGTTGTTGGTCGCGTGATCGAGCGATAGCTGCAGTGAAGTGCGCAGGTTGCGCACGCCTTCCACCGCGAGATCGCCGGGTGCCTGATGCGCGAGCACGTGCTGCCCGCGCCGGCGGTGCTCGACGCTTTGCTGCAAGCGCAGTTGGGTCTGGCTGCGCGGCACCGCCGCGAACACCGGCACGCCGAGTATCGCTTCGAGGTCGTCGGGCCGCTCGACGCCGCCGCGCAGCGCGCGCTTGAGCAATACCAGCACGATGCCGAGCCCGAGGCCCGCGCCGAGCGAGATCAGCACCGCCAGCAGGCGCCTCGGCCGCACCGGATCGTCCGGCGGCTCGGCGAGATCGACCAGCCGCACGCCGCCCACCTGGCCGGCCTGCGTCACGCGCAGTTGCTGCACGTTATTCAGCAGGTTGTTGTACTGCTCGGTCTTCGCCTGCAGATCCCGTTTGAGCCGCAGCGCGGTCTGCTCGATGTCGGGCGCGTTCGTCACGCTGCGCTTCGTGGTGGCCTGCGCGTTTTGCAACGCGGCGATCTGCGCGTCGAGCGCGGCGACCGACGGATAGTTCGCGGTGAAGCGCTGCAGCAGCGCCATCCGCTGCTGCTGCAGATCGAGCAGCCGCGCCTTGTTGTCGGCGGCCTGTTGCAGCATCAGCCGGTTTTCCTCGCCGATGTCGACGGTGCTGTGTTCGTTACGGAACCTGCTGTAGCGCTGCTCCGCGTCGTCGAGTTGCTGGCGCAGACCGGGCAATTGCTGCTCGAGGAACGCGAGCGTGTGCTGCGTTTCGCTCGACTGGCTCGCAATGTCCTGACGCAGGAACTGCTGCGCCATGTTGTTGACGACCCCCGCGACCAGCACGGCATCGCCGCCTTCGAGACTGACCCGGATCACGCCGGATTGCGGCGCGGTCTCCCGCACCACCAGAGTGTTCTGCAAGCGGTCGACGGTGCCGAGCGTCGATGCGCGCGCGAGCGTAAAGCGCGAGCCGGGTGCCCCGCTCAGCCGGTCGACGTGCAGCGCGATCGGGCCATCGGCGGTATCGGTCTGCACCGTCTCGCCGACCCGGCCCGACAGGATCGCGTTGCCGTTCGGATCGCGCAGCATGAATGTGTTGTCGGCGCCCGCGACCAGCGTGAACTTCGCGTCGTACATCTGCTTCGCGGTGTCGAAACGCGACACCGCGATGCTTTCGTCGCCCCAGGCGTAGCCCCGCACCTTGACGAACGACGGCAGTCTGAACCCCGCATGCGCGTTCGCGAAAGCCGCGAGCCGCGCGCCGATCACCGGCAGATAACGGGGTGTCGCCGTGATGTCGAGGTGCAGCGTGCGCACCGCTTCTTCGACGACGAGCCGCGATTTCAGCAGTTCGATCTGCGCGGCCGTCGACGGCTTCGTATCGGAGCCGGCAGCCGACGCCAATCCGCTGCCGCCGGCCCCGGCTGCATTGGCCGTCTTGTCCTCGACGTGAAACAGCACGTCCGCGCGATAAACCGGCGGCGCGAGAAACGCATACGCGCCGCCGAGCGCGAGCGCGCTCAGCGTGAGCGCGGCGATCGTGCGCCGGGCTCGCACGAGCGCGCGCAGGTAGTCCGCGAGACGCAATCCTCCCGAACCGGCGGGCACATCCACGTAACCGTTGTCAAAGCGGTTGTCAAAGCGCCTTTCGTAGCGGTCGTCATAGTTAATCGCCATAGTGTTCACCCCGACAAGGCCTGACCGTTCAGGTTACGTGTACCGCCGAACTCACTTCGAGACCACGACACCCGTCACAGCCGCGTTGATCGCCGGCAACAGCAGGTTCAGCACGCGGTTGAAGCGGACCAGACCACCCTGACCGACGTACACGATGTCCTTCGGCTGCAGCTCGAACTGGTTCGCGAGCAGCATCGCCACCGGCGAGGTCGCGTCGAGGTGATAGATCTGCGGCGAGTCGCTGGTCGAGCCGCGGATCACGAACAGTTGCTGCGCCGAGGCCGTGTTCGAGTCGAAGCTGCCGCCGTCGGAGACCGCCTGCGACAGCGTCAGCGAACCGTTACGCAACGGCAGCACCGTGGCCGGCTTGTTGACCTCGCCCATCACGTACACGCCGCTGTCTTCGCGCGCCGGCACCTGAACCAGATCGCCGGCCTGCAGATAGATATCCGCCGGATTGTGGCCATGCCTGATCAGCTCGTCGAAGTTCAGCGCGTACGTATGGCTGTTGCGGATCAGATCGACGCGGCTGCGATCCGCGGTCGCCGTGAAGCCGCCGCTCAGACCGATCGCATTGGTGAGCGACATCGGCACGTCGTTGACCGACTGGCTGCCGGGCGTGCGCACTTCGCCGTCGATCATCACTTGCGCGTTACGGAACGACGCGACCCGCACCGTCACTTCGGGCTTCTGGTACACCTTGCCCAGCCGCTGGAGCAGCTCGCGCTGAATCGTCGCGACATCCTTGCCCGCGACGTGCAGATTGCCGGCATACGGAAACTGCACGTTGCCGCTTTCGTCGATCAGGAAGCCCGGGATCGCATCCGACGTACGCGAAGTCTGGGTCGGCTGCCCGAGCGCGGCGGCGAGTTCCGGGTGATCCCACACGACGATCTGCAGCACGTCGCCGGGGCCGACCCGGTACGGAGCCGGTTTGCCGAACAGTCCCGAGACGTCCTGCGGCAGCGCCATGCCATCCTCGTCGGCCTTCAACTTCCTGACCAGCGCGAGATTGATATCGGTGATCGGAATCTGCTTTTGCTGCGCAGCTTCGGTACTGAATTCACCCCCCGTGTCCTGAACCGAGGCGGGCACGATCATCCGTTGCCCCGGCACGCTTCCGCATCCGGCGAGCAGCGCCGCACTAGCGAAAACCACCAGACTTCCCGTGCGAAAACCAAGCGAGCTCATAATATTTCCTCCTAGCGCCCCGAGGCGTTGTTATCTGCGTCTTAGTAAGCGTTTCGATGCACCAGTCCGGCGACAATCGTCGCGCCGATAATCCGCATATCGAGTGCGAACGACCAGTGACCCAGGTAGTACAGGTCATGTTCGACGCGCCGCTCCATCTTCTCGATGCGGTCGGTCTCGCCACGAAAGCCGTTGATCTGCGCCCAACCCGTGATACCCGGCTTGATCCGGTAGCGATTGATATAGCCCGCGACCACTTTCTGATAGAGGTCGTCGTGCTCGAGAGCATGGGGACGCGGTCCTACGACCGACATGTCGCCACGCAATACGTTGAAAAATTGCGGCAGCTCGTCGAGGCTCGTGCGGCGCAGGAACGCGCCGACTTTCGTCACGCGCTTGTCGTTGCGCGTCGCCTGGCTCAACGTGCCCTTCGCTTCGGTATGCACGCGCATCGAGCGGAACTTGTAGATCGTGAACACCCGGCCGTCCGCGCCCTTGCGTTTCTGCCTGAACAGCACCGGCCCGCGCGAAGAAAGCTTCACCGCGATCGCGATGCCGAGCAGCAGCGGCGCGAGTGCGAGCAGCGCGGTTGCCGCGAACAGCCGGTCGAAGATTTCCTTCTTCAGCATCGCGTTCGCCGACAGCGGCGACGCCACCAGATTGATCGCCGGCACGCCGAGCAGATCGACCACGCCGCTGCCTTCGAACAGCGCATGGCTGCGCACGTCCGGCATGAAGCGGATGTTGACGAGGTCGTCGCGGAACTCGTCGATCAGCGCGCAGATCAGCGGCTCTTCCGAGAGCGACAGCATCAGCCATAGTTCGTGCACGTCGTTGGTGCGGATGTACTCGGCGAAGGCGTCGACGCCGTCGAACACCGGCACGCGCGGATCGCTCACGCCGGACAGCCCGGGCTTCGTGTTGTACACGGCGGTCGCGTGAAAGCCCGCGCTCGGCGTGGTTTCGATGCGGCGAATGATGACGTCGCACTGCGAGCCGCTGCCGACGATCGCGACCTGATGCAGATTCATGCCGGCGCCGCGCGCGCGAGCGAGCACCGCGTGGGTAATCAGCCGGTATGCGATCAGCGCGCCGCCGGTCACCGCGGTCCAGTACGAGAACCACAGCCGCGACACGAAATCACTGCGATGCAGCGAGTACATCGCCACCAGCGCGCAGGCCTGCACGATCAGCCACGCGAGCGATACCTGTCCGGCCAGCCCGAGCTTCGAGCGGCCGCGCCACGATTCGTACACGCCGAACGCGGGAAAGATGGCCAGCGCGAGCGCGGCCGAAAACATCACCAGCACCCAGTAGAAACCCGACTGGCCGATATAGTCGAAGCGGATCTGCGACGCGACGGTCGCGCCCAGCAGCACCAGTAGAACATCGAAAATCCGCGCGAGCAGATCCTGAAACTTGCGCATTTTGCTTACCTCTTTCCCGCGGTTCCTGTTCGCCAATAAGGGCGTGGATGCGCTGCTTACGGGCAGCGGCCGTAGTTGTCGTTGAACCTCACGATGTCGTCCTCGCCGAGATAGGTGCCGGACTGGACTTCGATGATCTCGAGCGGCACCTTGCCCGGGTTTTCGAGCCGGTGGCGCGTGCCGAGAGGGATGTACGTCGATTCGTTTTCGCTCAGCAGAAACTGCTCTTCGCCGCGCGTGACGAGCGCGGTGCCGCGCACCACGATCCAGTGTTCGGCGCGGTGATGATGCAGTTGCAACGACAGCTTCGCGCCGGGCGTGACGACGATGCGCTTGACCTGGAAGCGCTCGCCGTGATCGATCGAATCGTAGAAGCCCCACGGGCGCCGCACCTTGCGATGCGCGTCGGCCTCGGGCGCGTTCTGCGCCTTGATACGCGACACGAGACCCTTCACGTCCTGCACGTGCGAGCGGTCGACCACCAGCACCGCATCCGCGGTTTCCACGACGACCACGTTCGCGGTGCCGACACAGGCCACCAGCCGCCCTTCCGAATGCGCGTAGCACGACACCGCGCCTTCGAAGGTCACGCGCCCGCGCCCGGCGTTGCCGTTCGGGTCTTTTTCCATCGCGGCCCATACCGCGTCCCACGAACCGAGATCGGACCAGCCGGCTTCGAGCGGGACCACGACGCCGGGGGGGATGTGGCCCACCTCGCCGCTCATCGGGTCATCACCGCTCGCGCGCTCGCGTTGCCGATCGCCGGCCGGCGCTTCGCTCAGACGCTCCATCACCGCGTAGTCGATCGAATCGGCGGGCGCGCCGATAAATGCTTCGGTCGCCGGACGAAATACCGCGCCGTCGTTGCTGCCGCCCACAAATGCGCTTTCGCACGGCGCGCGCATGTCCGGGCGCAAACGCGCAAGCGTATCGAGCCACACGCTCGCGCGCACGATGAAGATTCCGCTGTTCCACCAGTACCTGCCGGCCGCCACGTATTGCGCGGCGATTTCCGCGGCGGGCTTCTCGACGAAACCGTCGATCGCATGACCGCCTTCGGCCAGCGCCGCGCCGATGCGGATATAACCGAAGCCGGTGTCGGGCCGCGTCGGCGGCACGCCGAGCGTCGCGATCGCGCCGGCTTGCGCATGGCGCGCCGCGCAGGCGAGCGCGCGCTGCAACGCGGGCACGTCGGCAATCGCGTGATCGGCCGGCATCACGATCAGCACCGCGTCGTCGCCGCCCGCATCGGCAAGCGCGAGCGAGGCCGCGAGCGTCAGCGCGGGCGCGGTGTCGCGCCGCGCCGGTTCGACGATCAGACGCGCATCGACGCCGTTCTCATGAAGCTGCTCGGCGATCACGAAGCGATGTTCGTCACCGCATACGACGATCGGCGACGCCTCGACGCTCCAGCCGGACGGAAAGCCGTCGAGCCGCCGCGCGGTCGCCTGCAACAGCGAGTCGGAACCGACCACGTCGATCAGTTGCTTCGGAAAATTCTCGCGCGAGACGGGCCATAAGCGCGTGCCCGAGCCGCCCGCGAGAATGACCGGGACGATGCGCGTGCAACGGGCACCGCTTGCCCCGGCACTCGCACCATTCGGCTCGACATTCGCGGCGTTCACAGATCCCTGCGTCAACATTGGCGGGTTCCTTATCTTTTTCGAAATTCGAAACGGTCCGGACGCGGCGACGATCGCACGCCGCCGGGTCGGTGCCGTCGTCGCTAGGTGCCGGTCATCCGGCGGCTTTGAATCCTGAATTCGGTCGGCGAAATCCTCATGCGCTTGCGGAACACTTTCGCAAGACGGTCGCCGTTGCCCATGCCGGTGCGGCGGGCAATCTTGTCGACCGGCAATTCGGATTCGGTCAGCAGGCTGCACGTGACCGCGAGGCGCTCGTGCAGCAGAAAAGTCGATGGCGTGATGCCCATTTCCATCTTGAAGCGGCGCAGGAAGTTGCGTTCGCTCATCGCCGCGACCTGCGCGGCGTCGGCAATCGAAATCGCCTGCTGGCAGTTTTCCTGCAGCCAGCGCGCGGCCGCGCGAACCTTGTCGCCGGGGCTCATGGCGCCGTCTTCGCCAAGCAGCGACGCGAGGTTCGTGCACGAATCGGACAGCAGCCTCTCGGCCGCCATGCGCGCGGTCGCATTGCCCAGATCGCGCTTGATCATCGCGAGCGCGCTGCGCATCGATTCGAGCCGGTCGCTCAGCTCGACCCCGCCGTGCTCGGGCCCACGCGCGCCGTTCGCCGCATTCGTGCCGTTCGCCGCATTCGTGCCGTGCGCACCATTCGCACCATTCGCACCCGCGCCATTCACGTCATTCGCGCCATTCACACCGTTCGCGCCATCGACGCCGTTCATGCCGTCGAGGAACTGCCGCAGCTCACCGGCTGGCTTGCCACCCGGCACATAGGCGGCGTCGAGCAACGCGCGGCCCTCCCCAACCGGCCGGATCATCGCGGTGTTGCGGCGCACCCGGCGCAACCATGCGATCAGCCGCTCATCGTTCGCGGCGGCCGCCGCCCCCCTGCCGCCCGCGACATACAGCGCATCGAAGCCGCCGTAGTGACGTGCGTCGAGCCCATCGGTCCACACCCGCAAACCAGCCGACGACGTGACCATGCCGCCGTCGGCCGACAGAAACGACACGTCGTACAGCCACGCCCCCGAACTGGACGTGGTCAGTTCATTGGCGGCCTGGAAGACTTCGGCGATCACACCCGCGCCCTGCAGCGAGCAGTCGTTGAACATCAGGATCGCGATGCGACGCACGCCTTTATTCGGCGCATGCACCCAGCGCAGCATGGCGGATTCGAGACTCGCGCAGGTCATAGTCATCCTCTCGAAAAAACGGACTACCTTTCACCTTTTTACGGCCACAGGGGGCGCGCACTCTGTGCAGTGCATCATAGCGACCGCTTATCCAGCATTTAGCCGCCATGACCGAAAGTGCAGACATATTGGCGCATTGCCCACATGACCTTGCAGCGAAATTCAGACCAATGCCGGACTAATTGCCCTATCAATCGATTAAATAGCCAATTCAGCACATCATTGAATGTGCATTCCCGGCGAATGTTAATGCAGCTTAAAAAATGAGTAGGTACGGCAGCGCACACTGCGGGCCACTCGCGATGCGACCCGTCGATTCGTGCGTGAAGGTGCGTGTTTGAAGCGAATTCTTGCGGCACCTGGAGGCCCGTGAGCCGGGCTGTTCCGGCCGCCTCGCCGATCGCCGCCAACGTCGGCGCGGCCCGTTTCGCCGCCGGAATGAATCACGGCTCGCAATCATCCATCCATTGATCCAATATAAACGCTTTACGGATCAAAAAGGATTAATCGGTCGATTGTTATTTTATATTTGCAAATTAAATCAACGATTAATGTTTCAATTCTGAAACACGGCTAAATGAACGCCCTGGCAGCTCCGCAATAGACGGACCAATGGCGGATTGTGTCGAACCAGACCCGGTTCGATTCCGCCAGCGAATTGCGGAAACGCACTATGCCATTTCCGCAACAGATGGAATGAAAGACTGGCGGCGGCCGTTATCACCTGGTCGAACGGCGGGCCGGCGAGCGGCTTGTCACTGCCTCGTCCGCGCCCGCGGATGCGCCGAAGCGCTGACGATATCAACACTTTCGCGCCAGCGGGCGGCACGATGTACCGATCGTTCGACGCACGCTGACAGATTTACGGCGAGCGAACGCACATAAATTCACCGCCGCGAACGCCAGGTGAGATGAATGGCCTTGTATGGACCGTGCTGATACTGGCCGCGATGAGCGACGCTATCTTTCAGCGTCGCTCATCGCTCCCATCGCCCGCATCAGAACCGATGCGTGACGCCGAGCGCCGCGAGAACCTGCTTCGTGCCGGACTGATTGACGACGATACCGGGCCAACTGACAGTCGAATCGCCGTTGTTTTTTATATAGCCGGCGCGCAGGTAGACGCTGGTGCGTTTCGACAGCGCATGCTCGGCGCCGACTTCGAATGCCACGGCGTTGTCGTGCGCGCCGCGCACGTCGCGCTGCAACGCGGTGAGCATGATCGCATCGGCCGGCGTCACCTGGATCGTCGCGCCCAGTTGGACCATATCGCTCGAATGCGCGGTGCCGAGCAGCGCAGCCAGCGATTTCGCGGGAGGATCGTCGGCGCGCACATACGTGTAGATCAATTGCAGATTCGCGATGCCGATCTGGTACGCAAGGGCGGCGACAAATTGCTCGGTAGAGAGCAGGTTCAGCGGTCCCGGCAGGCCCGCGACCGTTTCCTGCCCCGACTGTTGCCTGGTGTACGCGAGGCCCGCATAAAAACCATAGCCTCTATAAGTTGCCGCCACGCCCAGCAAATTGCCGTTGGTCATCGGCACCGGCTCGCTCGCGGTGCCAGAAAATGCGTACATGCCGTAGAGCCGGACGCCGCGCAGATCGGGCGACTGATAGAGGATCGAGTTGCTGGCCCGGCCGGTGTCCAACTGCGTCGATAACGTATTGCGATCGATAGTGAGCACACCCGCGGACGCCAACGACAGATTTTCATTCAGGCGAAACGGGTCGGCCGGATAGGCGATCAGAAAACCCGGTTTGTACTGACGCCCGAATGTCAGTGACCCGAACTTTGCATCGACGAGGCCAACCCATGCCTGACGATAAAAAAGCGATGTCGTGCTCGCGTAAAGCGAACCGCTATTGAGATTGAACTCGCCTTCGAGATCGAACTTCGCTTTCAGTCCGCCACCGAGGTCCTCGGTACCCGTCAATCCGAATAGCGATCCCGTCGCCCCGCCGCTGCGCGCGGAAATCGAATGCGTTCCGCCGTTGTCGAGGTACTGGATAAAACTATCGGCCACGCCGTATAAGGTAATGCTCGAGCCCGAGTCGGCCGCCGCGGCTGCGCCAGCGGCAACAAGCAGCGCAGCTCCACCCAACCCCCGCGCGATCAATCGCATGCCATTCTCCTGTTTTATCTTTGTCGATCAATACACGACTAATATGTCCATCGCTATCCGGATATGAATCGATGCGCCCACTGCGAGCGCGGCGAAGTGCACTGTGTCAGCGCGATGATGTCGAGAGTGCCGGCTACCGGGTTTGAAGAGAACTCGACGCTGACCATTGCGGCAGCGGGATCGATGTAGATGCGCTGCCCGTGGATACCGCGCGCATCATAAACGCCATATGCGTCGTTGGCGACCCGTCACGTCGCGCGATCGGCATCATCGTGGCCGTAACCCGGCAGGTGCGGATGGCGCGTCTTCGCAAATCCGGCCGGCTCGCCACCGTTACGCGCCGCCGTATCCACGCGGGCATCGGCGTATTGGCCGTTTTGTACGACAAGTCCTCAAAGCGCTTTTGCAGGCCTCGACGCCACGCAAAGGCCGCGCCCATCCACACCTACCGGGCAGCGCCGCGCTTGCCCGCGATTTTCGGTCTGGCTATGCTGGCGAGTGCGCCAACATAGCCAGACCGATCAGAACAACCGTTCGAAAATCACTCCATGTCGACCACTAGCCTCTTTTTCACCGCCGCCGGCGTCGGCCTTGCGATCGCCGCGCCGGTCGGGCCAATGGGTATGTTGTGCATCCGCCGCACGCTGACCGGCGGTCCGCGCGCCGGGCTCGCGATCGGCTTCGGGATCGCGAGCGGCGACGCAGCCTATGGGCTGATCGCGGCGCTCGGCCTCGTCGGGCTTTCGCAATTCATGCTCGCCTATGACCGGCCACTGCATCTGCTCGCAGGCCTGTTCCTGCTGTATCTGGGCGTGCGCGCGCTGCTGCAGAAGCCGCCCGCCGACGGCAACGGCAACGGCAACGGCAATGGCAACGGCAAGCTCGCCCAGGTCGGCAGCGCCGGCGCGCTGCGCGCGTATGCGAGCGCGTTGCTGCTCACGCTGACCAACCCGCAAACTGTCATCATGTTCGCCGCGCTGTTCACGACGCTCGCGCCGCGCGGCGCGTTCTCGCCGGCCATCGCGCTGACGACGGTAGGCGGCGTGTTCGCCGGTTCGATCGCGTGGTGGTGTCTGCTCGTGACTGTGGTATCGCTCGCGCGTCATGCGATCGGCAGCAAGCTGCGGGTTGCGATCGACCGCGTGGTCGGGCTGACGCTCGCGGCGTTCGGCGTCGTCGAGATCCGGCGCGCGCTGTGAGCGCTGTGAGCGCGGCGCGCCGGCCCAGCGTGCCAGCCGCGCCGCGCTGGCCTTCGCAGCCGGGCTCGCAACGGCTTTCCGGGCCGTCTCGCGCCGTCCCGCGCAGTCGCGCCGGACAGATCGCGCACGCGGGGGCGGCAGTTTTGCGACAATAGCGCCTTTCGCCGTTCGGGCGGCGGCCGCGACAAGCCGTGCAAGCCGTGCAAGCCGTGGCGCCGGCATGGCCCGCGGCGCCGTTGGGGCGTCCATCCAGCATCCGCGCGGTGGCCGTCCAGCGGCCGCGCGGCGGCTCTGTTTTCCGCATGCCGGCGCCGCGCATCGCTGTCGCCTGCGCCGGCCAACCCATTCACCTCCGATCCGTCAGCTGTCCGTTCAATGGCTCTACCCCACATCGATCTGCTGTACTCCGTCTCCGGCCTGTTCGTCGGCTTTCTGGTCGGGCTGACGGGCGTCGGCGGCGGCTCGCTGATGACGCCGATCCTCGTCCTGCTGTTCAACGTTCATCCGGCCACCGCGGTCGGTACCGATCTGCTGTACGCGGCCGCCACCAAGGCGACCGGCACGCTCGTGCACGGCCTGAAGGGCTCGGTCGACTGGCAGATCACGCTGCGCCTCGCGGCCGGCAGCGTACCCGCGGCGACGATCACGCTGATCCTGCTGCACCGCTTCGGGATGGACACGCCTGGCACGGGCCGGCTGATTCAGGTCGTGCTCGGCGCGGCGCTGCTGATCACCGCGGTCGCACTGGTGTTCCGCCCGCAACTCGCGGCACTGGGCGCGCGCAAGCTACGCGCGCCGAGCCAGGGACGCACGCTCGCGCTGACGATGCTCACCGGCGCGATCCTCGGCATGCTGGTGTCGCTGACGTCGGTGGGCGCGGGCGCGATCGGCGTGACGGTATTGCTGCTGCTGTATCCGATGCTGCCGACCACGCGCATCGTCGGCTCCGACATCGCGCATGCGGTGCCGCTCACGCTGCTGGCGGGGGCCGGGCACTGGCTGCTCGGCTCGGTCGACTGGTCGATGCTGCTGTCGCTGCTGGTGGGATCGCTGCCGGGCATCGCGATCGGCAGCTATCTGTCGTCGCGCGCGCCGGATGCGCTGCTGCGCAACCTGCTCGCCGCGACGCTGACGCTGGTCGGCGCGCGGCTGGTGCTCGCCTGAGCGGCGTTCGTCGGCGCTCGTCGGCGTTTATCAGCGTTCGCGCGGGCCGCGCCGCCCGCGCCCCGGCTATTTGAAAAACCGGCAGGTCAGATCCGCTTCGAACTGCCGGACCCACTGACCGCGGCCGTCACGATACGACTGCGCCCAGCCGCCGCGCCGCACCGTCACCAGACGTTCGGGCTCGGGCTCGCCGGGCGTGATGCTGGCGCTGATGTCGAAATGAACCGGCGCAAAGCCGTGCCGCGCGCAGACCAGTTCAAAAGCCGCCCGATCCCCGATCGGCAGGTCGATATAACGGAACAGCGTGGTTTCCATGGCGCTCACTCCCATTGCCTGCCTTCACAGTACGCCTCACCGTACGTCGGCAATGTGTCGCAGCGCACCAACCCGTCGCGACGGCGTCGGCACGGGCCCGATGCCCATGCGGCAGCCGGCATTTTTTGCGGCGGCCACGCGGCTCCATGAGGAAAAAACGGAAAAATATCCGGCGCCCCAAACCGGTCGATCGCAGCCGGCGGCTCGACCCAACGGCGAAAAAAAAGCTCCGGCGCTATGCCGGAGCCATTTCATTTCGTCTCGTTTCGTCTCGTCTCGTTACGCAGCTAAAGCGCGCCTGACGCCGGCACGGCGTCCAGCCGGCAGATGAACCGCGCCGATGATGCGTCCGCCGGGCGCCGCCGCGTAGCGCGCCGCTGCGCGCAACCCGCTCCACACGGGCCGCGCGCTTGCCGCGCCGCAGACGCGCCGCTTACTGCTGCACGACGGTGAGCTTGTTGGTGACCGACGTCACGCCCGCGACGCCCTTGGCGGCCGTGCCGGCGGCCTCGATCTGGCCTTGACTCGGCACGGAGCCCGTCAGCGTCACGGCACCGCCGCGTGCGCGCACGGCAATGCTCGACACATCCAGACCTTGCGTCTTGCTGAGGGCGGCGCGCACCTTACGCCCGAGTTGATGATTCGCGCGCTTGGCGGCCTTGACGCTGGCTGCCGTCGACGTGGAATCCGTCGCCGGACCGCTTGCCTGCGCGTACACGCTGCATGCCACCACCATCGCCACCACCGAACCCAGCGTTTTCAGATAACCGACCGTCTTCATAGCTCTCTTCTCCTTGATTTCACATTGGACCGCATATACGAGCGGTTTCGTTACGACTCCATGCGGCCACGCGCCGGCGCGCGCGAACGCGCGGCGGCGTGTGGCCGGCTACGGCTATGACACGGGATGCGAGAGGCGGCGGAAGCCGGCTGCCTTCACCGCCCTTCATGCGCGCCGTGAAGGCGGCACCACAAAGCGGCACGGCAACCAGCAGACCGCGAAATTCGCCGGCGCCTCCGGTTCTTGTCTGTCGTGCCGGATCGCGCCGCGCAAACGTTGGTTCGCGGTAGCGAAGCACAATTTAATCTAGCCGGCCCAGAAGCGCAAAGGGTTTAGCGAACCGCGCGGCGCGCCGGCGGCGCTCGCGGCACGGCAAGCGCAGGCGCGATTCGCAGCGCATTCACTATTTGTTACGGGTTCGTCGGCAAACCGGCGGCCCGCGCATTTCGCCAGCGGGCGAATCTCAGGTACCATCGGCGCGACATGTGGCGGCGCGCCGATGGCTCACCGGCCGACCGAACGGTCGGCGAGACTCGGCGGCGCCGTGCACCACGCCCGGGGCGCGCCACCCGCACGCCCAGCCATTCACCTGCGTGCTTTCGCGCGCATTCGAACCCGCTCGACCGCCGCCGTCAGATGATCCGATGAAGCCAGCCACCGGCCGCACCCGTCCTACTCGTCTCGTCGCCCGTTTCGTCGCGATCTCGTGGCGCGACCTCGCGGTGTCGTTCGGTCCGCTCGTGCTGCTCGGCATCGTCGCGATCTGGGCCGCGGTGCGGCTGATCCAGCCCGCCCCGCCGAACACGCTGACGATCAGCGCGGGCCCCGAAGGCAGCACCTTCTGGAATGCCGCGCAGCAGTACAAGACGATCCTCGCGCGCAACCGCATCACGCTGAACGTGCAGGCCTCGCAGGGCTCGCAGGACAATCTCGGGCGGCTGTCCGACCCGCAATCGAATGTCGACGTCGGCTTCGTGCAGAGCGGCATCGCGCCCGCCACGGTGGCGAGGGACAAAGGTCTGATGTCGCTCGGCAGCGTCGCCTACGTGCCGCTCGCGGTCTTCTATCACGGCGCGCCCGTTCAATGGCTGTCCCAGTTCAAGGGCCAGCGGCTCGCGATCGGCGCCGAAGGCAGCGGCACGCGCGAACTGGCGCTGGCGCTGCTGAATGCCAACGGCATCGTGCCGGGCGGGCCGACCAAACTGCTGCCGCTATCGGGCGACGAGGCCGCCAGTGCGCTGATCGACGGCAAGATCGATGCAGCCTTCCTCGCCGGCGACTCGGCGCAGCCCGCGGTGATGGCCAGGCTGTACCGCACGCAGAACATCCGCTTCTACGATTTCACGCAGGCCGAAGCCTATACGCGGCGCTTCCCGTACCTGACCGCGCTGAAGGTGCCGATGGGCGCGCTGGACCTCGGCAAGAACCTGCCGGCGGAGTCGATCAGCATCGTCGCGCCGACCGCCGAGCTGGTCGCGCGCGACTCGCTGCACCCGGCACTGTCGGATCTGCTGGTCGAAGCCGCGCGCGAGGTGCATGGCGGCGCGACCGTGATGCAGCGCGCCGGCGAATTCCCCGCGCCGATCGCGCACGACTTCCCGCTCTCCGACGACGCCGCGCGCTACTACAAGTCGGGCAAGAGCTTCCTGTACCGCACGCTGCCGTTCTGGATCGCGAGTCTCGCCGACCGGCTGCTGGTCGTGGTGGTGCCGCTGATCGTGCTGCTGGTGCCGGCGCTGCGCGTCGTGCCGGGGCTGTACGCGTGGCGGGTCAAATCGCGCATCTACCGCTGGTACGGCGCGCTGATCGCGATCGAGCGCAGCGCGCTCAGCGAGCATTCGGCGGCCGAACGCAGCTCGCTGATCGAGCGGCTCGACACGATCGAAGACTCGGTCAACGGGATGAAGATGCCGCTCGCGTACGCGGACCAGTTCTACGTGCTGCGCGAGCACATCGGCTTCGTGCGGCGGCGGCTCACGACAGGCCGCGACGCGCCGAGTCCGCTCGACGACACGGACGAGGCCGACGACGCGAATGACGCGAAAGACGCGAATGAAGCGGAACAGCAACGGTATTGAAGCGGCGAACCCGAAGCGCACGTCGAGCAGCTAGCGAATCGAGCAATGAAGCGGATACCGAAGCGGCAATGACGCACGCGTCCGCCCGAGCTACCAGGGGATTTCAACCGGTGCAAGCGCCGGCTACACCGCGTAAGATCACTGCAATTTTGACGAGATAGCGAACGCACCGTCCGTGCAGTCCAGAACAGGCATCCGGAGACACCTATGACCGTTGGCATCGATGCCCAACAGCCGCTGTGGTTTTACGATTTCGTCTCGCCGTTCACCTACCTGTTGCTCGAGCAACACGACAAATGGCCGGGCTTCGACTTCGTGTTCACGCCGGTCGTGCTCAACGAGCTGTATGACCACTGGGGTCAGCGCTCCGCCTACAGCGTGCCCGCCAAGCGCACCTTCATGTACCGGCATGCGCTGTTTCGCGCCGAGCAACTGGGCATCCGCTACAAGATGCCGCCCGCACATCCGTTCGATTCGATGAAGCCGCTGCTGCTCGCGACGGCCGCGAACGGCGACGTGCAATTCGTGCGCGAGATCTTCCGCTTTATCTGGCGCGACGGACGCGACCCGTCGAGCGATGCAGCGTTTGCCGAACTGTGCGAGCGCGTCGGCAAGCCGGACGGCCCCGAGCTGATCAAAAGCGAAGAAGTGAGAGCGCAACTGCGGCGCAATACCGAGAATGCGACCAGCCTCGGCGTGTACGGGGTGCCGACGTTCCATCTGAATAATCAGCTGTTCTGGGGCGAGGACGCGCTGCCGATGGTGTTGTACTGCGCGCGCACGCCGAACTGGCTCGAATCGCGCGAAGTGAAGCGGATCAGTTCGCTGCCGTGGGGCCTCGCGGACAAGCCCGCTTGAGCGGGCGCCGCAGGGTCAATGCCGGCGTGAACGACTGAACGACTGAAAAGCGCTCGAACGCTCAGCGCCGCACCGATGCACTGATCCCCGCCATACCGCGCGCGCTATGCCGCTCACCCGTAAACAGGCCTAAGGTTATAGCTTCGCACCCCACGCGCGCGCCCTGCGGCAAGCACACGTTCCGCTCGCGCCACCGCGCTTTGATCATGGACGATACCGCCCCCTCCCTCGATATCTGGCTCGTGCGCGTACTGCGCACGCTGCTGGTCGAGCGCAGCGTCACACAAACCGCGCTGCGGCTGAATCAGACCCAGCCCGCGATCAGCACCGCGCTGCGCAAGCTGCGCGAAACGCTCGGCGATCCGATTCTGGTGCGCGGCAAGTCGGGCATGGTGCCGACCGAATATGGCGAGTCGCTGCTGGCGGCCGCGCAACGCGTGTTGCGCGACGTCGATTTCGTCGCGACGCCGCACGGCGATTTCGATGCCGGCCGTTCGCGCCGCACGTTCCGGATCGCCGCGCCCGACTATCTGAACGACTTCTTCATGCCGACCGTGATCGCGCGCTTTCGCGAGACGGCGCCGCACGCGCGGCTCGAAATCGAATCGCTGGGGCCGCTGTTCGATCATTCGGCCGCGCTCGACGCCGGCGAGCTCGATCTCGTGATCGGCAACTGGCCGAAGCCCGACCCGTGTTTCGAGCGCAGCGATCTGTTTGCCGACACCGTCGTCTGCATGATGCGCGCCGATCATCCGCTCGCGCGCACGCCGATGACGCGCGATGCGTATCTGGCCGCGCCGCATCTGGCGCCGGCACCGTATAGCGGCGCGCGCGGCGGCGCGATCGACACCGGGTTCGCGCACGCGCGCGCGCAACGGCGCATCGTCGCGACGCTGCCGTACTTCGGGCTGGTGCCGCAGACGCTGCTGCAGTCGGATCTGATCTTCACGACCACCCGCCGCTTCGCGATGCATTACGCGAGCATGCTGCCGCTCGCGGTGGTCGACGTGCCGATCGCGTTTCCGCGTATCAAGTGTTATCAGATGTGGCATCCGCAGCCTGATCGGCCGAGCGATATCGGCTGGCTGCGCACGTTGATGTCCGATGTATCGGATGAACTGGTCGCGCGGAAAAAGCCGCGCGGGAACGGGCCAATGAACGCGGAAGCGGCACACGCGAAGCCGCAACGGAAGTCGCGGTAGGTGGCGCCGCAAGTGCGGCCTAACCCGCCGCGCGCCGTGCGGTGGTCTATGCGCTCACCTGCGCGGTGTGCTGATCGATGCATGGCGCGCCGCTGCCCGCCTGAATCCGTGCGCAAGCACCTGACGATGCACGCGCCGCAACCTGCTGCGTGCGCAACCGCAGCAACTGCGCGCACACCGCGATCGCGATTGCCGACGGCGCCTTATCGGCGATTCCCTCGACGCCGATCGGACACGTGATCTCGGCAAGCCGCTCCAGCTCGACGCCGCGTTCGAGCAGACGCCGTTCGAATTTCACGCGCTTGGTCTTCGAGCCGATCATCCCGAAGTAGCTGAAATCGCGCCGCCGCATGATGCGCGCGGCCAGCGAAAAATCGAGCGCATGGTTGTGCGTCATCACGAGGAACCACGCGCCCGGCGGCGCCGCGTCGACGATTGCATCGGGCGTGTCGGTCGCTTCGACCTGCACGTTCGGCGGCGTTTCGTCGGGGAACAGTTCGTCGCGTTCGTCGACCCACTGCACGACGCACGGCAGCGTGCCGAGCAACCGGATCAGCGCATGCCCGACGTGTCCCGCACCGAACAGCACGATATGCATCGGCGCCGGGCGCGGCGGTTCGAACCCGCCGCGCCGGCCGATTCGAACCGGCGAGCGATCGTTCATCGCGACCATCCCGCCCAGAAAATCATTCACGCGTGTTTCCATGCTTCACTCCGTCGAGTCCGCTCATGCACCGTCACGCGCACCATCACGCGCGCCGTTCGGCCGTCGTCGCGGCGCGCACCGCGCCGACCGCCTTGAGGATTTCCTCGCTGGTCGCCGGCGCATTGAGCGGCGGATTGACCCGATGGCCGCCGACCGCGGACACCGCGTCGCGCACCGCGAAGAACACCGAGAACGGCAGCAGCAGCGGCGGCTCGCCGGTCGCTTTGGAACGGTGGATGCTGTCCTCCGCATTGCGGTTCTTGAACAGCTTCACGTTGAAGACCGGCGGCACGTCGTTGACGGTCGGAATCTTGTAGGTGGACGGCGCGTGCGTCATCAGCTTGCCGCCCGCGTTCCACCACAACTCTTCGGTCGTGAGCCAGCCCATCCCCTGGATGAACGCGCCCTCGACCTGGCCGACGTCGAGCGCCGGATTCAGCGACGCGCCGACGTCATGCAGCGCATCCGCGCGCAGCACGCGCATTTCGCCGGTCAGCGTATCGATCACGACTTCCGATACCGCCGCGCCATACGAGTAGTAGTAGAACGGCCGGCCTTGCAGCTTCGACTGATCCCAGTGGAGCTTCGGCGTCGCATAGAAACCATCCGACCACAACTGGATACGCGCGAGATACGCCTTCGCGATCACTTCGCCGAACGGCACGATCGCATCGCCGACCACCACGCGGTCGTGCACGAAGCGCACATCCGCCGCGCCGACGCGGCCATCGCCGAACTTTTCGGCGGCAAACGCGGCGAGCCGTTCGCGCAACTGGCGCGCGGCATCCTGCGCGGCCTTGCCGTTCAGATCGGAGCCCGTCGATGCGGCCGTTGCCGACGTATTGGCGACCTTGCTGGTATCGGTCGCGGTCACGCGGATGCGGTTGAAGCCGACGCCCAGTTCATGCGCGACGACCTGCGCGACCTTCGTGTTCAAGCCCTGGCCCATTTCGGTGCCGCCGTGATTCACGAGCACCGAGCCATCGGTGTAGATATGCACGAGCGCGCCGGCCTGGTTGAAGTGCGTGACGTTGAACGCGATGCCGAACTTGACCGGCGTGAGCGCCAGGCCCTTTTTCAGGATCTCGTTGTTCGCGTTGAATTCGTCGACTGCCTTGCGGCGCGCGCGATAGCCGCTGCTCGCTTCGAGTTCGTCGATCAGCTCGTGAATCACGTTGTCTTCGACGACCTGACCATACGGCGTCTGGTTGCGCTCGGTCTTGCCGTACAGGTTGCGGCGGCGCACGTCGAGCGAGTCCATGCCGACCGAGCGCGCGACGTTGTCGATGATGTACTCGATCGCGAACGCGCCCTGCGGGCCGCCGAAGCCGCGAAACGCGGTGTTCGACTGCGTGTTGGTCTTGCCGCAGAAGCCGTCGATCGACACGTCCGACAGCCAGTACGCGTTATCGAAGTGACACAGCGCGCGCGTCATCACCGGGCCGGACAGGTCGGCGGAAAAGCCGCAGCGCGAAGTCATGTCGACCGCGACGCCGTCGATCACACCCTGCTCGTCGTAGCCCACTTCGAACGTGTAGTGAAAGTCGTGGCGCTTGCCGGTGACCATCATGTCGTCGTCGCGGTCCGGGCGCAGTTTGACCGGGCACAGCAGCTTCCATGCGGCGAGCGCCGCGCAGCACGCGAACAGCGCCGACTGCGACTCCTTGCCGCCGAAGCCGCCGCCCATGCGCCGGCATTCGATCAACACGTTATGCGAGGCCACACCCAGTGCATGCGCGACGAGGTGCTGCATTTCGGTCGGATGCTGGGTCGAGCAGTACACGTGCATGCCGTCGTCGTCTTTCGGCACCGCGTAGGAGATCTGCCCTTCCAGATAGAACTGCTCCTGGCCGCCGAGCAGCATTTCGCCGGCCTCGCGGTGCGTGGCGCGCGCGATCTTCGTGCCCGCGTCGCCGCGCGCGAGCTTCATCGGCGGCAGCACGAACTGGTTCGCGGCGCGCGCCTGCTGCGCGGTGAGCACCGCGGGCAATTCCTCGTAGACCACCTCCGCGCGCCGCGCGCCGAGCCGCGCGACATCGTGCGACGTCGCGACCACGATAAAGATCGGTTGACCGATGTATTGCACGACGCCATTCGCGAGAATCGGATCGTCGCCGTGGATGATCGGGCCGACGTCGTTCACGCCGGGGATGTCGTCGGCGGTAAAGACCGCGACCACGCCGGGTGTTGCGCGCACCTTGTCGAGCGACATCGATACGATCTTCGCGTGCGCCTTCGACGACAAGCCGAGCGCCGCGTGCAGCGTGCCGGCCAGCTCGGGGATATCGTCGGTGTAGGTGGCGCGGCCGCTCACGTGCAGATGCGCGGATTCGTGCGGCCGCGATACGTGGACCTGGGTGAAGTCGGCGAGATCCTGAAGCTCCTTCAGGAACGGTTCGGCTTGCTGGTTCATTGTGTGTTCTCCGTATCCGTTGGACTCGCCGCGCTCAAACGCTCGCGCCGGCCGGCTCGACCGCGCGAACGTCGAGCAGGTTTTTCGGCAGCGGATTATGCGGGCGCGTTTCGAGCCAGAAGCGGTACAGCGTGTTCTTCGCCGCTTCGAGCCGGTAGTCGCTGGTCGCGCGCATATCGGAAAGCGGCGCGTAGTCGTTGCCGAGCGCGAGCATCGCGGCCTGCGCGCTCGCCTCGTGCCATTCGGCGTCGCGCAGCACGGCCTCCGCATGGAGCGCGCGCTTCGGCGTCGCGGCCATGCCGCCGAACGCGATGCGCGGCTCGCGGATCACGTTGCCGTCGGCGATGAACGAAAACGCCGCGCACACCGCCGAGATATCCGAGTCGAAACGTTTCGACAGCTTGTACGTGCGAAACCGCAGATTCGCGCGTGCGCCGCTGCGCGCCGGCACCTTCAGGCCGACGACGAACTCGTGCTCGGCCATGTCCTTCTTCTGATACGCGACGTACAGGTCTTCGAGCGGCATCTCGCGCTCGATGTCGCCGCCGCGCACGATCACGCGCGCGCCGAGCGCGATCAGCCCCGGCATCGAATCGCCGATCGGCGAGCCGTTGGCGATATTGCCGCCGAGCGTGCCGGCATTGCGGATCGGCAGCGATGCGAAGCGCTGCCACATTTCGGTGAGCTCCGGGTACTGCTTCGCGATTTCCGCATAGGCTTTTTCGACGCTGACGCCCGCGCCGATCTCGATCCAGTCGTGATGGGTTTCGAGCTTGCGCAGCTCAGCGATCTGGCCGACATAGACGACGTTGCCGAGTTCGCGCATCTGCTTCGTGACCCACAGGCCGATGTCGGTGCTGCCGGCGAGAATCCGCGCGGCCGGTTCGGCCTGCTTCAGTTGCGCGAGCGCGGCGACCGTGCGCGGCGCGGCAAAGCGCTGGCCCGCGTGCTCGTAGTGAAACGTGTCGGTGCGGCCGAGCGAGGCGAGCGCGGCGGCCAGCGCCTTCACGTCGAGCGGTGCTTGCGGCGCGGGCGCGTCGAACATCCGCTCGGCCGCATCGACGATCGGCCGGTAGCCGGTGCAGCGGCACAGATTGCCGGTCAGCGCGTTGTTGATCGTCTCGCGCGACGGCACCGTGCGGTTCGCGCAGCCATGTTCGTGGCCGTGCTTTTCGTAGAGCGCCCACATCGACATGATGAAGCCCGGCGTGCAGAAGCCGCATTGCGAGCCGTGGCAGTCGACCATCGCCTGCTGCACCGGATGCAGCGACCCGTCCGGCTGGCGCAGGTCTTCGACGGTGAACAGCGCGCGGCCGTCGAGCGTCGGCAGAAACTGGATGCACGCGTTGACCGCCTTGAAATCGACGCCGCCCGCCGCGTTGGGCTCGCCGATCACCACGGTGCACGCACCGCAGTCGCCTTCGGCGCAGCCTTCCTTGGTGCCGGTGCAATGCGCGTCCTCGCGCAGATACTGCAGCACCGTGCGGGTGACGGGGGCGTCCTGGATTTCGCGGATCGCGTTGCGGTGATAGAAGCGAATCGGCTCAGTCATGTCTCGTCTCATTGCTCTCGTCTGTTCTGTGTTCGCGCGGACGCGCGGCGTCGATGGTTTGAAAGCTATCACCATCGATCAGCACAACCCATAGCGGCAATTACATGCAGGACATATCCGTCAAACGATATCGGGATCGTTTTGGCGCGCTTTACGCTTATGTTGTGAAGGAAAAATTGCCGCCTTATGGCAATTTACATGGCAATAAAGACAGAAAAAATCCACATGAACGCCGGTGCGATGCCCGCCAAACACCCGCCGGCCGCACAAACCAACCTTTTATAAGTGCGCCGGCGCTCGCCAAACCGTCTCCAATACGCTGAATAATTAAGCAAAGCCTGCACAGGAATCGGTTCCATGGGAGAATCACGCACTCTCGCCGATTTCAAGTCTCGTTTTCCCGATGTCCACCGACTCCGCGCCCGTTCGCAGCGAATTTGCGACGACCATGCAGATCATTCCGGTCGTCTTTTTCACCTTTATTTGCTACCTGACCATCGGCATTCCGCTCGCGGTGCTGCCCGGCTACGTGCATGGCAACCTCGGTTACAGCGCGGTGCTCGCCGGCGCCGCGATCAGCGTGCAATACGTCGCCACGCTCGCGTCGCGGCCACTGGCGGGCCGCTCGGCCGACACGCTCGGGCCGAAGCGCACGGTATCGATCGGTCTGATCGGCTGCGGCACCAGCGGCGTGTTTCTGCTGCTCGCCGCGCTGACCGGACACTGGCCGGTGCTGAGCCTCGCGCTGCTCGTGTGCAGCCGCCTCGTGCTCGGCTTCGGCGAAAGCCTGTGCGGCACCGGCGCGATCCTGTGGGGAATCGGCCGGATCGGCACCGCCAACAACGCGCGCGTGATTTCGTGGAACGGCATCGCAACCTACGGCGCGCTCGCGATCGGCGCGCCGCTCGGCGTGATGATTGTGCACTCGATCGGCTTCACCGCACTCGGCATTCTGGTGATCGCCCTCGCGGCGCTCGGCTACTACCTCGCGCGGCTGATCGCGGCGGTGCCGGTCGTGCACGGCGAGCGGATGTCGTATCGCAGCGTGTTCACCCGCGTGCTGCCGCACGGGATGGGCCTCGCGCTCGGCTCGGCCGGCTTCGGTTCGATCGCGACCTTCATCACGCTGTTCTACGCGGCCAGGCACTGGCCGAACGCCGCGCTGTCGCTGACGCTGTTCGGCACGCTGTTCATCGGCTCACGCCTGCTGTTCGCGAACACGATCAAGACCTATGGCGGGTTTCGCGTCGCGATCGCATCGTTCGCGTTCGAATGCGCGGGGCTGTTGATGCTGTGGCTCGCGCCGGAGCCGCATATCGCGCTGGCGGGTGCCGCGTTGACCGGTTTCGGCTTCGCGCTGGTGTTTCCGGCGCTCGGCGTCGAGGCGGTAGGGTTGGTGCCGCCCGCGAGCCGCGGCGCGGCGCTGTCCGCGTATTCGGTATTTCTCGATCTGTCGCTCGGTATCACCGGACCGTTGGCCGGGTATATCGCCGGGGAATTCGGCTATGGCTCGGTGTTTCTGTTTGCCGCGCTCGCGGCAGCGGCGGCGGCGGTGCTGTCTACGGTGCTGTATTTGACGGATGCCGGCGCGCGCAATCGTAAAGGCGCGGGTTGCTCCGCAGCGTCCTGAGCGGGTGCCATCGCCGGTCCGGGCTCGACCGGGCTGGCTATAACGACGAACAGCGACGAATAGCAACGAATAGCGACGAACAACGCACGACGGCCGCGGGTTCGATTCGTAATGGGACGGGCCTGCCGCGCGCAGGCTCGCCGCCGCGCGACAAGCGGGGCGCATCGCACCCCGCCGCGCACCGCTACTTCCCTTCCGACAACGCTCTTTCGAGCGCCGCGACACCCGCCGGCAAATCGACCTTCACGCCGAGATCGACCATCGTGCGTCCGAGCGCATGCACGGTGCGAAACAGGTTGTGCTCGCGGCACTGCTCGCCCATCTGACCGATGCGCACGATCGGCCAACCGAACGAGCCGGAGATCTCCACCTGATGCTGCCGCGAGATATGCGCGCACACATCGGCGGGACTCCGGCCGTCCGGCACCTCGATGCCCACCACCGAATTGAGCCGGCAATTCTCCGGCGCATACAGTTGCAGACCCATCGCGCTCACGCCCTGCTGTAATGCAAGCGAGCATTTCAGATGGCGCGCGAAGCGCTTTTCCAGCGTCTCCGCGCATACGAGCCGCAACGCCTCGTGCAGCGCGAGCACGCCCGACACCGGCGCCGTGTAGTGATAGCCGGCGTTGTGCCAGAAGTTTTCGGCCAGCGACGCATCGAGGCACCAGTGCGTATTCGGCACCGCGCGGCCTTTGACGCGTGCCCACGCGGCGTCGGAAAACGCGATCAGCGACACGCCCGGAATCGACGACAAGCCCTTTTGTCCGCCGGTAATCACCGCGTCGATGCCCCATGCGTCCATTTCGAGCGGCATCGTACTGAGCGTGCAGACCGCGTCGACGATCACGAGCGCGCCCGCTTCCTTCGCGAGCGCGGCGATGTCTTTCAGATGATGGTTCCACACAGTGTTCGAGGTCTCGCCCTGCACGACGGTGACGACCTCCGGACGCTCGCGGCGCAGCGCATCGGCAACCTGATCGAGGCTCGCGACGGTGCGGTCCGCGACTTCGAGCATGCTGACGCGCGCGCCGACGCGCCGGCCCATTTCGCTCATACGGTCGCTGAAAAAGCCGTTCTTGATGCACAGCATCCGCGTGCCTTCCCACGCGAGATTGGAAATCGCCATCTCCATCGCGCCCGATCCCGGTCCCGCGACGCCGAGCACCCATTTCGACTGCGTCTGGAACACGTAGCGCGCCATCGTCTTCACCTGGTTCACCACCTTCGCCATCGTGCCGCCCAGATGGTTGATCACGATCGCATTGGCCTTCGCGACCGCGGCGGGAATCGGCACCGGGCCCGCGCCCATCATCAACAGCGGTTCTTCGGGGAGGATGGCGTCGAGCGACTCGACAACCGGACAAGGCACGGACGAAGCGACAGCAGAGACTGTGGAAATCGGCATGATCGGTACGTAAAGATTGGAGCGCATGGGAAAGAACGGCCTCGCGGCGATCAAGCCGGCGAGGCCGTCGCCCGATCATTCACCGAAGCGCGCGATTGCGCAAGATTTTTTGCCGCGGGCGCCGCACGTTACCGTACCGCTTCGCGCACCGGTACAGTTGCATCGCGACATTGCGGTTCCGCACCTCTGTCTCATATTCTTCCTACACTGGAAACCGAGTTCGGCACCACGTCTGAAAACATGCTCGAAGCCATGCCTTTACGGGAGCCCGATATGCGCATGATCCTGTTCAGCAGCCGTCAGTACGACAGCGACACGTTCACCGAAGCCAACGCCGCGCACGGCTACGAACTGCACTTCCAGGAATCCCATCTCGACAGCGAGACCGCGATCCTCGCGCACGGCTACGAAGTCGTGTGCCCGTTCGTCAACGACACGCTCGACGCGGCCACGCTCGAGCGGCTTCACGCGGGCGGCACGCGCATGATCGCGCTGCGCTCGGCCGGCTTCAATCACGTCGATCTCGCGGCGGCCGAGCGGCTCGGCATGCTGGTCGCGCGCGTGCCCGCGTACTCGCCGCACGCGGTCGCCGAGCATGCGGTCGGCTTGATCCTCGCACTGAACCGCCGCTTGCCGCGCGCGGTCGCTCGCACCCGCGAGGGCGACTTCTCGCTGCATGGGCTGCTCGGTTTCGATCTGCACGGCAAGACGGTCGGCGTGATCGGCACCGGCATCATCGGCCGGGTGTTCGGACGCATCATGGCGGGCTTCGGCATGCAGGTGCTCGCGCATGATCCGGGCACGCCCGCGGCCGACCTGCTCGCGCTCGGCGCGCGCTATGTGCCGCTCGACACGCTGCTCGCCGAATCGGACGTAGTCAGTCTGCATTGCCCGCTGCTGCCCGCTACCTATCATCTGATCGACGGCGCGGCGCTCGCGAAGATGAAGCGCGGCGCGATGCTGATCAATACCGGGCGCGGCGGCCTCGTCGAGGCGAACGCGCTGGTCGGCGCGCTGAAGGACGGCCAGCTCGGCCATCTCGGGCTCGACGTGTACGAGGAGGAAGGCGGCATCTTCTTCGAGGACCATTCGAATCTGCCGCTGCAGGACGACGTGCTCGCGCGTCTCCTGATGTTTCCGAACGTGATCGTCACCGCGCATCAGGGCTTCTTCACGCGCGAGGCGATGAGCGAGATCGCGCGGACCACGCTCGACAATATCGCCGCATGGCATGCGGGCACGCCGCGCAATGCCGTGCATGCGGCGGCGTAAATGACCTGGATGACGACGACGTCGGGCCGCGCTCGCGCGTCGCAAGCGCGGCTGCATGGTGTCGCGCGGTAAAACTAGACGCCGCGGCAGTCGCCGCCGATCTGAGTCGCGCGGATTTCGGTGCGGGCGTCGTCGGCCGCGCCGCACAGTTCGCGCAGCAACGCCGCCTCGCGCTCGTGCACTTCGACCGGACACCAGCGCGCGCCCGCGTCGGCCAGATAGCGCGCGCGATGCTGGCCGTTGCGAAACGCAATCACGCCCTCGCGTTCGACGCCCAGCCAGCCGAGCAGCCCCGGCGCGCGGCGCGTCGTGATCGTCACGTACGGCATCTGCGGAATGCGGGAGCTGTCGGGGTCGAGAAATTCGCGGATGCCGCGCACCTTGCCCGCATGCCATGCGGTGACCGGCTTCAGCACGTAGTCGGTGTTGTCGCGATCCGCGCAAACGAGCAGCTTGCGCAGATCGACGAGCACGACCTGATGGCGCGTGCCGTCGGTCACGAACACGCGTTTCAGGCGCACATGGTCGTACCATGAATGCTCACGCAACGGCACGACCCAGACCGTTTCGGCGCAACCCGGCACGGCGGCCGGCGATGAGTCAGGCAAAGGCAAGGACAAAGGCAGGCTCGGCAGGCTGGCCGAAAGCCGCCAGCGCGTAAATAAAGCGCTAACGCTACGAGTCCGGTATGAAAGAAACATGACAGCCTGATGAATTAGTTACGCTGCATAGCGTGCCGCGGCGCCTCCTGTATAACGGCAGGCAAACGCCGATCCTCAAGGTACATAACGATGATTTCCACCGAGTATTTCAATCACTCCGTGCGTATCGAATCGAATCACGCGAGCGGTGCCGCAACAATCGTGCTCGATCGGCGCGGGCGGTTACGACGCGGTGTTCCCGGAAGGCATGGCCGGCGCGGAGCGCGGCACGGGACTTCGTCGGAGGCCGCCGCGGGCAGCGTCAAAGCCGGCTTGAACTCAGGTCAATATTTCCGGTGAACGGCGCGTTTTACACGCGCACGCTTGATAAATCCGCTGATTCCAATCGAAGGAGACAACTGCGATGGCGACCATTTACCGCGATATTTCCGTGCAAACCTCGGCCGACCATGCGTGGGCGGCGCTGCGCGATTTCGCCGGCGCCGCTCGCGTGTTCGCGGGCGTGCTGAGCGACGCGCGCAGCGAGCGGGACGTGCGCTGGGTCACGTTCGCCGACGGCACCGTGATCGAGGAACGCCTGATCGGCAGCGACGATGCGCGGATGCGGCTCGCCTATACGGTCGGCGGCGGACGCTTCGAGCATCATCACGCGACGCTGCAGGTCGTGCCCGATACGCCCGGGCGCTGCCGCGTAATCTGGATCAGCGACTTCAAACCCGACGAGCGCGGCGCGGTGGTCGAGCCGCTGATGGATGCGGGCTGCGCGGCGCTGCAACGCAATCTCGCGCGGTGACGGGCAGGCGCTGCGCGCTGGGGTGCGGCGCGGGTCGAAGCGGCCCGAAGTGACTTTGCCGGCGGCGGCAGAACCGCCGCGACTCATCGGCCCGATGCGGCCGCTGGCGCGCCGCCATCCTGGTCAAAGCAGCCCCTTTCCCGGGCGCTTTCCGCAAAAAACAACAGCTTTTCCGCGTGCCGGCGCGCCGCTTTCGACTTAGGTAGAATCCCCTACTGTTTTGCCTTTATCCGGTGCAGGCATTGCCGCCGCAACGACGTCCGAGCGTCGCCAGGCGCGTCGCCCGCTGCGCCGCTTCACGCGTCACATCCCGTCATCACCATGCCCTTGCCCCTGCTTGCCCTTGCCATTGCCGCGTTTGGAATCGGTACCACCGAGTTCGTGATCATGGGGCTGCTGCCCGATGTCGCGCGCGATCTGTCCGTGTCGATTCCGGCGGCCGGCATGCTGGTTTCCGCGTATGCGCTCGGCGTCACGATCGGCGCGCCGATCGTCGCGATCGCGGTCGCCAATATGCCGCGCAAGAAGGCGCTGATGAGCCTGATCGGCGTGTTCATCGCCGGCAATCTGCTGTGCGCGGTGGCCCCGGGCTACGCGGTGCTGATGGCCGCGCGCATCGTGACCGCGTTCTGCCACGGCGCGTTCTTCGGCATCGGCTCGGTGGTCGCGGCGGGACTGGTCGCGCCGAACCGCCGCGCCCAGGCGATCGCGCTGATGTTCACCGGCCTCACGCTGGCGAACGTGCTCGGCGTGCCGCTCGGCACCGCGCTCGGCCAGGCGGTCGGCTGGCGCGCTACCTTTTGGGCGGTGACCGGTATCGGCGTGCTCGCGGCGGCCGCGCTCGCCGTGTGCCTGCCGGCCAGGATCGAGATGCACAAGGCAAGCCTCGTGCGCGAGTTCAGCGTGCTGAAGAACCCGCAGGTGCTGATGGTGCTCGGCATCAGCGTGCTCGCGTCGGCGAGCCTCTTTTCGACCTTTACGTACATCACGCCGATTCTCGAGGACGTGACCGGCTTTACGCCGCACGCGGTCACGCTGGTGCTGCTGCTGTTCGGCCTCGGCCTGACGGTCGGCAGCACGCTCGGCGGCAAGCTCGCCGATTGGCGATTGATGCCGTCGCTAGTCGCGTTTCTGCTCGCGATCGTCGTGATCCTCTGCGTGTTTGCGGGCACGATGCACGCGCGCATTCCGGCGATGCTGACGGTGTTCGTGTGGGGCGTGCTCGCGTTCGCGATCGTGCCGCCGCTGCAGATGCTGATCGTCGATCGCGCGAGCCATGCGCCGAATCTCGCGTCGACGCTGAACCAGGGCGCGTTCAATCTCGGTAACGCGACTGGCGCGTGGCTGGGCGGGATGGCGATCGGCGCGGGTGCGCCGCTGACCACGTTGCCGTGGGTCGGCGTGGCGAGCGCGCTCGGTGCGTTGCTGCTGACGCTGTGGTCGGTGTCGATCGAGCGGCGGGTGGCGGTGGCGGGGTGAGCTTGACGGTCATTGTGACGATTCGGGGATCGACGTGTCTCATTGCCGCCCGCGACAGCCGCTTTCGGGTACCAGCGCAGCAGTGGGCGTATTCCGTATCTATACGTTGGACGGTGCGGTATCCTGGAGCGAAAAGCCGCTGGAAGCCCCGCTGATCGATCCGGTCGACCTGCTGTTCGTGGTCGGCGGCGTCTGGACGGCCGGGGCTCGAGGTTTGACGCGAGCGGGGATAAGAGCAGTCGGCTCCGCAATCGACCGGGCAACGCTTCTTGGTTTGCGAACGCGGTACGATGCGCTGATGCAGCGGCCTTTGCGTTTTGCCGCCGCGCCGCTCGCGCATATGGGTAATCCCGCTCGCTAATGAACAAAGCTCCACGCTAACTTGTGAGGTCAAATATCCACCTTCGACTTCGCCGCAGGCACAGCCAGGCGAACCTGGCGACTTGCTGGATACACGCTTCGGCATCGGCGCGCCCTCTTATGTCCTTACGGCAGGCACATTGTCGATGCTCGTCGATCAGCATCACCGGATAACCGGATTGGACTTTTACACCAACCCCGAGCGATGGACCGTCCGCACGTCCGAACTCGCAGACCCAAGCGACGAAATTCCACACATCGAGTCAGAATTCGATGCACATGGACATGCAGACGACATGGGAGCGCCGGAGGTCTTTTACGAGCCTCGTGACGGCACCCTTTATCTGTCGTGGGGTAACGTGTCTCACTGGTACGGTATTGGGCCAACGCTGGCGATTGGCATCGATGACGAGCACCGTCTGACGCAGATCCGTCTGCACGGTCTGACGATACCGTAGCGACCCGGCAAATCCGCCGAGATCGGCTGAAGACCGTCGCAGCGAAAGCCTTTCCCGCATCGAATCACCGGCAAGATATCGAACCGCACACGAAATCGAGCAGATCTCACGGCAAAGATGCGCGCGATTCACGTGCGTAGTAGCATCCCCGCCGATGAAAGTCATCCTCACCCGCGATTTCCTCGCGCTGATCCTGAGCGTCGCCGTCGTCGGACTCGGCAGCGGCGCGACTCTCCCGCTCACTTCCCTCGCGCTCGCGCAAGCCGGCTACGGCACCGACGTGGTCGGCCTGCTGAGCGCCGCGCAGGCGGGCGGCGGCCTCGCGATCGTGCCGCTCGCCGGCTGGATCGCGGCGCGCTTCGGCGGGCGTCAGGTGATCGCCGGCGCGGTGCTGGTCGTCGCGTGCGCGACCGCGCTGATGCAGTTCACCGCGAATCTATGGCTGTGGGTACTGTTGCGCGTGCTGTGCGGCGCCGCGCTGATGCTGCTGTTCACGATCGGCGAAGCGTGGGTCAACCAGCTCGCCGACGACGCATCGCGCGGCCGCGTGATCGCGATCTACGCAACCAACTTCACGCTGTTCCAGATGGCCGGGCCGGTGCTCGTCAGTCAGATCGCCGGTTTCACGCAGGGGCGTTTCCTGCTGTGCGGCGCGATCTTTCTGCTTGCGTTGCCGCTGCTCGCGACGATCCGCGCGACGCCGCACGCGTCCGGCGAAGAGCACGCCGAGCATGGCGGCTGGCGGCGCGTGCTGCCGCAAATGCCGGCCCTCGTGATCGGCACCGGCTTTTTCGCGCTGTTCGATACGATCGCGCTGTCGCTGCTGCCGCTCTTTGCGATCGCGCATGGGATCTCGACCGAGGTCGCGGTGCTGTTCGCGTCGGCATTGCTGCTCGGCGATACGACGATGCAGTTTCCGATCGGCTGGCTCGCCGACCGGCTCGGGCGCGAGCGCGTGCATATCGGCTGCGGGATCATGGTCGTCGCGTTGCTGCCGCTGTTGCCGTGGGCGGTCAGTTCGCCGTGGCTGCGCTGGCCGCTGCTGTATGTGCTCGGCGCGGCGGCGGGGGCGATCTATACGCTGTCGCTGGTCGCTTGCGGCGAACGTTTTCGCGGGGTCGCGCTGGTGTCGGCGAGTTCGCTGGTCGGTGCGTCATGGAGCGCGGCGAGCTTCGGCGGCCCGCTTGTCGCCGGCGCGCTGATGAAGAGCATCGGCAACGACGCGGTGGTCGGCGTGCTGCTCGGCGCAGCGCTCGCGTTTCTGCTGGCGGTGTGGTGGGAGCGAACGCGGATCACGGCGCGGGCGGCGGGATGACGCGCGCACGCTAATTGCTGGCGTCGAAACGCTGGCGCTGGGTGCTATCTTCACCCACGTTGCACCGCATTTCGCCGAACGGCCCATGTCCGATGGTGCCGCCGCAAGCGACCGGGAGTGCGTGATGAAAACTGTGCGCGTATTGCGTCGTGCCTGCCTCGTGGGCGCGGCGGTCGTGACGGCCGCGCTCGCGGCCGCGAACTGCGGCGGTGGCAACACCAGCATAAGCCTCACGGGCGGCGACGGGGGCGGGGGCGGGAGCGGCGGCAACACCGGTAGCCCGGGCTCCACCGGCGGCACCAACACCGGCAGCGGCGGCGGAACCGGCATGTCGCCGGGCGGCACCGCGATGGCCGCCGTGCACGACGTGCTCACCTACCACACCGACATCGCCCGCACCGGCCAGGCGCTCAACGAAACCACACTGACGCCCGCGAACGTCACCGCGTCGGCATTCGGCAAGGTCGGCTTTTTTGGCGTCGACGGCAAGGTCGACGCGCAACCGCTGTACGTCGGCTCGCTCGCGATTGCGGGCGGCACGCACAACGTGCTGTATGTCGCAACCGAGCACGACAGCGTGTTCGCGCTCGACGCGGACAGCGGCGCGACGCTCTGGCAAACCCGCACGCTAAAGAGCGGCGAAACGCCGAGCGACGATCTCGGCTGCGGCCAGATCACGCAGGAAATCGGCATCACGTCGACACCGGTGATCGATCGCACGCGCGGCGCGAATGGCACGATCTACGCGGTCGCGATGTCGAAGGACGCGAGCGGCAACTACCATCAGCGCCTTCACGCGCTCGACCTCGCCACCGGCGCGGAACTGCTGAACGGTCCTACCGACATTGCCGCGGCCTATCCCGCCGTGAACGGGCAGGTCGTGTTCGCGCCGTCGCTGTACGCGGAACGCGCGGCTCTGTTGCTGCTCGGCGGCGTGGTCTATACGACATGGACCTCGCACTGCGACGCCGGCACCTACACCGGCTGGGTAATGGGCTACGGCGCCGATACGTTGCAACAGACCAGCGTGCTCAACGTCACGCCGAACGGCTCGGGCGGCGCGATCTGGATGGCCGGCGCAGGGCCGGCGTCGGACGGCTCGTCGATCTATCTGCTCGACGGCAACGGCGCGTTCGATACCACGCTCGACTCGAACGGCTTTCCGAACCTGCGCGATTTCGGCAACGGGTTCCTGAAGCTCGGCACGGCGGGCGGCCTCGCGGTCGCGGACTACTTCGCGATGTCGAATGTCGTCGAGGAGGCCCGCGACGATATCGATCTCGGCTCCGGCGGCGCGCTCGTGCTGCCCGATCTCACGGACGCGAACGGCAACCTGCGGCATCTCGTGCTCGGCGCCGGCAAGGACAACGTCATCTACGTGCTGAACCGCGACGCGATGGGCAAGTTCAGTGCGTCGGGCAACAACATCTATCAGGAAATCGCGGCGCAACTGGTTGGCGGCGAATTCGGCATGCCCGCGTATTTCAACGGCCGCGTGTATTTCGGCTCGGTCGGCGATCATCTGAAGGCCTTCACGGTGACCAACGCGAAGCTCTCGACGGCGCCGGGCGCGCAATCGGCGATGACGTTCGCCTATCCCGGCACGACGCCGAGCGTGTCGGCCAACGGCAGCGCGAACGGCATCGTGTGGGCCGCCGAAAACGTCAATGTCGCCGTGCTGCATGCGTTCGATCCGGTCAGCCTGAACGAGCTGTACAACAGCAACCAGATGGGCACGCGCGATCAGTTCGGCGCGGGCAACAAATTCGTCACGCCGATGATCGCGAACGGCAAGGTATATGTCGGCACGACGAATGGCGTCGCGGTGTTCGGGTTGTTGAAGGGGTGAAGGGCTAATGCGGGGCGGCGCCTACCTCAGCGCCGGCAAAATCTCCCCGGCGCACGCGCCGAAACCCACGCGATAGCCATCGCCCTGACACCAGCCCGTCAGCGTCAGCTCATCGCCGTCCTCGACGAACGCGCGCGTGCCGCCCTCCGTCAGTTCGAGCGGCTTCTTGCCGTTCGACGTCAGTTCGAGCAGGCTGCCGTATGAATCTTCGCTCGCGCCGCTGATCGTGCCCGAACCCATCAGATCGCCGACCCGCGTATTGCAGCCGGATACCGTGTGATGCGCGAGCTGCTGCGCCATCGTCCAGTACATGTACTTGAAGTTCGTGCGCGCGATCGTGCTCGCTTGCCGCGCGTGCCGGGCACGCAACGCGACTTCGAGGTGGATATCGAACGCATGCTCGCCGTCGTGCCGCAGATACGCGAGCGGTTGCGGCTCCTGCGCCGGCTGCGCGACGCGGAACGGTTCGAGCGCGTCGAGCGTGACGATCCACGGCGAGATCGTCGTCGCGAAGGTCTTCGAGTTGAACGGACCGAGCGGCACATATTCCCATTGCTGGATGTCGCGCGCGCTCCAGTCGTTGAGCAACACCATGCCGAAGATATGCGCCTCCGCGTCCGCGCACGCGATCGGCTCGCCGAGCGCATTGCCGCCGCCGATGATAAAGCCCGTCTCCAGTTCGATATCGAGCTTGCGGCATGCGCCAAATACCGGACGCTCCTGGTCCGGTAGCTTCAGCTGACCGTTCGGACGACGCACCGGCGTGCCGCTCACCACCACCGACGACGCGCGTCCGTTGTAGCCGATCGGCATCTCGGACCAGTTCGGCAGCAGCGCGTTCTTCGGATCCCGGAACATCGAGCCGACGTTGGTCGCGTGTTCCTTCGACGAATAGAAATCGGTATAGCCGGGAATCCGCACCGGCAGATGCAGCCGCGCGTCGGCCTGGCTCACGAGCACCTTCGCGCGCAGCGCGGCGTCATCGCGCAACGTTGCGGCCTCGCGCGCGAGCAGCAGGCTCAGCTGGATGCGCACGCTGCGCCATGCATCACGGCCGAGCGCGATGAAATCGTTCAGCGCGTCGCGCGCGAACACGCCCGCCGCCGGCGCGCTCAGCAGCCCCGCGGCCTGCAGCGCGGCGAGGTCGACGATCTGGTCGCCGATCGCGACGCCCGCACGGCGCGCATCGCTGTGACGATCGCTGAAGATGCCGAACGGCAGATTCTGGATCGGAAAATCGCTCGCCGGATCGTTGGCCGATTCGACCCAGCTCTTGCGCGACGGATCGAGCGTCGCCTGAAAATCGTTCACTGCGTTCATCGTTGCTCCGGATTGAAGTGTTTCTCGAGACCTTGCCAGCACTCGTAGTAATGCGCCTGCAGTTGCGCGGTGTCGAGCGCAAAGCGGGTCGGCCTGATCAACGTGCGGGTTTCGAACATGAAGGCCATCGTGTCGCCGACCTTCTTCGGCGTCGACGTATCGGCGTGCGACGCTTTCTCGAACGTATCGGCGTCGGGGCCGTGGCCGGTCATGCAGTTGTGCAGGCTCGCGCCGCCCGGCACGAAGCCCTCGGCTTTCGCGTCGTAGACGCCGTGCACGAGGCCCATGAATTCGCTCGCGACGTTGCGGTGAAACCATGGCGGGCGGAACGTATCTTCGGCGGCGAGCCAGCGCGGCGGGAAGATCACGAAGTCGAGCGTATCGACGCCCGGCGTGTCGCTTTGCGCTTGCAGCACCAGAAAGATCGACGGGTCCGGATGGTCGTAGCTGATCGAGCCGATCGTGTTGAAGCGGCGCAGGTCGTATTTATACGGCGCGTAGTTGCCGTGCCAGGCAACGACGTCGAGCGGCGAATGGCCGATGTCCGCGCGCCACAAGTGGCCATTCATCTTCGCGACCAGTTCGAACGCGCCTTCGCGGTCTTCGTACGCGGCATGCGGCGTGAGGAAATCGCGCGGATTGGCGAGGCCGTTCGAGCCGATCGGCCCAAGCTCCGGCAAACGCAATAGCGCGCCGAAGTTTTCGCAGATATAGCCGCGCGCTTCGCCGTCCGGCAGGCTCACCGCGAAGCGCACGCCGCGCGGGATCACCGCGATCTCGAACGGCTCGATATCCAGACGGCCCATTTCGGTCGCGATATGCAGGCGCCCTTGCTGCGGCACGATCAGGAGCTCACCGTCGGCGCTGTAGAAAAAGCGCTCCCGCATCGAGCGGTTCGCCGCGTACAGATGAATCGCGCAGCCGGTCATCGCTTCGGCCGAGCCGTTGCCCGCCATCGTGACCCAGCCGTCGACGAAATCGGTCGGCGCGGCGGGCATCGGCAGCGGATCCCAGCGCAGCTGGTTCGGCGGCGTCGGCGGCACCGCGGCGGAGGTCGCGGCGAAGTTCGCGACGAGCCGATCCGGCGACAGCAGCGTGAACGGCTTATGCACGGCCGCCGGGCGAAGCCGGTATAGCCACGAGCGGCGGTTGTGACCGCGCGGCGCGGTGAAGGCGGTGCCCGACATCTGTTCCGCGTACAGACCGTAGGCCGCGCGCTGCGGTGAATTGCGGCCGCTCGGCAGCGCGCCCGGCAACGCCTCGGTCGCGAACTCGTTCGCGAAGCCGGACTGATAACCGGGCTCGATTTCGGGCCGCAGGTGCGCGGCGGCCGGCGTACGTGTTGAGGTATCCATACGGGGTTCTCCACGAGGTTTCGATTGATTCTGCGCCGATCCACGGCCTTTCCAACGCGGCCGGGCGGCAAAACGAGCTATCGGATGGCGGGGCGGCGCGCGCAAGCGCTTCCGCCCGGCGCATCGCGCTGAGTTTCACTATAGTAAAACCGATTACGAATAGTGAAATTAACGTATACCCTGGCGCACAGGCGCCGATCGGCCTGAATAAGCGGCAAGGCGCGTCGCAACGGGCCCGCGGCGCAATATCGTCATGCACATTTTGTTCATGTCCGCGCGGTACGGACTGCTACCATCAAGGCAATGCGGCAATCCCGCCGCGTCGCCACGCGCCCCGCGCGCGCCCACCGTCGCTATTCGTTCGCCTTCATGATTCCGCCCACCATCCCCGATCTGATTGCCCGCGCCGCCCATCACCCGTTTCTCGGCGAGCATCTGGCGATGGGACAAGGCGCGCATCGCGGCATCGCGCTCGCGCGCTTCGACGGCGTCGAGCTCGCCAGCGCCTACGAACCGATCTTCGATATCAGCGTGCATGCGCTCGCGCAGTCGCTGTCATCGGGTGCGGAGGGCGTGGACCGGTTCGGCGACGAACTCGGCTTTCAGGCGATCGCGCATCGGCTCGACGCAGCGCCGTTCGACGCATTCGATCCGTTCGACCGGATTGCCGACGATCAGCAGCTAGTCGCGCTGGACCGCATGTCGCGCGCGCTGCACGCGATCAATTTCTTCGGCTCGCAGCGGCATGGGCTGCTGTTTCTGCGCGTGCACGAGCGGCTGCTCAAAAGCGTGAGGTACGACCATGGGCTGCATTTTTCGAACGTGCTGACGTCGTTCGGCTTGAGCCCGGCGCGAATCGTGATCGAGCTGCCGGCCGCGGCCGTCGCGCACAAGACCTTCCTCGGCTATCTGACGAGGAGTTATCAGCACTATGGATTCAAGGTGGCGGGCAATCTGTCGAACGCGGGGCAGATTCTTTCGGTGTCGGAGACAGCGCGTCTCGACTTCATCAAGATGGATGCGGCGATCGCATTGCGCGACGCGACAGTGAAGCCGCTGGTCGGCTACGCGAGCCGGCTACAGGTGCCGTTGATTTTCAGTCGGGTGATGGATGACGCGCAGTTCCTCGCGCTACAGCAGTACGACGTGAGGTTCGTGCAGGGGCCGCTGTTCACCGCGCATTACCACGACAGTGCGGCGTAACGGCCTCGAACGGCAGTGCGCGAACCCGGCCGGCCTTCGCCTTCTGCCGGCGTGACGAGCTTCGCGAGCGCGCGGCCCATTCAGATCAGTCCGTCGTGCCCAGCCGTCGCGCAAGCGCCTTCAACCGTGGCGCGACATTCTCGCGAAACACTTCCTGTCCCATCGACGACGCCGGTCCGCTGCAGCTCAGCACGAGCCAGCGCCCGTCGCGCGGCTCGCGAAACGGCACCGCGACCGCGTTCACGTCGTCGTGCCACGCGCGAAACGAATAGCAGCAGCCCTCGGTCGCAAACGCGCCGATTTCCTTCTCCGCCTCGGCCACGAGCATCGCGCCCGCCCTGCCGGCCGCCTTCCTGAGCTCGGCCAGCAACGCGATGCGCGCGTCGAGCGGCTGCACCGCGAGGTACGCGCGCCCCATCGAGCTGGTCAGCATCGACAGTTTCGAGCCGGACGCGAGCCCCAGCGTCAGCGCCGTTTCGCTGCGGATCGTCTCCAGATAGACCATGTCGAGCCCGTCGCGGCAACCGAGCGACACCGCCGCGCCGACCTCGCGCGCGAAACTGCGCAAATGAGGACGCGCGAGTTCGAGCGTATCGGTGCCCGACAGCAGCGCGAAGCCCAGTGACAGCACACCCGCGTCGAGCGCATATTTGCCGTGCGTTTCGTCGAGCCGCAGATACCCGAGCACGCTCAGCGTGTACGCAAGACGATTGACGGTCGCCTTCGGCAAGCCGGTGCGCTCGACGAAATCGCGATTGCCGAGCAGCGTTTCGCCCGGCTTGAACGCGCGCAGCAGGTCGAGCCCGCGCGCGAGCGCGACCACGAATTTGCGTTCGTCGAGCGGAGCGGAGAAAGTGGAAGGCGGCGTCATAACGGTGTACACTCTGTCGTCGTTTGCAAAACATTGTTTCGCACGACGGAACTCAAGTCAAGCTTGTTCTGAGCAAGAAATCAGGAGATACGTCATGGCCGTAGCCGCGCAGTTTCACTGGGAAGACCCGTTGCTGCTGGATCAGCAGCTCACCGAAGATGAACGCATGGTGCGCGACGCCGCTGCGGCTTACTCGCAGGACAAGCTGCTGCCGCGCGTGCTCGAAGCGTTCCGTCACGAGAAGACCGACATCGAGATCTTTCGCGAAATGGGCGAACTCGGTCTGCTCGGCCCGACGATCCCCGAACAGTACGGCGGCCCCGGCCTGAACTACGTCGCCTACGGTCTGATCGCGCGCGAAGTGGAGCGCGTCGATTCCGGCTACCGCTCGATGATGTCGGTGCAGTCGTCACTCGTGATGGTGCCGATCTACGAATTCGGCTCGGACGCGCAAAAGGAAAAATATCTGCCCAGACTCGCGCGCGGCGAGTGGATCGGCTGCTTCGGTTTGACCGAGCCGAACCACGGTTCCGATCCGGGCAGCATGGTTACGCGCGCGAAGAAAGTGGACGGCGGCTACTCGCTGTCGGGCTCGAAGATGTGGATCACCAATTCGCCGATCGCCGATGTGTTCGTCGTGTGGGCGAAGCTCGAGGAAGACGGCAAGGACAACATCCGCGGCTTTATTCTCGAGAAGGGCTGGAAGGGTCTGTCGGCGCCGGCGATCCACGGCAAGGTGGGGCTGCGCTCGTCGATCACCGGCGAAATCGTGCTCGACGAAGTGTTCGTGCCGGAAGAAAACATCATGCCGGGCGTCACCGGCCTGCGCGGTCCGTTCACGTGTCTGAATTCCGCGCGCTACGGCATTGCGTGGGGCGCGCTCGGCGCGGCTGAAGCATGCTGGCATACCGCGCGTCAGTACGTGCTCGATCGCAAGCAGTTCGGCCGCCCGCTCGCCGCGAATCAGTTGATCCAGAAGAAGCTCGCCGACATGCAGACCGAAATCACGCTCGGCCTGCAAGGCGTGCTGCGGCTGGGCCGCATGAAGGACGAAGGCACCGCGGCCGTCGAAATCACGTCGATCATGAAGCGCAATTCGTGCGGCAAGGCGCTCGACATCGCCCGCCTCGCGCGCGACATGCTCGGCGGCAATGGCATCTCGGACGAGTTCGGCATCGCGCGCCATCTGGTGAATCTGGAAGTCGTGAACACGTACGAAGGCACGCACGACGTGCACGCGCTGATCCTCGGCCGTGCGCAGACAGGCATTCAGGCGTTCTTCTGATACTTGCCGCGCGATGCGGCGCTGATGCCCGGCGTGCGCGAGCCGCGACGATAGCGGTTGACGATTTCCGCCGCACGACGAAAAAGCCGGTCGCAAGCACCGGCTTCGTGCGCTTCGTGCGCTTCGTGCCTCCGCCTGCTGACACCGTCCCAAGCCCGGCCCCGCGCCGGGCCTGGTCGTTTAACGAGCGTCGTCACGCCCGGCGCGATGGCGGCTGGCGGGTGCGCCACCGGCGCGCTCATGTTGTAAGCGCTCATGTTGTAAGCGTTCACGTGGCGAGTTCGTGTTGTCAGACCGGCGTGACTCGAAAAGAAAACCCCACGCTTCGAAAAACGTGGAGTTTTGGCCGGCTATGACTCGCGTGGCGCGTCGCGCGCGTTCAGCCGATTATCTGTTCGGCTGCGGCGTCATGCGCAGATACGGACGCAGGGCCTTGTAGCCCTTCGGGAATTTCTGCCTGATGACTTCCTCGTCCTTCAGGGACGGCACGATCACGACGTCATCGCCCTGCTTCCAGTTGCCCGGCGTCGCGACCGAATGATTGTCGGTCAGTTGCAGCGAGTCGATCACGCGCAGCACTTCGTCGAAGTTGCGGCCGGTGCTCGCCGGATACGTGATGATCAGACGCACCTTCTTTTTCGGATCGATCACGAACAGCGAGCGAACGGTGAGGGTCTCGTTCGCGTTCGGATGAATCATGTCGTACAGCCCGGCTACCTTGCGGTCGCTGTCCGCGAGAATCGGGAAGCCCACATGGGCCGCCTGCGTGTCGTTGATGTCCTTGATCCACTCGTTATGCGATTCGGCGCTATCGACCGACAACGCGATCGTCTTCACATTGCGCCTGTCGAATTCGCCGGCGAGTTTGGCGGTCAACCCGAGTTCGGTCGTGCAGACCGGCGTGAAGTCGGCCGGGTGCGAAAACAGCACGCCCCAGCTGTCGCCGAGCCACTCATGAAATTTGATACGGCCAACACTCGACTCCTGCTCGAAATCCGGCGCAATGTCGCCAAGACGTAGACTCATGTGCATCTCCTTTTAATGTCCGGGACGTCTCCGGACGTTCGATACGGGCGCCTACCCCGCGAGACCCGCAAAGATAAAGCATACGGCGGCGGCGGTACATGACGAACCAACATCGCGTCAGTACTTTATGTGTTTTTGTAATTTTCTCCCGCCAATGTGAAACTTTGCGGGACAGATCAACTCCATCTAGCACCCACGTGGAGCAGACTGCTCTCAAACCGCCGCGCCGATGACTCGCGGCCACCGGGAATGGTTCATGCGGTGGCTGCAGGCAACCGGTACTGCGCTCGCCAGCGGCCGTTTCTTTGGTTACGATTCACGCGTAGCGTGAGACAAAGGGGAGCTGTCAATGTCGGAAGTCAACAAGGAGAGATTGATGTCGGATATCAAAACCGTCCTCGCGGACGCCGAAGACCTGCTGAAACAGGCCGCGAGCGCAACCGGCGAGCGCGCATCGGAACTGCGGGAAACCGCGCTGACGCGCCTGAAGCAGGCGAAGGAAAAGGCTGCCGACGTACAGGTGGTGGTGGTCGAGAAAGGCAAGAAGGCAGCCCGCGCCACCGACGACTACGTGCACGAGCATCCGTGGGCATCCATCGGCATCGCCGCCGGTGTCGGCGTGGTGATCGGCCTGCTGATCAATCGCAAGTAATGCCGGCGCGAACGCCGGAGCAGTAGGTCCGGCGCTTGCACCGACAAGTCAGGCGGACCGGCGCGTATCTCGCCGGTCCGTTTCTTCCGGCGCGCTGGCGCGCCGGTCAGGTCCTCACGCGCAACGCCTACAGCCATGACAACCGAAACACAATCGCAGCGCGCAGAACACAGTCCGTTGCGCCGGGTTATCAGTTCCGTGTTTGCCATTCTGCAGACGCGGCTCGAACTGGTGGGCATCGAACTCGCCGAGGAAAAAGACCGTCTGCTAGGCGTGCTGTTTCTCGGCCTCGTGGCCATGATGCTCGCCACGATGGCGCTGATCGCGCTCACCGCGCTGATCGCCATTGCGTTCTGGGACACCTATCGTTGGCAGGCGCTCGCCGGGATCACGGCCGTCTATGCGATTGCCAGCCTCGCTTGTGCGTTGAAAGCGCGCAGCGGTCTGCGCAATGCGCCGATGGTGTTCGATGCGACCATCGCCGAGTTTGCCAAAGACCGTGAAGCATTTCGCAGCCGCGATTGACATGGCAGGCCCCCGGCGCGCCTCGCGCGTTGAAAGCCCCGGTTGATTTCGTTGGGCTTTGCGGGCGCACAGCCGCGCTGTTTGCTCGTTGCCCGCCCCGGTCATTTGCCGCAGACCGCATTTGATTGTGTTGATCGTATCTGATCGCCTCATCTTCACTGCCGCCGACACGCCATGAGCCACCCTCGCCCCGATACCGCATTTCGCCCGCGCCGCCCATCGAAGGATCTAAGCGCGCCCCACCTGCGCGCGTTGCGCAAGGAACTGCTGCTCGTGCGCTCGGACGTCGAGCGCGTGGAGCTCACGCAAGCCACGCTGGAGTTGCGTCAGGCGGTCACGCATTTCAGCTGGCTCAAATTCATCATTCCGGGCTTCGGCGGCGTACGCATGGGCAAAGGTTCGAGCGCGCGCATGATCAACGCCGGGAGCCTCGGCGCACTGCTCAAACAGTATCCGTTCGCCAGCTCGATTGTTTCGATGCTGCTCGCCAAGCCGCTGCGCGCGACCGTCGTGGCCGGCGCCAAGCCGGCGCTCAAGTGGGGCGGTCTCGCACTCGCCGGATGGGAAGCGTTTCGAATCTGGCAACAGATGAAGCGCGATTCCGCAGCCGCCGCGGCTGCCGCGGCGTCCGCGTCCATGGCCGCGGAGTCCGTTGCCGAAAAGACCGATTCGACCGACAGCGGTTATTGATGGCTCGCATGGTTATTGGTGGATGCTGCTGGTCCTGGGGGTTGTGAATCGAGGCCGTCGATCGCGGGTGCCGAGCGAGGCCGGTTAGCACGGGTCAGCAGCGACGATGCAGTGGCTCGCCGATGCGGCCACGGCTACGCTCCGCGCTCACGCCGTGTTCCAGCACTCGCCGGTTGCCAGTGCCGATCCACCCGTCTCATTTCTGTTACCGCGCAATCCGGTCGCATCGAGCGTGAACGTGCCGCACGGATCGTCGCGCATCGGGCCGGCTTGCGCCGGCGTCGCCTCGATCGCATAGCCGCCGTTGGTGTCGTCCGCGGGGAGTACCCGCAGGCTGTAAATCGGCGTGCCGAATTGCGGCGCCTGGTCGAGCCCCGACGGCAATGTCGGCGTATCGTCGCTCGCCGCGCCTTCGACAAACTGCGCGGCGCGATATAGCGCGGATGCCGCATCGATACGATGCGTCCGCGCAATGTGGCCACGATACGAAGGAATCGCAAAGGCGGCCAATGTCGCCGCAATGGCCAGCGCGATCATCAATTCGATCAGCGTAAATGCCGACGCGGATGTGAATGTGGTTCTGTGCGGCCTCGCCATGCCCCTCCCGTCAGAATGCATTTCAGAATGGCCTCGCGGCGACTCGCCGCCAATGACGTTCGATCGCGCCGCCGTCGATCACCAGTTCCATCTGCAACCAGACCTGCGACTCGCGAGTCGGGCCAAAGCCGCGCGCGCTCAGCAGATAAGCGGTTGCCTTCTCGCGGCTCGGCAGCCGCCAAGGCTCGATCAGACATTGCGGCGCACGCTCCGATCCGGGCCATTGCGCAACAGGCGTCAGAGCGCCGGCTTCGAACGCGGTTTCGAGCATCCATTGAACAGGTTCGCCCGATGCCGGCGGCGGTGCGGACGCATCGCCGCCCGTCGCAAGGACACTGCGCTCGCATAGAACGAGCGCGGAATCCGCTGCGTGAAAGGCCTGCAAATAGTCGCGCACGTTGGTCGCGGCGCGCGTGGCAGCCAGCGATGTTTCGAACCACGCCGCCGATGTGGCGAGCATCATCGCCGAGATCAACAGGACGATCGGCAGAACCACGCCGCATTGACGAATGCGCGACGCGGGGCTGCAGCAACGGGACCGGCGCGAACTGCGCGACTTGCCGGTGCGAGGCCCGCTCCGTCGGACGCATGGGTAACGGCGTCGGGGTGTCGCTGTGCGGAGTGTCGCTGTGCGCGGTGTCGCTGTGCGGGGTGTCACGGCGAAGCCTCCGTCCGATTACGCAGCGTGACGCGACGCGAAAACGCATGCCTCGGGCGCAAGTCGGTGCCGACCGTGCTCACACCGTCGCAATCGATATAACGCGAGCGCTGTCCTTGTGGTGCGCCGCGTACGAGCACGCAAAGGTCGACCGCGACGATGTTTGCCCACTGATCCGCCGGCACCGCCGAGGCGTCGATCGCCGCCGACGCGCCGGCCAGCCAGTATCGCAACCGCAGCCGCTCGACACCTTCCACCAGCGGCTGGGCGGTCCCCGCGTTACCGTTGCCGTCGCAATAAAGCTCCGGCTCGCCGGTCGATTCGCTGACGTTGGCAAAGTAGCGGTTGACCACCGGCACGCCGCCGCTGCCGAGCACGGCGTCGCCGCTTTTGATGCCCTGTCCGACACAATCGGTGATCTGCCCGCTCGACGATGGCCATGTGGATACGGCGTCTCCGACGTAGCGGATTGCAACGCCATCCGACCCGGTACTCAATGTGCCGCAGCGAGGGTTATCGTCGGTGCCGGTCGGGCGCCCGCGCGAACAGCCGAACAACGCAGACGGCGCGTCATAGCCGACGACGCCGGCGGGAACGAAGCCTGCCATCTGCAATTGCTGACCGATCAGCAGCAGCGCGGTAAGACCCGCTTCGCGGATTCGTGTCGCATTGCTCGCGCGCTCGAATGCACTGCGCTGCGTCGTATAAAGCGATATTGCGCCTGCCGTGACGATCAATCCCAACGCCATCGCGATCACGAACTCGACCAGCGTATGACCGCGTGCAACATGCCGCCGCGTCATTTCACAAACGCCAATGCGACACAGGAGGAGCCGGCGGGAGCATCGACGCCGCCGCAGGATTCCGGCTTGTCGATGACATCGCCGGAGCCGGCAGCCGGCCGGTCCCGCACGGCGGTCCAGGTTACGCGCGCAGTCGCCACCGCGCCGCTTTCGCCGATCGATGCTTCGCCGCGAGGCAAAACTACACTCGCCTGCGCGCTCCATTGGTTGAGCGCGGCGTCGCCCAGGGACGGCACGCTCATCGCTTCGGCAATCGAATCGGCTATCCACGCGGCGCTCTCGCGCATCGTCATCGCGCGGGCTTCGCGGGCGATCCATACCTGAGCGGCGATCAAACCGAGCGCCGTCACCGCGACCAGCGCAACGGCCAGCATCACTTCGATCAACGAGCTGCCCCCGCAGGCCGGCGCGCACCGGCGCGAAAAAGTAGACGACGAAACTCGCATCACGAAGCCGCTGTGCATGCGCCCTCCGAGATCCGTGCGCGGCCGCCCGACGCAATGCGAATGCAGCGCCGCCACGGGTTGCCCTGCATCGCCCTGGTCGGATTTCGCGGCGCGATATCGAAATTGCGGAAAGCGCCGAACAGTTGCCCGGCGGGCGGCGTGAACGTCATATCGGTTTGCACGCCGGTGATGCTCACCGCCGCGAGCAACGGCTGCGCGCGAAGCAGCGATAGCGTGCCGCCCTGCTCCACGAACACAGCCCAGCCGCAGGCCCAATCCGCGATGCCATCGCCGCATGATTGGCCCGAGCCAAGACAGGCGCGCGCCGCGTCGACGCGGCATACGGTGACGCGCGCGCCGCGGCGCAGCGCTTCGCTGCGTGCATAAGCGAACGTCGACAGCAACGCCCTTGCACGTGCATCGACCTGATCGCGCATGTGCCACGCGACGAACGACGGCGTCGCCATCACGGCAATCACGACGAGCAGCGCGACTACGGCCAGTGTTTCGACAAGCGTGAAGCCGGCGCATGACGGCCGGCGAATCGCATGGTGTTCCATCTGCATCTCTGAACGTATTGAACGGATGCAGCCAATCTAGCGATTTGCCAACGGCCCAACAATCGGCCGAATGGCCAGGTGGTATTCAGACGCTATTGCGCGCAAAAATACACGCGACGAACTTCAGGTGAGCGAGGGTGGGGATGCGGCAGAAAAGGCGAGAAATGCACGACACGATGAATGCAAACGCACACGGGCAAGGCGTGGCTTGCCGGCGTTCAGCGCTTGCGGGAAGGCTTGGGAGGAGAAGAAGCGCGGCGGAATTCCTCGATCACGTCCTCGAACTCGGAGACGTCTTCGAAGCGCCGGTATACGGACGCAAAACGGACGTAGGCGATCGTGTCGAGTGCGCGCAACTCGTTCATCACGAGTTCGCCGAGGCGCTCGCTGCGCACCTCGCGCTCGCCACTGCCCAGCAGTTGATACTCGATACGGGCGACCGCCGCGTCGATCGCGTCCGCCGCAACCGGGCGCTTGCGCAGCGCCAGTTGCATGCTCGCGAGGATCTTGCGGCGATCGAATTCGGTGCGGGTGCCATCCTTCTTGACGACCGACGGCAACGCCAGCTCGACCCGCTCATACGTCGTAAAACGTTTGTCGCAGGCCGCGCAGCGCCGCCGCCGCCGAATCGTCGCGCCGTCTTCGGATACGCGCGAGTCGACGACCTGCGTATCGGCGTGGCGGCAGAAGGGGCAATGCATGACGGCTTAGCCGTAAACCGGGAAGCGCCGGGTCAGCTCGGCGACCTGCGCGCGCACGCGCTCGATCGTCGCGGCATCTTCCGGGTTGTCCAGCACGTCGGCGATCAGGTTGCCGACCTGCTCGGCTTCCTTCACGCCGAAGCCGCGGGTGGTCATGGCCGGCGAGCCGAGGCGCACGCCCGAGGTCACGAACGGCTTTTCCGGATCGTTCGGAATCGCGTTCTTGTTGACCGTGATGTGCGCCGCGCCCAGCGCCGCTTCCGCGGCCTTGCCGGTGATCTTCTTCGCGCGCAGATCGACCAGCATCACGTGGCTTTCGGTGCGGCCCGAAACGATGCGCAGACCGCGCTTGACCAGCGTCTCGGCGAGCACGCGCGCGTTATCGGCGACCTGCTGCTGATAGGCCTTGAATTCCGGCGACAGCGCTTCCTTGAACGCAACCGCCTTGGCGGCGATCACGTGCATCAGCGGACCGCCCTGGATGCCCGGGAAAATCGCCGAATTGATCTGCTTTTCGAACTCGGCCTTCATCAGGATCACACCGCCGCGCGGGCCGCGCAGGCTCTTGTGCGTGGTGGTGGTGACGAAGTCGGCGTGCGGAACCGGGTTCGGATAGACGCCGGCGGCGATCAGACCCGCGTAGTGCGCCATGTCGACCATGAAGTACGCGCCAACGGACTTCGCGATCTTCGACAGACGCTCGAAATCGATGCGCAGCGCAAACGCCGACGCGCCGGCGACGATCAGCTTCGGCTTGTGTTCCTGGGCGAGCTTCTCGGCGGCGTCGTAGTCGATGTCTTCGGCTTCGTTCAGGCCGTAGCTCACCACGTTGAACCACTTGCCCGACATATTGACCGGCGAGCCGTGCGTCAGGTGACCGCCGTGCGCGAGGCTCATGCCCATGATCGTGTCGCCCGGCTTGAGCATCGCGAAGAACACGCCCTGGTTCGCCTGCGAGCCCGAATTCGGCTGCACGTTGGCGGCTTCGGCGCCGAACAGCTGCTTCACGCGGTCGATCGCCAGCTGTTCCGCGACGTCGACGTATTCGCAGCCGCCGTAGTAGCGCTTGCCCGGATACCCTTCCGCGTATTTGTTCGTGAGTTGCGAGCCTTGCGCGGCCATCACGGCCGGGCTCGTGTAGTTTTCCGACGCGATCAGTTCGATGTGCTCTTCCTGACGGCGGTTTTCCTGCTCGATGACTTTCCAGAGTTCAGGATCGACGTTGGCGATGGTGCTTTGGGCTCTGTCAAACATACGGGTTCCGTTGAGTGTGTTCAGGTTGACCGGATCGTGCGCCGAATCTTGCGTAGAGGGTACGCAGCGCTGCTGGCGGCCAGGCTAGCCCTGACGCGGCGGGTAGAGAATCGCCGCACACGCGAGGCAGGCCAACCACCGTCAGCGCAGATCAGTGCGCGCGGATCACGGCTGCCCAGGCGAACGGCAAAACGGCACCCTGCGCTTCACGGTGGGTTGCTCCACCTTGAACCCGATCGGTTGAATCGGCTGAGTCGGACGACTCGGTTCTATCGCCAGTCACGCAGGGTCGAGCGCGTTAGTGTATTGGAAGAGCCTCGAATAGGCAACCGGCCAGCCGGCGCGCAAGCGCCGGCTGGCCGGGGATTCCGGCGAACCGGTCCGCGTGCCGCGAACACCTCCGGCGACAGCCTGTCGCCCGCATCGAAGTCCCGCTGCATGCCGCTGCCGCAACCCCTGATACGGCTGGTTCATCCTTGCCGCAGCGCCACATTGGAAGTAGGCTTGGGGCCTTTGTCACATACCGACCAGGGAACCACTGCAATGATCGTGTTCGTCACTGGAGCGTCGGCAGGCTTCGGCGCCGCCATCGCTCGCGCATTCGTCAAGGGCGGCCATCGCGTCGTCGCCACCGCTCGCCGCAAGGACCGGCTGCAGGCACTCGCCGACGAACTCGGCGACGCCTTGCTGCCGTACGAACTCGACGTGCGCGACCGTGACGCGGTCGAGGCCGTGCCGGCATCGCTACCCGCGGAATTCGCCGCCCTCGACGTGCTCGTCAATAACGCCGGCCTCGCGCTCGGCGTCGAACCGGCGCACAAGGCCAGCCTCGACGAATGGACCACGATGATCGACACCAACTGCACAGGCCTCGTGCAGGTCACGCGCGCGTTGCTGCCCGGCATGGTCGAGCGCAATCGCGGGCATATTTTCAATCTGGGCTCGGTGGCCGGCGCGTGGCCGTACGCGGGCGGCAACGTATATGGCGCGACCAAGGCGTTCGTGCGCCAGTTCAGCCTGAATCTGCGCGTCGATCTCGCCGGCACCGCGCTGCGCGTGACCGATATCGAGCCGGGCCTGTGCGGCGGCACCGAGTTCTCGAACGTGCGTTATCGCGGCGACGACGACAAGGCCGCCAAGGTCTACGAAAACGTCCAGCCGCTGACGGCCGAGGACATCGCGGATTCCATTTACTGGATCGCCACGCGCCCTGCCCATGTGAACATCAACACGATCGAGCTGATGCCGGTCGCGCAGTCGTTCGCCGGTCTGAGCATTCATCGCGGCTAGCCGTGAAAACCGGCGGGACGTGACGCCTGTCCGTGAGAGCTGTGCGCGGCCACGAAGCGGACCGCAAAATCACCGAATACCGCCGCTGACGTCCGCCGGACGGGACGCACATTTTGAAACAGACCCGCGGGTATGCGTTCCGGTAGAATGCGCCGCATGAATATGTCGACCAGCCAGCCAGGCACGGAAAGCGGGTACACGTGGTCCATCCGCGTGTACTACGAAGATACCGACGCCGGCGGCATCGTGTTTTACGCCAATTACCTGAAATTTTTCGAACGGGCGCGCACCGAATGGCTGCGTGCGTGTGGTGTCGACCAGCATCGGCTCGCGGAAGAAACCGGCGCGATTTTCATCGTGCGCAGTACCGCGGTCGATTACCGGGCTCCGGCCCGGCTCGACGATATCGTGAAAATTGTCAGCAGGATCGAGCGGCTTGGCAGAGCTTCCGTTGACTTCGCGCAGGAAGCATGGCGCGAAGGCACGTTGCTTGCTACGGGCACGATCCGCGTAGGCTGCGTCGATCGGGTTGCATTGCGGCCGGCGGCGATTCCCGCTCCGGTTCTCGCCGCCCTGCGGCGGGGGCCGGGCGTGAGCCGGGAACTGAGTTGAAAAACAGCGGCATGTCAACGGACGATCCCTTCGCGCCGTTGTTACGGGGCCAGTGAACTCATACCGGTCAGGCAACACAAAGCATGGTTCGGCCGCAATATCGCCGAAGCTGCCGTTTTGCCCACGGCAAGCTTGAAGCGGCCTTGCAGCCGGACGCCCCCTTCCCGGGACGCTAAAACGAACCTATATGAACACTACACAAGATCTGTCGATCGTTTCATTAGTACTTAACGCGAGCCTGCTAGCTCAGGCCGTGATGGCTCTGTTGCTGTTGCTGTCGCTGTTGTCGTGGACTTTCATCTTCCGCAAGTGGTTTGCGATTCGCCGGGCGCGCGCGCAAACTGAGCGCTTCGAGCGTGATTTCTGGTCGGGCGGCGACCTGCAGGCGCTGTATCAGAGCGCCGCGAATAACCGTCACACGATCGGCGCACTCGAGCGCATTTTCGAGTCCGGCATGCGCGAATTTCTGAAGGGCAAGGAGAAACGCCTGAACGATCCGGGCGCGATTCTCGACGGCGCGCGGCGCGCGATGCGAGCGGCCTTCCAGCGCGAAATGGACGTGCTCGAGGCGAACCTCGCGTTCCTCGCGTCGGTCGGCTCGGTCAGCCCGTATATCGGTCTGTTCGGTACGGTGTGGGGGATCATGAACGCGTTCCGCGGCCTCGCCAACGTGCAGCAGGCCACGCTCGCGAACGTGGCTCCTGGCATCGCCGAAGCGCTGACCGCCACCGCGATCGGCCTGTTCGCCGCGATTCCGGCCGTGGTCGCGTACAACCGCTACGCACACGACATCGACCGTCTGGCAATCCGCTTCGAGACCTTCATCGAGGAATTCTCGAACATCCTGCAGCGCCAGGCTCAGTAAGGAGGCCACGATGGCAGGCTCCCGTTCCTCCAGCATGCGCGGTTCGCGTTCGCGCCGCGCGATGGCCGATATCAACGTCGTACCGTACATCGACGTGATGCTCGTGCTGCTCGTGATCTTCATGGTCACCGCGCCGCTCGTTGCTCCGTCGATCGTCAATCTGCCGACCGTCGGCGGCGCCGCTCCGCAGCAGCAAACCCCGCCGGTGATCGTCAACATCCGCGCGGACGGCAACATGAGCGTCAAGTACAAGGACGACGCCGGCACGCAGCAGCAGGAAGACATGACGAAGGCCGACCTCAAGGGTTTCATCGCCGATCGGGCGCAATCGCATCCGGATCAGCCCGTCGTGATCGCCGCCGATAAAACCGTGAAGTACGAAGCCGTGATGAATGTGATGTCCGAGCTCAAGGCCCAGGGCGTCAAGCGCGTCGGATTGCTCGTCAAATCGCAATGATCCGCAAGAATTCCGAATATCCGCTTCAGCCGCCGCGTGAACGCGGCACCGGGCGCGCATTTCTGTTTGCGCTCCTGATGCATGTGCTGCTCGGGTTCTTCCTGTACCACGGCATCCAGTGGCAGAACAGCACGCCCGAAGGCGAGGAAGCGGAACTGTGGACCGAGGTGCCGAACGCGGCGATTCCGCGTCCGGTCACGCCACCGCCGCCACCGGTGCCGGTCGCCCCTGCGCCGCCGGTGCGGGACGAACAGGCCGACATCGCGTTGCAGGAGAAGAAGCGTCAGCAGCAGGAAGCCGCCCGCGAAGCGCAGCTGGCCGAGCAGCAGCGTCAGCAGAAACTGAAAGAGCAGCAGGAAGCGCAACGTCAGCAGCAGTTGGCGGCCGAGCAGGCAGCCGAGCTCGCCGCGCAGAAGGCCGCGAAACTGAAACAGCAACAACAGCAGCAACAGCAGCAGGCGGTGAAGCTCAGGCAGCAGCAACTCGCCGAGCAGCAAAAGCAGCAGAAGCAGCAGCAGTTGGCCGAGCAGAAACAGCAGCAATTGAAGGAACAGCAGGAACAGCAACAGAAGCAGGCCCAGGCCGAGGCGCAGAAAAAGGCTGACGCGGAAAAAGCCGCGAAGGCCAAGGCGCAAGCCGAAGCCGCGGCGCAGGCGAAGAAGCAGCTCGACGCCGAACGTCGTGCGCGTCTCGCGCAGATGCAAGGCATGGCCGGTGCGCCGGGCTCGTCGGGCAACGGCCTTGGCAAAAACGGCACGGGCAGCGGTTCGGGCGGCACGGCGGCATCGCCGGGTTACGCGGACAAGGTGCGCCGGGCCGTGCGGCCGAACATCTCGTGGGGCGGCGAAACGGAAGGTCTGGAAACCGTGATCGCCGTGCGTTGCTCGCCGACCGGCACGTTGCTGAGCGCGAGCGTGTCGCGCAGCAGCGGCAACGCCGCGTGGGATGCAGCGGCGTTGCGCGCGGTGCAGCGCTCCGATCCGATGCCGCTCGATGTCAATGGCAAGGCACCGGAAAGCTTCTATATCACGCTGCGGCCGGCTGGTTGAGGCAACAGACTGACAGCCGGCTAACGGCGACGCCGCGCCCCGCCCCACAGGGCATCGCGCGGGAACGAATTAGCTGTTTTCCGGTCTGTTTGCTGTCGTGAAGTATTAAGTAAAACCGTTTTGAGGAATCCATACAGCATGAGTTTGATGACCAAGCTAGGCCTGCGGACACTCGTGGCAACGTGCCTGATCGCCGTTGGCGGCGCCGCCAACGCACAACTCAACGTCCTCGTGACGGGCGTCGGATCAACCCAGTTTCCGATCGCGACGGCGACTTTCGCCAATGAAGCGAACTCCCCGCAGCAGATCAGCGCGATCGTGCGCCAGGATCTGCAACGCAGCGGCAAATTCACCAATATCGATGCAGGCTCGGCACCGGTGTCCGAGAGCGACTCGGTCGACCTCGGCGCATGGAAGGCCAAGGGCGCCAACGCGTTCGTCGCCGGCAGCGTGAACCGCCTGCCGAACGGCCAGTACGAAGTGCGCTTCAAGCTGTACGACACGGTCAAGGGCGAAAGCCTCGGCGGCCTCGTGCTCGTGAGTCCGGAAAGCGGCCTGCGCATGAGCGCGCACAAGGTCGCGGATTACATCTACGCGAAACTGATGGGCACCCGCGGCGTGTTCGCGACGCGTCTGTCGTACGTGATCCGCACGGGCGGCCGCTACCAGTTGCAGGTTTCCGACTCGGACGGCCAGAACGCGCACATCGCGCTGTCGAGCCCCGAGCCGATCATCTCGCCGGCCTGGTCGCCGGACGGCACCAAGGTCGCATACGTTTCGTTCGAGAAGAAGAAGCCGATCGTCTACATCCACGATCTGCCCACGGGCCGCCGCACGGTCGTATCCGACCAGAAGGGCAACAACAGCGCGCCGGCCTGGTCGCCGGACGGCCGCACGCTCGCGGTCGCGCTGTCGCGCACCGGCAATACGCAGATCTTCGCGGTCAACGCGGACGGCACCGGCCTGCGCCGCCTCACGCAAGGCAGCTCGATCGACACCGAACCGGCCTACTCTCCTGACGGCCAGTGGATCTATTTCACGAGCGACCGCGGCGGCGCACCGCAAATCTATAAAATGCCGGCGCAAGGCGAAAGCGCGGGCGCCGCGCAACGCGTGACCTTTTCGGGCAGCTACAACACCAGCCCGCGCGTGAGTCCCGACGGCAAGCAGCTTGCCTACATCTCGCGCGTCGGCGGTGCATTCAAGCTGTATATCCAGGACCTGCAAGGCGGAACCGCCACGGGCCTGACGGACACGACACATGACGAATCGCCGAGCTTCGCGGCGAACGGTCAGTACATTCTTTACGCCACTCAGGTGAACGGCCGTGGCGTGTTGGCCGCAGTATCGACCGACGGTCGCACTCGGCAGGTCCTGTCCGTTCAGGGCGGCAGCGTACGCGAACCGTCCTGGGGCCCGTTTATGCAATAACACAAGGAGAGTAAACAAATGATGTCCAAACTTCGTTTCGCATTCGCGGTCGTGATGGTCGGCACCCTGGCCGCATGCCACTCGGGCGTCAAGCTCGACGAAAACGCCAACAAGGGCGCGGGCTCCGTGCAGCCGAACCCGAACGATGTCGCAACGGTCAACGTCGATCCGCTGAACGATCCGAACAGCCCGTTGGCGAAGCGCAGCATCTACTTCGACTTCGACAGCTACTCGGTCAAGGACGACTATCAGCCGCTGCTGCAACAACACGCGCAATACCTGAAGAGCCATCCGCAGCGTCACGTGCTGATCCAGGGCAACACCGACGAGCGCGGCACCAGCGAATACAACCTCGCACTCGGCCAGAAGCGTGCTGAAGCCGTGCGTCGTTCGCTGTCGCTGATGGGCGTCGCGGACTCGCAAATGGAAGCCGTCAGCCTCGGCAAGGAAAAGCCGCAGGCAACGGGTCATGACGAAGCGTCGTGGGCACAGAACCGCCGCGCCGACCTCGTGTATCAACAGTAAGTCAACAGGTGATGAGCCGAATGACGCATCGTTTCTCCTGGCTGCGGCTCGCCGCAGCGGCCTGCGTCGCAGGCACGGCCCTCGCGGCCGTGCCCGCCCATGCGGGCATCTTCGACGACGATCAGGCCCGCCAGGCCATTCTCGATCTGCGTTCGAAGACCGATAGCCTGTCGAGCCAACTATCGGCCGCGCAGCGCACGATCCTCGATCAGTCCAACCGTCTCGACCAGTTGAACCAGCAGGTCGCGACGCTGCGCGGACAGAACGAGGACATGGCGAATCAGCTCGCCACGCTGCAGAAGCAGCAGAAGGACTACTACACCGATCTCGACACGCGCCTGAAGAAATTCGAGCCGCAGCAACAGACGGTGGACGGCGTCCAGGGCGAGGTGCAGCCGGGTGAAACCGATGCGTTCAACGCGGCTTCACAGCAGTTCCGCAGCGGCGACTTCAAGAACGCGGCGGCGTCGTTCCGCAGCTTCATCTCCAGGTATCCGGACAGCCCCTACCAGCCGACCGCGCAGTACTGGCTCGGCAACGCACTGTATGCGCTGCGCGACTACAAGGGCTCGACGGCGGTATGGCAAGGGATCGTGGCCAAGTACCCGCAGCATCCGCGCGCACCGGAAGCGCTGCTGGCGATTGCAAACAATCAGATCGAGCAAGGCCAGAAAGCGGCCGCGAAGAAAACGCTCGAGCAGATCGTCGCGCAATACGGCGGCTCGGACGTCGCGCAATCGGCGCAAAGCAAGCTGTCGCAGATCAAGTAGTGAGCAGCAACGCGCAGTGTCCGCTGTCATAGTCACGCGCGCCTCTCGCTGGAAAGCCCGGGTAGCGACGCCCGGGCTTTTTATTTGGGCTGGCGTTTGCGACGCGCCGCACACAGCGAAGCTATCGATAGCTGGACGACCGCCCTGATGTTGACAGGCCATAGGTCGGCCTATATACTTTCGCTTCTCTTTTGGGTCGTTAGCTCAGCTGGTAGAGCAGCGGACTTTTAATCCGTTGGTCACAGGTTCGAATCCCGTACGGCCTACCAAAGACATCTGCCTTTGCGGGCAGGAAAATCAAGCACTTACGAGAAATCGTGGTGCTTTTTTTTCGTCTGTCATACGTGCTTCGGCGTCAAAAACTGACCTTTGCCGGAAATCTGCCGGAACGGAACAATCCAGACCAAGCGAACTCAACTTTTCGCATGGGAATCTGGATCGCATAGATCAGCCAACGCGGCGCCTACTGGCGTGCCGAAGTCCGCAAACGCGGGCACAAACCGATCTACCGTACATTCGACACCAAGCGTCCCAACCAAACGCTACCCGAAGCAGGAACTGACCTGCATTACGCGCTGGAAGAAAAATGACCTCGCGTGGCGACCACTAGCGGCGCTACGTGGCGTCGATTTTGCGAAATATCGAGACGTTCGCCGGGCAGCAGGTCGAGCCGAAAATACAATCCGCCTTGAACTCCAGGTCATCAGCCACCTGTTTGAGATCGCACGCAAGGAATGGGGATTCGAGACGCTCATGAATCCCTTGAAAAACATTCGCAAGCCCTCTGGCAGTCGAGCCCGAGATCACCGCCTCGAGCCTGATGAGTTTGATGCGCTACGTGCGCGTCTCGCCGCAAGCAACAACCCCTAGGCAACTCCTGCGTTCGAGCTGGCAATCGAAACAAGTCTGGGCCAAGGCACGCTGTTTGGTCCGCCCTGAACAATTCGTTTTGTCGCGCAGCGGAAGCTACTTCGCCGACGGCGCAGCGGTTTGGAAGTTGAGCAAAGCGGTGAGAATCAGGGCGTAAAAAAGCCGCAGCTTGCGCAGGATCATCCGCAGATTGTGGCCGGCACCGCACAGCACTGCGTGGATCGCATCGCCCGGCGAACCCTTGAGCCAATTGCGATCGAGCTTGCCGACGACCGTCTCAATCGCGCTGCGACGCCGGATCATTGCTCGCAGCCCGCTCGTAATACCACGTCGCAAGCCCGGGTGATAGACCTTCACACCATCGGCGCCGACTCCCTCCAGTCCCGCTTCATGGCTTTGCCACGTCATGCCATCAACTCCCGGCGCCGCCTTACGTTTGAGCGCATAGAACGCAGCGCTCAACCGCTCGACTGTGACGTGGTGCAGCAACGTCGTGAAACGCATCTTCTTATGCCGTCTCGCCGACTGCCATACACGAGCCGGTCCCTGCGACACGCTTCCCCGGTTCTGCGCCCGGCACGGGTGATTCTGGCTCGCGTTCCCCTCGGCCCCTTGGCTCCACCCACTCCGCAGCCGGTTTCCCGACCTTGTTCGTAGGCTTCTTCGCTGCTACGGCGGAGTCTGACTTCTCACGTCCGTACATCATCGGCTTCGGCTCCTCACCCTCCCGACACGAACCTGGCCAATACCGCTACTTCGCCAGGTCAAACGTGAGATCTCTCGGTTCCCGGCAAGACGCTTGCGTGCATGCCAGGTTCTACGACCACGCCGGATCGGCAGGCACTCGCGATGTCGCGCCCGCTCGTATTGCCTTCCACGTATTGGAACGCGTAGGCATCCGGGATATAAACCATTTCATGGCTCCATGGCTCGCCGACACATTCCCCTGCCGATGCTTCGCTGACCTCCTCGCGGATGCCCGCGCACGGCTCGGGGGCGATGTGGCTCGCTATGCCTTCATCGTAGTGGACTCTCACCACCGACACCTTGCCGGTGTCCCGGCGCACCCAATAGGGGTTCTCCAGCCATTGCCGGACCACGTCCTCATCCGACAGGTCGAATGCGTTCTGCAAGTACAGCAGCCCTGCGATCAAACGCGGCGACGTTGCCGGTCGGCCGCGGTGCGGCACGAAGCTCGCAAGACCCCTCCACACCTCGTCAGGATCTGCAGGATTCACGCATCAATATGCCTGCATCCTGCAGATCCAACAACACCGTTTCGGCGTCACTGCCTTTCTGCATAAGCCGCCCAGGATTGTTCAGGGCGGACTAATTGGGAGCCACTGCCTGATTTAAATTCGTGATCTCCAATATCGTCAACTATACGGCAATAGGCTCAAGGCGAGCGAGCAACTCATCCTTACGACTTAGGAGCCAAGGCGGCAGTTGAAACTCCTCGCCCAGGTGGTTTGCCTCCTCGTCGATCGTGAACCCTATGTCAGTCGTTGCGGCCTCGAAGATAACCCCACCTGGCATTTTGAAATACACCGATCGGAAGTAGTTTCGATTTACCGACTCTGATGTGTCGATATAGCCCATGCTCATAAGCCTGTCTTTCAGGACCATCTGTTGGTCTACGTTGTCTACCGCGAACGCAACGTGGTGGATCACCCCCTCCCCATAGATCGAAGAGCCCTGTTCAAGATCCGGTTCGTGTACGAATTCGACAATCGCCCCGGGCTGGCCGTCGATCGCTTCGAATCGGTGGTATCGCCCAAATACTCCCGCATACCTGAAGCCCAAAGCATCTTTCATGAAGATAATGGACTCGGTGACGTCGCGAAGCGACAGTGTGATGCTGTGTACACCGCGGATTGCAACTTCTGGCGGAATATCGCTCGCGGCGCAAGCGGGGCGCGCGTCGGCATCGGTCTCGACCAGGGCAAACTCGATGCCACAAGGATGTTGAAAGCGCTGCCTGCGCTCACCAAAACGCTCCGTCATGCCACTGTCAAAGACGATGCCCTTCGCTTCGAACCGGCGCCTCCAAAAGTCGAGTGAATCAGCGGGAACCGAGTAGTTGATCACCTTGATTTGGCCCGATCCACGTCGCCCCTTCACACCCTTCTGCTTGAATGGGAATGATGTCACCAGTGTGCCGGGATCCCCCTTCGGGTTGCCGTAATAGAGATGGTAAATAGGATCATCTCCATCAAGGAGTACCGTCTTTTTCACGAGACTTTGCCCGAGCAGTTTCACGTAGAAGTCGACGTCTTCTTGTGCGCCGCTCACGCAAGCGGTCAAATGGTGAAAGCCCTTGATGATTGACATAGAATTCTCCAGCTTGATTGAGAAAATCTGTGAGACGCCGGATGACGGAGCCATCCTTTCGAATATGGGCCGGTCGCGGCTCACCCAATCCACGTGCTGATTAACCACGCCGGCACCCAATGTCTTCGCCCACTTCCGCGAGGCACGTGCGATTTCACTCGCACTCCCGGAAGCCGCGCTTAAGGTTCGTCAACTTCGTGAGATACTGATATGCGCTTAGTTACCGGAACAATTCGTCGACCGCTCCGGAACGTCATGCACCTTCGACGCCACAAGCATGATCCGCCGATCTTATGGCGAATGTCTTTCCTGGGCCTCGGCAACTCGATCCAGACTATGCTGGCTAGCGCGTGGGGATTTAATGAGTACAACTGCATCGCGATAGGTGCTGTCAGCACGGTATCCGAGAATTACCTCATCAAATAAAATGACGTTGTCCATGTCTACGTCTCCATTCGCAGTTTTCTTGTAGTCGATGCACAATCATAGACAGTTCCCGTCGAAATGGGATATAGCTGTGCTTGTACGCATTGTCCGAAAATCCCGAACGATCTGCAGATTCCCGCGTAGATCCGTGCGAGGATTGACAAGGCCCTTGCATTGAAAGACTCGAAAGCGAGCGCTGATTCAGCGACCGCTGAATTTGTGGACGAACAACGGATATGACTGTACCTGCACACTGGTAGCAGTTGCAGGGTGTATCGCCTGGCAACATCCAGCTAGAATCGGCGGACCGGCTGTGACAATGTTACGTTGCGGCCAGGCGACGCTCACTTCTGCCGAGAGGCTATGTGACCGTTCGTGGCTCGTTACTTCGCCTGATTCTCTGTAACGAAATGAACGCCTCTCGTTTTGGTGATCAGATGTTGGACTTAAAAGACGTTTTTTACTTCGTGCAAGTGGTCGATCGGGGCGGATTTACGTCAGCCTCAATCAGACTTCGACTTCCCAAGTCAACTTTGAGTCACCGTATCAAGGAGCTTGAAACGACATTGGGCGTCCGGCTGATTAATAGAACATCTCGCCAATTTTCGATGTCAAAGGTAGGAGTAGAGTTCTACCAGTACGCGGTGGCCTTATTGCAGAGTGCTGAGGCAGCTGAGGAAGCGGTACGTCAAAGATTGCTGGAACCAAGTGGTGTAATTCGGATAACAACCGCGATTGAGATAGCGCAGTTTGCCCTAAAGGATCTCATTCCTATGTTTTTGAACAGTCATCCGAAAGTTACCATTATTGAAAATGCCACCGATAAGCTGGTAGACATCATTGGCGAAGGATATGATCTTGCGATACGAGGTCACAATACTCAACTCCAAAATTCGAACTTAGTCCAACGATCGATCACGAGCGTGCCGTGGCACCTATTTGCCAGTCCGGTTTATCTTTCTCGGATGCCCGCACCGGTCCGGCCGGAACTCTTAGCGGAGCACGCAACGATCTCTATTGTACGAAATGGACCTCTGCAGTGGCAATTGTGCGGCCCGGGAGGACGACAGGTCACCGTCCCAATCGAGCCCAGATTTCAGAGCAACGATATGGTCACCCTTAAAGAAGCTGCGTGTTCCCATCTCGGAATAGCGGTGCTTCCCGGCTATATCTGCAAGGCGGAATTGCGATCGGGCGCGCTGCGTCAAATACTGCCAGATTGGATCGCCGCCGACGCACGGATAACGGCGCTCATTCCCTACCGCACGGGACTACTACCAGCGGTTCGGGCGTTCGTTGATTTCCTGGCATCAGAACTACCGAAGGTTACGGCGTTCGGATAGCGTTGATATAGCGCAATTGGCGCTTTGCACGACGCCACGAAATTTAGTCGAAGACACAACATGTAAGGATAGCGACAAGTCAGGCCGGCAGCGTGCGAACTGAAACACCCCCTCAGGCGCTTCGTCGCATGTATTCACCGTGTCTGGATGGAGTCCTGCTGTTTGTTTACCGCCCAGGCCCGGGCATGATGTCGGTTTTGTTCGGGCAAAAAAGGCGCCCGGATGCGCCCGGGTTCGGGTCACGCCGAAATCAACTACTAGTGTAGTGAGTTAAAGGTTCGTTGTTGTTTTATTGATCATCTTGATCCGGGACGACAAAATGTTCCCAGTGCACCCTACGGCGCGACTCATGTGGGATCTCCTCGCGCTCGCACAACTCCAGGTCGCGGAGTCACGACAGTTGCACGCGCTTTGCGCTACGAACTGAACGCAGTGTCAGCCTGATAAAGCAACAGCGGCGAAGTCGCGAGACTCCGCCGTGTTCAATTTCATGAGCCATTACAGGCTGTTTGACTGGCCAACTCGCTAATCCCGAGCGGGTGCTTATGCCTGGCGGTGTCGCCCACCATCTTCACCTCGCTGAACGTCCACTGAGACTTTCTCTCGCGGCGGAGCGTCCGCCTTTAAAATCCGCTCTATCTGCTGTGCGATCTGGAGAAGCGCACCGTCATCACCGGGCTTCGCGACGATCTGCAATGCTGCGGGGAGGATGCCGTCACGAGTCGGCAGCGGAATCGAAATCGCCGGGAATCCCGCGACATTGAACGGCGCCGTATAGGTCATCAGTGCCTCGCGCACAGTTCCCTCCCAGTCGCCGATGCGAAGCGTGCCGACATCGAGGTGCGGCGCCACGCACGGGCATGTAGGAAGCACGAGGTAATCGACTTCCGACATCACCTTATGCAGATCCGCCACAAACCTCCGCTTCGTCTGCTGAGCGGCCGCATACGAACGCAGCTCCATGGCTTGCGCGCGTCTCAGACGCTCTACGGTTTCTGGATTGTAGTTCCCCACGATCACATCCCAGGGATGGCGCCGGAAATGTTCGATCCCACCTTCGATTAGCACGATATCCGAGAATGCTTGATAGACAGTATCGAACATGCCCGACGGCGTTGCTCTTACGCAGACAAAGGTCTGCTGGAGCCGTTCAAGAGCACTGTCGAATGCCGAGGCGATTTCCGGGCTGAGTGAAACCGGCGCGATTTCCCGGACGACACCTAAGTGGGCGGAAAGCCATGCGTCACTGTTCGGCAAATCGATGTTGAAGGTCGCCGCGAGCACCGCCACGTCATCGACCTCCTTTCCAAGCAGGCCCAAATGGTCACAACTGGGCGCTAACGGAAACACGCCCCCCGATGGAATCGCACCGAACGTCGGTTTGAACCCAACGACACCGCAAAGCGCCGCAGGAATCCGTACGGAGCCGCCTGTATCGGTGCCGACGCCCGCGATAACCGCGCCGTATGCGATCGCCGCGGCTGCACCGCCACTGGAGCCCCCGGGAATGCGAGTGCGGTCGAGTGGGTTCAACGTGTCGCCAAACCTTTCGCTTGCGGTTGTCACGCCCCACGCGAATTCGTGCGTCGTCGTCTTACCGATAACTATAGCGCCTTGCTCCATCAACGTCCTCACGATGTCCGCATCCGCGCGAGGGACATTGCCGAGATAAGCTGCCGAACCATAGCGGGTTTCAAGGCCTTTCGTGTCGATGAGATCCTTGATAGCGATGGGCAGGCCCTCAAGCCGCCGTTGTCTATTTTCTCTGTAGCGACGATCACTCTCCGCCGCGGCTTTGAGTGCGCGAGCCCAATCGATGGCCGCGAAAGCGCCGAACGTTTGCTTGCACATCTCAGCGCGTAGGAGTGCCTGCTCCGTCAGTGCTGTCGCGGTTACCCGCCCTGCGGCGAGCGCATCGAGCGCTTCGCGAAGCCCGTTTGGCTGCGGGACCAGGCTGTGTGGACGGTGCAATCCGCTCATCACCACAGGCTCGCGAGTAGAGCGTCAAGTTTCTCGCCGGCACCGTCGCCCAGGTCGGCGACCTCGGCAGGATAGTTGTTCTTCAGCAACGCAGACACCTCGGCCAGCTTCGCTTTATCAAAATTTAGTATGCCAAGGCGACTTGGCAGTTCCAGCGAACGCACGAGGCCCGATAACCGGTCAGCCAGGTATGCGGCGGCACTCCCACTGGTGCGGCCTGAAGCGAACATCTCGAACTTCGCGCCGTAAGTGCCCGCGCAGGCACGAATAACGGGCGCCAGCGTAACGCAGGAGGTGACGCTATGCGGCAGTCCAAACGTGCCGCCCAGAATGTGCCCAATGCGATGACTCAGTCCATAGATCACGGATGCCGGGAAGAAGTAGCACTGCCATGCGGCGAGTTGAAGCTGCAGCAGGTCTTCGGTCGAGACGAGGTCGCGTTGCAGTGCGTCGCGTGTTTCAAGCTTCCGCGGCCATTTATCGAGGACGCTGAAAAAGCGCTCTACGCCTTTAGCCGCGAGGATTGCATGAGGATGGTCCACTTCGACCCGGCGCATCCCTTCAACCGCATGATCGATACTCTTCAAGGCCGAACTCAGCAACAACGCGCGCGGAGTGTCAGCGATCAGACGTGGATCGATCGCTACCAGTCTGGGCACGGTCTCCCGCACCGCGTAGCTGCGCTTGAACTTTTGTGGCCCATCCGTTTCCGTCACGCCGAAGTAGTGCGAGAACTCCGAGCCGGACAACGTGGTTGGAAAAGCGGCAATAGGAAGATGCCGTCCTGTGCGCTTGAAATGCGAATCGGAGACAGCCTTTGCGGCGTCCAGAACGGACCCGCCGCCCAAAGCGACGATCGACTCCGCTCCATGGTTAATACAGGCCTCGAGACCGTGGCGAACCGCGAAGTCAGGAACATGCGCGGGCAACTGAGTGAAGATACCCACGGCGTCGCGGATTCCTGGCTGTATGTACTCGCGATTCAACGCTTCCAGAGATCCAACCGTGAATATGATCGGTCGGCTGATTCCATAGTCTCCAAGGGAGGCAGCCACGGTCCCAAGGATATCGTGCCCCCAGACAATTGTTTCCTGAGGCAAGCATTTCAACTGGTTCATCCACTCACTCCTGCTCTGTCGTGCGCAAATTGACGTTTGGTGTTGGGTGAGAAGATAGGCGATTCCGGTTTGCCAGTGCGCGGCGCTTTCGCGAACGGAGCGTTCATAAATTTGGACGATCCAATCAGGCCGTATAAGATGGGAGGCACTAGGTTCTCCTATCCTCCCGTCTTTCACGTAAACTCTTGGAAGGGTCTGCAGAACTCATCCCTCCCACACAGTTCGAAGCGTGGCAGACGTTGCCAACGAAAATTCCACCGGTCTACCATTGATCCCGATGGACATTCGCGTAGAGCAGAACTCCAATAGGCGAATGCGGCGATAGGTGTTGCCCTGTGCGTGACACGATTGGGAATCGCGCAAAGGCGACGCAGCGGCATGTGCCGTGCGCACACAGCAGAAATATCTGGTTGCTTCCCCGGTTGACCGAGAAACCGATGGAGAATCGGCAAACTGTCCATCCAATTGATGGCTTTCTTGCAGTCGAAAAATCACGACTTCCCAGCCCTGATTCGATTGTTGTCCCCGGATACTAACGTGGGAATTACAAACACAGCACTGTGGAGCCCAAGGTCTACGATGACTTAGGGGTTCTGACCCACCCCGACATCCGTGAGTCCGGCAAGGTCCACGCCTGAAGCATTGCGCTGATGCCATCATGCAGTATCGCGACTTCATCGAAGGCCGGGAACTGCGCCCAGGACATCCGATGAAAATCAGTCGATAGCTCATCACGCGAATCCGCGGTTCTACGGGCTTAATTCCGCAAAATTGCAGTCTTTCAAGCTGGGGCACTCACTTAAAATCTACTGCGTGCCGATGACTGAGGGTCGCTGGTTCCGGTGACACCGTCAATGGCATTTTGCAGACCACCAGCCGAATTCGTGCAGTCTGATTCTCTCCACGAGGACCGCCTCATGAGCATCAAAGCGATAGCCAAACCCGCCAGTTCCCTTCTCAGCCCCCACGACCACGCACTCATCCTGGTCGATCACCAGTCGCAGATGGCATTCAATACGAAATCGATCGACATCACCAACCTGCGCTCAAACGCAGGCATCCTCGCCCACGCGGCCAAGGGATTCAAGGTGCCGACGATCATCTCGACGATCTCGAGGGACACCTTCGCTGGGCCCCTTTTCGATGAAATCACGGAAGCCTTCCCGGATGCGGAAGTCACCGACCGGACAACCTCCAATGCCTGGGAAGACGAGAACTTCATTGCACGTGTGAACGCCGTGGGCAAGAACCGGCTGGTCATCGCCGGCTTGTGGACCTCCGTCTGCTGCAACGGTCCCGTATTGTCCGCGCTCGAGCAGGGTTTCGAAGTCTACGTGGTCACCGACGCCTGCGGCGACTGCTCGCTCGAGGCACATGAGCGCGCGGTGGAGCGCATGATTCAGGCCGGTGCGCGTCCGATCACTTCGCTCACCTACCTGCTCGAACTGCAGCGCGACTGGGCGCGCGCCGAGACGTACGACCTGACGACCGGCGTTGCGATGCGCTTTGGCGGTGCATTCGGTATCGGCGTCAAGTACGTCAAGACGATGTTCGCGGCGCACGAGGGCGCCAAGGGCTAAGGCGAGGCCCCACTCCGATGAGGCCGCGTTCGCGCTCCCGCGCGACCGGCTTGGCCGATGGCGCAGTGGGCGCCGCTTGTATCGATCGGCCTGACGCCCGCCGACGGGCGGTGCTTCCTTCTGTGAAGGACCACGGTGAGCACTACATCAACCCGTCTATTCCTTCACTTGGTGCCAAATTCTTGTGAGCAGCATCACGCACTGCCAGGCGTGCGTTCGCCAGCGTCTCCCTCCGTCGCACTGCTCGGCCCGGTGGGCCATCCTGCCCGGCGAATGCGCGGTCCGGTGTGCTTGAGTGTGGGTCCGGTGTCATCACGTCATGCTCGTGTTCGTGTTTCCTCCGATACCGGTAGCTGGCCTGCGCCGACGAATGCCGCGAACAGCCTGGCCGGCCCGCCAAGCTTCGCATTACGACCTTTGAAAGGAACCTCGCGCATGACACCCCGATTCATCGTCACTATCCTCGTATGGCCCTGGTTTGGTGTGCTGGCGCGAATCGCGCTGACGCTGCCTTACTGGACGAGCGGCATGAGCAAGCTCTTGAACCTGAAAGCGGCACAGGCTGAGACCGAGGCCTTGGGTCTGCGTCCTGCACGGCTCGTGCTGACACTCACTATTGTGCTTGAGCTGGGCGCATCGCTCGCGGTAATCACCAACCGTTTCACCTGGTTTGCTGCCGGCGCGCTGGCGGTGTTCACCTGCGTGGCAGCGACGCTCGCGTACCCGTTCTGGAGAGCGCGTGATCCTGCACGGCGATTCAACGATCGTAACGCATTCTTCGAACACATCGGATTGATTGGCGGCTGCATGCTCGTGTCGATTCTGGCCTTTTGCCAGCACTTGAAATAAGCATACCGTCTGGTTTGCCGCGTGACCCGATGGGGACGTGATAGTTAAGGCGGTAGCGCCGGCGCAGTGTAGTAGCGCAGACGATGCCGACGACGACATCCCACGGTCGCTGGTCGAGCGGCGACTCCTGTTCGCAACAGCGAAAGGCGATCGAGGGCTGAGTGGATAACGAAGGAAGACGAGCGCACGATCGTTGATTCGAGAAACCCCTAATTGGCTCATGACAATGGAAAGGACACCTTTGATCGTCACTGCGAGTGCGCAAATCATCATCGTGAAGTCGTCGCGGAAGCATCTTCCGGTCCGCTGTGCCGACAGCGGCCGATACCATTACGGCGAGCAGCGTTGGCGAAGCGGCTTGTCACGCCGCGCTGATTGCTGCGCGCGATCCGGGCTTCCCATTCGCCGGGAAGAGGCCGTCTACTGGCAGACCGTGCGACCTGTGCCCTTTAACCATCGGGCCATGATTGCCGCACACGCAGTGTTCACCCCGTACTGAGCATGAGTACTCCATCGTCAGCTGCGCCACGAATCGTGCGAGGCGTGGTCAATTCTGCATGGAAGCTTGGCCGGATCGGTGGCCCGGACCTGATACACGTCTTCAAGACAGTGCTGGCGGTCATCGCCGCGAGCGGCATTTCAATGCGACTAGAGCTTGCGGCGCCACGTACCGCAACAGTCACAGTAGTCATCCTGATGATGCATCGTCACAGCGGGATGGTCATTGCGCGTGGGGTCTATCGCGCTCTCGGCATGCTAATTGGCAATCTGGCGGCTATGTTCCTGATCGCGTCGCTCGTGCAGGAGCGTGTGCTGTTCCTGCTTGCCTTGTCGGTATGGATTGGCCTGTGTGTATGCGGCGCAGCGTATTACCGGAACTATCAGTCGTACGGATTCGTGCTGGCCGGCTACGCAACCTGCATTGCGGCGTTGCCATCTATTGACGACCCTTACGCGATTTTCGGCAATGTCGTGACCGGACTGAGCGAGGTGTTGCTCGGTGTCGTCTGCGCCAGCGTCGTCAGCGCGCTGATCCTGCCGGAATCGGTTCGGGAGATGCTGTATCGAACCGGCGAACGCCATCTCGATGGTTTTCTAGCGTTTATCCGTTCGACGCTGACGGCGCATCTATCGCCTGACGAACTGGGCAGTAGCTATTTGCGCCTGCTTGGAGAACGCGCCCAGTTGGAAAGTCTGCGCAGCGCAGCGGTATTCGAAGATCCCGAACTCCGGGTGCACAACGACAGCATGACACTGCTCGCCCGACGATTTCTCGATGCCAGCGCGCGATTCCATTCGCTCCACCATTTCCGTCTTCGCCTGCACGCTATGCCGGACACGCGGGCCGCGGAAGCTATCGACGGCTTGTGCACCACTGTCGCGGCGTTAGTCCCGACGGCGACGCTGGCGGGAGCGGACATGAACACACTTGAATCGTTCGCGCGCGAACTCGACCGGTGGACCCGCATGCGCACGCTGAATGCCGACGCCCGGCGCATGACGATCGCCGACGTAGATCGACCGTCGCAGCAGTATTTCGAGAGTGGCGCAATCCTGCTGGAAGCGGCGGTGAAGAGCCTGCGCCTATATCTCGCGGAGTTCATCGCGATCCGGCGTCCTGCTGCGGCGCTCGCGTCGACACGCGGTACGCGTCCGCCGCGCATGATTGCGTCCGCCAATCGCGTTGTGGCCGCTGCAGCCGGCGTGAGGGCGATTGCCGTGATCGCGACAGTGTCGCTGTTCTGGATCGTGTCAGGATGGACCGGAGCGTCGGGTGCCGTCAGCGCAGCCGCAATCGCCAGTGCGCTTTATTCGGTGATGCCGGCTCCGGTCCAGGCGGTGCGACAGGCTATCATCGGCTGTTGTCTGTCCTGGCTCGCCAGCCTGTTCTTCAATTTTTACCTCCTGCCGCGCGTCGACGGTTTCGCCGAACTCGCGCTCGCACTCACGCCCTTCATCGCGTTCGGCAGTTACCTGAACCGTTTGCCGATAACTGCCGGAATCGGGCTCGCATTCAATCTCTACTTCTGCTTTCTCGGCAACCTCACCAATCCCGCCGTCTATACACCGACCATCGCGCTCGACGCCGGATTCTCCACCTTGCTCGGTATTGCCGTGGCCTCGCTTGGGTACGCTATCGTGGCGCCTTATGGAGGCAACTGGGTCACCGGGCTTTATCTGCGCCAGCTTCGCCGGCTGGTGGCAAAGGACGCCTGCCATGGCCCACTGCCGGGGCTCATGCAGCGCTTCGATAGCCACCTGCGCGACTTCATACCGCAAATCGCTGCCCGTCCACCTGCCGGGAAGCTCGGCCAGGGAGAACTGCTGACATGGTTGTTCGCTTCGATGGAGATCGGGCGCGCCATGATCGACGTGCGCGAAATGGCGCAGAACCCGGACTTGCCGTCCTCATGGCTCACAGCGGAAAAGCGCTTGCGTACCAGCATATCGGAGGCGTTTCAGTTCTCGTCCGCAAGCATTTGCGAAGATGCGGCCAAAGCTGCCGGCGAAGCGCTGGCTACACTGCGCGGGCGCGGCACGGAGCTTCATGAGGATCCGGTATGGCTTGCAAACCTGCGTGCTTCTCTGACTTTCATCGGCGTCGCGCTGCAGGACAACCTGGTGCCGCTCTATGAGCGTCGTATTGCGGTCGATAGATGACACGCCCGTCCGATCCCTCTTCAACTGGTTCCGTGATTTCGATACGTGTATCTCCCATCATCATGCTGGCCAGTGTGGTCCTGCTATCAGCCTGCGCCGGCACAGACGGCATCGTTCCCCGAACGACATTGCTGGACGGCGATAAGGTCGAAGCAGGCGATGCGGTTCGTGCCGCGCTCACCGACGCAGAGTGGCCGAGCGACGGATGGTGGTCACGCTGGGGGGACCCGCAACTTGATCGGCTTGTCGCCATGGCTGTCACCGGCAACCCCAAGATCGAAATCGCGCAGGCCCGCCTCGATCAGGCCCAGGGTGCAGCGCGCGTAGCCGGCGCGTCGACGCTGCCAACAGTTTCGGCAAACGGGACGTTTTCGCGCACGCATTTCTCGGCACTCGCCAATCCTAGTCCGCCGGGTGGCAGCACCGTGTGGAACAACTCAGTCCAGCTGGACTTCGCCTACGACCTTGATCTGTGGGGCAAGAATCGCGCTACGCTCGAAGGCTCACTCGATGCCGTACACGCGTCGGCCGCCGATCTGCGCGAGGCGCGTCTCCTGATCGAGACGTCAGTCGTGCGTGCTTATATTGCGCTGTCGGGCCAATACGCACTGCACGACAACGCCAACGCCACGCTCGCTCGTGAGCAAGGAATCTACGACATCACTGAACAACGCTATCGTGTCGGTCTTGCCAGCCAGTTAGAGCTGAGCCAGGCACGCACGCCGATCGCGGCCACGCGCGCCAGGATCGCTCAGATTGAGCAACAGATTGCCCTGACACAAGATCAGCTTGCGGCACTGGTTGGGCAGGGGCCAGCGGCCAGCGAGCGGATCCGTCGCCCCACTCTTAGGCTCGACGTTCCGGTCGCGCTGCCCGCGGCGCTTCCGGCGGAACTGGTCGGCCATCGGCCGGACGTCGTTTCGCAACGCTGGCGCGTCGAGGCGGCGGCGAAAGGCATCAAGGCGGCACGGGCCGATTTCTATCCCAATATCGATCTGGTAGCGAGCGCGGGCCTTGCCTCCGCCGCATTCGGCGGCTTCTTCGCCTTCGCCGGCCACGAAGCGGGGAGCCATTCGATCGGCGCGGCCGTCTCACTGCCGATCTTTGACGGCGGAAGGCGAACGGGACGCTACGGCATCGCGGTCTCCAATTACGACCTCGCGGTCGCTACCTATAACGAGACCGTACTTGCCGCGTTTCGCGGCGTCGCCGATCAGGTCGTTTCGCTGCGCTCGCTTGCCGTGCAGCAAGTCGAGAGCGAAGCCTCGTTGCAATCGGCACAGCAGGCATTCGACTACGCGGAGCGCGGTTATCGCAGCGGCGTGTCCGATTATTTGACCGTCCTTGTCACCCAGACCCAGTTACTCGGTGCCCAGCAGAGTCTGGCGCTCGTACACACGGCGAGACTCGACGCCTGGGCGCAGCTGATGATGGCGCTCGGCGGCGGCGCCGGATCCGATGCGCCGCCCTCCGCTGTCAACGCGAGCCCATGATGCCACGTGAAATATCGATTTTCTCGCTACTAGTTCCCGGACTGTTGCCCATCCTTGCCGGCAGCGTGATCGCGTTCGGCCTGCTGGACCGCGCGCTGGTGCGCAGCGGGCTCTATCGCCACGTCTGGCATCCCGCGCTGTTTCGCGCCGCCCTGTTCGTCTGCATCTTTAGCGGCGCTGGACTACTAACTGGCACGTAACCGCCTTATGTTCATGCCGCCCGTTCATCCTGCAAAACCGTCATGAATCTCCCCGCCTCAATTCGCATTGTCCTCACGCTCGTCTGCGTTGCATCGGCGTTCATTTTTGGCACCAGGCTCTGGAATCACTACATGTACTCTCCCTGGACGCGCGATGGCCGCGTTCGCGCCAACGTGATCAACATCGCCCCCGATGTATCCGGCATTGTTACCGACGTGCTGGTCAGCGACAATCAGGCCGTACATCGCGGTGAGTTGCTGTTCAGGATTGATCGCGAACGTTTCGACTATGCGCTAGAGGAGGCGGAGGCGCAGGTCGCGCTGCGCAAAGCGGAACTCGATAACAGCAAGCGACAGGCAGCACGGCGCGCGCAACTGGGCGACGCAGTGATATCAGCCGAAAACCGCGAGGATGCCGGCTCGCAGGCGCTTCAGGCACTAGCCAATTACCGCGCGGCGCTCGCCGCGCGCAATGTCGCGCGCCTGAACGTCACCCGCAGTGCGATTCGCGCGCCGGTCGACGGTTACGTCACCAACCTGAACCTGTATCCTGGTGACTATGTCACGGCAGGAGTCGCCCGACTCGCATTGATCGACCGAAATTCATACTGGGTGTACGGCTACTTTGAGGAGACCCGGCTGCCCGGCGTGCAGGTCGGTGATCGGGCAGAAGTGCGCCTGTTGGCGGGCGGTCCATCGATTTCCGGGCACGTGGAAAGCATCGCACACGGCATCAGCGATCGCGACAACCCCGCGGATGCGTCGCTGCTGGCCAACGTCAATCCAATCTTCACGTGGGTGCGGCTTGCGCAGCGCGTGCCCGTGCGCATTCACCTCGACAATGTACCTGACAACCTCCTGCTCGCGGCCGGCACAACCTGCACCGTGACAATACTGCCGCCCAACCGCTTCAGCACGCAGGCAAGAACTTCGCACCAGTGAGTCCGCGATACACACCACGCTTTCCGATGCGTGGCCGGGCTGCGCCCGCCCGTTGCCTACAACGCAGGTCATCCATGTGTAAGGGAGTCGACGCATGCCGACGCTGACTGACGGTGCCCTGTTCGGCCTGGGAACACTGATCTTCGATTTTGTGGTCTGGCGTTTCGTACACATCAAGCAGGACAACGCGCGTTTCGCGTTTCGCGCACTCATTTTCGGACTGTCGAGCTACGTGCTGTTTGGCTCAGGCATCAATCCGTTGCGCGCGGCGCCCTGGGACGGTCAGCCGCTGCGCCATCTGCTGGCACAGGTGCTGGAGATGGCGTGGTGGTTCCAGGGGGCGCGCCTCGTGACCGTGATGCTGGATCGCGTCGTGCTGCCCGAGACCTGGCACAAGGAACGCCTGTTCCGCGACGTACTCAACGCGCTGGTGTTCCTGGCCGCGGCGGTAGGGGCGATCGCCTTCGTGCTGCAATTGCCGGTGCGAGGCTTGCTAGCGACTTCCGGTGCGTTCGCGATTATCATCGGTCTCGCAGTCCAGAGCACACTCAATGACGTGTTTTCCGGCGTCGTGCTCAACGCAACCCAACCATTCCGGTTGGGCGACTGGATCACGATCGGCGACATAGACGGAAAAGTGGTAGAGACTAGCTGGCGTTCAACAAGCCTGTTGAATGACCAAGGCAATCTCGTCGTGATTCCCAACAGCGTGGCGTCGCGCACCAATATCATTAACGCCAACCGCCCGTCGGATCTGCATGGAATTAGTATCGTCCTACCGCTCGCGTTGTCGATCCGGCCGGCCGACGCGTTAGCGGCACTTTCCGATGCCGTGACAAGCTGCGTGGACTTACTGGAGCGTCCCGCGCCGCGCGTAAATGTGCGTCGAGCCACGCACGATGCGATCGAATATGAAATCGTCTGCCATGTCGATTCGCTCGAGAACAAAGGGGAGGTCCGCAACGCACTGTTCGATCTCGCGTACCGACATCTGGTGTCACGCGGTGTCATACCGCATTCCACATCCCTACCTGGAGCCGAACTGGATGCGGTGAGCCGGAAATGCCACCTGCTGCATAGTGTGCGGATCTTCCAGACACTGCCACAGGAAGACATATCCGAGCTCGCCGCGAAGCTCACCGAACATGAATTCGACGCGGCCCAAACTATCTATGCCGCGGCCGATGGAGGCGGACATGAGCTGCACATTCTGGCCCGCGGCGTTGCCACGGTAACGGCGCCGAAAGAGGACGGCGAATCTGAATTGCGGCGGATGGCGCCCGGCGATTCGGTTGGTCAATCCGGGATACTGGCTGGCATGAGGTCCGACGTGACCGTGCGTGCAATGACACGCGTTGTCGTGCTCCGGCTCGACAAAGACGCGCTGACTCCGATCCTCGCGCGGCGCCCGGAGATGGCGAGAGAGATGTGCAGGCTGCTGTCCGAACACGAAGCTACGGAGAAGTCGCTGCTTGCCACGTCGGCCTATGCGAGCGAGTCCGGCGGCCTGCTGAACTGGATTCGCGACGGCATGCGGCGATTACACGAACTTACGTTTTAGGAATTTCATGATGAACTCCTCAGCCTGGCGCCAATGAATCAGAACGCGGCAGAAATGGCCACCTGAGGGCCATCGATTCTGCCCGAGCCCCCGCAAGCCCCGTCTCCCGCCTGGTCGGCAAGTCACCGTCACTTCCGCCCTCGCCGCAAGAAACGATGCGGAAACGACGCCGTAACGCTCACTCCGCGATAGCTGGCGCGTCCGACGTCGGCACCAACCGAACCCGCTTCGACGCCGCGACGTCCTCGATGCGGGTCCGCGTCATGAGCCCGGCCGCCTCGGCCATCTCCGAGAAAAATCGCAGACTGGCCCAATCGGCGTAGTTGCCGATTACGTAGAACCGCTGTTGCGCACGCGTCACCGCGACGTTGAGGAGATTCGGCTTGCCGGTGGCCCAGCGTCGGCTGCCCGCCCCCGCATCGCCTGGCGCCGACCCCAGCACGAGGAAGACGATCGACGCTTCCTTGCCCTGGAACGTATGCACGGTACCGGCGTCGACCGCCAGTTTGCGTTTGGAAAACTGCCGGCCCAAAGCTGAATCCTCGCCCATCCGGTCCTTGCATGCGAGCGCCACGTCACGGAACGGAGAGATGACATACACCGAGGCCGGCTCACGCTCCCCCTTGCTGTTGACCACCTGCGGCCACTCCTGCAGGAACGACTCGAGGATACGGCCCAATGCATCGATCTCGGCATCCACCACCTTGTCGACGGACCTGCCCCGCACGTCGATCCAGCAACTGTCGAACAGGTCCGGTTCCACGCCCTTGGCCCGGGTAGCCTGCACCATCTGCCCGTCGTAGGCGATTCGGTTGGCGATCTCGAACATCGGGCTCATGCACCGCCGATGCGTGCGCAACGGAAGACCCGTCCAGTCGTCGCCGACCATCGCCCCCAGCAGCATGGTGCGATCCGAAATGGTCTGTGCGGATTGCACGGACGGAGACCATCGGGTGACGATCAGATCCTCCATTCCGCGATTTGCGCCGAGATGCTCGACGAGCTTGCGCGGCACCGTCACCACCGGCTCGATCTGCAACGGATCGCCGACAATAACGGCGCGCCGCGCTCGCCGCAGTGCACCGGCCACCGATGCGGGCGTGGCCTGCCCCGCCTCGTCGATCAGCACCCACCCGAGGCTTTCGCATCCCATGTCCTGAAACAGCCGCCCGAACGACGCGAGGGTCGTGGAGACCACCGGCACGACGAAAAAGAGCGAACGCCAAACCGTCGCCAAATCCTCGTCGGTTTTCGGTTGCGCGTGACCGCCGAGGACGTCTCTCACCACACGCAATACCTTGAACCACGAGTTGGCAGTCGCCATCATGGTCGCTTCGTGCAGGCGTAACGCCGACAGGAACAGTTCCGAGCGCGCCCGATCCAGCCGCTCGGATACCCAGAGACTGCGGCGGTGGTACTCGTCGGAAGGCAACGCGAAAAACGCGTCGTCCGGCAGGTGGCGCTCGCCATCGCGAGAATCCGCGCCAGCCCGCACTGCCAGCATCCGCTCCGTGAGCAAGGTCTCACGCGCGTTCAGGTCCTTGAGCTGTCGATCCAGTTCAGCGATCCTCGCATCGAGCGCTTGCGCCTGTTTCCCGTACTCCCGGCGCGACTCCTCGGCCCGCTCGGCGAACGCCGTCATTTGCCGGGCGAGGCGATCGCGCTCATCATCGATTGCTTTCAGCTCAGCCTGCGCGACATTCAACGCAGCGCGCGCGTGCTTCACCTCATCTTTCCAGGCCCTGTACCCGCGAGTTTCTACGCCGAGCATCTTCTTCAAGCCGCGCGCGAGCCAGCCCGGGTCGCTTAAATCGCGAGCCTCCCTCAGCGTGTCGGCCGCGCCGGCGCATTGCGCGTGCTGCACCGTGCATCGACTCTCCAGGGCTTGCAACATGGCCCGGTTCTGTGCCTCCTCCGCGCTCCGGCCGGACAGGCGCGTGGTCTCCTCCGCTTGCAATGACTGCTTGTCGCGATGCTGCTTATCCCGCTGTAATTGCAAGTTGTCGCGTTCTGCCGGAATCCTCGGCAGTTCATGCATCGCCTCATGCACGGCGGCCAGCTCGGCGCGTGTCGCCTCCAGTTCGGCGGAACGCTTGGCGAAGTCCGCCTTGGCCTCGTCCCAGCGACGGCGCGAGGCCCGCCCCTTGCCCGCGGAAGCCTGCCGGCGCGCAAGATCCAGCCACGGCTTCAGCGACGACGCCTGGCCGGGCGCCGGGTGTGTTTCGGCCTTATCAAGGTCGACGGCCTTCTCGTACCCCATCAGCGCGCCGGCGACTTTGTCGCGGTTGGCTTTAGCGCCCAGAGCCCCGGACAACAAACCCCAGGGATCCTTGCGCTGCAGCCGGAATTTCCTCGCGACGAGTGCGGCTACCTCGGGGAAGTACGACGCGTCGGGGAACGCGCTCCGATCGCATGAGAAGGGCAGCTCGAAGCTGATGTTCTGGACCGCGGCGTTGTTGCTGCTGGTCACCACGATCTCGGTGCCGGCCACCACGTCGGCACGCAAGGCCGGCGCAGCGGGCCGCTTGTCGTCGCCGCCGCCGACCTGAATAGCCCGCTCGGTGAACAGCTCCTGTGGATCTTTCAATGCGCTCAACCGCCTGGCTCGCTGCACCACTACCTCGGCAATGACGTCCTTCAGGAGCGTGGTCTTGCCCGTGCCCGGCGGGCCGTTCACCGCCATGAGGCCACGCGAGCGGTCGCCGTCACGCTGGCCGATGCGATCCAGGATCTGATAGACGGCGGCCTGCTGAGCCAGCGCCAGGTGCTCGTTGGGTGCGGAAAGCCAGCGTCCGGCCGGGAGGATGTCCGGGCGTACGTGCTCGGCCAACGCCCTGGGGTCGGCGAGCAGGTCCAGCCGTTCCGCTACCGGGCTGTCCTGCCCAAGATATTGCGTCAGCGCGGCGCCAAAGGCGGCCGGTCCATCCTGAATCAGGGCCGTCAGGTCGTCCAGGAAAAACGAGTTCAGAAATGTTGCCGCCTGCTCGGGCGGTAGGTTCAGCGAACCGTCCTTGCGCGCATAGAGAGGCACGCTCTGAACCACGATGAACGGGCCCAGGGGACCATCGCCGTCGATGTCGTCGGTACCGCCGAGCGGCTGATGCACTCTGGCCCATTCGGCGATCAGATCCTCCCACGTCAGCGGAAATGGCGCCGCGTCGGGTTGATCGTGCGCAAGATTCTGGCGGCGCTCGTCCATGCGTTCGTCGAACGCGGCGGAGCGCGCCTGCAGGTCGCCGCTGATGTCATCGAGCGAGCGGCGCTCGCGCAGCAAACCGGAACCGACAGCAAAACTGGCTGCCGTGTAGCTCTTTGGCAGCGGCACACCTCGCTCGCCTACGATGAACGCCGCCAGCCAACCCTGGCCGCTGGCCGGCCGGTAAATTTCGTCGTCGGTCGGAGCAATGGAGTGAGTGCGCAGGATGAACTCGACGAACCGCTGCTTGGGACCAACGCCGAGATAGACCGCGTGCGCGTAGCTGGCCGGCGCGGGCGGACCGTCGTCGCCGGATTCGGCTTCGGGTTCGGGCGCTTCGGATTCGCACGAGCGGCCTTGCGATTCGTCGGGAACCCGGAACCGGGGATCAGCCCAAGGTAGCAGCGGAGGGAAAGACGATTGTCTGTCTCCGACCCGCGCGGCGCTGGTGGCAAATCGTTGAACGACGCGGGTTCGGGGACGCGACACTGTCAGCTCGGCAAGGTCCGCGGCGTCGACAGAGGCGTCATCGCTATCCGGGAAAAGATCCGATTCGGCATCGTCGGCCGGCGTGGCGCCGCCTGATCGCCCGGGATTCCTGGCCGTGGGGGCGTCCGGAATATTGAAGATTTCCACGTCCCGCCAAAAACGCAATACATCGAGCATAGGGCTTGCTAGTAAGGTCGGAGCCGTAAGACTACCGTATCGGGTCTACTTTGGCCGCGAGCATCGTATGCTCCCACCCAATCCCGCGGGCACGTGGCCCGGCTCCCCAAGACGCTGATCCCGCCGATTTCCTATCCGCACAATAGAAGCAATCAATCACCCGATCGGAATATCGCGCGCGCAACCTTGTTTGCGCCACGACACCCACCACACTTCCGATCGAAGGAAATCGACATGAAACTCCGTTTGACATCCGCCGCCCTGTTGATCGCATCGGCCAGACCGAAGACCGAACCATCGCCCCCGATCTCGAACGCTTCATGGCCAAACGCATGAAGGCTCACACGAGCGAAATCGACTCCAGCCATGTTTCGCTTATCTCGCATTCGAAAGAAGTGGCCGATCTGATTCTCGAAGCAGCAGGTCAACGGACATCAGCGCGATAGCGTGCCCCGTGAGGGTCACTGAGAAATTTCGAACCTCGGCCTACAATCGAAGGCGGCTGAACCACGGCGACGCGGCAGGCCGCGGCGGGCGCGCACGGCGCCCCGCTTCCGCGGGCACGGCACGACTGCCGCTTGATTCGAATCGACTCATCGACTTTCACTCCAAATGGAAAAACAGGCACTCATCATCGGCGCGACGGGCGTCGTCGGCGGCAATCTCGCGCAACATCTGCTCGCGCGCGGCGGCTGGAACGTGACGGGTCTTTCGCGCGGCCGCACTGCCGCGCATAGCGGAATCGAATCCATCACCGCTGATCTCACTGACGCCGAATCCGTTGCCAGTGCACTCAAAGGGCGCCATTTCAGTCACGTCTTCTTCACCGCGTGGTCGCGACAGGCAACCGAGCGGGAGAACATCGACGTGAACGGCGCGATGGTCCGTCATGTGCTCGACGCGCTCGGCCCGTCCGGCAAGCTCGAACACGCGGCGCTCGTCACGGGACTCAAGCACTACCTCGGACCCTTCGAAGCATACGCGCAAGGCAACGTGCCGCTCACGCCGTTTCGCGAGGAGCAGGGACGGCAACCCGTCGAGAATTTTTATTACGAGCAGGAAGACCGGCTCTTCGACGCCGCGCGCCAGTATGGCTTTAGCTGGAGCGTGCACCGGCCGCATACGATCATCGGCCTCGCACTCGGCAACGCGATGAACATGGGCGTCACGCTCGCCGTGTATGCAACGCTTTGCAAGCAGACGGGACAGCCGTTCGTTTTCCCGGGCAGCGCCGCGCAATGGAACAGCCTCACCGACATGACGGACGCCGGCCTGCTCGCGCGGCATCTGGAATGGGCGGCGAGTTCGCCGAACGCGCGCAACGAGGACTTCAACGTCGTCAACGGCGACGTGTTCCGCTGGAAGTGGATGTGGTCACAACTGGCGCAGTACTTCGGCATCGAGCCGGCGCCTTTCGATGGCGAGACCCGGCCGCTCGAACGGCGTATGGGCGACGCTCGCGACCAGTGGGCGCGGATCGCCTCGCGCGACAAACTACGCGAGCCCGACATCGACAGGCTGGTGTCGTGGTGGCATACGGACGCCGACCTCGGGCGGCCAATGGAAGTGCTCACCGATATGACCAAGAGCCGCAAGGCGGGCTTCCTCGATTATCAAAGCACGCCAGATGCTTTCTTCGCGCTTTTCGATCGCCTGAAGGCCGAGCGGATCATCCCCGCGTGAAATTCGGGTATCGACGCGGATCGGGCTCGCGCCTGCGTCCGCGTTCGTTGCGGCGTTCGTTGCGGCGTCATGGTCGAGCCGCATCCGGCGGCCATCCTCTTCGCATCTCCTCGATGCGCCGCGCGAGAAGGGCGGGAACGATCCTTGCGCATGCGCGCGTCGTCAGCTATAACTCCCGAAGATCACGTGTTACCGGTTGCACCCGTCGTTCAAGCAGCGCCGCTGTATTGCACTCCGTCGTTCAATCCGCTGATGGCAATTTATCCAACGAGGAACATCTTGGATCTCGAAACCGTACACACGTTTGTCATGACCCGGGGCATCGATATCGGCACCAAGATCGTCGGCGCCATCGTCCTGTGGATCGTCGGCCGCTGGGTCATCGGTCTGATCTCGGGCCTGCTGCGCAAGATGCTCGCACGCAACGGCCGTGTCGATCCAACCCTCGCGCATTACCTCGCGTCGATTCTCGGCGCATTGCTGAACCTGCTGCTGGTTCTGGCGATACTGCAGATTTTCGGCGTGCAGACCACGTCGTTTGCCGCCTTGCTCGCCGGCCTCGGCCTCGCGATCGGCACGGCGTGGGGCGGCCTGCTCGCGCACTTCGCGGCCGGCGTCTTCATGCAGGTGCTGCGGCCGTTCAAGGTCGGCGACTTCGTGACCGCCGCGGGTGTCACCGGCACGGTCACCGAACTGGGTCTGTTCGGCACGACGATCGTGACGCCGGACAACGTGACGACCATCGTCGGCAACAACAAGATTTTCTCCGACACGATCTCGAACTACAGCGTACTGCCGTTCCGGCGCGTCGAGCTGACCGCGAAGATCGCGAACGGCGTCGATCCGACCGATGCAATCGCGCGCCTGAAAGCCGCGGTCGCTAAGATCCCGAACGTGGCCGAGAACCCCGCGCCGGATGTCGAACTATTGAGTTTCACGCCGGAAGGGCCGCTGCTGTGCGTGCGCCCCTACACGTCCAATCAGAACTACTGGCAGGTGTACTTCGATACCAATCGCGCGATCGTGCAGACCTTCACGGAAGCCGGCTATCCGACGCCGGAAACGCCACTCGCGCCACGCGCGGTGACGCGCGACCGGGAGCTCGGCTAAACGCTCGGACGACTCAAACGAGCGTGGGTGATTGAAGCAACGCAGCCCGCATACGGCAACATGAGAAAAGGCGTCGCGAATCGCGCGACGCCTTTTCTGTTTTCACACGGCCCGGCACGAGCCGGCACTTCGGCACCTCGCGGCACTTCGCCGTTACGCGTCAGCGATTGCCCGCGTTCGCGTCTTTCTTGCGCAGCATCTTCCACAGCGCGCCGAACACGACCGGCACGATCGCCGCGCCGATCCCGACGAGCACGATCACGTTCAGGTACTGCCGGATGAACGGGATATTGCCGAAGAAGTAGCCGAGCAGCGTGAGCAGCAGCACCCACAGCAACGCGCCGATCATATTGAACAGCTGGAAGCGGCTCCACGTCATCGACGACGCGCCCGCGACGAACGGCGCAAACGTGCGCACGACCGGAATGAAGCGCGCGAGCACGATGGTCTTGCCGCCGTGCTTCTCGTAGAAGTTATGCGTCTTCTGCAGCGCGGCGCGATCGAGAAAACGCTCGAGCACCGGAATGTGCGAATCGAACACCCGCGGCCCGATCGCGCGCCCGATCAGATAGTTGGTGGTATTGCCGGCGACCGCCGCGATCAGCAGCAGCAGGATCAGCAGACCGAGATGCATCTGCCCGGTCGCGCAAAACGCGCCGCCGATGAACAGCAGCGAATCGCCCGGCAGAAACGGCAGAACGACGAGCCCGGTTTCGCAAAACACGATCAGAAACAGCACCGCGTAGACCCAGGCACCATAGACCTGAATGAAGTCGCCGAGAAACTTGTCGATATGCAGGACGAGGTTGACGAAATGTAGCAACGTATCCAAGGAACGTCCTCTTAGACCAGTATGAGCGGGAAGAAACGGCCGTCGCGCGGCCCGCGGATCGACGCAGGCAAAACAGCAGCTAGGCCGCTGCGAATTGACCGCGACATGATACAGAAAGTGCCTCGCCGCGATTAAAAATCTGCCGCGTCGCGAGCGCCTGCGAACCCATCGGACGAGTCGCTATAATTTCGCCATGTCCGAATTCTCCGAAACGCCCGCCGGCTCCGCCGCCGAGCCCGCGCCGTCCGGCGTGGCGCCCGCGCCGCGCCCGTTGCGCGCGATCCAGCCGCTTCCCGATCAACTGATCAGCCAGATCGCCGCCGGCGAAGTGGTCGAACGGCCAGCCTCGGTGGTCAAGGAACTGCTCGAAAACGCGCTCGACGCGGGCGCGCAAACGCTGCGCATCCTGCTCGACGAAGGCGGCGTCAAACGCATTTCGATCACCGACGACGGCTGCGGCATCCCCGAAAACGAACTCGTGCTCGCGCTCACGCGCCATGCGACCAGCAAGATCCGCTCGCTTGCCGAACTCGAAGCGGTTGCCACGCTTGGGTTCCGCGGCGAGGCGTTGGCGTCGATTGCCTCGGTCGCGCAGATGAGCATCACGAGCCGCACCGCCGACGCGCCGCACGCGGTACGCATCGACGCGGAGACCGGCGTGCTGAGCCCCGCGGCCGGCACGCAGGGCACGACGATGGAAGTGCGCGAGCTGTACTTCAATACGCCAGCGCGCCGCAAATTCCTGAAGAGCGAACAGACCGAGCTCGGCCACTGCCTCGAACAGATTCGCCGGGTCGCGCTGGCACGGCCGGATGTCGCGATTTCGGTGCTGCACAACGGCCGCGCCGTCGAGCACTGGAATGCGAGCGAGCCGCCCGCGCGCGTCGCGAAGATTCTCGGCGATACGTTCGCGACCGCTCATCTGCCGCTCGACGAATCCGCCGGCCCGCTCGCGATCTACGGTTGCGCCGGTCTGCCGACCGCGAGCCGCGGACGCGCGGATCAGCAGTATTTCTTCGTCAACGGCCGCTTCGTGCGCGACAAGCTGCTCACGCACGCGGTGCGCGCCGCGTACGAAGACGTGCTGCATGGCGAGCGTTTTCCGTCCTATGTGCTGTTCCTCGATCTGCCGCCGGAAGGGGTCGACGTGAACGTCCATCCGTCGAAGATCGAAGTGCGTTTCCGCGATTCGCGCTCGATCCACCAGTTCGTGTTCCATGCGGTGCAGCGCGCGCTCGCGCGGCACGCGGGCGCGTCGCCGGAAACCACGGCAGGGGGACATGCGGCGCATCTGCAGCCGTCGGCGGGCGGGCCGGCCTCGTTTGGCGCAACGCCTTTGGGCGGTGCGGGCGGCGCCGGTGGTGCAAGCGATGGCGGCGGCCCTGGTTCGGGCGCCAGCATTTCGGGCGGCTCGGGCGGCTCGGGCGGCTCGGCGGGTACGGGCTTCGGCGCGAGCGGACGCAGCGGCTTCGGCGGATCGAGCGGATCGAGCGGATCGAGCGGATTCAGCGGCGCGCAGGCCGGCAACACATGGATGCGCCAGTCCCGCATGACGCAAGGCACGCTGCCAGTCGCGCAACCGCTCGCCGGCTACGACGCGCTGTTCGGCCGCAAGGACCCGCTCGCCGCGCCGCGGGAAGGCGCGTCGCTATTCGAGGCGCGCGACTCGGCCGCCGAAACGGCGTCGCCGTATGATGCCGCGTCACCCGCTGCGTCGCCGTTCGCCGCACGCGCCACCTCCCCCGCATTCGACGCGTCCGACGACCAGCCGCTCGGCTTCGCGCTCGGCCAGGTGCACCGCATTTATGTGCTCGCGCAGAACCGGCACGGGCTCGTGATCGTCGACATGCACGCGGCGCACGAGCGCATCCTGTACGAGCAGTTCAAGAACGCACTGGCCGATCGCGCGATCGCGGTGCAGCCGTTGCTGATCCCGCAGACGATGCAGGCCGATCCGGTCGAAATCGGCACGGTCGAGGAAGAGCGCGACACGCTCGATGCGCTCGGCTTCGACCTCGCGGTGCTGTCGCCGACCACGCTCGCGATCCGCGCGGTCCCGGCGCTGCTGAAGGACGCCGATCTGCAAGCGCTCGCGCGCGCGGTGCTGTCCGACCTGCACGCATTCGGCGGTTCGCGCGTGCTGACCGAGCGTCAACATGAACTGCTCGGCACGCTCGCGTGCCATCACGCGGTGCGCGCGAACCGGCGCCTGACGCTCGACGAAATGAATGCGCTGCTGCGTCAGATGGAGGCGACCGAGCGCGCGGACCAGTGCAATCACGGGCGCCCAACGTGGTATCAGTTGACGCTGGCCGATCTCGACCGGCTGTTCATGCGCGGGCAGTGACGTTGCCGCGTTCGATGAAACAGCTTCGCCGCGCCGCGCCCGCCTGCTCATGACGTCACCCGCCCCGGCCTCGATCCCCTGCCTGCTCGGCCCGACCGCGTCCGGCAAGACCGCGGCCGCGCTCGCGCTCGCCGCGCGCCGGCCGGTCGAGATCATCAGCGTCGATTCGGCGCTCGTCTATCGCGAGATGGATATCGGCACCGCGAAGCCGAACGCCGAAGAGCGCTCGGTCGCGCCGCATCATCTGATCGATATCGTCGATCCGGCCGATTCGTATTCGGCCGCTCAGTTTCGCGAAGACACGCTGCGGCTCACCGGCGAGATCGTCGCGCGCGGCCGGCTGCCGCTGCTGGTGGGCGGCACGATGCTCTACTACAAGGCGCTGACGCAGGGGCTCAACGATCTGCCCTCCGCCGACCCCGAGGTACGCGCGGCACTCGATGCCGACGCCGCCCGCGACGGCTGGCCGGCGCTGCACGCGCGGCTCGCCGCCGTCGATCCGCTGACGGCGGCGCGGCTCGCGCCGAACGACTCGCAACGCATTCAGCGGGCGCTCGAAGTGTTCATGCTGACCGGCCAGCCGATGTCGACGCTGCTTGCCGCGCCTACGCGCGTCGACGCTGCGGCATCGGCGTGGCGCTTCGTGCCGATCGCGCTCGAGCCGTCCGAGCGCGGCGTGCTGCACGCGCGCATCGAACAGCGCTTCGATGCGATGCTCGCGCACGGTTTCGTCGATGAAGTGGTGAAGCTGCGCGCGCGCGGCGATCTGCTGCCCGAGATGGCGTCGATGCGCTGTGTCGGTTATCGGCAGGTGTGGGAATACCTCGACGGCGCGGTCGACTATCGGACCATGCGCGACAAAGGCGTGTTTGCGACGCGGCAGTTGTGCAAGCGGCAGCTCACGTGGCTGCGCGGCATGCCGGAGCGATGGGTGGTGGATTGCTGCGATCCGCACGCGACGGCGCGGGTGGTGGAGTTGATCGAGACGGTGGTGTGACGCGTCGAGCTTCGGGCGTCGGGCGAGCGGACAGCGGAAAGTGAGCTGGAATTTTTAGCTGAGATTTGGCCGCGAGACTTCGAGAAACGACCCGGCCCGCGTGACACGCATCCTTCGCGCGCCACGCGAACCGTCAAACTTCAGACCACGACCGTCTGCGCTTCGCCGGCCGCGCTTTCGCGCACCACGCCGATCTTCCACACCTGTTCGCCCGCGGCCGACAGCAGACCGATCGCCGACTCGGCATCGGCCGCCGACACGATCACCGCCATACCGATACCGCAGTTGAACACGCGATGCATTTCCGCATCCGCGACACCGCCATGCTGCTGCAGCCACGAGAACAGCGGCGGCAGCGGCCACGCGCGATGATCGAGCTCGGCGGTCAAGCCTTCGCGCAGCACGCGCGGAATGTTTTCGACGAGGCCGCCGCCGGTGATGTGCGCCATGCCCTTCACTTCGAGCTGCTGCATCAGCGCGAGCAGCGGCTTCACGTAAATGCGCGTGGGCGCCATCAGCGCGTCGGCGAGCGAGCGGCCGTCGAAATCGGCGTTCAGATCCGGCTGCGCGCGCTCGATGATCTTGCGCACCAGCGAAAAGCCGTTCGAATGGATGCCGCTCGACGCGAGACCGAGCACCACGTCGCCCGGCGCGATCTTGCTGCCGTCGATGATCTTGCTCTTTTCCACCGCGCCGACCGCGAAACCGGCGAGGTCGTATTCGCCGTCCGGATACATGCCCGGCATTTCCGCGGTTTCGCCGCCGATCAGCGCGCAGCCCGACAGTTCGCAACCCTGCGCGATGCCCTTCACGACGGTCGCCGCCGTACCGACGTCGAGCTTGCCGCAGGCGAAGTAGTCGAGGAAGAACAGCGGTTCGGCGCCTTGCACGAGGATGTCGTTGACGCTCATCGCGACCAGATCCTGGCCGACGGTATCGTGCTTGTTCAGATGGAAGGCGAGACGCAGCTTGGTGCCGACGCCGTCGGTGCCGGACACGAGCACCGGCTCCTTGTATTTTTTCGGCACTTCGAACAGCGCGCCGAACCCGCCGATGCCGCCCAGTACGCCGTCGCGCAGGGTCTTCCTGGCAAACGGCTTGATTGCGTCCACGAGGGCGTCGCCCGCATCGATGTCCACACCGGCGTCGCGATACGACAGACCCTGGGCCGAATCGGTTGAATGCTGGGTGGATTTCGGTTGATTCATGGGGAAGAGCTCGAAGGTCGGTAAAATGCGATTTTACCCGATGCCGGTCGCCTGGCTGGAATTCGCGCGTTCGACGACATCCGAGAAACGACTTTGCCATACGACACCCCGATTCCGGCTGCGCCGGCCCGCGCGCTGCGCACCAACGCGTCTTCCCGCCTGCGGCCGATAGCGGGCATTCGCACGTGCGTTCCATATGTAAGCAGACCCTAGCGACGTTTCAGGCCCCGAGGCACGCCGCTTCCGTCCTTTTTTGCGTTTGGGCGCCAGCCTCATTTTCGGCATTAACCTACTGTGCTTCGTCAACTGACGCTCGATCTCGGCACCCCGCCGCCATCGACATTCGACAATTTCCACGCCGGCGCGAACGCCGAGCTGGTCACGCGTCTGCGCGAGCTCGACAACGCGCTCGCCGCCGGGCCGCTCGCCGATCGCACCTTCTATATCTGGGGCGAAGCCGGTAGCGGCCGTACCCATCTGCTGCAGGCGCTGGTGCACGAAGCGCCGCCGGGCCATGCGCGCTTCGCCGGCCCGCAAAGCAGCCTCGCCGCGTTCGGCTTCGATCCGCGTGTCGCGCTGTACGCAATCGACGATTGCGACGGCCTGTCGGCCGCGCAGCAGATCGCCGTGTTCAATCTGTTCAACGAAGTGCGCGCGCACCCGACCAGCGCGCTGGTCGCCGCGGGCAACGCCGCGCCGATCGGCATGACCGTGCGCGAGGATCTGCGCACGCGCCTCGGCTGGGGCCTGGTGTTTCATCTCGCGCCGCTGCCCGACGACGCGAAGGCCGCGGTGCTCAAACGCGCGGCGCGCGAGCGCGGCATCATGCTCGCCGACGACGTGCCGGCCTACCTGCTCACCCATTTCCGGCGCGACATGCCAAGCCTGATGGCGCTGCTCGACGCGCTCGACCGCTTCTCGCTCGAACAGAAGCGCGCAGTCACGCTGCCGCTATTGCGCACGATGCTCGCCTCCCCGGGCGCCGACGAACGGCGCGGCGCGGCTGCCGCGGCGGCGGGCGCGAACGTCGGCGCCGACGCCGACGCCAGCGACCCCGCCGCTGCCCCGCCGGGTTCACACGCCGCCCTTCCCGCTTCAAGTAAAATACGCCCCCATGGCTAACCTCGCACTCTTCGACCTCGATCACACGCTCATTCCCACCGACAGCGACCACGAATGGGGCCGCTTCATGGTGAAAAAAGGTATGGTCGACGCCGAAAATTTCGCCCGTGAAAACGACCGTTTCTTCGCCGACTACAAGGCCGGCAAGCTCGACATTCACGCCTATCTGGTCGCCATGCTCACGCCGCTCGCGAAATACACGCGCGCGCAACTCGCCGACCTGCACGCCGAATACATGCACGACGTGATCACGCCGACGATCCTGCCGGCCGCGCTCGAACTCGTGAAGCAGCACCGCGAAGCGGGCGACCTGTGCTGCGTCGTCACCGCGACCAACGAATTCATCACCCGGCCGATCGCCGAGGCCTTCGGCGTCGACACCCTGATCGCGTGCGAGGCGCAGACCGTCGGCGGCGATCCGCACGGCGCCTACACCGGCCGCCCCACCGGCACGCCGAGCTACAAGGAAGGCAAGATCGTGCGCACCGAAATGTGGCTCGCGTCGCTCGGCAAGAGCTGGAGCGACTTCGAACACAGCTATTTCTACAGCGATTCGCACAACGACATCCCGCTGCTCGAAAAAGTCACCGATCCCATCGCGACCAATCCGGACGACACGTTGCGTGCCCATGCGCAGAACAAAGGCTGGCGCATCCTCGAACTCTTTCAACCCTCGTGATCAAGAAACTCATCCGCAAGCTCTTCGGCCAGGACACGGCAACCGCCGACGGCGCGCTCGCAGCCGAAACCAACGCCGAAGCCAACGTCGAAACCCGCGCCGACGCGAGCAACGCGCCCGCGCGCGGCAGATCCGCCTCCGGCAGCACCGCGCGGCCACGCCGTAAATCCGCCGCGGCCGCCGCAAAAGCCCCGCGCGAGCCGGACGTGCCGGTGATCATTCCGCACGACGTGCACGGCATCGACCCGTCGCTGATCTCGCGCAATGCGATCCGCGTAACCGAGGGTCTTCAGCAGGCCGGCTACCGCGCGTTTATCGTCGGCGGCGCGGTGCGCGATCTGCTGCTCGGCGTGAAACCGAAAGACTTCGACGTCGCGACCGACGCGACCCCCGAACAGGTGCAGAAGCTGTTTCGCCGCGCGCGCATCATCGGCCGGCGCTTCCAGATCGTGCACGTGCAGTTCGGCCAGGAAATCATCGAAACCTCGACGTTCCGTGCGCTGGTCGACGCGCCGGCCGCGGATGCGCCGCCGCCGAAGCGTCTGAAGCGCGACGAACTCGACCGCCGCACCCATGCGGTCGACGCGAGCGGCCGCGTGCTGCGCGACAACGTATGGGGCGAGCAGCACGAAGACGCCACGCGCCGCGACTTCACGATCAACGCGATGTACTACGATCCGGCCACGCAAACCGTGCTGGACTACCACAACGGCATGGCCGACATGCGCGCGCGCCTGCTGCGGATGATCGGCGACCCGGCCACGCGCTATCGCGAGGATCCGGTGCGGATGCTGCGCGTCGTGCGTTTCGCCGCGAAGCTCGGCTTCGACATCGACGAAGCCACCCGCGCGCCGATCGACACGATGGCCGATCTGATCAACAACGTGCCCGCCGCGCGTCTGTTCGACGAGATGCTGAAGCTGCTGCTGTCGGGCCACGCGCTCGCGTGCCTGAAGCGGCTGCGCCAGGAGGGTCTGCATCACGGCCTGCTGCCGCTGCTGGACGTCGTGCTCGAGCAGCCGATCGGCGAGCGTTTCATTGCGCTCGCGCTGTCGAACACCGACGCGCGCGTGCTGGCCGGCAAGCCGGTGTCGCCGGGCTTCCTGTTCGCGACGCTGATGTGGCACGACGTCCAGCAGCGTTGGCAGAAATTCGAGGCCGAAGGCGAATACCCGGTGCCCGCACTGCATCGCGCGATGGACGAAGTGCTCGACATGCAAACCGAGAAACTCGCGATCCACAAGCGCTTTTCGGCCGATATGCGGGAAATCTGGGGCCTGCAGTTGCGCCTCGAAAAACGCTCGGGCCGCAGCGCGCTGAAGTTGCTGGAACACCAAAGATTTAGAGCAGGGTATGATTTCCTCCTGTTGCGTTGCGCTGCGGGCGAACTCGACGAGTCGGTCGGAGCGTGGTGGACGGAGTTCATCGAAGGAGACGCCGCCGCGCGCGAGACATTGCTCACGCAAGGCGGGAAGGACCGGAGCCCCAGGAAACGACGGCGGCGCGGTGGCGCCAGAAACCGCAAATCAGGTGACGGAGTGGAGGGCGGCTCGCCCGCCGAACGCGCGCACGACGACGTGGGCCACGAAGACTGACGCGGCGTTCGCGGAAGCCGTCGAACGATAGTTGCAGGAAGTTATGCCATGACGGTTGCTTATCTCGGCCTCGGCGCGAATCTCGGGGACGCGCGCCAGACCCTGAAAGACGCGGTGGTGTGCCTCGCCCAACAGCACACCATCACCGTGCTCGCCAAATCGAGCCTGTATCGCACCGCCCCGATCGACGCGGGCGGCGACGACTATTTCAATTGCGTCGTGAAGCTCGATACGACGCTCCCCGTGCGGCATCTGCTCGCGCTGTGTCACAAGATCGAGCATCATTTCGGCCGTGAACGGCCGTTTCGCAACGCTCCGCGCACGCTGGACCTCGACATCCTGCTATACGGCGATCAGTCGATCGACGAAGCCGATCTGATCGTGCCGCATCCGCGCCTCGTCGAACGCGCGTTCGCGCTGGTGCCGCTCGTCGAGATCGACGCGGGGCTGATCATTCCGCTGCATGGCCGTGCCGCCGCGCTAATCGAGCGCGTCAGCGAACAGCGCATCGAAAAAGTAAAGTCGCCGTGTCAGTGCCCGATGCTCAATGCGCTGACCGGCGGAGCCGCCGACAAGGGCCGCTGCGAATGAATTCGCCGCCGCTCACGGTCACCGCGCCGCAACTGCGCCCGCCCTTCGGCTATATCGCGATCGAAGGGCCGATCGGCGTCGGCAAGACCTCGCTTGCGCGGCGCCTCGCGCAACGCTGGTCGATGCAGGAGCTGTTCGAACGCCCGCAGGACAATCCGTTTCTCGAACGCTTCTATCGCGACACCGCGCGCTATGCGCTGCCGGTGCAGTTGCATTTCGCGCTGCAACGCGCGCAACAGGCGCAGGAAGTGATCGCGGCGCAGGCGAGCGGCACGCCGCTGATCGCCGATTTCATGACGCAGCGAAACGACATCTTCGCGCGTCTGACCTTGCAGGAAGACGAGTGGCAGCTCTATCGCGCGCTCGCCGCGGGTCTGACCGTCAGCGCGCCGGTGCCCGATTTCGTCGTCTATCTGCAGGCCAGCCCCGAGGTGCTGTTCGCGCGCATCCAGAAACGCGCGGTGCCGATGGAGCTGCAGATTTCCGATGCGTATCTGCGCGCGCTCAGCGACGCATACAACGAATTCTTCTACCACTACGACCGCACGCCCGTGCTGACGGTCAACGCCGAACATCTGAATCCGCTCGACTCCGACGCGGACCTTGCGCTGCTCGCCGAACGCATCGAAACGATGCGCGGGCGCAAGGAATTCTTCGTCAAGGGCACGTCGCTGTAAGCGGCGCGGCCACCATTTTTCCCCACTGGATTAACCATGACCTATTTGCAGGAAGCGAGTCGCAGCGCGATCACCGTGCCGAAACTGCAGGCGATGCGCGACGCCGGCGAAAGGATCGCGATGCTCACCTGTTACGACGCGAGCTTCGCGGCACTGCTCGATCGGGCCGGCGTCGACGCGCTGCTGATCGGCGACTCGCTCGGCAACGTTCTGCAGGGCCAGGCGACCACGCTGCCGGTGTCGCTCGCCGACATCGCGTATCACACCGCGAGCGTCGCGCGGGCGCGACCGTCGGCGCTGGTTCTCGCGGATCTGCCGTTCGGCACCTACGGCACGCCGGAAGACGCGTTCCGCAGCTCGGTCGAACTGATGCGCGCGGGTGCGCAGATGGTCAAGCTCGAAGGCGGTGAATGGCTCGCGGATACGGTGCGCTTTCTGGTCGAACGCTCGATCCCGGTGTGCGCGCACGTCGGGCTGACGCCGCAGTCGGTGCATGCGTTCGGCGGCTTCAAGGTACAGGGCAAGACGGAGGCGGGCGCGAGCCAGCTACTGCGCGATTCGCTGGCGATGCAGGCAGCCGGTGCGCAACTGATCGTGATGGAAGCGATTCCGACGCAGCTTGCGAGCGAAGTCACGAGGCAGTTGCGCATTCCGACGATCGGGATCGGCGCCGGGCTCGACTGCTCGGGTCAGGTGCTCGTGCTGCATGACATGCTCGGGATATTCCCGGGCAAGCGGCCGCGTTTCGTAAAGGATTTCATGCAGGGACAGCCGAATATTCAGGCGGCTGTCGAGGCCTATGTGCGGGCGGTGAAGGATGGAGCGTTTCCTGGGGCCGAGCACACGTTCTGAGCGTCGGCGAAGCGCGGCGCCTCGGTGTCCGATTTGCGCGCTCGGGGCGCTTTTTTATGGGGCGCGTGCGGGGCGGCGCCGGGTGCCGGCCTGGGCGTTTGAGCGTTTGAGCGTTTGAGCGTTTCGGCACACTAGCGAACGATTCGCGCCGGCAGCGCGCCGCGCAACGCATTGCAGATCAGCAGCGCGTCCGCATCGAGCAGGTCGGCCTCCGTCAAAATTCTTTCCGCCGCTTTCAGGCCCAGCGGGTCTTCTTCCAGCAGCACGCCGCGCATCACGCCTGGCAGCACGCCCGATGCAAGCGGCGGCGTCCACCATTGTCCCGCCAGCTTCACGAACACATTCGACCGGCCGCCTTCGGTCAGCTCGCCGCGCTCGTTGAAGAACAATGTATCGAAAGCGCCCTTCGCTTCGGCTTCGCGCCAGCCACGGTCGTAGTCGGCGCGGCGCGTGGTCTTGTGGCGTAGCAGCGGATCGGCCGCCTGGGTGGAAGCGAAGCCTTGCCCGGATCCGAGCAATACGCGAACGGATGCTTCCGGCAACGGCGTCAGCACCGCGGCGGTAATCCGCGCGTCGCCATTCATAGCGAGCGCGAGCCGCAGCCGATGCGGCGTTTGCGCCGGCAGCGACGCGCACTGCGCGGCGATCTGTTCGCGAATGCGCGATTCGTCGAATTTGAAGCCGAACGTCGCGGCACTCGCGGACAAGCGCCGCAGATGGCGCGCCAGATGCCGCACGCCGTCGTCCCGCATCGCGTACATCGTTTCGAAGAGATCAAAGCCCGGCTCGGCGCCGGTCAGGAAACTGGCTTTCAATCGACACTCCGCGTATTCGTCGGCGGCCACGCTGTCGAGCACGATGCCCGCGCCGACACCCATGCTGCCGCGCAGATGGGCTGCGTCACCTGGTTGAGCGGACAGGGTCAGCGTACGGATCGCGACCGACAGACAGAAATCGCCGCAACGGGAAAGGCTCGCAGCGGACACGGCGGTGTGGTGGTCGCCGGCCCGCGCCGGCGTGGCTCCGGCATTCGGCCGACCCGCGCCGGCGCTCTCGCGCCCGGCCGTGCCCGCACCGTCATCCGCGCGCGCGGGCGCATCGAGCCACCCGATCGCACCGGTATAAAGCCCGCGCGGCGTGCTTTCGAGTTCGTCGATCAGTTGCATCGTTCGATGCTTCGGCGCGCCGGTGATCGAGCCGCATGGAAACAAGGCGCGCAAGATCGCGGCAAATGAAGTGCCGCCGAGCAATGTCGCCTCGACCGTCGAGGTCATCTGCCAGACCGACGCATACGGCTCGACCGAAAACAGCGCCGGCACTTTCACCGAGCCGATCTGCGCGACGCGCGACAGATCGTTGCGCAACAGATCGACGATCATTACGTTTTCGGCGCGATTCTTCGGATCGTTGGCGAGAAAGTTCGCGGTCCGTCGATCCACGGCGGAGTCGGGCGAGCGCGGCGCCGTGCCTTTCATCGGCCGAGCGCGCAATGTCGCGCCCTGCTTCTCGATAAACAGCTCCGGCGAGCAGGACAGCACCCAACCGCCGTCCGGCAACGCGATCAGCGCGCCGAACGGCACCGGCTGCCGCGCGCGCAGCCGCCGGTAGAACGCGAGCGGCGAGCCGAACACGTCGAAGCCGAGCCGGTACGTGTAGTTGACCTGGTAGGATTCGCCCGCGCGCAGCGCCGCGTGAACCCCGGCGATCGCCGCGTCGAACCGCGCGCGATCGACGCTCGCGCACAGGTTGGCCGTGCCCGCGACCGAAGGCTCGGACGCGCCGTTATCGCGAGCGATCAGCCATGTATCGACCTCGTCGCGCGCGAGCTTCGCACAGCGTTCGAACAATAAAAAACGCAGCGTGGCATTGCCATGCTGCGTTTCGGAAGACCTGCGCGCATCGGGACCAGCCAGCGCGCGGCCAAATTCGTAATCGGCGAGCACGACGGCGTGCAAGCCGTTGCGGATATCCGCCGCGACGCTTTCGCACACGGCTTCGAGCTGCGCCGCATCCGTACAGATCCGCTCGTGCACGAACTCCGTGTACAAGCGGCTCGAACGCCGCGCCGCCGTTGCACCGCAATCGTCGAGCAGCGCGAACACCGCGCCGCGCCTGTCCACCGTCATGCTGACCGCCAAATCAGATCAGTCGAAGAAGCTCTTCACACGATCGAACCAGCTCTTGCTTTGCGGGCTATGCCGCGCACCGCCTTCCACCAGCGCCTTCTCGAACTGCTTGAGCAGATCGCGCTGCGTGTCGGTGAGCTTGACTGGCGTCTCCACCTGCACATGCACATACAGATCACCGGCGATGCTCGAACGCAGCCCCTTGATGCCCTTGCCGCGCAGACGGAACGTCTTGCCCGACTGCGTGCCCTCGGGCACCGTAAAGCTCGCGCGGCCAGCGAGGGTCGGCACTTCGATTTCGCCGCCGAGCGCCGCGGTGGTGAACGGAATCGGCATCTGGCAATGCAGATCGTCGCCGTCGCGCTCGAACACCGAGTGCTGCTTGATGTGAATCTCGACATACAGGTCGCCCGACGGACCGCCGTTGATGCCCGGCTCGCCGTTGCCGGCCGAGCGGATGCGCATGCCGTCGTCGATCCCGGCCGGGATCTTCACTTCGAGCGTCTTGGTTTCCTTCACCTTGCCCGCGCCATGGCAGTGGCTGCACGGATCGGGGATATAGGTGCCGGTGCCGTGGCACTTCGGGCAGGTCTGCTGGATGCTGAAGAAGCCCTGCGACATGCGCACCGAACCCGAGCCGCTACAGGTCGGGCAGGTTTCCGGTTTGGTGCCGGGTTTCGCGCCCGAACCGTGACAGACTTCGCACGAGACCCAGCTGGGCACGCGAATCTGCGTGTCGTAACCATGCGCGGCCTGCTCGAGCGTGATTTCCATGCTGTAGCGCAGATCGGCGCCGCGATAGACCTGCGGACCGGCCCGGCCGCCGCCGCCGCGCGCGCCCCCGCCGGCCGCCTGGCCGAAGATGTCGCCGAAGATGTCGCCGAAGGCATCGGCGAAACCACCGAAGCCCTGCGCACCGGCCCCACCCATGTTCGGATCGACGCCCGCATGACCGTACTGATCGTACGCGGCACGCTTTTGCGAGTCCGACAGCATTTCATAGGCTTCCTTCACCTCCTTGAAATGCTCTTCCGCATCCTTGTTGCCCGGATTGCGGTCGGGGTGGTGCTTCATCGCGAGCTTGCGATAAGCCTTCTTGATTTCGTCGTCGCTCGCGTTCTTCGCGACGCCCAGAACCTCGTAGTAATCCCGTTTCGCCATATCGGTTCAACGCCACCGCGCAATACCACGCGGTAGCTCCTTGTGAATGCTGTGGAGTCTTACGACTCGTCCGGCCGCCGTTTGCGCCGCGCTTTCACACGGTTTCAAACAACGCCCTCCATAAAACAAATGTGCCCGGAGAGCCCCAAAAGGCTCGCCAGGCGCGATAACCGCTGTTGCACTCAAGGCGCCCCACAGGGGACGCCGCTCTTGTGCCGCCGGGCCGCGCACATTGCTGTACGCGGCTTTACGGTCGGATGACGACCTGGCTTTAGTCCTTCTTCACTTCCTTGAACTCGGCGTCGACCACGTCGTCGGCCTGCTGGCTCGCGCCCGCCGATGCACCGGCGCCCGCCGCGCCCACAGCACCCGCCGCCGCTGCTTCGGCACCTTGCGCAGCCTGCATGTCGGCGTACATCTTCTCGCCCATCTTCTGCGAGGCCGTGGCCACCGCTTCGATTTTGGCTTCGATCGCGGCCTTGTCGCTCAAACTGCTCTTCAGCGTGTCTTCGAGATCCTTCAACGCGGCTTCGATCTTTTCCTTCTCGTCGGCTTCGAGCTTGTCGCCGTACTCGGTCAGCGCCTTCTTCGTGCTGTGGACGAGCGCGTCACCCTGGTTGCGGGCGTCGGCCAGCTCACGCAGCTTGTGATCTTCTTCCGCGTTCGCTTCGGCGTCCTTCACCATCTTCTCGATTTCGGCTTCGGACAGACCCGAGTTCGCCTTGATCGTGATGCGGTTTTCCTTGCCGGTCGCCTTGTCCTTCGCGCCGACGTGCAGAATGCCGTTCGCGTCGATATCGAAGCTCACTTCGATCTGCGGCACGCCGCGCGGCGCCGGCGGAATGCCTTCGAGATTGAACTCGCCGAGCAGCTTGTTGCCCGCCGCCATTTCGCGTTCGCCCTGGAACACCTTGATCGTCACGGCGCTCTGATTGTCGTCGGCCGTCGAGTAGACCTGTGCGTGCTTGGTCGGGATCGTGGTGTTCTTGTTGATCATCTTCGTCATCACGCCGCCGAGCGTTTCGATGCCGAGCGACAGCGGGGTCACGTCGAGCAGCAGCACGTCCTTGCGGTCGCCCGACAGAACCTGGCCCTGGATCGCGGCGCCGACGGCCACCGCTTCGTCCGGGTTCACGTCACGGCGCGGATCCTTGCCGAAGAATTCCTTGACCTTTTCCTGCACCTTCGGCATACGCGTCATGCCGCCGACCAGGATCACGTCGTCGATTTCGCCGACCTTCACGCCCGCGTCCTTGATCGCGACACGGCACGGCTCGATCGTGCGCTCGATCAGCTCTTCGACCAGCGCTTCCAGCTTGGCGCGCGTGATCTTCAGGTTCAGGTGCTTCGGACCCGACGCGTCGGCCGTGATGTACGGCAGGTTGATTTCGGTCTGCTGGCTCGACGATAGCTCGATCTTCGCCTTTTCAGCCGATTCCTTCAGGCGCTGCAGCGCGAGCACGTCTTTCGACAGATCGACGCCCTGCTCCTTCTTGAACTCGCCGATGATGTAGTCGATGATGCGCTGGTCGAAGTCTTCACCGCCGAGGAACGTGTCGCCGTTCGTGGACAGCACTTCGAACTGCATTTCACCGTCGACGTCCGCGATTTCGATGATCGACACGTCGAACGTACCGCCGCCCAGGTCGTACACCGCGATCTTGCGGTCGCCCTTTTCGGCCTTGTCCAGACCGAATGCCAGCGCGGCCGCGGTCGGTTCGTTGATGATGCGCTTGACTTCCAGACCGGCGATGCGGCCGGCGTCCTTGGTCGCCTGACGCTGGCTGTCGTTGAAGTACGCCGGAACCGTGATCACGGCTTCCGTGACCGGCTCGCCGAGGTAGTCTTCAGCGGTCTTCTTCATCTTGCGCAGCACTTCCGCGGAAATCTGCGGCGGAGCGAGCTTCTGGTCGCGCACGTCGACCCATGCGTCACCGTTGTCGGCCTTGATGATCTTGTAGGGCATCAGGCCGATGTCCTTCTGCACTTCCTTTTCTTCGAAGCGGCGGCCGATCAGGCGCTTGACCGCGTACAGCGTGTTCTTCGGGTTCGTGACCGACTGACGCTTGGCCGGCGCGCCGACGAGGATCTCGCTGTCTTCCATGTAAGCGATGATCGACGGCGTGGTGCGCGCGCCTTCCGAGTTCTCGATCACCTTGACCGAGTTACCTTCCATGACCGCCACGCACGAGTTGGTCGTGCCCAGGTCGATGCCGATGATTTTGCCCATTTACTAATCTCCTGACTTTGATCGCTGCGGAAAACGCCCGGTTGGCCCATCTGGCGGCGGGACGATCCGCTCTCAATTCATACCTGCACTCAAAATAAGTGCGGCCACATCGTTTTCAAGACCTCTTTTGCGATGCGGTCTTTAATTTTTTTCAATCAGGCGCGGCCGATTCCGGCCCGCTCCGTCAGCTTGTGCGGCGCCCGCCGCATGAAACGCGGCAAGTGCCTGAATCGACTGGATCTTTGCTGCCCGCAGCCGGCCGGCGCGCCCAACCGCGCCAAGGCCGCGCGACGCGGACGACACCGCTGACGGACGCCCGTGAAGCTTACTTCGGCGCGGCGACGGTCACGAGTGCGGGACGCAACACCCGATCGGCGATCACGAAGCCCTTTTGCAGCACCGCGACGACGGTGTTCGGCTCCTGCTCGGCCGGCACCATCGAGATCGCCTGGTGGCGATGCGGATCGAACTTCTCGCCAACCGGGTTCAGCGCGACGACGCGGCCCTTTTCGAGCGCGCCGTTCAACTGACGCAGCGTGAGTTCGACGCCTTCGCGGACCTTCTGCAGGTCGTCGGACGAATGCGCAACCGCTGCCTCGAGGCTGTCGACGACCGGCAGCAGATGCTCGGCGAAGTTCTCGATCGCAAACTTGTGCGCCTTGGCGACGTCTTCCTGAGCGCGGCGGCGCACGTTTTCGGTCTCGGCCTTCGCGCGCAGGAAGCTTTCCTGCAGTTCGGCGATCTTCGCCTGAGCATCGGCGAGCGCCTGCTCGCCGGTTGCCTGCGTCTGTTCGGCGGCGCCTGCTGCCGGATCCTGCCGGGCGGCCTCCGCGGCCTGGCGCGCGGCTTCGTCGGCGGGCGTGGGGTTCTGGCTCGTCGGGTTCTCTTGCGTGTTTTCCATGTCGCTGAAAGTCGTTAAAAAGTAAAAGCCAACGGTAGCGCGGTCACATGACGCGCAGCGCGATTCGTGCGTTGCCGAATCGCGACGCTCGCCCGTGCGCAACCGCATATCAAGCCGGCAGATGGGGCCGGAAAGAACCGTTTCAAGCGGCTCTCCGGGTTCTTTTGCACCAACGGCGTGCAGGCGAAATGCGCCGTAACAACCATTCACCTGGCGCAATCAGATAGAGATTGAGTGCGGCCAGCAAGTGGCCTATTCTCCATTCATACATCGGAAAAGCCACGTTAACCCTAATCTGACGTAAGCCTTACCGGCGTCTGACAGTTGTACCGATTCAGCCCGTTTCAATCCATCTTCCGAAGGGGAGAACCGTGAAACTGACCATTGCAATCGGCGTGCTCGCATTGGTAGTGATCGCGGGCACCACGACCATCTGCATGTCCGGTGCGGTCAACGACCGCACCACCGAATATGGCGGCGCGCGCGCCGCCATGGAACAGTTTTTCAATCCCCACCTGAAAATCTGTCGATAGTGCGCCGGTCCCGTTTGGTCGGGCGCCCGTGCAGCGTGGCGGCCGGCTCGCGATATACGCGGCGGCGCTCCTGCTCGGCCTGGCGCTTCGCTCTGCTCTCTTCAGTCTCCGCGTAAAGCGTCTGCGCGACGCTGGCCGGGCCGCGCACGTCGCACACGCCTAGCACTCGCACCTGCCACACGATACTTTCGATCTGAATCTCGACGAGGTCGCCGACACGCACGTCTTTGGCCGGCTTGACCGCCGCGCCACCGATATGCACCCGGCCCTTGTCGAGCGCGTCCGCGGCGAGCGAACGCGTCTTGAAAAAACGCGCGGCCCACAGCCATTTGTCGATGCGCAGCTTCGCGCCCGGTTCGGTTGAAATGTGGTGGTTCATCGGTGTTTCAAGCTCCCGCCGTCTGCGGCACCGGCACCGCCTGGACCGGCCAGCCCTGCAGATGCTGCGCGACGATTTCGCCGAGCGCGGCAATCCACGCATGCGATGCGTTCAGACACGGGATGCGGTGAAACTCCTTGCCGCCCGCGTGCATGAACTCGTCGCGCACTTCCATGCCGATTTCCTCGATCGTCTCGAGGCAATCGGCGGTAAAGCCCGGACAGAACACGTCGGCGCGCCGCACTCCGGCCGCGCCGAGCTCCTTCAGCGTCGGCGCCGTATACGGTTGCAGCCATTCGGCCTTGCCGAAGCGCGACTGGAACGTGATGCGGCATTCCACGGGCGTCAGTTCGAGCGCCTGCATCAGCAGCGTGCCGGTCTGCTGGCATTGCTCGTGGTACGGATCGCCGAGGTCGAGCGTGCGCTTGGGCACGCCGTGAAAACTGAGCACCAGTTTGTCGCCCGCCGCGAAGTCGGGACGGCCGTGCTGGTGCCAATATTGATGCACCTGCGCGGCGAGCGCCGCGAGATACGCGGGATGATCGGGGTACTGGCGCACCGTGCGGATTTCCGGCTGATTGCGCATGCGCTTGAGCGCCGAAAAGGCATCGTCGAAGGCGGTGGCGGTAGTCGACGCCGAATACTGCGGGTACATCGGCATCAGCAGCACGCGCTCGGCGCCCGCGAGCTTGAGCTGGTTCAGCATGGCCGCAATACCGGGCGTGCCGTAACGCATCGCGTAGTCGACCAGTACCGTGTAGTCGTTCAATTGCAGCAGATGGCGTAAGCCCTCGACCTGCTTTTCCGTATGGACGCGCAGCGGCGAACCCTCGGGCATCCAGACCGCCGCGTATTTTTTCGCGGAGCTGCGGCCGCGAAACGGCAAAATCAGCACCCGCAGAATGATCTGCCAGAGCAGCGCCGGAATTTCGACCACCCGCGGATCGGATAGAAACTGCGCGAGATAACGGCGCACCGCGCGCGGCGTGGGCGCGTCCGGCGTGCCGAGATTGATCAGCAGCACGGCGACGCGATGCGACGTAGCGTTCTGTGAAGGCCGCTCGAGATCGAAGCGCATAGGCAGCAGAGATAACCGCTTCACGCGGCAAGTCGATTTAATGGAGATTCATTATAGCGGCGCGGATTGCGCGCGGCCCCACGCACGCCCCTGGCCATTCGGACGATTGGCAGAGCGCCGGCGTTCGCGCATCATTGCCGGCACGGCCTGTCGTTACCGCAACGCACGATGAAGCGGTTGCTGATTTATCGCCGGCGGTTGTTGCTGATCGCTATTGCTGATCGCTATTGCTGACTGAGCGTCATGGAAAGCAGCCGCGCGGTGATGTCGACGATCGGAATCACGCGGTTGTAGGCCATCCGGGTCGGCCCGATGACGCCGAGCGTGCCGACGATCTTGCCGTTCACCTCGTACGGCGCGGTGACGACGCTCATTTCCTCGATCGGCACGAGATTCGATTCGCCGCCAATGAAGATCTGCACGCCCGCCGCGTGGCTAGACACGTCGAGCAACTGCAGCAGGCTGGTTTTCTGGTCGAATACGTCGAACAGCTTGCGCAGGCGCGCCATGTCCGACGAAAGATCGGCGACTTCGAGCAGGTTGCGCTCGCCGGAAATCAGCACGGTCTCGCCGGTGTCGGATTCGTCCGTGCTCGCGGTAACGGCGGCGTGCATCAGCGAGGTCATGTCGCCGCGCAACTCGTCGATTTCCCCGCGCAGGCGGCGGCGCACTTCGTCGAACGAAAGTCCGGCGAAGTGCGCATTGATGTAATTGGAGGCCTCGACCAGTTGCGACGGCGAGAAATCGCGTTGCGTGGCGAGGATGCGGTTCTGCACATCGCCCTCGGGCGTCACGATGATCAGCAGGATGCGCTTGTCGGACAGGCGCATGAACTCGATCTGCTTGAACACGTGGCTGCGGCGCGGCGTGAGCACCACGCCGGCGAACTGCGACAGATTGGACAGCACGCTCGCCGCGGCGGCGACGATTTTCTGCGGCTCGCCCGCCTGCAGCGTGGTTTTGACGGCGCGCATCACCGCTTCCTCGTCCGCGGCGGATTCGACCGTCAGCATCGTGTCGACGAAGAGCCGGTAGCCGCGCGGCGTCGGAATGCGCCCCGCCGACGTATGCGGACTGATTACGAGCCCGAGATCCTCGAGGTCGGACATCACGTTGCGGATCGTCGCCGGGCTCAGTTCGAGGCCCGAGTAACGTGACAGTGTGCGCGAGCCGACCGGCTGACCTTCGGCGATGTAGCGCTCGATCAGCGTTTTGAGGAGGGTTTGTGCGCGAGGATCTAGCATGGCGAAAAATTTTAGCTCAATGGCATGGCTACCGCGAGCGCCCGCGGCGCCCATCCGACCGCGTGCGCCACGGCGTTGCCGCCACGCCGCGCGGATCCGCTCCGGCGCGGCGTCGAGCCCGCTCCGGTGCAACCTCGCACTCTAACCCGCAGATATGTCATCAGGTCTTCACCATTCTAACGATAATCGCGACATGCGCCGACGGCCCGCGCGCACCGGCCCGCCACAGGGTTGGTCGGCGGTTCTTTTCGGGCCCTACCTATGGTGTAATGCCGGCATGCAAGTGACCAGCCAGTTCAAGACCGTCGCGCTCGTCGGGCGCAGCAACACGCCAGGCATCGGTGAGCCGCTGACCGCGCTCGCCGCGTGCATCGCGAAGCTCGGGCTCGAAGTCGTGTTCGAGGCCGATACCGCCGCCGAAATCGGCGTGACCGATTACCCGGCGCTGCGGCCCGCCGAGATCGGTGCACGCGCGGACGTCGCCGTGGTGCTCGGCGGCGACGGCACGATGCTCGGCATCGGCCGCCAGCTCGCGCCGTACCGCACGCCATTGATCGGCATCAACCACGGCCGGCTCGGTTTCATCACCGATATCCCGATCTCCGACATGCGCGAGATCGTTCCGCAAATGCTGTCCGGCAAGTTCGAGCGCGAGGAGCGCGTGCTGCTCGAAGCGCGCATCGTGCGCGACGGCACGCCGATCTACCACGCGCTCGCGTTCAACGACGTGGTGGTCAACCGCAGCGGCTTCTCCGGCATGGCGGAGCTGCGCGTGTCGGTGGACGGCCGTTTCATGTACAACCAGCGCTCGGACGGCTTGATCGTCGCGACGCCGACCGGCTCGACCGCCTACGCGCTGTCGTCGCAAGGGCCGATCCTGCATCCGCAGTTGCAAGGCTTCGTGCTGGTGCCGATCGCGCCGCATGCGCTGTCGAACCGGCCGATCGTGCTGCCGGACGACTCCAAGGTCAGCATCCAGATCGTCTCCGGGCGCGAAGTGAACGCGAATTTCGACATGCAGTCGTTCACGTCGCTGGAACTGGGCGACACGATCGAGGTGCGCCGCTCGCGCCATACGGTGCCGATGCTGCATCCGGTCGGCTACAGCCATTACGCGACGCTGCGCAAAAAACTGCACTGGAACGAGTACCCGTCGCACGAAGAAGACACGAGGCCAGACACACGGCCATAACCGGCGCAGCCCGCCGGAACGTCGCTGAACGTCCCACGCCGCCGCGGCCGCCACCCGAACCTCACGCTCACCCGACGACTTCCATGCTTCGCCACCTCTCGATACGCGACTTCGTCATCGTCGCCGCGCTCGATCTCGAATTCGACAGCGGCTTCACTGTTTTCTCGGGCGAAACGGGCGCCGGCAAGTCGATCCTGATCGACGCACTCGCGCTCGCGCTCGGCTCACGCGCCGATGCGAGCGTCGTGCGCACCGGCGAGAGCCGCGCCGACATCACTGCGGAGTTCGAAACGCACGCGCAGCTCGATGCATGGCTCGACGCCCAGGCGCTCGGCGCGGCCGACGACGGCCAGCCCGGCGGCACCGTGATGCTGCGGCGGGTGGTCGACGCGAACGGCCGCTCGCGCGCGTTCATCAACGGCACCGCGGCAACGCTCGCGCAGTTGCGCGGGGTCGGCGAAATGCTCGTCGATATTCACGGCCAGCATGCGCACCAGTTGCTGATGCGGCCGGACGCGCAACGCGAACTGTTCGACACGCATGCGGGGCTGTCGGAAAGCGCGGCATCCGTCAGCCGCGCGTGGCGCGCGTGGCGCGACAAAGCCCAGGCGATCGAGCTTGCGCAAACCCGCGATCGCGAACTGCAGCTCGAGCGCGAACGGCTCGCGTGGCAGCTCACCGAACTCGACAAGCTCGCGCCGCAACCGGGCGAATGGGAAGAGATCAACGCAGAGCATAAGCGGCTGTCGCATTCCGCGAATCTGATCGACGGCGTGCAAGGCACACTCGGCGCGCTGTCCGAATCGGACGAGGCGATGATCGCGCACCTCGCCGCGATCGTCTCGAAGATGCGCGACCTCGCCGAGATCGATCCGGCGCTGAACGACGTGCTGGCCGCGCTCGAACCGGCCGAAATCCAGTTGCAGGAAGCCGCGTATTCGCTCAGCCACTACGCGCAAAAGCTCGAACTCGACCCGGACCGTCTCGCACAGGTCGAAAAACGTCTCGATGCGCTGCACTCGGCCGCGCGCAAATTCCGTCTGCAGCCCGAGACCCTGCCGGAAGAGCACGAAGCGCGGCGCGCGCAACTGGCCGCGCTCGATGCCGCCGCCGACCTCGACAGCCTGCGCGCCGCCGAGGCCAAAGCGAAGGAAGCGTTCATCGCCGACGCGAAAAAACTCTCGAAGGCACGCGCGAAAGCGGGCAAGGCGCTCGGCCAGGCGGTCACCACCGGCATGCAGGAGCTGTCGATGAAAGGCGGCAGCTTCGAAGTCGCGCTGGTGCCGCTGCCCGAGGGCGGCGCGCACGGGCTCGAGCAGATCGAGTTTCGCGTGGCCGGTCACGCCGGCGTGCCGTTGCGGCCGCTCGCGAAAGTCGCGTCGGGCGGCGAACTCGCGCGTATCAGTCTTGCGCTCGCGGTGATCGCGAGCGCGGCCAGTCCAACGCCGACGCTGATCTTCGACGAAGTGGACACCGGCATCGGCGGCGCTGTCGCCGAAGTGGTCGGGCGGCTTTTGCATCAACTGGGCGAAGCGCGTCAGGTACTGTGCGTGACCCATCTGCCGCAGGTTGCCGCGCGCGGCGATCATCACTTCCAGGTCGCGAAGACCACCAATGGCAAGGGCGGTACGGTGAGCAGCGTGAGCTCGCTCGACAAGGCGAGCCGCATCGAGGAAGTCGCGCGGATGCTCGGCGGTCTCGAAATCACCGCGACCACGCGCAAGCACGCGAAGGAAATGCTCGCCGCCTAGCGGTGCGCCGCGCGCGGCCTCTCGCGCAGCCTCTTGCACGGCCTCTTGCACGGCCGAAAAAAATGGCCGGGATGTCACAGCGACCCCGGCCACATGTCAACGCTATCAGCGCCGTCAGCGCTGCACGCACTACTTCAGCGTGCTAGCCAAACACCCTCTTCCACAACGCCAACACCGCTTCGCGCTCGGCGCTCACCAGCGACGGATCGACTCGTGCCTTCTCCATCCCGTCGAGCCGCAGCGTATGCTGCAACTTGCGGTACCGCCGATACGCGGCGCCGACCGTCTCCGCCTCCGCCTCGCTCATCAAGCCGAAACGCGATACCTCGCGCAGCAACGCGATATTGCCGGTATTGCGGATCAATTCGGGATCGCGTGCGGCATGCAGCAGCACCCAGTACTGCACCGTGAATTCGATATCGACCATACCGCCACGGTCGTGCTTCAGATCGAATAGCTCGGGCGTATGGTTCGGATGCCCCGCCTCGACGCGCGTGCGCATCTCGACGATCTCGCTGGCGAGCGGCGCCGCTTCGCGCGGCATCGTCAGCACCTGTTCGCGGATCGCCTCGAACTTCGCGCCGATCCCGGCGTCGCCCGCGCAGTAGCGCGCGCGCGTCAGCGCCTGGTGCTCCCACACCCACGCGGTATTCGCCGCATCGCCCTCGCGCAGCTGATAGCGGCGGAATGCATCGAGATCGGTGACGAGCAATCCCGATTCGCCGTTCGGCCGCAGCCGCAAGTCGATATCGAACAGCGTGCCGGCGCCGGTCGCGGTGGTGAGCCAGGTAATCAGACGCCGCGTGTAGGTCGCGTAGACATCGGCGGCGGCATCGTCGGGGTCGTCGTACAGGAAGATCAGATCGAGATCCGACGCGTAGCCAAGCTCCTTGCCGCCGAGCTTGCCGTACGCGATCACCGCGAAGCGCGGTGCGTCGCGGTGACGTTTCGGCAACTGCTTCCACACGGCCTCGAGCGCGACATCGAGCACCGCGTCGGCGAGTTCGGACAGCCGGTCGCTGACATGTTCGACGCTCAGCGTGCCGGCCAGATCGATCAGCAGAATGCGAAACACCTCGGCCTGGTGCGCATGACGCAGCAGGTCCATCTGCTGCTCGACACCGTCCGCGGCGGCCAGCCGCAGACGCAGCGTGCGCTTGAACTCCGGCCAGTCGAACGGACTGTTGATCGCCTCGCCGTCGAGCAGTTCGTCGAGCAGTTGCGGATGGCGGATCAGATAGCCGGCCGCCCAGCGCGAGCCGCCGAGCACCGCCAACACCTGGTGCAGCGCCTGCGGATATTCGGTCAGCAGCGCGAGGTACGCGCCGCGCCGGCTCACCGCCTCGAGCAGATCGAACAGCCGCGCGATCGTATTGCCGCGCCGCCCGGCCGGCTCCAGCGTGCGCGCCGCTTCGAGCGCGCGCTGCGCGACGATGTCGAAACGCTGCCGGCTGCGCTCGGCGAGGCCCATGTAGCGCGACGAGCGCCACACCGCCTGCAGGCGCGCGAGCAGCTCGCCGGGCTCGGCCACGCCGAGTTCGATCAGGCGTGCGCGCAGTGCTTCATCGGCGCTGTCGTCGGCTAGCGCGCTGCTCCACACCCATGCGGCCGCGCCGTCCTCGGGCACCGCGCAGCCATCGCGGCCGCCCACCTTGTCGGCGAAAATCTGATCGAACTGCTGCTCGACGAATTCGCGATGCGCGTCGAGCTTCGCCATCAGCGCGGCGTAGTCGTCGCAGCCCATCGCGCGCGAGAGCGCCGCGCGGTCCTCGGCGTCGACCGGCATCGCGTGAGTCTGCGCATCGTTGCGGTACTGCAGCCGATGTTCGAGCTCGCGCAGGAAACGATAGGCCTGCGACAGCTTCAGACACACCGACGCATCCATCAGCCCATGCGTGGCCGCATGGCGCAGCACCGCGAGCGTCGGGCGCACGCGAAAGCCCGCGTCCTGACCGCCGCGAATCAGCTGGAACACCTGCGCGCTGAATTCGATTTCGCGGATGCCGCCGCGCCCGAGCTTGATGTCGTCGGCCTTGTCGGGCCGCATCGACGCACGGCGCTGCGCCTCCTGGCGAATCTGCAGATGCAGTGCGCGAATCGCGCTGATCACGCCGAAGTCGAGATAGCGCCGGTAGACGAACGGCGTGACGATCGCGTCGAGCTGCTTCGAGAGCCGCTGCGCCCCGGCGCTCTCGCCCTCCGACACGAGCCGCCCCTTGATCCACGCATAGCGCTCCCACTCGCGGCCCTGCACGTAGAAATACTCTTCGAGCATGCCGAGGCTGCACACGAGCGGCCCCGAATCGCCGTTCGGCCGCAGCCGCATGTCGACGCGAAACACGTAGCCATCGGCGGTCACTTCGGCGAGCGCGCCGATCAGCCGCTTGCCGAGACGGCTGAAGAACTCCTGGGTCGCAAGCGGCGAACGCTGCCCGCCGGCGGTTTCGCCATCGTCTTCGTAGATGAAGATCAGATCGATATCCGACGACACGTTCAGCTCGCGCCCGCCGAGCTTGCCCATGCCGACCACGCCGAGCGCCAGCCGTTCGCCCTGCGGGCCGCGCGGCTCGCCGTAGAGCGTTTCGAGCTCGGCGGTGAGCACCGTGAGCGCGCGCTGGATCGTCGTTTCCGCGAGGTCGGTCATCGCGCCGGTGACTTCGGCGATATCGGCCTCGCCGGCCAGGTCGCGCTCCATCACCGCGCAGAACACTTCGGTGCGCAACTGGCGCAGCGCGCGCTTGAGCGTCTCTTCGTTCAAAGGCACGCCGGATTTACCGGCGGCCTCCGCGCATAACGCATCGAGACGGGCGTCGATACGCTCGCGTGTGAGCGGCTCGGCGGCCAGCGCGCTGACCTGCGCGACGAGTTGCGGACGGGCCGCGGCGGCGCGCGCGGCGTAATGGGAATAGCTGGAACTCAGGAGTGTGGCGTCAGTCATCAAAAATCGGGCTCGCTCGTTGCTTGATTGGCGTCGTCTGGTGTTGTTCTGATGTTGTTTCGTTGCACCCGGTGCATCGTAAACGATGCGCGAAGCCGCTCGCCGGCTGCGTGGCCGGATGGCCCCGACAGGCCCCGAGGCGGCATGCGGACAGGGTTTGCAGGAGGTCCGCCGACGCTTTTCCGTGTGTTACATTTCGTCGTTAACTCGCAAAACTACCATACGCCCAGCCGCCGCAGCATGTCCGAGCGAAACGATCCCGCCGACCCGCACGAACAACCGCTGGCCCGGCCTGTGAGCGCAAGCGACCACATCGTGCTGCGCCGGACCTTGCGCGTGCTCGTCACGCTCGCGCTGATTCTCTATTTCATCGCCACCGCGCTGTTTCTGGGCCTGCGTTACGTGGTGCTGCCGCGTATCGACACGTTCCGGCCGCGCATCGAAGCCGCGGTGTCCGAAAAGCTTCACACACAGTTCACGATCGGCCGATTGGCGCCACACTGGAGCGGCTTTCAGCCAGGTGTCGATGTGACCAACCTCGTGATCCGCGATCACGACGGCCACCCCGCGCTGACGATTCCGCACGCCACCGCGACGGTGTCGTGGCATTCGCTATGGGAGTTTCGCCCCGCGCTATCGAGCCTGATCGTCGACCAGCCCGACGTGCTGGTGTCGCGCAGCGAGGACGGCGTGCTGTCGGTAGCGGGCGTGCCGGTACCGACGCGCCATAGCGGCAACGACACGCTGTCCACCTGGCTGTTGCGCCAGCAGGCGATCGTCGTGCGCGGCGGCGTGCTGCGCTGGCGCGACGCAACGCGCGATGCGCTGGAGCTCGCGCTGCGCGACATCCGCATCGCGATCCTCAACGACGGGTACGAGCACCGGATGGCGCTGCAGGCGCCGCCCGATGGCCACTTGCTGCACGGCCCGCTCGATTTCCGCACGCACTTCCGGCACGCCCGGCTCTCCGCGATCGGCAAGCCGATCAACTGGAGCGGCCAGGCGTACATATCGACGGGCCCGGTCGATCTGCCGACGCTCGCGCGCTACGTCAAATTCCCGATCGAGACGTTCGCCGGCCGCATCGACAATGCAATCTGGATCGATTTCACCGAAGGCCGCATGACCAGCGCGAGCGGCCAGCTGAACGGCACCGACGTCGCGCTGCGCGTGCGCCCGACACAGCCGAAGCTGCTGATGCCGATCGCGCATTTTCTGTGGCGCGTCGAAGCGAGCGAGGGCGATTACAAGCTGCAACTCGCCGATCTGCGCGCGGAACTCGGCCAGCGGCCGCTCGCGGACGGCACCCCGCTCACCCGCAGCCTGAGCTTCCAGACGCTGACCGGCCGCTACCGGACCGCATCGCAACAGCACGGGCAACTGCTGAGCGTGAGCGGCGATCGCGTCGATCTCGGCATCCTCGCCGAATTCAGCCGCGCGCTGCCGCTGCCGCAGCGTTTCCTGAACGAGCTCGTGCGCATCAATCCGCGCGGACTGGTCTCCGACTACGTGATCGAGGTAGAGCGCGGCAAGCCGGAATCCGGCGAGATCGGCAGCGACCATCGGCCCGCGGGCGCGGAGCCGATCGAGCGTTATCGCTTCAAGGGCGACCTGCAGGGCATCAGCTTCGCCGCCCAGGAGCCGGGGCCCGGGCTCACGCCGCGCGGCCATCCGCGCGCCGGCATACCCGGCATCGAAAATCTGTGGGGTAGCGTGGACGCCGACGAAAAAGGCGGCAAGGTGCTCCTCGATACGTCGAATGTCGCGATCACGCTGCCGGGCGTGTTCGACGATCCGCGTCTGAAGCTCGACCGTCTGCGCGGCCGCGCGGACTGGACCATGCTGCCGAAGGAGCCCGGCGCCACCCGGCCGGCGTTCGCGCTCAAGCTGGCCGACCTGAGCGTGTCGAACGCCGACCTCGCGGCCACCGCGACCGCGAACTACAGCAACCCCGGCCACGGCCGCGGCTCGCTCGACCTCAAGGCCGACTTCCAGCGCGCGCAGGTGACGCGCATCGCCCGCTATCTGCCGACCGCCGTCACCGAGAAAACCCGCATCTACCTCGGCCACGCGTTGCAGGCGGGCGTCTCGCGCGGCGCCACGATCGAAGTGCATGGCGATCTGACCAAATTCCCGTACGCGCGCGACCCCGACGCCGGCCTCTTCCATATCGTCGCGCCGTTCACCGGCGGCAGGTTCGATCCGACGCCGTATCCGCCGCGCAAAATGCGCAACGGCACACCGAACGTGTGGCCGGCACTGGACGGCATCGACGGCGTGTTCGAGCTGAAGCAGAACCTGCTGCGCTTCGACATCGACCGCGGCCGATACGAGCGCATCGCGCTCACCGGCGTGCGCGGCAGAATCGACGACCTCGGCACGAAAGGCTCGAACCTGACCATCCAGGGCAACGCCCGCGGCCCGCTCGCCGATATGCTCGACTACGTGAACGGCAGCTCGCTCGGCATCATGGCGCGGCACCAGACCGAGCGGATCCGCGCCGAAGGGCCGGCGTCGCTCGCGCTCAAGCTGACGATTCCGCGCATACCGAAACCGCACGTCGGCGTAGAAGGCACGGTCGGCTTCGAGAACAACCGCCTGAGCGCGAACCACGTGCCGCCGCTGTCGCAATTGAACGGGCGCGTGCGTTTCACCGAACATACGGCCCAGCTCGACCGGCTCTCCGGGCAATTCCTCGGCGGCGACGTGCACGCGAACGGCGGCCTGCGCCAGGACGGCACGTACTCGCTCGCGCTCGGCGGCCATATCGCCGTCGATGCGGCGCGCGGCCTCGACCTGCATGGCCCGGCCGCGCAGGTGCTCACGCATATGAGCGGCAGCGCGCCGTACGCGCTGAACGTCAGCGGCGCGCGCGGCAGCTTGCCGGAAGTCACCGCCAACTCCGATCTGACCGGTCTTGCGCTCGACTTCCCGGCGCCGTTCAACAAACCGGTCGGCACGCCGATGCCGCTGCAACTGGCGGTCAACCCGGCGACCGGGCCCGGCGAAGCCGGTCTGGAGCGGCTCGAGCTGACGTTCGGGCCGGCCGCGGCCGCATATCTGCTGCGCTATCAGCCGAAATTGCAGCCCAATACGCCGCCGCAGGTGGTGCGCGGCGCGATCGGCGTGAACCGGCCGGCGGATCTGCCGTCCGACGGCGTGGTCGCCGCGGTCGACGTGAAGGCGTTCGACGCCGACGCATGGCGCGCGCTCGCCGCGCAACTGCGCGCCGGGGCCGCCGCGAACGGCGCGAACGGCCCCGGCGGTGCATCCGGCGCAACCGCTGCCAACGCCGCCGGCTCCCGGGCCGCCGCGCCGGCGCCGAACCCGACTCTCACGCAATTCCTGCCGAACCGCTTCGCGCTGCACATCGACACGCTGACGCTGTTCAAACGTCACTGGGACAATGTGATCGTCGGCGCATCGCACATGGATCGCAGCTGGCAGGCGAACATCGCATCGAACCAGGTATCGGGCCACGTGTCGTGGCTGCCGGGCGTGACCCGCGATTCGCCGGGCAAGCTGGAGGCACGCTTCGCACGCGTCGTGATTCCGTCGGTCGAGGACAGGGACATGCTCGGGCCGGTGATGTCGGCGCCGGCGCTCAACATGCCGTCGATCGATCTGGTCGTGAACGAGCTGATCCTGCGCGAGCGCAACATCGGCCGGCTGGAAGTCAATGCGCACAATTTCGAGGAAAACGGCGTGCCGGTCTGGCAGCTCGACAAACTCGACGTGACGAATCCCGCCGCGACGCTCACCGCGACCGCAAACTGGCGCACTTCCACGGAGCTCGACAGTGCGCCGGACGAAACCACGCCGCGCCGCACCGTGTTCGATTTCAAGCTCGACATCAAGGACGCCGGCGCGCTGCTCGAACGCTTCGGCCTCGCGAAAACGCTGAAGAACGGCAACGGCTCGCTCACCGGCAAGGTCGCGTGGCAAGGCGGACCGACCACGATCGACTACACGACGCTCGACGGCAACCTCGCGCTCGATCTGCGCCACGGCCAGATCCTCAAGGTCGATCCGGGCGTCGCGACGCTGCTGGGCGTGCTCAGCCTGCAAAGCCTCGCGCGCATCGCGACGCTCAATTTCCGCGACGTGATCGGCGAGGGACTGCCGTTTTCCAGCGTGACGGGCACCGCGCAGATTCATGACGGCATCGCCCGCACCGACAACTTCAGGATGGTGACCGCGCCGGCGCGCGCCGAGATGCTCGGCTCGGTCGATATCGCGCAGAAGACCCAGGACATGCATCTGCATGTCGTGCCGACCGTCAGCGCGGGCGCGGCGGTGGTCGCCGCGACGGTCGTCAATCCGCTGTTCGGCCTGGGCGCGCTGGTGGCCGACATCGCGTTTTCGCACTCGGTGTCGCATGTGTTCGCGCGCGAGTACAGCATCACCGGCTCGTGGGCCAAGCCGCACGTCGAGCGGGTCACGACCGAACGGGGTAAGATGGACGCTCCGGCTTCGACCGTGGAAGCGCACTGAGTTTCGCTGGCCGCATGGGCTGGTTCCGGCCACGCCGGTTTTTTTTGGTCCGCCGCCGCGAGCTGGCCGGCACCGGCGCCAGTGCCGGCCCAACCATCCGGCAAATCGAGCCGCAGGCCCCAATCCAGTGTGCGTCAACGGCCGCCAAGCCAGCCCTGAACGACGCAAGCGGCGTGCGCGCGCCGCACCGCCGCCCTGCCGGGAGTCTTTCGATACGCTCATGAGCGAAACACACATCTCTTCGTCTTCCTCCGCCGCGGCATCCGGCGGCCCTGCCGGCAGCCCGTTCCGCGTTGCCGCGCTGCAGATGGTGAGCACGCCCGATCGCGAGCGCAATCTGGCCGAGGCCGGGCGCCTGATCGGCGAAGCCGCGGCCGACGGCGCGCAGCTCGTGCTGCTGCCCGAATATTTCTGCTTCATGGGCTTCAAGGACACCGACAAGCTCGCCGTGCGCGAGCCCTACCAGGACGGCCCGATCCAGCGCTTTCTCGCGGACGCCGCGCGCCGTCACCGCATCTGGATCATCGGCGGCACGCTGCCGCTGACCGCGCCGGAAGCATCGCGCGTACTGAACACGACGCTCGTGTTCGACCCGGACGGCAACGAAGCCGCGCGCTACGACAAGATCCACCTGTTCAATTTCGAGAAAGGCGAAGAATCGTTCGACGAAGCGCGCACGATCCGTCCCGGCACCGAGGTGCGCGGCTTCGACGCGCCATTCGGCCGGGTCGGCCTGTCGGTCTGCTACGATCTGCGCTTCCCGGAGCTGTACCGGCGCATGGGCGACTGCGCGCTGATCGTGGTGCCCTCGGCGTTTACCTACACGACCGGCCGCGCGCACTGGGAGCTGCTGCTGCGCACCCGCGCGATCGAAAATCAGTGCTACGTGCTCGCCGCGGCGCAAGGCGGCAAGCATGAAAACGGCCGCCGCACGTGGGGCCACAGCATGCTGATCGACCCATGGGGCGAAATCGTCGCGGTGCGCGAGGACGGCGCCGGCGTGGTCGCCGGCAATCTCGAACGCGCGCGTATCGACGAAGTGCGGCAGAGCCTGCCCGCGTGGCGTCATCGCGTGCTGGACTGAAGCCGGCATCGGCATCGACATTGAAACCGCGGCGCCTGTCACGCATATAGCGGCTCAGACGCCACCCCGACCCCTTCGTATCGAGCAGAACATACTTCGCATGAACATCATCGAACCCGGTATCCGTAATCTCGCCGCCGCCAAGGACATCCTCCTCACGCCCTACGGTCTGGACGAGTCGCTGCTCACGCGCACGCTCGCCGAAATCTTCACGCACCGCGTCGACTACGCGGATCTGTACTTCCAGGCGACCCGCAGCGAAGCGTGGAGCCTCGAGGAAGGCATCGTGAAATCGGGCAGCTTCAGCATCGATCAGGGCGTCGGCGTGCGCGCCGTGTCCGGCGAGCGCACCGCATTCGCGTATTCGGACGACCTGTCGCCCGAGGCGATCCGCCAGGCGGCCATCGCGACCCGCGCGATCGCGAAAGCCGGCGGCGGCAAGCAGAAGATCAAGGTCGCCTCGTCGCTGACCGGCATCGCCGGGCGCGATCTGTACCTGCCGTCCGATCCGCTGCATTCGCTCGACGCGACCGCCAAGGTCAAGCTGCTCGAGCGCATCGAACAGATGGCGCGCGGCCGCGACCCGCGCATCCAGCAGGTAATGGCGGGTCTCGCCGGCGAGTACGACGTGGTGCTGGTCGCGCGCAGCGACGGCGGCTTCGCGGCCGACATCCGACCGCTCGTGCGCGTCTCGGTCACGGTGATCGCCGAGCAGAACGGCCGCCGCGAGATCGGCAGCGGCGGCGGCGGCGGCCGTTTCGACTACGGCTATTTCACCGACGAAGTGCTGTCGCGCTACGTCGACGACGCCGTGCACGCGGCGCTCGTCAATCTCGACGCGCGGCCGGCGCCGGCCGGCGCGATGACCGTGGTGCTCGGCCCGGGCTGGCCCGGCGTGCTGCTGCACGAAGCGATCGGCCATGGCCTCGAGGGCGATTTCAACCGCAAGGGTTCGTCGGCGTTCGCGGGACGCATCGGCGAGCAGGTCGCGGCCAAAGGCGTCACCGTGGTCGATGACGGCACGCTGCCGAACCGCCGTGGCTCGTTGAACATCGACGACGAAGGCAATCCGACGCAATGCACGACGCTGATCGAAGACGGCATCCTGAAGGGCTATATCCAGGACACGCTGAACGCGCGCCTGATGAAGATGCCGGTCACCGGCAACGCGCGGCGCGAATCGTACGCGGCGCTGCCGATGCCGCGCATGACCAACACGTACATGCTCAACGGCGACAAGGACCCGCGGGAAATTCTCGAGTCCGTGAAGAACGGCCTCTACGCGGTGAATTTCGGCGGCGGCCAGGTCGACATCACGAACGGCAAATTCGTATTCTCGGCTTCCGAGGCGTACATGATCGAAAACGGCAAGATCACGTATCCGGTCAAGGGCGCGACGCTGATCGGCAGCGGCCCGGAATCGCTGAAGTACATCACGATGATCGGCAACGACATGAAGCTCGATTCGGGCGTCGGCGTGTGCGGCAAGGAAGGCCAGAGCGTGCCGGTGGGCGTCGGGCAACCGACGCTGCGCATCGAACGGATGACCGTGGGCGGCACGGCCTGATCCGGTACGAGTGCACGCTTCATGCGTCGAATGCATGAAGCGTGCGGATTTGCCGCATTTTTACACGTTCCGGCTTGTCAAGCGAGCTTGTACCGGGTTATAAAGTCAACCACCCTTTTTTGACCTGCGACACATTTCATTCCGCCATGTCCGCCAAGTTTTACTTTTACTTTTTTTGGCATCTCAGACCGCTGGCGGATCGAGAGGGGTGTTAGTGCACGCAGGACACCAGAAATTCCCGAAAAACCGCCAGCCCAGCCTGGCGGTTTTTTTTCGCCTCACGCTTTGAAACCCGTTTTGAAACCCGCTTCGCAACCGCATCCGAAACTTTTGTCGTTGACCATTTTTTGATTGCCGTCCGCTCTGGCATCGCTGTTTATCGCAACCTCCGCTGCCCGCGCGCACACGCTACGAACCGATTCAGGAGAAACAACATGCCCCCGCACAATACCGACGATGTCCGCATCCGCGAATTGAAAGAACTCACGCCGCCCGCTCACCTGATCCGCGAATTCGCCTGCGACGAAACGGTGTCCGACCTGATCTACAACGCGCGCAACGCGATGCATCGCATTCTGCATGGCATGGACGACCGTCTGATCGTGATCGTCGGGCCGTGCTCGATTCACGACACGAAGGCCGCGCTCGAATACGCGGGCCGACTGATCGAACAGCGCAAGCGCTTCGCCGGCGAACTCGAAGTCGTGATGCGCGTGTACTTCGAAAAGCCGCGTACGACGGTGGGCTGGAAAGGCCTGATCAACGACCCGCACCTGGACAACAGTTTCAAGATCAACGACGGCCTGCGCACCGCGCGCGAGTTGCTGCTGCACATCAATGAACTCGGCCTGCCGGCTGCCACCGAATACCTCGACATGATCAGCCCGCAGTACATCGCCGACCTGATTTCGTGGGGTGCGATCGGCGCGCGCACCACCGAGTCGCAGGTGCACCGCGAACTCGCTTCGGGACTGTCGTGCCCGGTCGGCTTCAAGAACGGCACGGACGGCAACGTGAAGATCGCCGTCGATGCGATCAAGGCAGCCTCGCAGCCGCACCATTTCCTGTCGGTCACGAAGGGCGGTCACTCGGCGATCGTGTCGACCGCGGGCAACGAGGATTGCCACGTGATCCTGCGCGGCGGCAAGACGCCGAACTACGACGCCGACAGCGTCAATGTCGCGTGCACCGATATCGGCAAGGCAGGTCTCGCCGCGCGCCTGATGATCGACGCAAGCCACGCGAACAGTTCGAAGAAGCACGAGAACCAGATTCCGGTGTGCGCGGACATCAGCCGCCAGATCGCCTCGGGCGATGAGCGGATCATCGGCGTGATGGTCGAATCGCACCTCGTGGCGGGCCGCCAGGATCTGCAGGAAGGTTGCGCGCTGACTTACGGCCAGAGCATTACCGATGGATGTATCGGCTGGGACGAAAGCGTCGCGGTGCTCGAAGGCCTTGCCGAAGCGGTCAGGCAGCGCCGCATCGCGCGCGGCAGCGGCAACTGAGTTGCCGCTGCCGCGCTGATCCGGCTAGCCGTCAGCGATCCCCCAAAAACCCGGTTCGAAATCGAACCGGGTTTTTTATTGGCCATTCGGACGAATGGTGCTTCTCGCCTTGCCTCGGTACCGTAACAGCTCGTTGCCCGGTCGTATATGACTTGACCGGGTTGGGCAAAACGTATAAGATTTTATACATCAAGGCGGCTATGGCGCAGGAAAAAGAAATTCGCTGGCTAGGATCCAGTTATCGCGATTTGCTCGCCTTTCCAGACGAAGCACGTCGTCTCGCAGGGTTTCAACTCCACAAGATTCAGTCAGGGCTCGACCCTGACGACTGGAAGCCTTTCGACTCGATCGGCGCGGGAACGCGCGAAATTCGCATCAACGAAGAAAGTGGCGCTTTTCGCGTGATGTATGTGACCAAGTACGTCGAAGCGCTTTACGTGCTGCATTGTTTTCACAAGAAAACGCAGAAGCTCGGCGCGCAAGACAGAAAGATTGCCGCGACTCGATATCGCGCAATCATTAACGAGAGGGAAACATGGCAATGACGATCGACACCAAAATCCGTCACGTAAGCAAACCCGGCAACAATCTGTTTGTCGAGCTCGGCTTTTCCGCCGAAGAAGCGAAACGCCTGCATGCGGCGTCGCAAAAGCAGATCAACGACACCCGGCTGCTCAAGGAACAACTGATGACCGAGCTGTCCAGCTGGATCGAACAGCATCATCTGAAGCAGGCGGAAGCCGCCGAAATTCTGATGGTGTCGCGCCCGCGCGTGTCCGACGTCGTCAACAAGAAAACCACCAAGTTCACGATCGACACACTCGTCGAAATGATGAGCCGTATCGGCAAACCGGTGACGCTTGCGATTGGTTAATCGCCAGTCAATGCAACGCGCGGCGCAAGCTTAATCGCACGATTGCGCCAGTCTTCACTGGGTGTCGCGATCGTGCTGCCACAGCACATCGGTGCCGCCATCCGCGCGATTGAGCACACGCGCCAGCACGAACAGCAGATCGGAGAGCCGGTTCACATACTGACGCGGCGCCGCGTTGATCTCCTCGTGTTCTCCAAGCGCGACGATCGCACGTTCAGCACGACGGCATACCGTGCGGCACACATGGGCAAGCGCGGCTGCGCGAGAGCCGCCAGGCAGAATGAATTCCTTGAGCGGCGGCAATGCCGCGTTGTAATCGGCGAGCCAGCCATCGAGTTGTGCAAGATGCCGGTCGGTAATCATCGTGTGGCCGGGAATGCACAGCTCGCCGCCCAGATCGAACAGGTCATGCTGAATCGCGACCAAAGCGGCGCGCACGTCGTCGGGCACGTGCTCGCACAACAGCACGCCGAGGTTCGAATTGAGTTCGTCGACATCGCCAATCGCGGCGATGCGCGCGCTGTCCTTGCGCACGCGGCGGCCGTCGCCGAGGCCGGTGGTGCCGTCGTCACCGGTGCGAGTGGCGATCTTGCTCAGGCGATTACCCATGATGTCTCCCTATGTTCAGAAGCGATGCACACAAACCAGGCACAAGCCCAGCAAAAACGACGCACGAACCCAACTCGGATCAAAGTCCAATCGGGCGCAAATCCAACGCGCCGAGCCGATCGCACACCACGTTTATCCATATTGCACGCATCGCAAAATCGCCGCCATTATATGAGCACAGGCCAGCCGACGCCGGCCCGCGGGCGAACAGCGTAGAATGAAGCGCATGCTGCAAAAGAAGCGGCGCCTCGGCATATCAGCAACTATTTTTCATCGGTCGGAGCGAGTGCGTTGCACTGCCCCGCTCGACATAGGAGACATGCGTGAACCATCCCGTGCCGCCGGCCCCGCTGCGCCGGCCGTTTCCGGTTGAGCTGCTGAATAACCTGAAAGCCGCGTTCGGCGAACGCGTGTCCGTTGCCGAAGCCGTGCGTGCGCATCACGGCCGGGACGAATCCCCTTTCGATCCCCAGTTGCCTGACGCGGTCGTTTTTGCGCGCACCACCGAAGACGTGCAAACCGCGATCAAACTGTGCGGACAGTACGACGTGCCGATCATTCCATATGGCAACGGCTCGTCGCTCGAAGGACATCTGCTCGCGGTGCAAGGCGGTGTGTCGATCGACCTGTCGGCGATGAACCGGGTGTTGTCGATCAACGCCGAAGACCTCACCGTGACCGTCGAACCCGGCATCTCGCGCAAGCAGTTGAACGAAGCGCTGCGCGACACCGGCCTGTTCTTCCCGATCGACCCGGGTGCGGATGCGAGCATCGGCGGCATGTCGGCCACGCGTGCATCGGGCACCAATGCCGTGCGCTACGGCACGATGCGCGAAAACGTACTCGGCCTGACGGTCGTGCTCGCCGACGGCCGCGTGATCAGGACCGGCACGCGCGCGCGCAAATCATCGGCGGGCTACGACCTCACGCGTCTTTTCGTCGGCTCCGAAGGCACGCTCGGCGTGATCACCGAAATCACCGTGCGCCTCTATCCGCAGCCCGAAGCCGTATCGGCCGCGGTGTGTACGTTCCCGTCGATGGGCGACGCGGTGCGCGCGGTCATCGAGACGATCCAGATCGGCGTGCCGATTGCGCGCGTCGAATTCGTCGATTCGCTAGCGATCCGCTCGATCAATCGCCATTCGAACCTGACGCTGCGCGAAGCGCCCACGCTGTTCTTCGAGTTTCACGGCACCGAGGCCGGCGTAAAGGAACAGGCCGAACTCGTGCAGGACATCGCCGCGCAGAACGCCGGCGAAGGCTTCGAATGGGCAACCCGGCCCGAGGACCGCAGCCGTCTGTGGAACGCGCGTCACAACGCCTATTTCGCGATGCTGCAACTGAAGCCCGGTTGCCGCGCGGTTACCACCGACGTGTGCGTGCCGATCTCGCGCCTCGCCGAATGCGTGGTCGAAACCGAGCAGGATCTGCGGGCATCGCCGCTGCCTTGCCCGATCGTCGGCCATGTCGGCGACGGCAACTTCCACGTCGCGATCCTGATCGACCCGAACAAGCCCGAAGAACTCGAGGAAGCCGAGCGCCTGAACCATCGCATCGTGCAGCGCGCGTTGCGCATGGATGGCACCTGCACCGGCGAGCATGGAGTCGGCCTGCACAAGATGGGCTTTCTGCTCGAAGAACACGGCGACGCCGCGATCGACACGATGCGCTCGATCAAGCACGCGCTCGATCCCCGCAACCTGATGAACCCGGGCAAGATCTTCGCCTGGGCTGCGTGACGAATATCGGACCAACCGCGAGCCAAAGCGGCGAAGCCACGAGGGAGACGAATCACATGAACGCACCCGCTGAACTGTCGGCCGAAGTACTCGCCCAGCGCCAGCGCGAAGTCGTGCAGGCGCTGATGGCCGTGTTGCCGAACCATTGCCTGCTATATCGCGAGGAAGACACCGTCGCGTACGAGTGCGACGGCCTCGCGGCCTACCGGCGCCTGCCGCTTGCGGTCGCGCTGCCGGAAACCGAATCGCAGGTGCAGCGCATCGTGCAGATCTGCCATCGCCTCGAAGTGCCGATCGTGCCGCGCGGCGCGGGCACCGGCCTGTCCGGCGGCGCGATGCCGATCCAGCATGGCGTGGTGGTGTCGCTCGCGCGCTTCAGAAAGATCGTCGAAGTCGACTCGTATGCGCGCACCGCGACCGTGCAGCCCGGCGTGCGCAACCTCGCGATCTCCGAGGCCGCGGCGCCGTATGGCCTCTACTACGCGCCCGACCCGTCGTCGCAGATCGCCTGCACGATCGGCGGCAATGTGTCCGAGAACTCCGGCGGCGTGCATTGCCTGAAGTACGGCCTCACCGTGCATAACGTGCTGCGCGTTCGCGCGGTGACGATGGAAGGCGAGATCGTCGAATTCGGCTCGCTCGCGCCGGACGCGCCCGGGCTCGATCTGCTCGCAGTGATGATCGGCAGCGAGGGCATGTTCGCGATCGTCACCGAAGTGACCGTCAAGCTGATCCCGAAACCGCAAACGGCGCAGGTGATCATGGCGAGTTTCGACGACGTCGTGAAGGGTGGCGACGCGGTCGCCGGCATCATCGCGGCGGGCATCATTCCGGCCGGCCTCGAGATGATGGACAAGCCGGCCACCCGGGCGGTCGAGGAATTCGTCAACGCGGGCTACGACCTCGATGCGGCGGCCATCCTGCTGTGCGAGTCGGACGGCACGCCGGAAGAAGTCGCCAATGAGGTCGTGCGCATGACCGCGGTGCTGCGCGAACACGGCGCGACCCGCATCCAGATCTCGCGCACGGAGGCGGAGCGGCTGCGCTTCTGGTCCGGCCGCAAAAACGCGTTTCCGGCCGCCGGCCGCATTTCGCCGGACTACTACTGCATGGACGGCACGGTGCCGCGCCGCAGTATCGGGCCGCTGCTCGCGCGCATCGAAGAAATGGAGAAAAAGTATGCGCTGCGCTGCATCAACGTGTTCCATGCGGGCGACGGCAATATGCATCCGCTGATCCTCTTCAACGGCAACGATCAGGACGAATGGCACCGCGCCGAGGCATTCGGCAGCGACATCCTCGAAGCCTGCGTCGAACTCGGCGGCACGGTGACCGGCGAGCACGGCGTCGGCATCGAAAAGATCAATTCGATGTGCGTGCAGTTTTCGCCCGAAGAGCGCGATGCGTTCCACGCGGTCAAGCGCGCGTTCGATGCGCCCGGGCTGCTGAATCCCGACAAAGGCATCCCGACCCGAGCGCGCTGCGCCGAATACGGCAGGATGCACGTGCGCGGCGGGCTGCTGCCTCATCCCGATCTACCGCGTTTCTAGCGTCCACCCCGGCATCGCGTATAACCCGCAGGCTCCCGCTGCCCCACGCACTGACCCCACGCACTCACCCACGCGTTGGCGTCAGCGCGTATCGGCACGGCGCCCGCCGGCCCCGCCGTCCCCTTCAGCCGTTCCCGCCGGCAACCGATACGGGTGTGCTCCGGGTTGCCAGCGAGCCCCCGCCCGGTACAATCAGTCGAAACACAACGAGCAGGACATCATGGAAGAGGATGACATCGTCACCGTATGGTCGGAGCGCGTGCGTTCGGCCAGCGCCGAAGGGCGCGCGTTGCGCATCCGTGGCGGCGGCACCAAGGACTGGTACGGTCAATCGCTGGAAGGCGAAATCCTCGACACGCGCGCTTATCGCGGCATCATCGCGTACGACCCGGCCGAGCTCGTGATCACCGCGCGGGCCGGCACCCCGCTGCTGGAAATCGAAACCACGCTCGCCGAACACGATCAGATGCTCGCGTTCGAGCCGCCGCATTTCGGCCCGCAGGCCACGTTCGGCGGCTGCATCGCCGCGGGCATTTCCGGGCCGCGGCGCCCGGCTGTCGGTGCGGTCCGCGACTTCGTGCTCGGCGCGGTCGTGATGAACGGCCAGGGGCAGACGCTGCACTTCGGCGGCCAGGTCGTGAAGAACGTCGCGGGCTACGACGTATCGCGTCTGCTGGCGGGCTCGCTCGGCACGCTCGGGTTGATCCTCGAACTGTCGATCAAGGTGCTGCCGCTGCCGCAGGTCGAAGCCACGCTGAAATTCGACATGAACGGCACCGACGCGGTCCGCAAGCTCAATGAATGGGCCGGCCGCCCGTTGCCGATCACCGCCAGCGCATGGCGCAACGGCACGCTCGCGGTGCGGCTCGCGGGCGCCGAGGCCGCGGTCAAGGCGGCGCGCACGGCGCTCGGCGGCGAAGTCGTCGATGCGGTGGAAGCCGAGCGGTTCTGGGCCGGCCTGCGCGAGCAGACCGATTCGTTTTTCGCGGCGATTCCGCCCAAGGCGGCGCTCTGGCGTCTTGCACTGCCGTCGATCACCGAGCCGCTGCAATTGCCCGGCGCGCAACTGATGGAATGGGGCGGCGGCCAGCGCTGGTGGATCACCGACACCGACGCGCAGACCGTGCGCATCAGTGCAAAGCAGGCCGGCGGCCACGCAACTATTTTCCGCAGCGGCCACGGTTATGACCGCAGCGCCGGCGTCTTCACGCCGCAGCCCGCGCCGCTGATGAAAATTCATCGCGGCCTCAAACACGCTTTCGACCCGGCCCGCATCTTCAATCGCGGCCGTCTCTACTCCGACTTCTGAGCGACGCGATGCAAACCAACCTCGCGGACTTCATTCGCAATACGCCCGATGGCGACGAAGCCGATGCCATCCTGCGCAAATGCGTGCACTGCGGCTTCTGCACGGCCACCTGCCCGACCTATCAGCTGCTCGGCGACGAACTCGACGGCCCGCGCGGACGCATCTATCTGATCAAGCAGATGGTCGAAGGCGCCCCGGTCTCGCGCAGCACGCAGACCCATCTCGACCGCTGTCTCACCTGCCGCAACTGCGAATCGACATGCCCGTCCGGTGTGCAATATGGCAGGCTGGTCGAAATCGGCCGCAAGATCACCGAGGAAAAAGTGCACCGCCCGCTCGGCCAGCGCATGCTGCGCCGTGTGCTCGCGAGCGTCGTGCCCAATAGTGCGATCTTTACGCCGGCCATGCGGCTCGGCCAGCACTTCCGCGGCGTGCTGCCGAAGAAGCTGCGCGACAAGGTGCCCGCGCGGCAACGCCCGCTCGAATGGCCGTCCGCGAAACATGAACGCAAAATGCTGATGCTCGCGGGCTGCGTGCAACCGTCGATGATGCCGAATGTGAACATCGCGACCGCGCGGGTGTTCGATGCGCTCGGCATCGAAACGGTGGTCGCGCCCGACGCCGGCTGCTGCGGCGCGATCCGCCTGCATCTCGGCTACAACGACGAAGCGCTCGACGACCTGCGCGCCAACATCGATGCGTGGTGGCCGTACGTCGAACAAGGCGCCGAGGCAATCCTGATGAACGCGTCGGGCTGCGGCGCGACCGTCAAGGAATACGCGCACCTGCTGCGCCACGACCCGGCCTATGCGGAGAAGGCACGCCGTATCGTCGAGCTGACGCGCGACGTCGCCGAGATCCTGCCGGAGTTCGAAGAACAACTGGTCGCGATCACGCGGCGCCGCTCGGTGCATACGGTCGCGTTTCATCCGCCATGCACGCTGCAACACGGGCAGCAGATTCGCGGCAAGGTCGAGCAACTGCTCGGCGCGCTCGGCGTCGAAGTGCGCCTGCCCGCCGACAGCCATCTGTGCTGCGGCTCGGCCGGCACCTATTCGCTGACGCAGCCGCGGCTGTCGTACGCATTGCGCGATCAGAAGCTCGAGCGGCTGCAGGCGCAGGAGCCGCAGGTGATCGTATCGGCGAACGTCGGCTGCATCGCGCATCTGCAAAGCGGCACGTCGACGCCGGTCGCGCATTGGATCGAACTGGTCGAGCACATGCTGTCCGTATAATCGGAGCATCGTCTTCGCTGAATACCGGTTCCGCTCCATGTCCGATCTGGATCATCATCTCGCTCGCCACCTTGCCGAAGTACAGCAGCGCATCGCCGAGGCCGCGCACGCGGCCGGCCGCGACCCGCATGCGGTGATGCTGCTAGCCGTCTCCAAAACGTTTCCCGCCGATGCCGTGCGCGCCGCCCACGCGGCCGGCCAACGCGCGTTCGGCGAGAACTACGTGCAGGAATCGCTCGACAAGATCCAGACGCTCGCCGATCTGCGCGCGTCGCTCGAATGGCATTTCATCGGCCCGCTGCAATCGAACAAGACGCGCGCTGTCGCCGAGCATTTCGACTGGGTGCATTCGGTCGATCGGCTCAAGATCGCGCAGCGGCTTTCGGAGCAGCGCCCCGGCCATCTACCGCCGCTGAATGTCTGTTTGCAGGTCAACGTCAGCGGCGAGGCGTCGAAAAGCGGTGTCACCGCAGCCGAAGCAGCCGATCTTGCCCGGCAGATCGCCGCATTGCCGAAGCTGAAATTGCGCGGACTGATGTCGATTCCCGAACCCGCCGGCGACCTCGACGCGCAGCGCGCGCCGCATCGCGAATTGCGCGAGCTGTTCGAGCGCTTGCGTGGCGACGGGCTCGCGCTCGATACGCTGTCGATGGGCATGTCGGCGGACCTCGAGGCGGCCGTGCTCGAAGGTGCGACGATCGTGCGCGTCGGCACCGCGATCTTCGGCGCGCGCGATTATTCGCATTGAACGCGCATTGAACGCGCATTGAACGCGCATTGAGCTCGCATTGAGATTTTCCGTGGGCCCGCGCGTGATGATCAGCCGGGTCCGTCACCGCATCCAGCCTCTCAACTGAACCTCACCGGACCATCATGAAAATTGCGTTTATCGGCGGCGGCAACATGGCCGCGGCGTTGATCGGCGGCCTCATCAAGCGGGGCGTCGCGCCCGCCGACCTGTACGCGGTCGATCCGAACGAAGATGCGCGCAAGCGCAACGAGCAGCGCTTCGGCATCCGCACCGGCGCGGCCGCGGACGGCGCGCTCGCCGGGTACGACGCGGTCGTGCTCGCGGTCAAGCCGCAGATCCTGAAGAGCGTCGCCGAAGCGGTCGCGCCGCATCTGCAAACATCGCAACTGGCGATCAGCATCGTCGCGGGCATTCGCATCGCCGACATGTCGCGCTGGCTGAACGGCCACAGCCGCATCGTACGCGTCATGCCGAATACGCCGGCGCTGATCGGCATGGGCGTGACGGGGCTGGTGGCAACGAGCAGCGTCGACGCGGCAGGCCGTGCGCTCGCATCGCGGGTGCTCGGCGCGGTCGGCGATACCGTCTGGTTCGACGACGAAGCGAAGATCGACGCGGTCACCGCGATCTCCGGCAGCGGGCCGGCCTATGTGTTCTATTTCATCGAAGCGCTGCAGGAAGCCGCGCGCCAGCTCGGCATGAACGAAGCGCAGGGCCGCGCACTCGCGGTCGCGACGTTCACCGGCGCCGCGCAACTCGCGGCCAATTCCGACGAGCCGCTGAGCGTGCTGCGCGAGCGTGTGACGTCGAAGGGCGGTACGACCGCGGCGGCGCTGGCGTCGTTCGCCGCGAGCGGCATCAGCGAAGCGATCGTGCGCGGCGCGCTGGCCGCCGATGCGCGTGCGCGCGAGATGGGCGACGAGTTCGGCAAACAGTGACGTGACGCCTCGGGTCGGTGGTGTAGTCGTGCGCCGGGCCACGCACTGGCCCGAAGCGCAAGCCGCCTATCGATCGCGCCGGATCACAGTGGTACGGCTAGCGGAACCGCAGCCGGAACCCGGCGTGCGATCGCCCCAAAGCGGCGATCGCACGCGGCTGACAATCACACGAAAAATCGGTCGAAAAACCAGCAGTGGCGACAAACACGCCGTAGCGCGGCTCGCCTGTTGATCGAGCGCAAGCGCCTACGGCATTCGGATACGGCAGCGGTCCTGAAAAAGACCGGCGAGAATTAAAACGAAGAAAACGAAGCCACCGCGTAATGCGCGGCGATGCCGACGAACAGCGCGCCGCCGAGCCAGTTGTTATGACGGAACGCGGCGAAGCACGGCATGCGTTCACGGTTGCGAATCAGCGTGTAGTGATAGATCGCACACCCGGCCGCGGCCGCCCAACCGAGCCAGTACAGCACACCGAAGCCGAGCATCACGCCGATGCCGACGTAAATCCCGAGCGTCACCGCATAGCACAGCATGATCGCGGCCACGTCGAAACGGCCGAATGTCAGCGCCGACGTGCGGATGCCGATCCTGATGTCGTCATCGCGATCGACCATCGCATATTCGGTGTCGTACGCGACCGACCAGAAAATATTCGCAACCAGCATCACCCAGCCGAGCAGCGGCACGTGGTCCTGCACCGCGGCGAACGCCATCGGAATCCCGAAGCCGAATGCGATGCCGAGATACGCTTGCGGAATCGCGAAGAAACGCTTGGTGAACGGATACGAGCCGGCGACGAACAGCGCGACCACCGACAACTGTCTGGTCAGTGCATTGAGCGGCAGGATCAGCAGAAACGCGAGCAGCGACAAACCGAGTGCGAGTGCGATCGCCTCCCACGCGTTGATCTTGCCCGACGTGAGCGGACGATTTTCGGTGCGCTTCACGTAGCGGTCGAAATCGCGGTCCGCATAGTCGTTGATCGCGCAGCCGGCCGAGCGCATCAACACCGTGCCGACGACGAAGATCACCAGCAACTGCCACGACGGATGACCGCCGGACGCAATCCACAGCGCGTTGAGCGTCGGCCATAGCAACAGCAGGCTGCCGATCGGCTTGTCCATCCGCACGAGGCGCAAATACAGGGGAAGTCGGGCAAACATGAGACGAATTCGGTGAAGTGCGAACACGGTGCGGCTATTTTACGGGATGCGCGCGGCGAGCCCGGTTTGGAGCGGCTGAGGCCGGTTCGTACGCGCCGTACGCAGATGCGGCATCGGAGAGTTGCGTGGTGACGCGGCAAAAAACAAAGCCTCCCGTGAGAGAGGCTTTGTTCATTTCAGCACGACGTGAGCATCGCTCAAGCCGGCATCATGTTGCCGCCTGATGCGAGCTTCAGCGGCTCAGCGGCTCGACCCGCGGCTTACGCGAGCAGCGAGCGCAGCATCCACGCGGTCTTTTCATGCGTCTGCATGCGCTGCGTGAGCAGATCGGCGGTCGGTTCGTCGTTGGCGGCTTCCGTCGACGGGAAAATCGCGCGCGCGGTGCGCACCACCGCTTCCTGACCTTCGACGAGCTGGCGGATCATGTCTTCCGCGGCCGGCACGCCATCCGCTTCAGGGATCGACGACAGCTTCGCGAAGTCCTTGTAGCTGCCCGGCGCATGCACGCCCAGCGCGCGGATACGTTCGGCGATCGCGTCGACCGCGAGCGCGAGTTCGTTGTATTGCGTTTCGAACATCAGATGCAGCGTATTGAACATCGGACCCGTGACGTTCCAGTGAAAGTTGTGGGTCTTCAGGTACAGCGTGTAGGTATCGGCTAGCAGACGCGACAGCCCTTCCGCGATCTTCTTGCGATCCTTGTCGCTGATTCCGATGTTGACGTGCTGTACGGCTGCGGCTTCTTTCTTGGCCATGATGACTCCTTCGAAGAGTGATACGAACCGGTCGACAAATGACGGCTGCGGAACGGACTTAAAACGTTCGACAGTGTAGCGTGAAAATCCGCGAGATTCGCGCAACGCACGGCCGCGCGCGCTGATTCGACAGCGGTTTGCGGCCGTCGCGCCTGCGTCTCGCCGTCGCGGCAACCTGAACTCGAATCAACCGCCGCTTCGATCGCCTCGCGCGGATTCGTCTCGCGCCAGGCTGCCGCCGCTCAACCGCCGAGCGCGTGCTGCAGCGCCTGCGCGGCGAGCACCGCGAAGCCGCTCGTCACGATCGCGAATCCGACCGCCTTGCGCAGCATCGTCGCGTGCCGCTCCCGCTGCCGTTGCATCCCGCGCGCGGCGGCCGAACCGCCGATGGTTGCCATCATCATCTGGATCATGATCGTACTCCCGATTCGTATCGGCACAGGCGCGGCATAAGTGCGCCGCGCCCGTCCGTTGCTCCATTACGCCACTACTGCCTGGCTAGCCGCTGCTGCACTCGGCGCTCAACGGTTTTTACTTTCCTGCAATGCGGCCAGCGCCGCGATCACACCTTCCGCGTAGGCCGGATCGGCGCGCCGGAAATGCTCGAGCTGACGCGCGACGATCTGCTGCGGCACGCCATCGATATGCCGCGCGATATTGCCGAACAGACGCTCACGCTGCGCCGCGTCGAACAGTGCGAACAGCATGCGCGGCTGCGTGTAGTAGTCGTCGTCCTCGCGATGCTCGTAATGCGCAACCGCGCCGGCCGCGAGCGGCGGCTCCGACGCGTTCGCGTCCTGCGCGAAGTCGCCGAAGCGGCTCGGCTCGTAATTCACGGTGCCGCCGAGATTGCCGTCGGTGCGCATCCCGCCATCGCGATGGAACGAATGCGGGTTCGGCGTGCGCGGCGCGTTCACCGGAATCTGATGGTGATTGACGCCGAGCCGGTAACGCTGCGTATCGCCGTACGAGAACAGCCGCCCCTGCAACAGACGATCCGGCGAAAAGCCGATGCCCGGCACCACGTTGGCGGGCGTGAACGCAGCCTGCTCGACGTCGGCGAAGTAATTCGCCGCGTTGCGGTTCAACTCGATCGTGCCGACGTCGATCAACGGATAGTCCTTCTGCGACCATACTTTCGTGATGTCGAACGGATTGAAGCGATAGTTCGCCGCATCCGCTTCCGGCATGACCTGAATCGCGAAACGCCACTTCGGGAAATGGCCCGCGTCGATGCTGTTCACCAGATCGCGCTGCGCGCTTTCGCGGTCCGCGGCCACCACCTGCGCGGCTTGCGCATCGGTGAAGTTCTCGATCCCCTGCAGCGACTTGAAGTGAAACTTCACCCAGAAGCGCTCGTTGTTCGCGTTGATGAACGAGTACGTGTGCGAACCGAAACCGTGCATCTGCCGATGGTTTTTCGGAATGCCGCGATCGCTCATCAGGATCGTCACCTGATGCAGCGACTCCGGATGACGCGACCAGAAATCCCACGCCGCGACGTTGCTGCGCAGATTCGTGTACGGGTCGCGCTTTTGCGTATGGATGAAGTCGGGAAACTTCAGCGGATCGCGGATAAAGAACACCGGCGTGTTGTTGCCGACCACGTCCCAGTTGCCTTCCTCGGTGTAGAACTTGATCGAAAAGCCACGCACGTCGCGTTCGGCATCGGCCGCGCCACGCTCGCCCGCGACCGTCGAAAAACGCATGAAAAGCGGGGTTTCCTTGCCGACCTGAGCGAACACTTGCGCCTTCGTATAGCGCGAGATGTCGTGCGTGACCTTCAGCGTGCCGAATGCACCGGAGCCCTTCGCGTGAACGCGGCGCTCGGGAATCACTTCGCGATCGAAGTGCGCGAGTTTTTCGAGCAGCCAGACGTCCTGCAATACGACCGGGCCACGGGCGCCCGCAGTCATCGAATTCTGGTTGTCGGCGACGGGCGCACCGGCGGCGTTGGTGAGCTTATGTTCGGACATGCGTACTCCTGCGTGGATTTTTTTCGAAACAGACGGAAAGCGGCGCGGCATCCGCGAACGGGATGCCGCGGCGGGCGACTCGTCAGGCGCCCAGCACCCGGTCGACCAGCAATGAAACCGCCACGGTGCGCACGCTCGGCGCGGCGATCGTCGGGGCCGGCGTGGCCGGTTGGGTATTGATAGCCTGGATGGGCTGCGAGTCCGCTTGCATGATGATTTCCTCCGGGTTCGTCTCGGGCGCCGGGGTGTTAATCCGGGCACCGAGCCTGATGGGATAAAGGGATCGGGCGATCCGTGGAGGAAACTATAACAATCCTATCGAAAATTCGTATTTGATTAATTTAATCTATTCGATAGGATTTGCTTGTGCCCTTTTTTGAAAATCCACACCGGCGGCGCGGCGCGGAAGCCGTCATGTATCAATTGACGGCGGCCGGCAAATCGAGCTTCCTGACGCCCGGCAGATCGCAGGCGGCGATCGCATCGCAGATCGCGTCGATCGCGGGCATGCGCGTGAAGCTCTTGCGCCATGCGAGCACGACGCGCCGGTCGGGCACGGGCTCGTCGAACGCGACGTAGCTGAGCAGACCGGCGTCGATCCCGGCCGCATGCGGCTTGACCTCGTGCACCGACATGCGCGGCAGCACGGTGATGCCCACGCCGCTCGCGACCATATGACGAATCGTCTCCAGCGACGAACCCTCGAAGGTCTTCTGGATACCGTCCGCGTTCTGCGAAAAACGCATCAGCTCCGGGCACACGCCGAGCACGTGATCGCGGAAACAATGACCGCTGCCGAGCAGCAGCATGGTTTCCTGCTTCAGATCGTCGGGATCGATCTTCGGACGGGTTTCCCACGCATGCCCGGACGGCAGCGCGACGACGAACGGTTCGTCGTAGAGCGGGCGCAGCATCAGGCCCGTTTCGGGAAACGGCAATGCCATGATCGCGACGTCGATTTCGCCCTGCTTGAGCAGTTCGATCAGTTTGAGCGTGTAATTTTCCTGCAGCATCAGCGGCATCTGCGGCACGCGCGCGATCATCTGCTTGACGAGCGTGGGCAGCAGATACGGCCCGATCGTATAGATCACGCCGAGCCGCAGCGGGCCGACGAGCGGATCCTTGCCTTGCTTGGCGATTTCCTTGATGGCGAGCGTCTGCTCGAGCACGCGCTGGGCCTGCGTGACGATCTGTTCGCCGATCGGCGTGACGCTGACCTCGCTGGTGCCGCGCTCGAAAATCTGCACGTTCAGCTCGTCTTCGAGCTTCTTGATGGCGACGGACAGCGTGGGCTGGCTGACGAAACACGCTTCGGCGGCCCGGCCGAAGTGCCGCTCGCGAGCTACCGCCACGATGTATTTCAATTCGGTGAGCGTCATTCGGGGATCAATCAGTGCAATGAATTCGATAGGTTCTAGTTATACACCTATAGGGTCGGTTCGCCAACCTTCGCAACCCTCGCCGGGTTCCCGGCGGGACGGCCGCGCACTATGGCGCGCGAGGCCTCATGCCTTCAGATACTGCTCGCGCGCGCCGAGCCAGCGCGCCAGATGCTGGAGCACCACGTCAGGATATTTTTCGAGCAGCGTCGCGGCGGCCTCCCGGGCCGGCTCGATCAGCAACTGGTCGTTCTGCAGATCCGCGAAGCGCAGCATCGCGGCACCCGACTGACGCGCGCCGAGAAATTCGCCCGGCCCGCGAATCTCGAGATCGCGCCGCGCGATCTCGAAGCCATCGGTGGTTTCGCGCATCGTTTGCAGGCGCGCGCGCGCGGTCTGCGACAGCGGCCCGGTGTACAGCAGCACGCACACCGACGCTGCGCTGCCGCGCCCCACCCGTCCGCGCAACTGATGCAGTTGCGCGAGGCCGAACCGCTCCGCGTGCTCGATCACCATCAGCGACGCATTCGGCACGTCGACGCCGACTTCGATCACCGTCGTCGCGACCAGCAACTGGATCTCGTTGCGCGAGAACGCATCCATCACCGCGGCTTTCTCGGCGGGCGCGAGACGCCCATGCACGAGCCCGACCTTCAGCTCGGGCAGCGCGGCGACCAGCGTTTCATAGGTCTCGACCGCGGTCTGCAACTGCAGGGTCTCGCTTTCCTCGATCAGCGGGCACACCCAGTACACCTGGCGCCCCGTCAGCGCCGCCTCGCGCACGCGGCCGATCACCTCTTCGCGGCGCGCATCGGATACGAGCTTCGTCAAGATCGGCGTGCGGCCGGGCGGCAGCTCGTCGATCGTCGACACGTCGAGGTCCGCGTAATAGGTCATCGCGAGCGTGCGCGGGATCGGCGTCGCGGACATCATCAGTTGATGCGGCTGGAAATCGCGCGCGCCGTCGGCGGCGTTTTTTGCCTTCGCGCGCAGCGCGAGCCGTTGCGCGACGCCGAAGCGATGCTGTTCGTCGACGATCACGAGGCCGAGCCGCGCGAACTCGACCGCGTCCTGGATGATCGCGTGCGTGCCGATCACGAGCTGCGCGGTGCCGAGCGCGGCGGCTTCGATCGCCGCACGCTTTTCCTTCGTCTTCAGGCTGCCCGCGAGCCACGCGACGCTCACGCCAAGCGGCTCGAGCCAGCCGCGCAGCTTGCGCGCATGCTGTTCGGCGAGGATTTCGGTGGGGGCCATCAGCGCGGCCTGGTAGCCGGCGTCGATCGCCTGCGCGGCGGCGAGCGCCGCGACGATCGTCTTGCCGCTGCCGACGTCGCCCTGCAACAGCCGCTGCATTGGATGCGGCTGGGTCAGATCGAGCGCGATCTCGCCGCCGACGCGCTGCTGCGCGCCCGTCAGCGAAAACGGCAGCGCCTTCAGCAAACGCGCGACCAGCGCCGCTTCATCGCCGAGCTTGCGGCGCGGCATCGCCGGCGCGGCGCGCGTGCGACGCTCGTCGTGCGCGCGCTTGAGCGACATCTGCTGCGCGAGCAGTTCCTCGAATTTGATCCGGATCCACGCCGGATGCGTGCCGTCGATCAGCGCGGTCTCGTCCGATTGCACGCCCGGATGATGCAGCGTGCGCACCGCGTCCATCAGCGACGGCACGCCGAGCGGCTCGACAAACGCCTGCGCGACCGGCGCGGGCAGCAGCTCCGGCAGCGACGTGCGTGACAGCGCGTTGTCGATCGCCTTGCGCAGATAGGCCTGCGATACGCCCGCGGTGCTCGGATAGACCGGCGTCAGCGCCTGCGGCAGCGGCGTGTCTTCGGCGACGACGCGCACCGCCGGATGCACCATCTCCATGCCGAAAAAGCCGCCGCGCACGTCGCCGCGCACCCGCAGCCGCGCGCCGAGCGCCATCTGCTTGACCTGCGAGCCGTAGAAATTGAGAAAGCGCAGCACCAGTTCGTCGCCGTCCGCGTCGCGCAGCTTCACGAGCAGCTGGCGGCGCGGCCGGTACGCGATCTCGTTGTCGAACACCACGCCTTCGGTTTGCGCGATGCCGCCGGGCAATAGCTGGCCGATCGGGGTGAGCGAAGTTTCGTCCTCGTAGCGCATCGGCAGATGCAGTACGAGGTCGATCGCGCGCGTGAGGCCGAGTTTGGCAAGTCTGTCGGCGGCTTTGACCGGGGCCCTGGTGGCGGCTTTGCCGGCGGCGCTGGCTTTGCCGGACGGTTTGCCGCTTGCATCGGCGGCCACCGATTCGTCCGCCGGATCGGGCGCCGCGCCGCCGGCAGGCTCGCCGCCGCGCGCGGCGTCTAGCTCGGCGGCGGTCATGCCGCCCGCCGCGCCGCCCTCCGCCTCGCCATCTTCCGCCACATCCCCGCGCGCGCCGCGGCGCCGCGGCGTAGCGGCGTAGCGGCGGCTTCAACGGTGGCAACGGAGAGTCGGCGGTCGGACAAAGGCATGGGCTGCTTCGCAAGTACAATATCGGCTGCTTCGAAAAAACGTCGTGCCGCCCTTCGCGCTCCAGCGCTTGCAGGAGGCGGCACAGGGCGCGCGGGCCGCTTCGGCGTCCCGTCATCATAGCCGCCCGGCTCCAGCTTCGGCTCAATTCAGTCCCAATTCGCTTCCAGTCGTTCGCATGTTGACGCTTTCCGATTTCGATTTCGATCTGCCGCCCGAGCTGATCGCGCAAGTCGCGCTGCCCGAGCGCAGCGCGAGCCGTCTGCTCGAAGTGGACGACGCGGGTGCCGCCGACGGCGCCGCGCGTCTGATCGACCGCCGCTTCACCGAGTTGCCCGAGCGCATCGCGCCGGGCGATCTGCTGATCTTCAACGATACCAAGGTGCTGAAGGCGCGCTTCTTCGGCCAGAAAGCGAGCGGCGGCCGGATCGAAGTGCTGGTCGAACGCCTCGCCGGCGAGCGCACCGCGCTCGCGCAGATCCGCGCGAGCAAGAGCCCGCAGCCGGGCACCACGATCCGTCTCGCGGATGCGTTCGACGTTACCGTCGGCGAGCGCGCCGAGCCGTTCTACACGCTGCATTTTCCCGCCGACTGCCTGACGCTGATCGAGCAGTACGGCCGTCTGCCGCTGCCGCCGTACATCGAGCACGAGGCCGACGCGAGCGACGAAACCCGCTATCAAACGGTGTTCGCACAGAATCCCGGCGCGGTCGCGGCGCCGACCGCGGGCCTGCATTTCGACGACGCGCTGCTCGCGAAGCTGGACGCACGCGGCATCGAGCGCGCGACGCTCACGCTGCACGTCGGCGCGGGCACGTTTCAGCCGGTGCGGGTCGACAACATCGCCGAGCACAAGATGCACAGCGAGTGGTATCACCTGCCGCAAGCGCTCGCGGACAGGATCGCCGCGACCAGGGCGCGCGGCAGTCGCGTGATCGCGGTGGGCACGACCTCGATGCGCGCGCTCGAAGCCGCCGCGCGCGACGCAGAAACCGCCGGCCGGCCGCTGGCCGCGGCGAGCGCGGAAACCGACATCTTCATCACGCCGGGCTACCGGTTCCGGGTGGTCGACCGGCTGGTGACCAATTTCCATTTGCCGAAATCGACATTGCTGATGCTGGTGTCCGCGTTTGCCGGAATCGAGACGATCCGCGCCGCGTACCGCCATGCGATCGAAGAGCGCTATCGTTTTTTCAGCTATGGCGACGCGATGCTGCTAACGCGGCGCGACGTTTGCGCCCACCCGGGCTCGTGATATAGCGTTTCCCTGTTTTTGCAGTGCTGGAGCCGCCGCGAATATTTGCGGCGGCGTTTCGATATTTGCGCCGTGATTTGCGCCGTGTCTAGTCTTAACCATCTGCGCCGGACTGTTTTCCGGTAGCACAGGAGTTACTCCATGACCGTCGGTCATCCCCCGCCACACCCTGCCCACGAGCGCCCCGCCAACGGCCTCGAATTCGAACTGCTCGCCACCGACGGCCTCGCCCGCCGCGGCCGCGTCACGCTGAACCACGGCGTGGTCGAAACGCCGATCTTCATGCCGGTCGGCACCTACGGCACCGTCAAAGCGGTCCAGCCGCGCGAGCTCGACGAGATGCACGCGCAGATCATCCTCGGCAACACCTTTCACCTGTGGCTGCGCCCGGGGCTCGAAACGATCGAAGCGCACGGCGGCCTGCACGGTTTCATGGGCTGGCACAAGCCGATCCTGACCGACTCGGGCGGCTTCCAGGTATTCTCGCTCGGCGATCTGCGCAAGATCACCGAAGACGGCGTCACGTTCGCGTCGCCGATCAACGGCGACCGGCTGTTCCTGTCGCCGGAAGTGTCGATGCAGATCCAGAAGGTGCTGAACTCGGACATCGTGATGCAGTTCGACGAATGCACGCCGTACGCGACCAACGATATTCCGACCTCGCACAAGGAAGCGGCCGAATCGATGCGCATGTCGATGCGCTGGGCGCAGCGCTCGATCGACGAATTCCAGCGCCTCGGCAATCCGAATGCGCTCTTCGGGATCGTGCAGGGCGGCATGTTCGAGGAGCTGCGCGACGAATCGCTCGCCGGCCTCGCGCAGAAGAACTTCCACGGCTTCGCGATCGGCGGTCTGTCGGTCGGCGAGCCGAAGGAAGACATGATGCGCATCCTGAACCACATCGGCCCGAAGCTGCCGGCTAACAAGCCGCACTACCTGATGGGCGTCGGCACGCCGGAAGACCTGGTGGCCGGGGTCGCGGCCGGCGTCGACATGTTCGATTGCGTGATGCCGACCCGCAACGCGCGCAACGGCTGGCTGTTCACGCGCTTCGGCGACATCAAGATCCGCAACGCGACGCACAGGAACTCGCTGCGTCCACTCGACGAGCAATGCGGCTGCTACACCTGCCGCAACTTCACGCGCGGCTATCTGCATCACCTGCACCGCGTCGGCGAAATCCTCGGCGCGCAGTTGAACACGATCCACAACCTGCACTACTACCTCGAACTGATGCAGGAAATGCGCGATGCGATCGACGCGAAACTGTTCGACGCATTCCGCAAGCGCTTCCACGAGGATCGCGCGCGCGGCGCCGTACCCTCGTCCTGAGCGCGCGGCGCGTCGATTCCGCTGAGGAATCGGCGCGAATCGCCAGGCGTGTTGCCGTGCGTGTTGCCGTGCGGTTGCCGTGCGGTTGCCATGAGTGCGCCCGAAAAACTTACAATTCACTTTCGCCGCACGCGGGATCGGACCAGCACCGCGACCTCAGCAGGAGCTTTAACCGGTTGATCGCAAAGCCGATTCGCCGCGACGGCGCGACTTCGGCCGGTGGTAGAATAATCGGCTGATTTTTTTGTGTTTTGACTGATAACGGAGAGACCAACGTGTCGTTCATTTCCAATGCCTTCGCACAAGGCGCTGCAGCAGGTGGTATCGAATCGAACCTGATGAGCTTCCTGCCGCTGATCCTGATGTTCGGCGTGTTGTACTTCATCATGATTCGTCCGCAAATGAAGCGCCAGAAGGAACATCGCAACATGCTCGCCGCGATGGCCAAGGGCGATGAAGTCGTGACGAACGGCGGCATCGTCGGCAAGGTGACGAAGGTGGGCGAAGCCTACGTCGGCATCGAAATCTCGGAGGGCACGGAAATCACCGTGCAAAAGGCGTCGGTCACGACGATTCTCCCGAAGGGCACGATCAAGTCGCTTTAAGGCCTGCTCTCCCGCGTCCGGCGCGGCCTCGCCGGCGGTTCACACGGCTTTCCCGCCGTTCATTCACAGTGCCATTGAACCGCCCGCGCTCATCGCCGGACGCATCGCATCCAAGCCAACCTTCCCGTTGGACCACTCATGAATCGCTACCCCCTCTGGAAATACGCCGTGATGCTGGTGGCTCTGGTCATCGGCCTCGTGTACACGCTGCCCAATCTGTACGGCGAAGCGCCGGCGGTGCAGGTGTCGAGCGGCAAGGCGACGGTCAGGCTCGACGCCACGACGCTTGCGTCGGTCGAAGCCGCGCTCGCGTCCAATCAGATCAAGCCGACCGCGATCACGTTCGATAACTCGCAGAACAACGCGAACATCCGCGTGCGCCTCACGGACACCGACACCCAGCTGCGCGTGAAGGATCTGCTGCAAAAGTCGCTCAACAGCGACCCGAACGATCCGCAGTTCATCGTCGCGCTGAACCTGCAAAGCGCGTCGCCCACCTGGATGACCGCGCTGCGCGCACTGCCGATGTACCTCGGTCTCGACCTGCGCGGCGGCGTGCACTTCCTGCTGCAGGTCGACATGGCCGGCGCGCTCAACAAGAAGCTCGATTCGGATGCGTCGGACGTACGCACGCTGCTGCGCGACAACAACGTCCGCGATGGCGGCGTGAATCGCGTGAACCAGTCGGTGGTGGTGAATCTGGCCGACCAGGCCACCGCGGATGCCGCGCTCAAGCTGCTCAACCGCGGCGTCAACGAACTCCAGTGGGCTTCGCAGCCGAATACCGGCGCCGACGGCGGCGTGCAGCTGGTCGGCACGTTCACGCCGGCCATGCAGCGCGCGGTGCAGGACGCCGCGCTCAAGCAGAACATCACCACGCTGCATAACCGGGTGAACGAACTCGGCGTGGCCGAGCCGGTGATCCAGCAACAGGGCACTGACCGCATCGTGGTCGAACTGCCGGGCGTGCAGGACACCGCGAAGGCGAAGGACATCATCGGCCGCACGGCGACGCTCGAAGCACGCCTCGCCGACCCGGTCAACACGCACCCGAACCCGAACGACCCGGTTCCGCCGGGCGACGAGCTGTTCACGCAAGGCAACCAGGTGCCGGTGCTGCTGCGCAAGCAGGTGATCTTCACCGGCGACCGCATCATAGACGCATCGGCGGGCTTCGACGAGCATCAGCGCCCGTCGGTCAATATCCGCCTCGACTCGGCCGGCGGCCGCGCGGTGCGCGCGGTGTCGCGCGACAACATCGGCAAGCCGATGGCGATGGTGCTGTTCGAGCGCGGCAAGGGCGAAGTGCTGACGGTCGCGACGATCCAGTCGGAACTGGGCGACCGCTTCCAGATCACCGGCCAGCCGACTCCGCAGGCCGCCGCCGACCTCGCGCTGCTGCTGCGCGCCGGCTCGCTCGCCGCGCCGATGGAAATCATCGAGGAACGCACGATCGGCCCGAGCCTCGGCGCCGACAACATCAAGAAGGGCTTCCACTCGGTCGTATGGGGCTTCGCGGCGATCGCCGTGTTCATGATCGCGTACTACATGCTGTTCGGCGTGATCTCGATGATCGGCCTGTCGGTGAACCTGCTGCTGCTGGTCGCGGTGCTGTCGATGCTGCAGGCCACGCTCACGTTGCCGGGTATTGCCGCTATCGCGCTCGCGCTCGGTATGGCGATCGACGCGAACGTGCTGATCAACGAGCGCGTGCGCGAAGAGCTGCGCAACGGCGCGCCGCCGCAACTGGCTATCCAGAACGGCTACGCGCATGCATGGGCGACGATTCTCGACTCGAACGTGACCACGCTGATCGCCGGCCTCGCGCTGCTCGCGTTCGGCTCCGGTCCGGTGCGCGGTTTCGCGATCGTCCACTGTATCGGCATCTTGACGTCGATGTTCTCGGCGGTGTTCTTCTCGCGCGGCGTGGTCAACTTCTGGTACGGCGGCAAGAAGAAGCTGAAGTCGCTGTCGATCGGCCAGGTGTGGCGTCCGCAAACCGCAACCGCCGGCGCGGCCGCCTATCTGGGCAACGATGATGCGGCGACCGACACCGCCCAGGCCATCGCCGCCGCCAAGGCCAGCTCGAAGGCCGGTTCCAGGGCCGGCGCGAAAGCATCGGCCGGCGCGCAAGGCCGCGCGAAACCGACCGTGCGCCGCCGCAATGCGCCGGGCACGCCGGACTCGAACAGCTCGACGCCGCAAAAACCGGGTTCATCCCGCTGAGTCCCGGAGAACAAGACCATGGAATTTTTCCGTTTCCGTAAAGACATTCCGTTCATGCAGCGCGCGTTGATCTTCAACGCGATCTCGCTGATCACCTTCGTCGCCGCCGTGTTTTTCCTGCTGCATCGCGGGCTGCATCTGTCGGTGGAGTTCACCGGCGGTACCGTGATCGAAGTGCAGTATCCGGGCGCGGTGCCGCTCGACCCGGTGCGTGACACGCTCGGCAAACTCGGCTATGCGGACGCGCAGGTGCAGAACTTCGGCTCGTCGCGCGACGTGCTGATCCGTCTGCCGCTGAAGGCCGGCCTCACCTCCGCGCAGCAGAGCGACCAGGTGATGGGCGCGCTGAAAGCCGACACGCCGCAAGTGCAGTTGCAGCGCGTCGAGTTCGTCGGCCCGCAGGTCGGCAAGGAGCTCGCCACCGACGGTCTGCTGGCGCTCGCCTGCGTCGTGGCCGGTATCGTGATCTATCTGTCGTTCCGCTTCGAATGGAAGTACGCAGTGGCCGGCGTGATCGCGAACCTGCACGACGTGGTGATCATTCTCGGCTTCTTCGCGTTCTTCCAGTGGGAGTTCTCGCTGTCGGTGCTGGCCGCGGTGCTCGCGGTGCTCGGCTATTCGGTGAACGAGTCGGTCGTCATCTTCGACCGGATTCGCGAAACCTTCCGCCGCGAACGCAAGATGACGGTGATCGAAGTGATCAACCACGCGATCACCAGCACGATGTCGCGAACCATCATCACGCACGGCTGTACGCAGATGATGGTGTTGTCGATGTTCCTGTTCGGCGGCCCGACGCTGCACTACTTCGCGCTCGCGCTGACGGTCGGTATTCTGTTCGGTATCTACTCGTCGGTGTTCGTCGCCGCCGCGCTCGCGATGTGGTTCGGCGTGAAGCGCGAAGACCTGCTGAAGGAAAAGAAGGAACGCGTCGATCCGGACGATCCGAACGCCGGCGCGCAGGTCTGATTCGCGGGTCGTGACACGCGGCTGGCGCGGAGACGATTGCGCGGGCCAATGAAAAAGGCCGGTTCTTCGAACCGGTCTTTTTCGTTTACATGCAAGCGCGGCCTGCCGCCCGCTCCCCGCGCTAGCGGAACCCCAGCTTGCGCCGCGCGCCGATCAGCGCCGCGATGCTCAGCACCGCCGCAAAGATCACGTAATAGCTCGGCGCGGCCTTCGAACCGGTGGCGCCGATCAGCCACGCGATGATGAACGGCCCGAAGCCGCCGAAAATCGTCACCGCGATGTTATAGGCGAGCGACATGCCGGTCGTGCGCGTCTGCACCGGAAAGATCTCCGACAGCAAACCCGGCGTCGCGCCGAAGTAGCCGCTCACCAGCACGCCGAATACGATCTGCCACGCGATCAGCGTACCGAAGCCCGGATGCGCGATCAGATACACAAAAGCCGGATAGGTCAGCACGAGCAGCAGCGCGGCCGCGATCAGCATGATGCGGGTGGGACCGTGCCGGTCGGACAGATGCCCCGCGACCGGCGACAGCACCATCTGGATCAGCCCCGTCACTGAAATCGCCGCGAACGCGGCCGACGGCGCCAGTCCCAGTTGCTTGACGCCGTAGGTCGGCATGAACAGCATCAGATACGCGGACACGGTGCCGAGGATGACCACGCCCATCGCAATCACGAGCCGCACCTTCTGGGTTGCGAACGTGTCGCGCACCGGCGTCTGGGTGGTTTCGGCCGCGAGGAATTCCGGCGTTTCGTCGAGTTTCGTGCGGATGTACAACGCGACCGGCCCGATCAGCAAACCGAAGATGAACGGCACGCGCCAGCCCCACGACGCCATCTGCTCCGGCGACAGCGTGCCGGTCAACACCGCGCCGAAGCCGGCGGCGAGCAACGTGGTGAGCCCCTGGCTCGCCAGTTGCCAACTCGCGTAGAAGCCGCGCCGCCCCGGCACGTGCTCGGCGAGAAACGCTGTCGCGCTGCCGAACTCGCCGCCGGCGGAAAAGCCCTGCATCAGCCGCGCGAGCACGAGAATCGACGGCGCGGCGAGGCCGATGCTCTGATAGGTCGGCAGGATCGCGATGATCAGCGTGCCGCACATCATCAGCCCGATCGACAGCGTGAGCGCCGCCTTGCGCCCGGCGCGATCCGAATACGCGCCGATCACGATCGCGCCGAGCGGGCGCATGAAGAACGACACGCCGAAGGTGCCGAGCGTCAGCAGCAGCGAGACCGTGTCGTTGCCGGCCGGGAAAAACAGCCGCGAGATAATTACCGCAAAAAAGCCGTACACCACCAGATCGAACCATTCCAGCGCGTTGCCGATCGAGGCGGCCGCCACGAGACGCCACGAATTTTGCCGGCTTCCCGCGACGCTTGCTGCTGTCGTTGCATTCATCCAGATCTCCTGTGTCCCGCGCGAAATATTTATCGACGCGGGCGCTGCGCGCTCGCGTTGGCCGTGCCGGCTACGCGCGCCGCCGGCATGACTCCATGCGCTCTATTTAACTGAAAAAATAAAAGCACGCGAGCACCAATTGGCGAATGCCCGCCGCGCAAGGCCACGACGCCGGCGAATGGCGATAAAAAACCGCTCCGTCGCGACGCGAACGGAGCGGTTTTCGTGCTGCGGCGCAGCGTTAAAGCGAAGCGCGCGCCGCGGGCGCGGCCGCGGCGCGATGGCGCTTACTGCTGCTTGATGCCTTCGGACTGGATATGCAGGCGCGTTGTCATGTTGAAGCCATATTTCGCGCCGAAGTCCATGCCGAAATCGGCGCGATTGAAGTCCGTACTCGCCTCGACGCCGCACACTTCGCGCTTGAGCACCGGATGCGGCATGCACTTGAACGAATCGATCTTCAGATTGACCGGCTTCGTGATATCGCGAATCGTCAGGCTGCCGATCACCTCGACCGGCTTGTCGCCGTCGAATCTGATCTGCGCGCCCTTGTAGGTGACGCTCGGATACCTGGCGACGTCGAAGAAATCGTCCGCCTTCAGATGCTCGTCGAGCTTCGCGTTGCCGGTCTGCACCGATGCGGGATCGACGCTCACCTCCACCGTGCCGGTTTTGGCCGCGCGATCGAGCGTCACCGTGCCGGTGCTTTTCGTGAACTTGCCGCGCCAGGTCGACAGACCGCCGAAGTGATCCGCCTCGAAGCTCGGATACGTATGGGTCGGATCGAGCATATAGGTGTCGGCGGCAAACGCGCCGAACGACAGCGACGAAGCCAGCGCGCCAACGGCGATCAACATGGACGTTTTCAATTCATGCTCCTGGGTTGCGTTGATAATCGCGGCAAGAACGCCGCGCGAGTTACTTCACGCGCGTTACCTGTGCGCGGCGACGATATGAAACTTGATCACCACTTCGTCGGCGACGACCGAGGTGTCCTTCCACTCGCCGGTGCCGATGCCGAATTGCGAGCGCCTGATCGGCAGCGCGCCGTCGAAGATCCGCACCGCGCCCTGCTGTGTCACCGTGACCGGCACGACGACCGTCTGCGACTTGCCCTTGATCGTCAGCTTGCCGGTCACCTTGAACTGATTGCCGCCGGCCGGCGCAATCGCGCTGGACACGAACGTCGCGCTCGGATAAGTCTTCGCGTCGAACCACTCCTTGCCGCGCACCTGCTCGTTGTAGCTCTCGTCGCCGAGATCGTAGCTGCCGACGTCGATGCTCAACTGCGCGCTGCCTTCGGCGGGCCTGGCCGGATCGAAATCGACCTGCGCGGTGAACTTGCCGAACTTGCCTTCGACCGGCACGTTCATCTGTTTCGACGTGGCCGTCACCGAGCTTTTCGCGACGTCGACCTGCGCGAGCGCGCTGCCCGCGGCAGTCAACGACGCCGCCGCGAACGCGGCGAGCATGTAGCGATAAAACGAGACCTTCATGGTTGTCCTTATTTGAGGAAAGGCAGCATGCGCGACAGCAAACCGTCGCGATCGATCAATTGATGCTTGATCGCGGCCACGACGTGCAGCACGACCAGCACCAGCAAGGTGTAATTCAACGCGATATGCAGATTCTTCAGCACTTCCTTCAGATGCGGATCGGGCGCGATGATACGCGGCAGCGGGATCAGCCCGAGATAGACGACCGGTATGTTCGCCGCCGAGCTATACAGATAGCCGGATGCCGGAATCACGATCATCAGCACGTACAGCAGCAGATGCACGAGATGCGCGGCGCCGCGCTGCCACAGCGGCATGCGGCGCGGCATCGGCGGCGCGGCATGGGTTGCGCGCCACAGGATGCGCAGGACCGCGAGCGCGAACACGGTGACGCCGATCCATTTGTGCCAGGAAAAATAGCGCAGCTTGGTGGGCGTAAAGCCCGGGATGTCGGTCATCACCCAACCGAGCGAGAAGCCGCAGACGATCAGCAGCGCGATCAGCCAGTGAAACGCGATCGCGGTCCGCGTGTACGACTCGCGATTACCGAATGAAGGATTGGGTGTCATCAGGATTCAACGCAGGTGATTGAAGTTAACGGCGCGGCAGGCCCGGCTATTCCCGGCTATTCCCAGCTATTCCCGGCGCCTTGCCGGCGCGCCCGGAGGCCGCGCGAACAGGCGAGGAAGCCCGCGACGCACGCCACGGCCGCCATGCTACCCCAAGCGCCGGAAGCTGGCTGCGGCCGCATCGACCTGTCAGGCCCGATTTTTGCCTGAGCTTGCGACGGCTGCTTGCACGCGCTGTATCGGCGGCATCGAACCGAGCTGGGATCGGCGCGGTCCGAGCCGGAGCGATCCATGTCAGACTACCGGCGAGTCCGATTGGAAAAGCCCGGCCAGGCAATGAAAAGTCAGGCCTCCGCCGGATCGCGGCCACGGCATGGCTTGCCTGCACCGCGCCTTTCGCGCGGCGCGCCAGTCCTCGTTTGGTACTATTGCTGCCGATGCCCGTCGGACCCTGCCTCAACAACGAGCCTTGCACGCCGCCACTCACGTCGTTAGCCCATCTACCGCATGGAACATGACAACCTGATCGCGTGCCATGAATGCGATACGCTGTTCCGCAAGCCGCTGCTTGTCGGGCGCACCACCGCGCGCTGTCCGCGCTGCGGCGCGACGCTCTATCGTGGCGTGTCGCGCAAGCTCGACGTGATCAGCGCGATGACGCTCGCCGCGCTGATCACGTTTCTGATCGCGCAGGCCTTCCCGATCATCGAGCTCGACGCCAACGGCATCACCTCGCAGACCACGCTGTTCGGCGCGCTGATCGCGCTGTGGGGCGAGGACATGGAAATCGTCGCGGTGATGGTGTTCTGCTCGACGATCCTCTTCCCGCTTACCGAACTCGTCGCGCTGCTCTACGTGGTGGTGCCATTGCGCGCCGGCTACGTGCCGGTCCACTTCAACCGCGTGCTGCGCGCGATCCAGTTCGTGCGGCCGTGGGGGATGATCGAGGTGTTCATGCTCGGCGTGCTGATCACGATCGTGAAGATGGTCAGCCTCGCGCGCGTGATTCCCGAAGCGGCGCTGTTCGCGTTCGGCGCGCTCACGCTGATGTTCGCGGTGGTCGTCACGTTCGATCCGCGCGTGCTGTGGGACCTCGCCGACGAACTCGGCGAGAGCGACGCGCGGCCGCGGCCGCGCACGTCGGCCGACAGCGCGGCGGCGGCCGTCGGCTCGCTCGCCGGACCGCCCACGCCGCCGGCGCTACGTACCGCGCAAGCGCAGCCCGCGCCGCAACCCGGCGCCGCCGCCGACGGCACCGGCAACGCGCCGCCCGGCCTGCCGCCCACCCCACGCAACGGATGACCCCGCGATGAAATACGTCACCGCGAAACGCGCCGGCCTCGTTTCCTGTCATGCGTGCGGGCGCGTCGAAGCGCGCATCCGCTCGATCACGCCGCGGCACTGCGGACGTTGCGGCGCGCATCTGCACTCGCGTCACCCCGACAGCCTGATGCGCACGTGGGCGCTATTGATCGCCGCCGCGCTGCTGTATATTCCGGCCAACCTGCTGCCGGTGATGCACACATCGTCGCTGTTCGGCTCCGAGGACGACACGATCATGAGCGGCGTCGTCTATTTCTGGACCTCGGGCGACTGGCCGCTCGCGGTGATCGTGTTCATCGCGAGCATCATGGTGCCGATGCTCAAGCTGACCGTGCTCGCGCTGCTCACCATCACCGCGCAGCGACGCTCGCGCTGGCGTCCGCAGCAGCGCACGACGCTCTACCGGATGGTCGAGCGGATCGGCCGCTGGTCGATGCTCGACGTATTCGTCGTCACACTCACCGTCGCGCTGGTGCGTTTCAAATCGCTGGCCGTGATCACGGCGGGGCCGGGCGCAATCGCGTTCGGCTCGGTCGTGATCCTGACGATGATCGCTTCGATGCAATTCGATCCACGGCTCATCTGGGACCCCGTGGAAAGCAGCACCCCAACACCTCAGGATCTTGACCATGACTAGCCCGCAAGGACCGACGCACGCTTCCGGTGACGCGCCGCGCAACGATTCGAACGGACCCAGATTACCGCCCCAGCTTCCGGACCCCGACATCGAGCCGCGCAGCCACTGGCTGCCGTCGCTCGTCTGGGTGATTCCGCTGATCGCCGCGCTGATCGGCATCGCGCTCGTGATCAAGTCGGTCACCGAGCGCGGGCCTGTCATTACGATCAGCTTCATCAGCGCCGAAGGGCTCGAACCGGGCAAGACCAAGGTCAAGTACAAGGACGTCGACGTCGGCTCGGTGAAGACGATCACGCTGTCGCAGGATCTGTCGCACGTGCTCGTGCAGGTGCAGTTGACCAAGGAGGGCCAGAAATTCGCGGTCAAGGATTCGCGCTTCTGGGTGGTGCGCCCGCGCGTCGGCGCGAGCGGCGTGTCGGGACTGACGACGCTGCTATCGGGCTCGTATATCGGCGCGGATGCGGGCCGCGCCACCGACAGCGAGAGCAACTTCGTCGGGCTCGAAACGCCACCGCCGATCACCGGCGACCAGAAGGGCCATCAGTACGTGCTGCACGGCGATTCGCTCGGCTCGATCGACATCGGCTCGCCGATCTTCTACCGGCGCGTGCAGGTCGGCCAGGTGGTCGGCTTCTCGCTCGATAAAGACGGCACCGGCGTGACGATGCAGGTGTTCGTGTCCGCGCCGTTCGACCAGTACGTCGGCACCAATACGCGCTGGTGGCACGCGAGCGGCGTCGATCTGCGACTCGATTCGAGCGGCTTCAAGCTGAACACGCAATCGCTCGCGACGGTGATCGTCGGCGGGCTGTCGTTCCAGTCGCCGCCCGGCCAGAACATGGGCCCGCAGGCGCCGAACAACCAGACGTTCCGGCTCGGCTCCGACGAAGCGGACGCAATGCGCGAACCGGACGGCGTTCCGCTGCGCGTCGTGATGAATTTCAACCAGTCGTTGCGCGGGCTGTCGATCGGCGCGCCGGTCGATTTCCGCGGCATCGTGCTCGGCCAGGTGACCAATATCGCCATCGATTACGACCCGAAGACGCGCAGCTTCACGATGCCGGTCACGATGAACGTGTATCCGGACCGGCTCGGCAAGCGCTTCCGCGAGACCGCGCCGAAACCCGGCACGCTCGCCGGTCAGACGCTGCTCGAGCAACTGGTCAAGCATGGGCTGCGCGGCCAGTTGCGCACCGGCAACCTGATCACGAGCCAGCTGTACGTGGCGCTCGATATCTTCCCGAAAGCGCCGCCGGCCAGGATCGACGTGACCAGCGATCCGCTCGAACTGCCGACCATCCCGAACACGCTCGACGAGTTGCAGCTACAGGTCGCCGACATCGCGAAGAAGCTCGACAAGGTGCCGTTCGACCAGATCGGCAATAACCTGAACAGCGCGCTGAAAAACGCCGACCAGCTGTTCACGCGCCTCGACAAGGAAGTCGTGCCGCAGGCCCGCGATACGCTGTCGGCCGCGAAGCAGACCTTCAGCTCGGCCGAAGCGACGTTGCAGCAGGACTCGCCGCTGCAATCCGACGTTCATCAGGCGCTGCAGGAACTGACGCGTACGTTGCAGTCGCTGAACGCGCTGTCGGATTACCTCGAGCGTCACCCCGAATCGCTGTTGCGCGGTAAATCAGGAGATAAACCATGACGTTTGCCCGGCTCTCCCGCCCGCCGCGCGGGCTCGTGCGCGGTGTCGCGTATGCCGGCGCGCTGGCCGCGGCCATCGCGATCGCGGCGTGCTCGTCGCCGTCGAGCCGTTTTTATACGTTGGGCGGCGCCGATGCGTCGGCGGGCGCGGCGCCGGCCGTCGCGCGCACGGCCAGCGCGCCGGCGTGGCTGATCGAAGTCGCGCCGGTCAACGTGCCGCCGCAGGTGTCGCGCAATCAACTGGTCGTGCAAAACGGTCCGACCCAGGTGCAGTTGCTCGAACAGGAGCGCTGGGCGTCGCTGCCCGGCGACGAAATCCGCCGCGCGCTATCGACGAACCTGACACAGCAACTGGAAACCATCGATGCGTTCGGCACCCCGCACGCCGACGGCGCGGCCGTATATCGGATCGCGATGAACGTGCAGCGCTTCGAGTCCTGGCCCGGCTCGCATGCGTTGATCGACGCGGTGTGGAGCGTGCGCGCGGTGCGCAGCAATACGGTGATGACGTGCCGCAGCGTGGTGAGCGAGCCGGTCGGCAGCGGCTACGACGCGCTCGTCGATGGACATCGGCGCGCGCTCGCGGAAATCTCGGCGCAGATCGCGACGGCAGTGCGGGCGATGGCCGCGACCGCGGGCAGTTCGAAGAGCGCGGCTGCGGCTGCGGGCAAAACCGCCGCGGTAGCGGCGCCGGCGTGTCCGGCGATGGGTACGGGCGCCGGCGCCTGATAGCAGACGCGGCTGGCGCGCGTCGACATATGCACGCATAAGCGTGTTTCATCCGAAGCGCGCCGCGTCGCGGTGCACCGTTTTTCCGGCGTTGCGTTACGTGCCCGCGGCTGGACACGGACTGCGCGGCGGGCATTGCCCGCCGATCCGACGGGCCGCGTGTCGCCACGGTTGCGCCACGGTGTCGCCACGGTCGCACCACCCCGACCGCGTACAATGGCGCCTTATTCAACGCCTTGCGGCAACCTCAATGTCCTTCGATTTCTTCCTTCCTTGCCCGCGCGGGCTCGAAGCTCCGCTCGCGGCCGAACTCGCCGAAATTGCCGGCAAACATCTGCACGGCGCCGCCTTCACGGCCGGCGCCCAGGTGCCCGGCGGCGTGCATTTCCGCGGTGGCTGGGCCGCCGGCATGGCGGCCAATCTGCATTCGCGGCTCGCAAGCCGCGTGCTGCTGAAAATCGCCCAGCGGCCGTATCGCAGCGAACAGGACATCTACGCGCTCGCGCTCGAGCAGCGCTGGGAGCAGTGGTTCTCCGCGCACGAGACGTTGCGCGTCGACGTCACCGCGATCAAATCGCCGCTGCGCAGCCTCGAATTCACGACGCTGCGCGTGAAGGATGCGATCTGCGATCGTCTGCGCGAAAAGAGCGGCGCGCGCCCGAGCATCGATACCGCGATGCCCGACGTACGCGTGTTTGCGTTCCTGACCGCGACCGACTGCACGCTGTACCTCGACACGTCGGGCGATCCGCTGTTCAAGCGCGGCTGGCGTCTCGACAAGGGCGCGGCGCCGCTGCGCGAAAACCTCGCGGCCGGCATTCTGCGTCTGACCGGCTGGCAGGCCGGCACCCCGCTGTACGATCCGATGTGCGGCAGCGGCACGTTCCTCGCGGAAGCCGCCCAGGTCGCGCTGAATATCGCGCCGGGCGTCGAGCGCCGCTTCGGCTTCGAGAAACTCAGGCAATTCGACGCGAAGAGCTGGCGCGAGCTGAAAAACGCCGCGCTGGACGCGAAGCAGAGCGCACGCAACTCGCGCGCCGAGCTGCAGATTTTCGGTAGCGACATCTCCGGCGACATGCTCGAAAAAGCCCGCGCGAACTTCGAGCGCGCCGGTTTGCCCGCGCTTGCGCTGAAGCAACTCGACGCGCGCGACATGAGCCCGCCCGCGTCGACGCCGGGCATCCTCGTCGCGAATCCGCCCTACGGCGAGCGGATCGAAGTGCGTGGACGCAACGCGCGGGGCGAGCTTCGCGAGGGGCGCGGCAATCGTGACGACGACGGCTTTCGCCGGATTCAGGAAGAAGCGCCGGACAGCGAGTTCTTCCAGTTGCTCGGCAATGCGCTGAAGCAGCGCTTTGCGGGCTGGCACGCGTTCATTCTGACGTCGGATCGCAAGCTGCCGGGGCAATTGCGGCTGCGTGAATCGACGAAGACACCGCTGTTCAACGGCGCGCTCGAATGCCGGTTGTTCCGCTTCGATCTGATCGCGGGGAGTGTCAGGCAGCGGGCGCAGGGAGATGCGTCGGCGGGTTGAGGTGGCGTAGCGCAATGGGCGACAACCGTTGCGCGAATCTTTGGCCCACAAACGGGCGGCAAGTCAGCCATTGGCAGAGGGCGTGTCGGCGTGAGCCGAATCCGGCGGCGCCCATCCCCGGATGTTCAGGTAATAGCGGGTCGAGCGACCGGCGCCGACCTTGTACAGCAGGCCCATGTCCTCAAGCTCGACGAGTTCGCGCGACGCGGTGGCACGCGAGGTGCCGCCGATGCTCTCGTACTTCCTAGTGCTCATACCTCCTTCGAACCCTTGGGGACCGGCATCGAGTAGCAGGTTCACGACCTTACGTTGTCGAGTCGTCAATACTCTGTCCCGATGGCTCGCCCAGAACATGGCCTTATCGAGCGAGGCGTCCACGACACCTGACGCTTCATCGCAAGACACTCGCACCTGCTCCACAAGCCACAGTACCCATTCGGTGACGTCCAGCCCGCCATGCTGGGCGCGCTCGAGTTGCTCGTAGTAGTTGTGCCGTTTGTCGAGCAAGCGCTGTGAGATACGAATCAGGCGGCTGACCTCGCCGCTGTCGCGCGCGAGGACAAGGTCGATAAGGAGCCGGCCAATGCGGCCATTTCCGTCTTCAAACGGATGAATCGTCTCGAACCACAGGTGAGCAAGCGCGGCCTTGACCAGACTATCGTGCTCGGTCTTCGCGTTGAACCAATCCAGAAACGTCTGCATTTCGGCCGGGACGCGGGCCGATGACGGCGCCTCGTACTGAACCCTTTCGCGGCCGACGCTCCCACTGATGATTTGCATTGGCTCTGCGTGTTCGCGGTAGGCCCCGACGAGGATCTTGACCATCCCCGAGTAGCCCGTCGGGAAGAGTGCTGCCTGCCATGCGCACAGGCGCTCATTGGTGAGCGGTGCGTCTCTCTTCAGTACCGCATCATCCATGATGTCGAGCAGGCCTTCGACGCTTCGAGGTGCGTTGGGGCCATCCTGATTTCCCACACCTAGCCGCCGCGCCACGGACGAGCGCACGGCAGTAAGGTCGATGCGCTCGCCCTCGATGGCGGCCGTCGCGACCGCGTTCTGACTCCAGGCTTCGGCGGTGAGTTCGAGGCGCTGCTCGAAGCCAAGACCCGCCAGCTTGCCCTCGACGATGCCTTGGGCTCGATGCGCGCGGGCCAGCTCGCTGCTAACGCGAACAATGTCGTAGTGCATGCCAGGCCAGGTGGGCGCCTGCCAGATCAGAGATGCGGCTGATGACATGATGACGGGCGGGTGAGGTGATGATGGACCGTATTCGACTCACATTGTGAGTCGAATATGAAGCCAAGTCCATCTTAAGTCGATTAGATGCGTAATTGACTCAAACGATGAGTCGATTATGCATCGCCGCACTCGGGCTGCGCTGCCGCGTTTACGAAATTTTCTCGGCGGGCAGCCCGCCTTTTTCAACATTGCCAGTTGGCGAACGGTAGCTTTCGAAGCTGTCTATCGGCGGCACGCCAACGAACCTGAACAGCCATTCCCCTACTCACGCACGCTCACGCACGCGCGCGTTCGCGCCGCGCGCGGCGGTCCTGCTTCTTCACGACGTTCCGTCACGACTGCTCGCCCTGAAAAATGCGTGGAAAACATACGAGCATCCCGCCGCCAGCCACCGCCCCCTACTGACACCACGCTGTCAGCAGCCCCCCAGCACACTCCTTGTCACGCCGTCCGGCGCCTTTACGGCCACTAAATCGGCCTACTGCCAACCAAAGGAGAATGTCATGTCCGCATTGCCCAAAGTCGTTGCCTGGTTTGAAATTCCCGCCGTCGATTTCGATCGCGCGGTGCGCTTCTACGAAGCCGCGCTCGACACCGAACTGAAACGCCAGCAATTCGGCGACCAGCCGATCGCCGTGTTCAATTACGAGGAGCCCGCCAGCGGCGGCTCGATCATCCATAGCCCGTCGATGACGCCCGCCGACGACGGCGTGATCGTCTACCTGAACGCGCAGCCTACCGTCGACGCGACGCTCGCGCGCATCGAAGAAGCGGGCGGCAAGACCGCTGGCCCGGTCATCAAGTTGCCGCAGGATATCGGCTACATCGCGTTTTTCACCGATACCGAAGGCAACCGCCTCGGTCTGCATTCGCGGACCAACGGCTGATATGACTCCCGGTGTCAATCCGGACCGGAGCGCGGCATGCGGCGCTATCATCGCGGGACCGTCCCCCTCCTTCTCTACCCGACGCCCACGATGACGCGCCGCGCCGACCGCCTGTTCCAGATCGCCGAGTTACTGCGCGGCCGCCGTCTGACCACCGCGCAGCAACTCGCCGAGTGGCTCCACGTATCGTTGCGCACGGTCTACCGCGACGTGCGCGATCTGCAATTGTCCGGCGTTCCGATCGAAGGCGAAGCGGGCATCGGCTACCGGCTGGCGCGCTCGGCGAGCCTGCCGCCGCTCACGTTCACCGCCGACGAACTCGCCGCACTCGCGGCCGGCGCGCGGATGCTCGAATCGTGGGGCGGCGCGGGCTTCGCGAGCGGCGCGCGCGGCGCGCTTGCAAAAATCGCGTCGGCGATGCCCGCCGACAAACGCGCGATGCTCGAGCGGCTCGCGATCTTCGCGCCGTCGTTTCATATCAAAAGCGATTTTTCAACGCAGCTCGACACGCTGCATCGCGCGATCGACGCGCGTCAGGTGGTGCGCTTCGCCTATACCGATGCGAACGGCGCCGGCACCGAGCGGCGCGTCTGGCCGCTCGCACTCGCGTACTGGGGCGCGCGCTGGACGCTAGGCGCATGGTGCGAGCTGCGCGGCGACTTCCGCAATTTCGGGCTGGAGAAGATCCGCAATCTCGACGTGCTCGAGACCTATCCGGATCAGGAGGGCAGGCGGCTCGCGGATCTGCTGCGGCATGTCAACGCGAAGCCGAAAGAGGCACGAAAAAACAGCGGCGAAAAAACCGCCGGCTAACGTGGATATCAGCGGTGGATATCACCGTGGCCGCTAATGCAGCGGATCGCGGCGGCCCACACATCGCACCGCGATCCGCCGGCACGGCGAAGCGCTACTCGACCGCCTTCACCATATCCTCGATCACCTTCTTCGCGTCGCCGAACACCATCATCGTCTTGTCCATATAGAACAGATCGTTGTCGAGCCCGGCGTAGCCCGCCGCCATCGAGCGCTTGTTGACGATCACCGTGCGCGCCTTGTACGCCTCGATGATCGGCATGCCCGCGATCGGCGATTTCGGATCGTTCTTCGCGGCCGGATTCACCACGTCGTTCGCGCCGAGCACCAGCACCACATCGACCTGGCCGAACTCGCCGTTGATGTCCTCCATCTCGAAGACCATGTCGTACGGCACTTCGGCTTCGGCGAGCAGCACGTTCATATGGCCCGGCATACGGCCCGCCACCGGGTGAATCGCGTACTTCACCTCGATGCCCTTCTCGACGAGCTTGTCGGTCAACTCCTTCAACGCGTGCTGCGCGCGCGCAACGGCAAGACCGTAGCCCGGCACGATCACGACGGTTTCCGCGTTGCCGAGCATGAACGACGCATCGTCGGCCGAACCCGATTTCACCGGCCGCTGCTCGGCCGCGCCGGCCGCCACCGCGCCGGCCTCGTTGCCGAAGCCGCCGAGAATCACGTTGAAGAACGAGCGGTTCATCGCGCGGCACATGATGTACGACAGGATCGCGCCCGACGAGCCCACCAGCGAGCCCGCGATGATCAGCATCGGATTGTTCAGCGAAAACCCGATGCCCGCCGCCGCCCAGCCCGAGTACGAATTCAGCATCGACACGACCACCGGCATATCGGCGCCGCCGATCGGGATGATGATCAGCACGCCGAGCACGAACGCGATGAGCGTCATGATGATGAACGGCAGCCACGACTGCGTGAGGAAGAACAGGATGCCGAAGCCGATCATCGCAATCGCGAGCATCAGGTTGATCAGATGCTGGCCCGCGTAGACGACCGGCGCGCCCTGAAACAGCCGGAACCTGTACTTGCCCGACAGCTTGCCGAACGCGATCACCGAGCCCGAGAACGTAATCGCGCCGACGAACGTGCCGATAAACAGCTCGATGCGATTGCCGTACGGCAGGAAGCCCTCGATCGGCACATCCGGATCGACGAGGCCGAACGCGGCCGGCTCCGACACCACCGCATACGCGATGCACACCGCGGCAAGACCGATCAGCGAGTGCATCGCCGCGACGAGTTCGGGCATCTTCGTCATCTCGACGCGCGCGGCGACGAACGCGCCGATCGCGCCGCCGACCACCAGCCCGAACAGCAGCAGGCCGAGCCCCAGGCCGAGGTTGGAGCCGAGCACCGCGGCCTGCTTCGAGATCAGCGCGAGCGTCGTCAGAATCGCGATCGCCATCCCGACCATGCCGAAGGTATTGCCGACGCGCGCGGTCTTCGGATTCGACAGCCCCTTGAGCGCCTGGATGAAGCAGACCGACGCGACCAGATACAGCAGCGTGACGACGTTCAGGCTCATTGCGCACCCTCCTTGCCGGCTGACGGAAGTTTCTTCGGCTCCTTCTTCCTGAACATCTCCAGCATTCGCCGCGTGACGAGAAAGCCGCCGAACACGTTGACGGCCGCTAGCGCGACCGCGATCGTGCCGAAGAACTTGCCCGCGCCGACGGTCAGCCCCGCCGCGAGCATCGCGCCGACGATCACGATCGCCGAAATCGCATTGGTCACCGCCATCAGCGGCGTATGCAGCGCCGGCGTGACGTTCCAGACCACGTGATAGCCGACGTAGATCGCCAGCACGAAGATGATCAGATTGATCACGGTGTGATTGATGACTTCCATCGCCGCTCTCCTATGCCTTGCGCGTGACCTGACCGTCGCGCGCCAGCAGCGTGGCCGCGACGATGTCGTCCGCGAGATCGATGTTCAGCGTGCCTTCCTTCGTGACGATCAGCTTCAGGAAATCGAGCAGGTTGCGCGCGTACAGCGACGACGCATCGGCGGGCACCATCGCGGCCAGATTCGTATAACCGACGATCTGCACGCCGTAGCGCACCACCACCTGGTCCGTCTCGGTCAGCGGACAGTTGCCGCCGCGCCGGCCTTCGCCGCCATCCGCGCCCGCGCCGCGGCCGGCCGCGAGGTCGACCAGCACCGAGCCGGGCTTCATCGCCTGCACGGTGTCCACCGAGATCAGCGTCGGCGCGGGGCGGCCCGGAATCAGCGCGGTCGTGATCACGACGTCGGCCTGCTTCGCGCGTTCGTGCACGAGCGCCGCCTGGCGCGTGAGCCACGACGGCGGCATCGGCCGTGCGTAGCCGCCGACGCCTTGCGCGGCCTCGCGTTCTTCGTCGGTTTCGTACGGGACATCGAGAAACTTCGCGCCGAGCGATTCGATCTGCTCCTTCACGGCCGGACGCACGTCGGACGCCTCGATGACGGCGCCCAGGCGCTTCGCGGTCGCGATCGCCTGCAAACCGGCCACGCCCGCGCCGAGAATCAGCACGCGCGCGGCCTTCACGGTGCCGGCCGCGGTCATCAGCATCGGCATGAAGCGCGGATAGAGCGTCGCGGCGAGCAGCACCGCCTTGTAGCCGGCGATATTGGCCTGCGACGACAGCACGTCGAGGCTCTGTGCGCGCGTGGTGCGCGGCGCGGCTTCGAGCGCGAACGCGGTGACGCCGGCCGCCGCGAGCTTCAGCGCGTTGTCGGCGTTGAACGGATCGAGCATGCCGACGAGCGTCGCGCCGCGCTTCAGAAGCGGCAGTTCGGCATCGGTGGGGGACTGGACCTTGAGGACGAGGTCGGCGCCGAAGGCGCTCGCGGCATCGACGATTTCCGCGCCCACGGCCGTATAGGCATCGTCGGGGAAACTCGCGCCGGCCCCGGCGCCGCTTTGCAGCGTGACCCGATGACCCTGGGCGACGTACTTCCTGACCGTTTCCGGCGTCGCGGCAACGCGGGTTTCATGCGCGCGCGTCTCGGCTGGCACTCCGATGTGCATCGTGTTCCTCCTCGACATTCTGTTCGACTTCCTGTTTGACGACAGATCGGCCGACGAGGCACGCCGGCTTGCAAATGCAACGGCTCACGAACGCCCCACTTTAACCGAAACCGCCGCCGCGTCGAAATTGGGGGCAATGCGGGGGCGCAACGGCCCCGCCGGCCCGGGCCACCACCCCGGCAACCCGCGCCCAGAACCGGTAAAATGCGCAGCCATGAAACCGGAAACCTGGCTGCCGCACGTCACCGTCGCGGCGATCGTCGAGCGTGACGGGCGCTTCCTGCTGGTCGAGGAGCACACCGCCGCCGGCTTGCGCCTGAATCAGCCCGCCGGCCATCTGGAAGCGGGCGAAACGCTGCTGGAAGCGGTGATCCGCGAAACGTTCGAGGAAACCGCCCATCCGTTCGTGCCCGAGGCACTCGTGGGCATGTATATGACCCACTTCGAGCGGCCGCGGCGAGAAGGCGTCACGTACCTGCGCTTCACCTATTGCGGCGCGGGCGGGCAGCCGGATCCCGCCCAGGCGCTCGACGCCGACATCGTCCGCACGCTGTGGATGAGCGCCGACGAACTGCGCGCGTGCCCCGAGCGGCACCGCACGCCGCTCGTCATGCGGTGCATCGACGATTACCTGGCCGGCCGGCGTTTCCCGCTCGACTTCGTGCACACGCACTCGGTCGCGCCCAGGCGATGAGCTTCGCGGCCCACCCCGCGACGACCATCCCGGTCTGGCCGTTACGAGCGGCCCCCCCCCACGATCCATGCAGTCATGCAGCACCCAGTGAGTACCTTATGAGCAAGCGCAAAGTCGTAGTAGGCATGTCGGGCGGCGTCGATTCGTCGGTCACCGCGTGGCTGCTGAAGGAACAGGGCTACGACGTGGTCGGCCTGTTCATGAAGAACTGGGAAGACGACGACGACAGCGAATACTGCTCGACGCGGCAGGACTGGATCGACGTGGTGTCGGTGGCGGATCTGATCGGCATCGACGTCGAAGCGGTCAACTTCGCGGCCGAATACAAAGACCGCGTGTTCGCCGAGTTCCTGCGCGAATACTCGGCCGGACGCACGCCGAACCCGGACGTGCTGTGCAACGCCGAAATCAAGTTCAAGGCCTTCCTCGATCACGCGATGTCGCTCGGCGCGCAGACCATCGCGACCGGTCACTATGCGCGCGTGCGCCAGAATCACCAGCGCGACGGCCGTTTCGAGCTGCTGAAGGCGCTCGACCACACGAAAGACCAATCGTACTTCCTGCACCGGCTGAACCAGGCGCAGCTATCGAAGACGCTGTTTCCGCTCGGCGAGATTCCGAAGACGAAAGTGCGCGAGATCGCCGAACAGATCGGCTTGCCGAATGCGAAGAAGAAGGATTCGACCGGCATCTGCTTCATCGGCGAGCGGCCGTTCCGCGACTTCCTGAACCGCTATCTGCCGACCCAACCCGGCCCGATGAAGACCACCGACGGCAAGACGGTCGGCGAACACATCGGCCTCGCGTTCTACACGTTCGGCCAGCGCAAGGGCATCGGCCTCGGCGGCAGCAAGGACGGCAGCGGCGACCCATGGTTCGTGGCCGGCAAGGACATCCCGTCGAACACGCTATACGTCGCGCAGGGGCATGATCATCCGTGGCTGCTGAGCCGCACGCTGTCGGCCGGCAACACCAGTTGGGTCGCGGGCGAGCCGCCCGCCGAAGGCTTCGCGTGCGGCGCGAAGACGCGTTACCGGCAAGCGGACGCGGGCTGCAGGTTCAGTGCGGCGACGGCCGGCGAGGGTCTGTTCGAGCTGACTTTCGACACTGCGCAGTGGGCGGTCACGCCAGGGCAATCGGCGGTGCTGTATGACGGCGACGTGTGCCTGGGCGGCGGCATCATCGAGCACGCGATGACCGGGCAGCCGGCGCAGTTGCCGCAGGATCAACCACAGAAACAGTCGCGCAGCCAGCGGCGCAAACAGGCGCACGAGCCCCCGCACAAGCAGATGCAAAAGCAGCCGCAAGATCGAGCGCCGGCCGATCCGCAAAGCGGGCAGCAGAAAGCGGCGCTGCCAGGCGTGCGCTAAGCGATGCGTAACGGCGAGTGCGGTGCGTCGTGCGGTTCAGGCACGCCCGGCATGCTCGCGCCGTGCAGTTTGCGCGTACCGGGCCGTCGGCCTGCATCGCTCGTTTCCGGCCGTTCGTGTCGTCGGCCGGCATCACCGGCGCGGATCACCCCGTTGCCGCCGCTCGCGCTACCGGCGCGGCTCGACTTCCGCCGGCGCGCGCCGCCAGAGCCGTTCACACATGCTTCACCTTCGCATGCCAATCTCGCCTCGCGTCCGCATCGCGCGTCTGCGGTTTTCCGAGGCCCGCAAGCCGTACGCCTGCGCGGGCGCGCGAGACCGATCCCGCAGCAACGATCTTTACCGCACTGGAGTTTCCATGTTTTCTCGACGCTATCTGGCCATGTGGTGTGCAATCGCGCTGTTCGTGCTCTGCGCCGCGTTCGCCGCGACGCATCATCTGTCGTGGTTCTGGATCCTCGTGCCGGCCGCGCTGGTCGCGCTCGGCGTGTTCGATCTGACCCAGCAGCGCCACGCGATTCTGCGCAATTACCCGTTATGGGGGCACTTTCGCTTCATCTTCGAATTCATCCGCCCGGAGATCCGCCAGTACTTCGTCGAGGACGACACCGACGAAAAGCCGTTTTCGCGCGCGCAGCGCAGCATCGTCTATCAGCGCGCGAAGAACGATGTGGATAGCCGCCCGTATGGCACGCGGATCGACGTGAAGGCGATCGCGCACGAGTGGATCAGCCACTCGCTCGCGCCCACCACGCTCGGCAGTCACGACTTCCGGATCATCGTCGGCCCGGATCGCGCGCAGCCGTATTCGATGTCGATCTTCAACGTGTCGGCGATGAGCTTCGGCTCGCTGTCGGCGAACGCGATCATGGCGCTGAACCTCGGCGCGAAGAAAGGCAACTTCGCGCACGACACCGGCGAAGGCTCGATGTCGAAATATCACCGCGAGCACGGCGGCGACATCATCTGGGAAATCGCGTCGGGTTACTTCGGCTGCCGTAACGACGACGGCACCTTCAACCCGGAGAAATTCGCGAAGCAGGCCGCCGAGCCGCAAGTGAAGATGATCGAGATCAAGCTGTCGCAAGGTGCGAAACCCGGGCACGGCGGGGTGCTGCCGGCCGCGAAGATCACGCCGGAAATCGCCGAGACGCGCGGTGTGCCGATGGGCCGCGACTGCATCTCGCCCGCGACGCATTCCGAATTCTCGACGCCGCGCGAGCTGCTGCAGTTCGTCGAACGGCTGCGCACGCTGTCGGGCGGCAAGCCGACCGGCTTCAAGCTGTGCATCGGCCATCCGTGGGAATTCTTCGGCATCGCGAAAGCGATGCTGGATACGGGGATTCTGCCGGACTTCATCGTTGTCGACGGCGCCGAGGGCGGCACGGGCGCGGCGCCGCTCGAATTCACCGATCACGTCGGCGTGCCGCTGCAGGAAGGGTTGCTGCTCGTGCACAACACGCTGGTCGGCATCGGTCTGCGGCAACGCATTCGCATCGGCGCGAGCGGCAAGATGATCACCGCGTTCGATATCGCGAAGACACTCGCGATCGGCGCGGACTGGGTCAACGCGGCGCGCGGTTTCATGTTCGCGGTCGGCTGCATTCAGGCGCAGACCTGCCACACCGGCCGCTGCCCGACCGGCGTCGCGACGCAAGACCCGGTGCGCCAGCGCGCGCTCGTGGTGCCGGACAAGGCCGATCGCGTGTTCAGCTTCCACCACAACACGCTGCATGCGCTGAAGGAAATCATCCAGGCCGCGGGGCTCGAGCATCCGGAGGAGTTGCGCGCGCATCACATCGTGCGGCGCGTGTCGTCGCATGAAGTACGGCTGATGTCGGATCTGCTGAAGTATCTCGAACCGAACGATCTGCTCAACGGCAACTATCGCTATACGCTGTTCGAAAAGTACTGGCCGATTGCGCAATGCGATACGTTTTCGCCGAAGGCGGAGCTGGCGGCGAGCTGAGCGGCGGGTTGAGCGGCAGGTTGAGCGGGCAGCGGCAGGCGCAATTGCACCTGCCGCCGGGGAGTCGTCGACTTTTCCGTGATCGTGACTGGCCTCTCACTGACTCTCGCGTCGATCGAAGTCGCCGGTGCTGCCGCCGGAAGCATCGGCGAAGCGGGAAGGCTGCTTCTGTTGGGCATCGGCATATTCATATGCATGGCTGCATCGATCCACCGGATGAATATCGAGCGCCCGGTGCGGGTTGGCTGCCGACTTCCAATAGGCCGTCGCCATTTCGCCGCAAAAAAATGCGTCGTTTTCCCAAGGGCGGGCGGTGTAGTCGCAATAACATCGGCTCGGTTCGGCGACCATCGCGTCGACATCGATCGCAGTTCCACCGATACCGACATGCTGTAGCAGATCAATCGCCTGGGCTCGTGCGCGCTGAATTTCGTCATCCAGTTCGCGAACGGTCCTGATGAATGACGGGTAGTAAACACCTGCCTTGTTGTATCGCCAGATATTCAACGTGTACAGGTATTGAGCAACCGCCATGCGCTTGAGACTGGCTAGTGCGGCAGGATCGGCGGGAAGGGGCTGGTTGGCGGCCAGCGTCACGACTGGACTCGCCTGACCGACCCAAGGATCCTCGTTGCTGCCCGAGGCAAGCGCCATTGGCCATTGCGCAATGTTCGGCGTGCTCGCGAAATTGTCGGGATGCTGCTGGACCAGCGCATAAATCCAGAACCACTGCTGGCAGTGGCGAGCCTCGTGGTAAAGCGTATCGGCGAATATCCGCAGCGGTTCTATCTGATCGGCACGATTCGCCGGATCCGACGCCGGCGCAACCTCATTGGCCTTGATGCCGAACATGGCTTTGAGCATGGCCGCGTTCAGACGCAGGCTCCAGTCATTGACGGCGAAAGCGCCCTGTTCACCGGATGGACGGTCGGATGAGAAAGGGTAAAGCCCCATGTTCTCCGGAATCGCGTCCGCAGGCATACCAAATCCCGCGGTTGGAGCGGTCAGCGCGTTGACGATGTGTGGTTTTAATATCTTGCTCAACCCGCGTATCTGATCGCTCTGCACCAGCGGCCATCGAAGCTTGAGTGCCGGCGTATTCCCGGGCGGCCCGAAATACGCTTCTCCCCACTGCACCTGTGTGGTCAGTGCCTGAAGAAGTGCCTGCGCATAGTTGCGAGCAACCGGATAGGCGAGCGAGCCTTTTTCCTCGTCCGAATAGCGCAGGCCCCATCGGTCCGGCGTACATATTGCGTAAAGCGGCATCCGGTTCTCGCTGGTTGGCTGAATCCGGTTCACGTGCATCGTGTACGGGCCCACTTTTTGGGTCCGCGTTTTTCCCGTCGCTGTCATGTCTGGTCCTTCCGTGGCGAACCCAAAGTCGCTGGCGCGTGCTGGGTCGATCGACTGTTGAAGTGAGAGCACCGACACACGATGCCGGTGCGCGGAGCCATCATTCAGTACTTTCGCCGCGCGGCCTGGTAGCGTTGTTCCAGCTCTTCAGCATCCAGGTAATAACGGCCGACACCGAGAGTGCGCAGGTTTTCAGCTTTGCGAATATTGCTGAGAACGGGCGCATCGTCGTCGTCGATCCATTCCACGAGGTAGCTGGAGCCTGCAGCGACGTCGAATAAGGAATCATGCGGCATCGGCAGCCGATACCCGAAAGTAACGAAGTTCTTTCCATAGAATCCCGAGGGTTCGAGCGCGCCTGTCGGCGCGAAAAAAATCGCGGTCTTCCCGACGAACGCCGTCGATTAACTCGCCACGAACCAGACGATGCAGGCCGAGACCCGGATTGTCGAAACGTTCGTAGGGGATGCTGGTGCGAATGTAGTCACCGACCTCGAGCTTGACGTAAGCAATGCGGGGCTTTCCATCGACGAGTTTCAGTTTGTCGTACGCGAAGTCAACCGTCATCACGTCCTCGAGGAAATACGTATATCTAATCCGGGAGAGCTCTTCCCACCGATCTTGCGGCTTGCCAACGCGCTGTATGACGTCATCGAACGTGATGTGCCCCGCGACCCATTTCAGGCCGGTTTCGAAAAAATGCAGGAATAGCGCCTGCTGGTCGGGAGTCATTGGCCTGGTCGTCATGGTTTCCTGGATGTGATGGGTTCTCGCCTGCAACGCGGCTGCAAGCAGTGGCCAGATAGCCATCCGCCCGAAGGCGGTGACGAAAGTATCGAAAGTTCATATCTCCGCGTCTATCGGAATTGGACTAATTTTTATCTCATATAAGCAAACCGTTCGACGGCATGGCAGTCGATACCGCTCGCCGCTTCTGTCGCCCCAAAACCGTATCGCGGCCCGTCCCACCCCGCAAAACGGGCCGCCCCTCTCCCTTTCCGCTAAAATCTCGGGTTTAGCACTTCGCTTCCACGGCCGCCTCGCGCGCTCCGGCGCACGCGGCGCGGCCTCCATGCCCGAAAGGCACTTCATGCTCACGTTTCAGCAAATCATCCTGACCTTGCAGTCCTACTGGGACAAGCAGGGCTGCGCGTTGCTCCAGCCGATCGACATGGAAGTCGGCGCGGGCACCTCCCACGTCCACACGTTCCTGCGCGCGATCGGCCCCGAGCCGTGGCGCGCCGCCTATGTGCAGCCGTCGCGCCGCCCGAAAGACGGCCGCTACGGCGAGAATCCGAACCGTCTGCAGCATTACTACCAGTACCAGGTCGTGCTGAAGCCGGCGCCGGAAAACATCCTCGACCTGTACCTCGGCTCGCTCGAAGCGCTCGGCTTCGATCTGAAGCAGAACGACGTGCGCTTCGTCGAAGACGACTGGGAAAACCCGACGCTCGGCGCGTGGGGCCTCGGCTGGGAGGTGTGGCTGAACGGCATGGAAGTGACCCAGTTCACGTATTTCCAGCAGGTCGGCGGCATCGACTGCAAACCGGTGCTCGGCGAAATCACCTACGGGCTAGAACGCCTCGCGATGTATCTGCAGAAGGTCGAGAACGTGTACGACCTCGTGTGGACCGAGTGGGAAGAGCAAGGCCCGGGCGGCCCCGAAATCCGCCGTCTGACTTACGGCGACGTCTATCACCAGAACGAAGTCGAACAGTCCACCTACAACTTCGAACACGCGAACGTCGATCTGCTGTTCACGTTCTTCAACAGCTACGAAGCGGAAGCGAAGCGCATGATCGAAACGCAGCTCGCGCTGCCCGCCTACGAACTCGTGCTGAAGGCCGGCCACACGTTCAACCTGCTCGACGCGCGCGGCGCGATTTCGGTCACGGAACGCGCGGCGTATATCGGCCGGATTCGCGCGCTGTCGCGTCTGGTCGCGCAGGCTTACTACGAGTCGCGCGAAAAGCTCGGTTTCCCGATGCTCGGCAACCCGGTTCACGGCGTGCCCGGCCTCACCACCGACGAGCAGGACGCCGCGATGCCCGCGTGGGCGCCGCCGCTGAAAGTCGAACGCAAGATCGACCCGGACTGACGAGAACATCCCCCCATGACTCAATCTCAACACGCTACCCTGCTCGTCGAGCTGCTGACTGAAGAACTGCCGCCGAAGGCCCTGTCGCGCCTCGGCGACGCGTTCGCCGAAGGCCTGGCGCAGCGCCTCGCGGCGCGCGACCTGATCGACGGCGAACCGTCGTTCGAACGCTATGCGACGCCGCGCCGTCTCGCGGTCACGATCCACAACGTGCGCGCGGTCGCGCCGGAAAAACACGTGCGCGAGAAAGTGCTGCCGGTATCCGTCGCGCTCGACAAAGACGGCCAGCCCACCGCGCCGCTCGCAAAGAAACTCGCCGCGCTCGGCTTCGCCGATTTCTCGGTCGGCGATCTCGAACGCGCGCAGGACGGCAAGGCCGAAGCGTTTTTCCTGCGCTACGCGGCGCCGGGCGCAACGCTCGCCGACGGCCTGCAGGACGCGCTCAACGAAACCATCGCGAAGCTGCCGATTCCGAAGCCGATGACCTATCAGCGCCCGGACGGTTCGAGCGTGCAATTCGTGCGGCCCGCGCATCGGCTGATCGCGCTGCACGGCGACCAGGTCGTGCCGGTCAGCGCGCTCGGCATCGACGCCGACGACATCACGCTCGGCCATCGTTTCCTGTCCGAAGGCTTCGTGCAGATCCAGCACGCGCACTCGTACGCCGAGACCTTGAATCATCGCGGCCGCGTGATCGCGAGCTTCAGCGAGCGCAAGGAAGCGATCCGCTCGCAGTTGCTCGCGCAAGCCGGTGAAGACAAGGTGGTGATGCCCGAAGCGCTGCTCGACGAAGTGACGTCGCTGGTCGAATGGCCGGTCGTCTACGCGTGCCGTTTCGAGGACGAGTTCCTGCAAGTGCCGCAGGAATGCCTGATCCTGACGATGCAGACGAACCAGAAGTACTTCGCGCTGACCGATGCGAACGGCAAGCTGCGCTCGCGCTTCCTGATCGTGTCGAACATCGAAACGCAAACGCCGGGCGAGATCGTCGAAGGCAATGAACGCGTCGTGCGTCCGCGTCTCGCCGACGCGAAGTTCTTCTTCACGCAGGACAAGAAAAAGCCGCTCGCCGAGCGTGTGCCGCTGCTCGCGAACGTCGTCTATCACAACAAGCTCGGCTCGGCGCTGCAACGCGTCGAGCGCCTGGAAGGGCTGGCCGGCGCGATTGCCGCGCTCACGGGCGCCGATGCCGCGCTCGCGAAGCGCGCCGCGCGTCTCGCGAAGGCCGACCTGATCACCGACATGGTCGGCGAATTCCCCGAGCTGCAAGGCACGATGGGCACGTACTACGCGCGCCACGACGGCGAGCCGGAAGAGGTCGCGCTCGCATGTTCGGAACACTATCAGCCGCGTTTTTCCGGCGATGCGTTGCCCACCACGGCAACCGGCACCGTCGTCGCGCTCGCCGACAAGCTCGAAACGCTGGTCGGCATCTGGGGCATCGGCCTGCAGCCGACCGGCGAGAAAGACCCGTTCGCGCTGCGCCGGCATGCGCTCGGCGTGCTGCGCATCCTCATCGAGAAGCAGTTGGACGTCGACTTCGTCGAACTGCTGCGCGCCGCGTACGCGCAATTCGCCGGCGTGCCGAACGTCGTCGATTCGACGGGCGCGATCTACGAATTCAGCATGGACCGTCTGCGCGGTTTGCTGCGCGAGCGTGGCTACGCGGCCGGCGAAATCGACGCGGTGCTCGCACTGAACCCGACCCGGCTCGACGACATCGTCGCGCGGCTGGATGCGGTGCGCGAATTCGCGTCGCTCGCCGAGGCTGCATCGCTCGCGGCGGCCAACAAGCGCATCTCGAACATCCTGAAGAAGTCGGAAGGCGCGACGAACGGCGGCGTGCAAGCGGCGCTGCTCACCGAGGCCGCTGAAAAAGCGCTCAATGCGCAGCTCGAACAGGTGAGCCCGCGCGTGCAGTCGCAACTGGCCGTGCGCGACTACACCGGCGCGCTCACCGCACTCGCCGCGCTGCGCGAGCCGGTCGACACGTTCTTCAACGACGTGATGGTCAACGCCGAAGATCCGGCGCTGCGCGCCAACCGTCTGGCCTTGCTCGGCGCGCTGCATCAGCAGATGAACTGCGTCGCCGACATTTCCCGACTCGCCGCGTGAGCCCCGCGTCATGCCGACCAAGAAACTAGTGATCCTCGACCGCGACGGCGTGATCAACGTCGATTCCGACGCGTTCATCAAGTCGCCGGACGAATGGGTCGCGTTGCCTGGCGCGCTCGAGGCGATCGCGCGTCTGAACCAGGCGGGCTATCGCGTCGCGATCGCGACCAACCAGTCGGGCATCGGCCGCGGTCTGTTCGACATGGACACGCTGAACGCGATGCATCTGAAGATGCACCGCGCCGCGGCGGCCGTCGGCGCGCGCATCGACGCGGTGTTCTTCTGCCCGCATACCGGTGAAGACCACTGCGAATGCCGCAAGCCGAAACCCGGCATGCTGAAGATGATCGCCGAGCGCTTCGAGATCGATCCGGCGCATACGCCGGTCGTCGGCGACTCGCTGCGCGATCTGCAAGCGGGCGAAGTGCTCGGTCATCCGCTCCATCTGGTGCTGACCGGCAAGGGCCGCAAGACGCTCGAAGCGGGCGGCCTGCCGGAAGGCACGAGCGTGCACGACGACCTGCGCGCATTCGCGCTCGACTTCCTCGCGGGCTTCCAGGAATAATGCCAGGATCGACGCGCGCTCCCCACCCTCACCGACCACGCCGATGCGCTTTCTTCGCTCCCTGCTGCTGCTGATCTATTTCGTGCTGGTCACGGTGCCGTACGCGAGCGCATGCTTCATCGCGTTTCCGTTCATGCGCGCCGAAAACCGCTACTGGATGGCGGCCGGCTGGTGCCGCCTCACACTGTGGACGGTGCGCTATCTGAACGGTATCCGCTACCGCATCGAGGGTTTCGACAACCTGCCCGATGGCCCGGCGGTGCTGCTGTCGAAACACCAGTCGGCGTGGGAAACGCTCGCGTTCCCGGCGATCATGCCGCGCCCGCTGTGCTACGTGTTCAAGCGCGAACTGCTGTACGTGCCGTTCTTCGGCTGGGCGCTCGGGATGCTGAAGATGGTTCACATCAACCGCAAGGAAGGCAAATACGCGTTCGAATCGGTGATCAACCAGGGCAAGGCGCGCATGGCCGAAGGCGCATGGGTGATCATGTTTCCGGAAGGCACGCGCACGCCGACCGGCAAGCAGGGCAAATACAAGACCGGCGGCGCGCGTTTCGCGATCGCGACCGGCGCGCCGGTCGTGCCGATCGCGCACAACGCCGGACGGGTATGGCCGCGCAACTCGTTTACGAAATATCCGGGTATAGTCACGGTGTCGATCGGCAAGCCGATCGACACGACGGGGCTCACGCCCGACGAAGTGAACACGCGCGTCGAAAGATGGATTGAAGCTGAAATGCGCCGCATCGATCCCACCGCTTACCGCGCGGCGGCAGACGATTCCGCCGCCGCCCCCATCTGACGCGCCACGCCCTCGCGGCGTATTGCGCGAAGCGAAGCCGATGCAGAAGTCTCCCACGCCGCAGCCCGCCGCGGCGCTCGAAAACCGGCAGCTCGATCTCCCGCTCTTCGCCGAGCCGGGTTCGACGTCGTCGTCTCCTTCACCTGCCGCGCCCGGTGCGTTGCCGGGCTCTTCAGGCTCGGCGGATGCATCGCTCACGCTGCCGCCCGCCGTGCCGCTCGCGCCGGACGGCAGCAAGCTGCGCACGCTGGCCATCGGTTCGCGCACGCTGCACTACGTGCTCAAGCGTTCCGCGCGCCGCTCGATCGGCTTTGCCATCGACAGCACCGGCCTCACGATCACCGCGCCGCGCTGGGTCACGCTCGCCGATATCGAAACCGCGATCACCGAAAAACAGCGCTGGATTTTCACGAAGCTGATCGAATGGCAAACGCGCGTCGAGCAACGCGCGCTGCCGAAGATCGACTGGAAGGACGGCGCCGAAGTGCCGTATCTCGGTCAGCCGGTGCGAGTGACGCTCGGCGCGCCGCAAGGCGTGCTGACGTTCAGCGCGGAACAGGCGGCGCTGCAATTGCCGCTGCCGTTGCAGGCCGATCCGCAACAGATCAAGGACCGCGTGCAAGGCTGGCTGCAAGGTGAGGCGAAGCGTCTGTTCGGCGAACGTCTCGCAATTTACGCGCAAAAGCTCGGCGTCGACTATCGCGCGTATGCGCTGTCTTCGGCGGCGACGCGCTGGGGCAGTTGTTCGAGCGACGGCAAGATCCGGCTGAACTGGCGGCTGATTCATTTTCCGCTGTCGATCATCGATTACGTCGTCGCGCACGAGCTTTCGCACTTGCGCGAGATGAACCACAGTCCGCGCTTCTGGCAGACCGTCGAATCGATTTTTCCGGAATTTCGCGAAGCGCGGCAGACGCTGAAGTCGCATCCGCCGGAATTGCTGCCGACGCTTTAAGGCGCGAGCGGCACACCCGCTCAGCCGCTCATCGACCGCTGATCCGCCAGGCGCGCATCGAACGCGACGCGCTATCGATGCGACAGCGCCTTCGCGGATTGCAAAAGATCGTCGAGCATCGCCGCCCGCCGATCCGGGCTCGTGTCGCGCCCGGTCATAAAACACAGCGCCGCGATCGGCAGCCCGGCGCGATCACGAATCGGCGCGGCCATGCACAGCCTGAACGCATTCGACAGCCCTTCGGTGCAGCAATAGCCCTGTTCTTTCGCGGCCTGCACGTCTTTCAGGAATTCGTCGAATTCGATACCCACGCCGTTGTCGAGAATGAAATCCTCGGCCGGAATCAGCGCGCGAATTTCATCGGCGTTCAGATGACCGAGCAGCAGGCGCCCGGTCGCGGTCCACGGAATCGGCACGCGCACACCGATGTCAGAACTGATATTGAACGGCCGCGCACTGTTCTCCGACAACACGACCGTGTACTTGTTGCCTTCCAGCATGCACATCTGCGTGGTCTCGTCGTACTTCCTCACCAGAGCCAGAATCGACTGATGCGCGCGGCTGATCAGATCGTTGTGAGTTGCATAGTCGGAGCCGTAGTAGTGCATCTCGCGCCCGAAGAACACGCTGCCGTCCGCGGCCGTCTCGAGCCAGCCCACCTCCGCCAGAATCGCGACCAGTTCGTAGATGCTCGAGCGCGGCGCGCCGGTGGCCTCGATCAACTCGCGCATCGTCAGCGGGCGTTGGGCGATATGCAGTTGCCTGAAAATCGCGATGACGCGATCCACGCCTCTTGCCCGTGACGATTCCGTAACAGCCATGCATTCACTCCGTAAAGCGTTGATCCGATGGGTTGTCTTTCAAGCGGCGCGAGTTTATCGCGCGGCAGCCTCGCAACAGCGACTTTCAGCCCCCGCCACTTCAATGGTCGAGAACCCGGTGCAGAAACTGCCGGGTGCGGTCGTTCGCCGGATTGACGAAGATCTGTTCCGGATCGCCCTGCTCGGCGATCACGCCTTTGTCCATGAATACGACGCGATCGGCGGTCTTGCGCGCAAAACCCATTTCATGCGTGACGACGACCATCGTCATGCCGTCGCGCGCGAGTCCGCGCATCACCTCGGTGACCTCGCCGACCAGTTCCGGGTCGAGCGCGGAGGTCGCCTCGTCGAAAAACATGATGCCGGGCTCGACTGCGAGCGCGCGTGCAATTGCCACGCGCTGCTGCTGACCGCCCGATAGCTGACTCGGATAGTGCTCCGCGCGATCCACGAGCCCGACGCGATCGAGCGCCTCCATCGCGCGCTTGCGCGCGTCGGCGGGACTCATGCGGCGCGCCTTGATCAGCGCGAGCGTCACGTTGCCGAGCGCGGTCTTGTGGGGAAACAGATTGAACTGCTGGAACACCATGCCGACGTGACCGCGAATCTCGCGCGCCCGGCGCGGATCGTGCAACGGCACTTCGTTGACCCACACCTCGCCGGAATCCGTCGTCTCCAGTCCCGCCATGATGCGCAGCACGGTGCTCTTGCCCGAGCCGGACGCGCCGATCAGCACCAGCACTTCACCCGAGCGGACTTCGAGATTGATTTCGTTCAACACGCGGGTCGAACCAAAGGCTTTGCTGACACCCGTCAGCGAAATGATGGGCCGGGTCTGGCTTTGCCGGGTTGGGCTTTGGTTAGTCACGACAATCTCCTGCGGTCATGGTGGCGCACCCATTGCGAGAGCGGGAAGCACACGACGAAATAAATGATTGCGACGAGCCCGTAGATTTCCACGGGCTTGCCGACGCGGTCGACGATCGCCTGGCCGCCGTGCATCAGCTCGGACATGCCGATCATGCTGACGATCGACGTGTCCTTGATCAGCGACAGATACTGGCCGACGAGCGGCGGCAACACGATCTTGCCGGTCTGCGGCAGCACGACGAACGAGAACGCCTGGGTCCGCGTCAGACCGAGGATTTGCGACACCTCCCATTGGCCCTTCGGTACCGATTCGATCCCCGAGCGGAAGATTTCGGCGATATACGCGCCCTGGTACACGCTCAGGCCAATCACGCCGGCGGCGAATACGTCGATTGCATAGCCGAAGTACGACACGCCGAAATAGATGAACATCAGCGTGATCAGCACCGGCGTGCCCCGAAACAGCTCGGTATAGAGCTTCGCGATGCGGTCCGTGCCCCACGGTCCGAACGAGCGCAGCACCGCGGCGAACAGGCCGATCAGCGTGCTGCCGACGATGGCCGCGATCGACAGCAACAGCGTCGTCGCGAGACCCTGCAACAGGATCGCGAAACTGGTTTTCAGTAGTTCGACTGACATGATCCAACTCCAATCCGGAAATCAGGCCCGCTTCGTGCGGCGCATGAAAGCTCGGCCGAAACCGGCGCGGGCCGGCATCGCGAGCGGAGGATGAAAGATCCGCGCGCCGATCTGGCCCGCAAGCCAGGACAGCACGTTGCTGAGCACCAGATACGCGACGAGCGTTACGCTGAAGGTCTGCAGGTACAGCAGCGTGCGCGAGTTGATCACGGTCGCGGTGCCGGTCAACTCCGGCAACGCGATCGCGGACAGCAGCGACGTGCCGAGCAGCAACTGGATCAGGTAGTTGACGATGGCCGGATAAACCGCGCGCGTCGCTTGCGGCAGCACGACCTCGGCGAAGATCTGCGCGCGTTCGAGGCCGAGAATGCCGGCGGCTTCGAGCTGCCCGCGCGGCACCGACTGGATGCCGGCGCGGAACACTTCCGACAGATACGCACCGACGTTCAGACCGAGCGCGATAACGCCCGCCCAGTACGCGTCGAGCGAAATACCCGCGGACGGCAAGCCGAAAAACACGATGAAGATCTGCAGCAGCACCGGCGTATTGCGGATGATCTCAACGTACGCACGGGCAATCCATCGAAGCACCGCGAGCGGTGAAGCACTGGCGAGCGCGGTCAGCAAACCGAGCACGACCGCCAGTACGAATGCCAGTACGGTCACCTGCAAGGTGAGCCAGGCCGCGGTTAAAAACTCGGGCACGTAGCCCCATAAGGTCAGCCACTCGTAACTCATCGCGTGCTCCCTACCGTTCGGGTTTGATCGGATCCCGGCATCGCCCGCTCCTCAAAACTGCGGGTTGAGCGGGTAGCGCGGATCGATGCCGAACCACTTGTTGTAGAGCTGCGCGTTGAGCTTCGACGCATTGATGTCGAACAGGAACAGGTTCAGATAATTGAGCCATTCCTGATCGCCGGCCTTCACGCCGAATGCGTTGTATTCGAGCGGCACCAGCGCTTCGTTCGTGACCGCGAGTTCAGGATCGAGCTTGGCCTGATACGCGAGGAAGTTGTTGTCCTCGATCATCGCGTCGGCCTGCCCCTGCTTGACCGCGAGAATCGCAGCCTGCGAGCTGTCGTATTCCTGGATCTTGACCGGGATATTCAGCGCGCGAACTTCGTCGCCATTGGTCGAGCCCTTGACCGTCGCAATCGTGCGCCCGCCCATGTCCTTGATCGACTGGATGCCGCTATTTTTTCTGACCAGCAGCGCCTCGCTCGCCACCACGTAAGGGCTCGTGAATTCGATCACTTTCGCGCGCTCCAGATTGCGCGTGAAGTTGCAGAACACGACGTCTACCTTGCTGGTCTGCAGATTCGGAATGCGGTTCGCGCTGGTCGTATTCACGACTTCGAGCTTCACGCCCATCTGTCTGGCGAGCTCCTTCGCGAGATCGACGTCATAGCCGTCCGGCTGGCCGTCCTTGTTGTAGAAGCCGAATGGCGCGAACGTCAGACAGTCGCCGACGCGCAGCGTGCCTCGCTGCAATACGGCCTGAAGCGTCGACGGCCCTGCGGCCGCGCTTTGCCCCGGCGTGGCCACCTTGGTGCAGCCAGCGACAGCGAGCAATCCGGCAACGGCGAACAGAAAGGCGGCTTTGGCGCCTCGTTGGGCAAGTTTCATGTGCGGGGTCCTAAGCGGAGAGAAGTGTTGCGCAGCGGACGATGCGGCTTCAGCGTCTTTCGACAGGCTCGACAACTCGTCGGCTCACGCCCGGTTTGTCCGAAATATCAGACAACTATCTGACAAACCGGATTAATGCTGAGTGTTGGGCACCAAGGAAAAACGGGCAACTGGACGCAACCCCTATTGCCATCTCTTTTTTGTTCGAATAGCCCGCGCGGCTTCGCGCTCACGGTGTGAGGCGATCATTTACAATTGACCGAAGTCACTGCATTTATCGACAAACCATCAAGGGATTACTCATGCGCATTCTGCATACCATGCTTCGAGTCGGCGATCTCGATGCATCGATCCGTTTCTATACCGAAGTTCTCGGCATGCGCCTGCTCCGAAAGAGCGATTACCCGGACGGCAAATTCACGCTCGCGTTCGTCGGTTACGAAGACGAAACCGAAGGCGCGGCAATCGAACTGACTCACAACTGGGACACCAGCAAGTACGACCTCGGCAGCGGGTACGGCCACATCGCGCTCGAAGTCGACGACGCGTATGCGGCGTGCGAAGAAGTGAAGAAACGCGGCGGTGTGGTGACCCGCGAAGCCGGACCGATGAAACATGGCACGACGGTCATCGCGTTCGTCGCGGATCCGGACGGCTACAAGATCGAACTGATCCAGAAGAAGGGCCGCGTCGACTGAATGCGGGTTCGGGGCCCGGCGGCAGAACCATGAAAATAAAGCCCGGCCTCACATCGCACTCGCGATTCGACGCCTGAAGCCAGCTCGCATCGAAAACGCGGCTTCGGCTTGCACCGGCCGGTTTGCTATCGTATGGCCTTCGCCATGAACCGGGTCGACCGGCTTACCGCGCCCTCTTCACGTCGCTACCTCGCCCTCACACGCCCATGAGCACCACCACCGCCCTGCCCACGCGCCGCGCCCCGGATAGCTTCGCGATTCTGTTGATGGTCGGCCTCTGCGCGATCTGGGGACTTCAGCAGGTCGCGATCAAGAGCACCAACGCAGCGGTGCCGCCGGTCTTCCAGGCGGGGCTGCGCTCGGCGATCGCGTCGATACTCGTGTGGGCGTGGACGCGCTCACGCGGCACGCCGCTCTTTCGCGACGACGGCACGCTCGGCGCGGGCCTGCTCGCGGGCGTGCTGTTCGCGGCCGAGTTCATCTGCATCTTTCTCGGCCTCACGCTGACGAGCGCATCGCGCATGGCGGTGTTCCTGTACACGGCGCCGTGCTTCACCGCGCTCGGCCTGCACTGGTTCGTCGACGGTGAACGGATGCGCCGCATTCAGTGGCTCGGCATCATCGTTGCGTTTGCGGGAATAGCGCTTGCGTTCGCGGACGGCTTTCTGCCGGCGGGCGCGGCCGGAGGCGCGACCCATGGCTCGACGCTGGCGGGCGCGGCCGGCGACGCGCTCGGCGTACTCGGCGGCGTCGCATGGGCGGCCACGACCGTGGTCGTGCGCGGTACGCGGCTCGCGCATACGAGCGCAAGCAAGACGCTGTTCTATCAGTTGGCGGTATCGGCGGTCGTATTGCTCGCGCTGGCGCTCGGGCTCGGCCAGGCGCATGTCGAGACGGTGACGCCGCTCGCGCTCGCGAGCCTCGCGTATCAGGCGGTGATCGTCGCGTTCGTCAGCTATCTGTTGTGGTTCTGGCTGCTCACGCGCTATATCGCGTCGCGTCTGTCGGTGTTTTCGTTTTTGACGCCGATATTCGGCGTGACCTTCGGCGTGCTGCTGCTCGGCGAATCGTTCAGCGCGCGCTTTCTGGCCGCCGCGCTGCTGGTGCTGGCGGGCATCGCGCTCGTCAATGCGCCGGCCAGGCGGCGCGCGGCGTAGGCTTATTCCGGCGCGGCCGCGGAACGCGCCGACACCGCCTGCGCGACACTCACGTATTCGGCGACCGGCACGTCTTCGGCGCGGCGTTGCAGGTCGAAGCCGAGCGCCTCGAAATCCACGCTGTCGCGCAACGCGGCAAGCGTGTTGCGCAACATCTTGCGACGCTGCGAAAACGCCGCGGTCACCACTTCGCCGAGCACGGTCTCGTCGACCACCGGCATTTCATGCCGTTCGTACGGGATCATCCGCACGATCGCCGAATCGACCTTCGGCGGCGGCTGGAACGCCTCGGGCGGCACGTCGAGCTGCTTGTCGATCACGTAGCGATACTGCAGCATCACGGAGAGCCGGCTGAACGCCTTGGTGCCCGGCTCCGCGACCATCCGCTCGACCACCTCGTTCTGCAGCATGAAGTGCTGATCGATCACGCGCTCCGCGAACGTCGCGAGATGAAACAGCAGCGGGCTCGAAATGTTGTACGGCAGATTGCCGACGATGCGCAGCGATGCCTTCTCGCCCGGCGCGGCGAGCGAGCCGAAGTCGAACGCCAGCGCATCGCCCGCGTGCAGCTCGAGCAGATCGCCGAACTTCGTCTTCAGACGGCCGATCAGATCGCGGTCCAGCTCGACCGCGTGCAGCGGCGCATCGGGAGTCGCAAGCCGTTCGATCAGCGGTTCGGTGAGCGCGCCCAGCCCCGGTCCGATTTCGACCATGCGCTCGCCGCGCCGCGGCCGGATCACGTCGACGATCGAATCGATCACGCCCATGTCGACCAGAAAGTTCTGACCGAAACGCTTGCGCGCGAGATGGCCCTGGTGGCGGCCTTGCTGTCTGCTGGTGGACATCGGAGAAACGCTAGAAAGAAAACTGCTTGAGAAAGGAAACCGGCTTGCTCGCGGAAACGCGATACGGGTGCGAGCTGCTGAGCGCGGACTGCATCACGCAATACACGAAGCATGCAGCATGTGCGCAAACCGTTCGCACCACCACAACCCCTGCAACGACTGCGGCGGCGCTCAGCCTGCGCGGCGATGCCGCGCCATCGATACCGCCGTGTCGATCGCGGCCATCAGGCTGCCCGCGTCGGCGCGGCCGGTGCCAGCCAGATCGAGCGCGGTGCCATGGTCGACCGACGTGCGGATGATCGGCAAGCCGAGCGTGACGTTGATGCCCTCGCCGAACGTCGCGTATTTGAGCACCGGCAGGCCCTGGTCGTGGAACATCGCGAGCACGCAGTCGGCCTCGTCGAGATAGCGCGGCTGGAACAGCGTGTCGGCCGGATACGGACCGCGCGCGTCGATGCCGTCGCCATTCGCCTGCTGCAACGCCGGCGTGATCACGTCGATTTCCTCGCGGCCCAGATAGCCGTTCTCGCCCGCGTGCGGATTCAGACCCGTCACGAGAATGCGCGGCGCGGGCAGACCGAAGTGCTGTCGCAAGTCGCGATCGATGATACGCAGCGTTTCGACCAGACTGTCGATCGACAACGCCGCCGAGACGTCTTTCAACGGCAGGTGCGTGGTGGCGAGCGCGACGCGCAGCGGCCGTTTGCCGGTGCCCGCGAGCATCATCACGACGCGCGGCGTATGGGTGCGCTCGGCCAGATATTCGGTGTGGCCGGTAAACGGCACACCGGCATCGTTGATCGTGCTTTTTTGCAGCGGCGCGGTGACGATCGCGTCGAACCTGCCGGCCACCGCGCCGTCGATCGCCGCATCGAGCAGATCGAGCACATAGCGGCCGTTCGCGGCATCGAGCTTGCCTGCCCGCGACGGCGCGCCGAGCGCGTGATGCTCGACCCGCACGCGTTTGCCATCGGCGAGCAGCGCGGCCCAGTCGACGCTCACCGCGCGCGCGCGTTCGGCGAGCAGCGACGTGTCGCCGAGCACGACGAACTGCGCGCCGGGCCAGTGCGCCGCCGCGCCGGCCAGCGCCTGCGCGGTCAGCTCGGGACCGACGCCGGCAGGCTCGCCGGTCGTGATCGCGATCTGCAGCGGCTGGCTTGCGGTGTGCGCGGCGCGGGTCATGACATCAACCTTACTGCACGCTCGACGAGGTCGGCTTCACTTCGACGTACGCGGTGTCGCGCAATTCGCGCAGCCAGTCGGCGTAAGCCTGCTCGGCCTTGCGCTGGCCGATCGCCTGACGCGCGAGATCCATCTGCTGCGCGACCGAGCCTTCCGCGTCGCGGCGGCCGAGCACCTGGATCAGGTGGTAGCCGTATTCGCTGCGCACCGGGTCGCTGATCTGGCCGTCCTGCAGCGAGTTCATCGCACGCTCGAATTCCGGCACCGTTTCGCCCGGGCTGACCCAGCCGAGATCGCCGCCCTGCGACGCCGAGCCGTCCTGCGAATAGGTGCGCGCGAACTTCGCGAAATCGCCGCCCGCGGCGATCTCGTTCTTGATGTCGAGCAGCTTCTGGCGTGCCTGCGGCTCCGACAGGCCATCGCCGACGCGCAGCAGAATGTGGCGCACGTGCGTCTGCACGAGCTTCGGCGCATCCGCGCTGGAGCCCTGGCCGGCCCGGCGCTCGACCAGGCGCACGATCTCGAAACCGTCGCTGGTGCGGATCAGTTGCGGCGCGACCTCGCCCGGGCGCAGCGTCGCCGCGGCCGTGACGAACTCGGGCGGCAGCTTCGACGGCGCGAGGAAGCCCAGGTCGCCGCTGTTCTTCGCCGCATCCGGCGCCTGCGAATTCGCCTTCGCAAGCTTTTCGAAATTGGCGCCGCCCTTCGCTTCGGCGAGCAGCGCGTCGGCCTGCTTCTGCGCCGCTTCGATGTCGGTTTCCGGCGCGTTCAGCGGCGCCTTCACGAAGATGTGCTGGATGTGCAGATCGTTGGTCTGGCCGGCGTTCGGGCCGCGCTGGCTGGCGATATAGTTCGCGACCTCGGCGTCCGTCACCGTAATCTTGCTGTCCACTTCCTTCTCGCGCAAACGCGACAGCGTCAGCTCGGTGCGCGCGTCGCCCGTGAAGGTCGCCCAGGGCACGCCGGCCGCCTCGATGCGCGCGCGGTACATATCGAGCGTCATGTTGTTCGCCTGCGCGAGACGCTCGAGCGTGCGCTGCACGGCCGCGTCGTCGATCGTGATGCCGTCTTCCTTCGCCTTTTGCAGCTGGATGCGCTCGAGCACCATCTGCGTGAGCACCTGCTGGCGCAACTGGTCCATCGGCGGGACCGGCGCGTTCTGCTGGGTCAGCCGGTGCGCGATCAGGCCGGCACGCTCGTCGAGCTCACGCTGCGTAATGACACCGTTGTTGACCACGGCGGCGATCGTGTCGACCGTCTGGCCGTTGCCGCTGCTCAATGCCTGCGCCTGTGCCGGCGCGACCGGCAGGAAGGACGCCGCGGCGGCGAGACTCGCCGCGAGTGTTGCGAAGCGAAGCTTGTTCATGATTGCCACAGATACTCCAATGATGTCGGGCGCTTCGCCCGTCTTTTCGCATGCCATGAATGACCGGGCGAACGTCATTCGTAGTTGGTGAACCGCGACTCCGGCGGCGGCGGCGGCGGCAACGGCGTGTAGCCGGCCACGCTGGTGCGGAACGCGGTAATCAGTCCGTTATCGACGCTCGACAGGCCCTTGAACGTCAACTGCGCCAGAAACCGCGTGCTCGACTGATTCTGTCCCGACGTATTCAGGCCGTTCGCATAGCGCTGGATGCCGGCGCCGAGCGTCCAGCAGTCAGCGTCGTATTGCAGGCCGACCAGACCGTCGACGATCCGGTGGCCGCCGAGATCGTAATTGAAGCGGCCGACCCCGAATACCCGGTGCGACAACGGCCATTGGCCCGAAATCACGACCTGGTTGATCGGCTGGTTGTCCAGCGTGGTGTTCGCGCGCGTGTAGCGGTACCCGACGTTGAGCACCTTGCCGGTCTCGGGACTGAAGCCGAAGCCGACGCTCGTCTTCACGAGCTGGTTGTTGTCGGCATTATATTGGAACGCGGTTTCCGAAGCGAAACCGGCGCCCAGCTTGACGGACGCGCCCACGATCAGGTCCGAATGAGTGGCCTGCGTGCTGGTTTGAGTCGGCAGCAGCGTGACGCGCTGGTCCTGGAAATAGTACTGCTGCGCGATCACGAAGCGCGCGCGCTCGTCGCCGGTCGCCGGGTTGATGAAGCGCGTCGTGATGCCGGCGGTCAGGCGGTTCGCGTCGGCGATCCGGTCGTTGCCGACGAAGGTATTCGGCGTGAAGATTTCCGCCAGCCCGAAGTCGGAGTCGGCGGTGTCGAACAGCGGCGCATTGTTCTGATTGCGGTACGGCGTGTACACGTAGTACAGGCGCGGCTCGAGGGTCTGGATGTAGTCTTCGCCGAACAGCCGCACCGAGCGCTCGAAGGTCAGCCCCGTATCGAACGTGAAGGTCGGGATCGACTCGGTGAAATTCTTCTGCGGGTTGGATACGCCCGACAGATCGGTGCCGATATTGTTCAGGTTGTACGACGCGAAGTGCCATTGCACCTTCGGCGTGACGAAGTAGCCCGGCCCCACCACCGAGTACGACACGTACGGATTGAACAGGACCCGCTGGCCTTCGGTCACGTCCGCGGTGGTGATGCGAAAGTTCGTGTAGTCGGCCTCGGCGCCGAAGTCGAAGCCGCCGACGTTGTACTTCGCGTACTTCACGTTCAACTGCGGCTCGCGGCCATACGGCGCGACCGACGGCTCCAGCGTCTGCCAGTGCTGCTCGCGCGCGAGCACGGACCACGGCCCGTTGTTGTAGGTCAACCCGGCTTCCTGCTGATACAGGAGCTGGGTGCCGTTCATGAACTGGTTGACCGACGACGACAGGTCTTCCGGATAGGTGTTATCCGAAACCTTGTTGTAGTAGATGTAACCGCCGAACCCGTTGCCGAAGTTCTGGTTGTGCTGGATATACAGCGCGTAGCGGTTCGTATGTGTCAGGTGATCGTCCGGCAGGAATTCGCCGGTGATCGAGCCGGAGTACGTCGGCGACAGATAGCGGAACGTGCTTTGCAACTGCACGCCGCGCTTCGAGATCAGGCGCGGGGTGACCGTCAGATCGCGGTTCGGCGCGATGTTGAAGTAATACGGCACCGACAGCTCGAAGCCGTTCGACGAACTCAGCGAAAACGTGGGCGGCAACAGACCGCTGCGGCGGTCGCCCGACAGCGGAAACGACAGCCACGGCGACGCGAACACCGGCACGCCCTGGAAGAACAGCACGCTGTTGTACGCGACGCCTTCATCCGCGCCGGTATCGAAATCGAACTCGCTGCCCTTGATGTACCACGCCGGATTGTCCGCGCACGAACACGCGGTGTAAGTACCTTTCGTGAACACCGAGCGTTCGGCGTCGAGCAGATCGACGCGCTGCGCGCTGCCCGAGCCGCCCGTCAGGTTGAAGTGATACTTCGGCGCGGTCATGAAACCTTCGGTCGAATCGACGCGCAGATGCGCTTCGGGACCGATGAAGGTATTGCCGGTGTTGATGACGTGGACATTGCCGTACGCATCGGCCATGTCCGTATCCTGATCGTAATGCAGCGCGTCGGCCTTGATCACGGCCGTGTCGTGGCGCAATTCGCCCGAGCCCTTGACCGCGAGGTCCTGATCGATCGTGCCGCTCGCGTGCTCGCCGAGCACGAAGGTGGCGGGCCGCTGGCCGCTTTGCAACGGATGGTCTTCGAGCTGCGGAGCAAGCCGCATTCCCCACGGCGCGTCGACCGGTTGAGGCTGCGCAGCTTCCCCGGCCAGCTGGGCGTGCGCAAGCGCGGGCATCAGGCCCGGAACGGCGACGAGCGCCGCGACGAGCCGCCTTTTGCGCGGCACTACTGCACAGGAGGGAGTGGTATCGGAAAGCTGTCTAGGCGGCATGTATCGTTTGGCGAATCGGCCCGTGCGCGAGCTTCCGTCGTCACGATCCACCGCCTGCGCACCGCGACCGTGACAGTCGGCTGTACATCAGGATTGACCAGTTGCCGAATGATAAGGCGGGCGGTAGAACGGAACACGCGAAAGCCGGCGTGTGAGTCGCGTCAAAAAAGTCGTGGGGTATTATATGGCAAGACGTTGCCCCTCTGAATTTGCCGCCGGTTTTCATGACGCTGCCCGCCACCCAAGACCTCGCCGACACCCGTTTCTCCCTGCTCAAAGCCTGGCTGCAAGGCCACGCGGCGCGCCATGCGCTCGAGCCCGACACTCTCGTTGCCGCTTCATCCGATGCAAGTTTTCGCCGCTATTTCCGGCTCGCCGGCAACTCGCCGCAAGCCGGCGGCGCGGCCACGCTGATCGCCGTCGATGCGCCGCCGCCGGAAAAATGCCGCGAATTCGCGCAGATCGCGCAGTTGCTCGCGGACGCCGGCGTGCACGTGCCGCGCGTGCTCGAAGTCGACTTCGACGCCGGCTTCATGCTCGTCACCGATCTCGGCACCGCGTCGTACCTCGGCGCGCTGACCGACGCGCAAGCCGCCGGCGACGCGCGCCGCGCGCGCACGCTGATGCGCGACGCGCTCGACGCGCTGATCCGCTGGCAGTTGAGTTCGCGCGACGACGTACTGCCGCCGTTCGACGAAGCGTTCCTGCGCCGCGAAATGGAACTGATGCCGGAATGGTTCATCGGCCGGCATCTGGGCCGCGAGGTCGATGCCGCGACGCGCGAACTGCTCGAGCGCACCTTCGCCCTTCTGATTGCAAGCGCGCGTGCGCAGCCGCAAAGCTTCATGCTGCGCGATTTCATGCCGCGCAATCTGATGATCGCGGAGCCCAACCCCGGCGTGCTCGATTTCCAGGACGCGGTGTACGGGCCGATCACCTACGACGTCGTGTCGCTGCTGCGCGACGCGTTCCTCGGCTGGGACGAGGAGTTCGAACTCGACTGCTTCGCGTACTACTGGGAGCGCGCGAAAAAAGCCGGCCTGCCGGTAGATGCCGATTTCGGCGAGTTTTACCGGCAGCTCGAATGGATGGGTTTGCAGCGGCACATCAAGGTGCTGGGCCTGTTCTGCCGGATCAACTACCGCGACAACAAGGCGCATTACATGAACGACCTGCCGCGCTTCATCGGCTATGCGCGCAAGGTGGCCGAGCGTTATGCGCCGCTGCGCGGGTTCGCGAAGCTGCTCGACGACCTCGAAGGCCGCGCGCGGGAAGTCGGCTACACCTTCTGATCGATAACGATGTCCATAAAGAAAGCGATGATTTTCGCCGCGGGCCGCGGCGAGCGCATGCGTCCGCTGACCGACGCGTGCCCGAAGCCGTTGCTCGAAGCAGGCGGCAAACCGCTGATCGTGTGGCAGATCGAACGGCTCGCGCGGGCCGGCATCCGCAGCATCGTGATCAATCATGCGTGGCTCGGCGCGCGGATCGAAGCCGCGCTCGGCGACGGCTCGCGCTGGCAGGTCGAACTGCGCTACTCGCCCGAGCACGAGGCGCTGGAAACCGCGGGCGGCATCGCGCAGGCGCTGCCTTTGCTTACCCGCCCCGGCGAAGATGACGTGTTCGTCGCGGTGGCCGGCGACGTGTACACCGATTTCGATTACGCGGCGCTGCACGTGCGCGCCGACCGCTTGAGGGCGCTGCCCGAGCCCGGCATGCATCTGGTGATGGTGCCGAACCCGGCGTTTCATCCGGACGGCGACTTCGGTCTCGTCGATGGCGTGCTGTCGCTCGATACCTCGCCGCGCCTGACGTTCGGCAGCTTCGGCCTGTACGACACGCGCATGTTTCGCGATCTGCCGCGCGGCTCGCGGCGCGCGCTCACGCCGTATTACCGCGAGACGATCGCGCGCGGTCTCGCGAGCGGCGAGTTGTATGAAGGTTGGTGGGAAAACGTCGGCACGCAGGCGCAACTGGAGGCGCTGGACCGGCTGTTGCGGGCACGCTGAACCCGCTGGCGGCCCGTGGCGTGCCGCCCGCACCCGCTGTGCGCCCCCACCTACCGCGCGCCCGTCTCCGCCCCCACTTCGCCGCGCGGCGCTTGCGCCACCTCCGGCGTCTGCGCCGCGCGCTGCTGCAACGCCCACATCTGCGCGAACAGCCCGTTCGCGCGCAGCAACTCCGCGTGCGTGCCGCGCTCCACGATACGTCCCTTGTCCATCACGATGATCTGCTGCGCGTGCACGACCGTCGACAGCCGGTGCGCAATGATCAGCGTCGTGCGTTCGCGCGCGATCTGGTCGAGCTCATGCTGGATCGCGCGCTCCGAGCGCGAATCGAGCGCGGACGTCGCTTCGTCGAACAGCAGGATCGGCGGATTCTTCAGAATCGTCCGCGCGATCGCGACGCGCTGCTTTTCGCCGCCCGACAGCTTCAGCCCGCGTTCGCCGACCGGCGTGTCATATCCCTTCGGCAAGCTTTCGATGAATTCGTGAATATGCGCGGCGCGCGCCGCCGCGATCACGTCGTCGCGGGTCGCCGACGGCCGGCCGTACGCGATGTTGTAATAAATCGAATCGTTGAACAGCACCGTGTCCTGCGGCACGATGCCGATCGACGCGCGCAGCGAATCCTGGGTGACATCGCGAATGTCCTGCCCGTCGATCACGATCGCGCCGCCCGCGGCGCGGTCCAGATCGTAGAAGCGGAACAGCAGCCGCGCGAGCGTCGACTTGCCCGAGCCGCTATGGCCGACCACCGCGGTCGTCGTGCCGGCCGCGATCGTGAAGCTCACGTCGTGCAGGATCGGCCGCGCCGGTTCGTACGCGAAGCTCACGCGCTCGAAGCGCACCTGCGCGCCGCTCACCTGCAAGGCCGGCGCATCCGGCGCGTCGGGCACTTCCTGCGGCGCGCCGAGCAACGAGAACATCCGGTCCATGTCGGTCAGGCTCTGCTTCAGCTCGCGATACACGACGCCGAGAAAATTCAGCGGAATATAAAGTTGCAGCATGAACGTGTTGATCAGCACCAGATCGCCGAGCGTCAGGCGCCCGGCCATCACGCCCTGGGTCGCGCGCCACAGGATGAACACGAGCCCGGTGCCGATGATCGCCTGCTGCCCGAAGTTCAGCGCCGACAGCGAACGCTGCGACTTGATCGCGGCCGCGCGATAGCGTTTCAGGTTTTCGTCGTAGCGGCTCGCTTCCCACTCCTCGTTGCCGAAGTACTTGACGGTTTCGTAGTTCAGCAGCGAATCGATCGCGCGCGAATTGGCCTTCGAATCGAGCTCGTTCATCGTGCGGCGAAAATGCGTGCGCCACTCGGTCACTTTCACCGTGAACGCGATGTACACCGCGAGCGCGACGAACGTGACGATCGCGTAATAGGCCTCGTATTTGACGACGAAAAAGCCGAGCACGAGGCCGACTTCGACGAGCGTCGGCAGGATGCTGTACAGCGAATAAGAAATCAGTTGCGTGATGCCGCGCGTGCCGCGCTCGATATCGCGCGACATGCCGCCGGTCTGCCGCTCCAGATGAAAACGCAGCGACAGGCCGTGCAGATGGCGAAACACCTTCAGCGCGAGCTGACGCACCGCGCTTTCGGTCACTTTCGAAAACAGGATCTCGCGCAGTTCGGTGAACAACGATGTAGAGAGCCGCACCACCGCGTACGCGACCACCAGCAAGCCGATGCCGCCGAGCAGCACGATGCCGGGCGCGTCGTGCGCGCGGCCGAGTTCGCTCAGACGCTGGACCGATGCGAGGCTGTCGACGATGCGCTTCATCACGACCGGCACGCCGAGGTTGGCGACTTTCGCGCCGATCAGGCAACTGAGCGCAAAGGCGACTCGCCATTTATAGGTGGCGAGATACGGCAGCAGCGACAGGATCGTCTGCCAGTCGTTGCGAGGCTGGGTGGAAATCGGCGAGGGTTCGGAAGGTAGGGCGCGGCGCATGGATCGTGGGGCGAAGATGAAATTGACGGAGTTCGCAGCGGCGCGGGGCACTCGTCCCGCTGGATAACCCGCGCGCCGGCGGGCCTTGCAGCCGCCGCGCCACGCGGGTCACGCACTTCGCTGGGCGCTTTCCCGTACAATTCCTGATCGCTGTATTGTCGCAGAAGCCGGCTGGCGCTGCTTTTCATGGGCTGTGCGGCCGCCTTTCGCGAGTCGCCATCCGCCGGTCGCCGCAGCATCCAGCAATCCGTCAATACGCGTGAATACGCGTGAATGCGTTCCCTAAGGATGTCCCGATGACCGATCTTCTTCAACTCCCGTCCAAATCCTGCGCACTGCGCGTAATGCCGCAGCCAGCGGATGCGAACATCCACGGCGACGTGTTCGGCGGCTGGATCATGGCGCAGGTCGATATTGCCGGCTCGATCCCGGCAAGCCGCCGCGCAAACGGACGGGTCGCGACCATCGCGGTCAATTCGTTCCTGTTCAAGCAGCCGGTGTTCGTCGGCGATCTGCTGAGCTTTTACGCGGACATCGTCAAGACCGGCAATACGTCGGTCACCGTGTCCGTCGAGGTGTACGCGCAGCGGATGAGCCTCGCGCAGGAAGTCGTCAAGGTCACGGAAGCGATCCTGACCTACGTGGCCACCGACAGCGACCGCCGTCCGCGTGCGTTGCCGGTGCTGGACTAAAAAGACTGCGCGACACCCGCCATCGCGACCGCGGCTATACGGTTTCCAGTTCGCGCTGCAGCCCACCGTGCAGCAGTTCGGAAATCGCCTCCGTCGATAGCGGTTTCGCGAAATAGAACCCCTGCATCTCGTCGCAATTGCGCTTCCTCAGAAACTCGAGCTGCGCGGACGTCTCGACCCCTTCGGCGATCACCTGCAGCTTCAGCGAATGCGCGAGCGCGATGATCGCCGACGTGATGGTCTCGCCGTCGACCGACACGCCGATATCCGACACGAACGAGCGGTCGATCTTGAGCCGGTCCACCGGAAAGCGCTTCAGATAGTTGAGGCTCGAATAGCCGGTGCCGAAGTCGTCGATCGCGAGACCGATGCCGAGCGCGTGCAGTTCGTTGAGCATCGACACCGCCTCTTCGGCGTTGCGCATGATCGTGCTTTCGGTCAATTCGAGTTCGAGGTACTTCGGCTCGAGCCCGGTCTCGGCGAACACCTGTTTGACCAGCTCGGTGATATCGCGCTGCTGGAACACGCGCGCGGACAGATTCACCGACACCCGCGCCGGCGGCAGCCCCTCGTCCTGCCACGCCTTGTTCTGGCGGCACGCCTCGCGCAGCACCCACTCCGTCAGCGGACCGATCAGCCCGCTCTCCTCGGCAAGCGGAATGAACGACGACGGCGGCACCAGCCCGACTTCCGGATCGCGCCAGCGCACCAGCGCCTCGACGCCGACGATCTGGCCGCTGCCGATATCGATCTGCGGCTGATAGTGCAGCAGGAACTCGTTGTCGCGCAGCGCGCGGCGCAGGCGCCGTTCGAGGTTCAGGCGCGCACCGACGCTCGCATTCATCTCCGGCTGATAGAACTGGAACGTGTTGCGGCCCATGTCCTTCGCGCGATACATCGCGACGTCGGCCTTCTTCATCAGCGTTTCGGCATCGTCGCCGTCCTGCGGGAACAGGCTCGCCCCCATGCTGCAGCCCACGTACAACTCGTTGCCGTCGAGCCAGACCGGCTCGGCGATCGATATGCGCACGCGCTCCATCCACGCGATCAGCGATTTTTCGTCGACGGTGTCGGTCATCACGATCACGAACTCGTCGCCGCCGTAGCGGGCGACCGTGTCGGTAGTGCGCGAGCAGCGCGCGAGCCGTTCGGCGACCACGCCGAGCAGCCGGTCGCCGACGCTGTGGCCAAGGCTGTCGTTGACGTTCTTGAAACCGTCGAGATCGAGGAACACGACCGCGACGCCGCTGTGATGCCGGCGCGCGACGACAAGCGCATGTTCGAGCCGGTCACGCAGCAGATTGCGGTTCGGCAGACGCGTGAGGCCGTCGTAATTGGCCTGATATTCGAGCTGCTCCTGATAGCGGATCAGCTCGGTCACGTCGTTGATCACGCCGATGTGATGCGTAATCACGCCATCGGCATTCGGCACCGGCGCGATGAACAGTTGATTCCAGAACAGCGCGCCGTCCTTGCGATAGTTGCGCACCACCGCGCTCACCTCGCGGTTCGCCCCGAGCGCCTCGCGGATCAGCGCGACGCCCTCCTGATCGCGGTCGTCGCGTTGCAGCACGCGGCAGTCGTGGCCGATCACTTCGGCCGGATCGTAGCCGGTGATGCGCATGAACGCCGGGTTCACGTATTCGATCAGATTGCCGGACGGCGACGGCGCGGTGATCAGGATCGCGTTGACGCTCGCATCGAGCGCGCGGCTTTGCAAACGCAGCGCGAGGTCGGCACGCTTGCGCTCGGTCACGTCGGTGTATGAACCGAGCACGCCGATCACGCTGCCATCGTTGTCGGTAAACGGCTGCTCGCTCGTGACCCGCGTGCGGTACTCGCCATCGATGACCAGCTCGACTTCGAAGTGCATCTTCGGCACACCGCTATTCACGACTTCGCGATCGTGCTCGACCAGCAGATCGGCGAAGGCGCTCCACGGCAGATCGGCATCGCTCTTGCCGACCACCTGCTCCGGATAGGCGAGCCCCGCATCGAGCGCGAACGCCATGTTGCAGCCGAGATAGCGCGAGTCCAGATCCTTCCAGAAGATGCGCTGCGGAATGTTGTCGATCACCGCTTCGAGCATCTGGTTCGAGCGCTGCGCTTCGGCTTCCGCGTTGATCTGTTCGGTCACGTCGTCCGCGAGAACGAACAGCGCGTCGCGTCCCATGAAGTTCAGCGCGTGATACGACACGTCGACGCTGATGGTCGAGCCGTCCTTGCGCTGGTGACGCCAGATGCCCGCCAACGTGTGGCCCTGGCGGGTCGCGTCGCTGCGCCGCAGATGCGTGTTCAGACGAGTGGCTTCGGCGCCCGGCCGGATCGCGTGGATCGTCATGTTCAGAAACTCGCTCTCGGTGTAGCCGTATTGCTGGATCGCGGCTGTGTTGACGGCGAGAAAGCGCATCGTCTCACGATCGTAGATGTACATCGGCACCGAGTGATCGTCGAACAGACTGCGAAAGCGCTCCTCGTTGCGCACCAGCGCGCGGGCGCTGAGCAGCTTTTTGCGGGCGCTGTTCTCGCGCGCGCCGAACGTCATGATGAGCAGCGCGCTGCCGGCCAGCATCGTCACGATCAGCACGAACATCGCGCGCTGGCTGTCGCTTGCCGACGCCGCGAGCGAGGTTTCCAGGCCGCGGGCTTCCTCGGCGCGCAGCGCGGCAAGCGCCGCTTCGACGCGATCGAGACCGTGGGCAAGCAGTAGGCGGGCTGCCGCGATGTCGGGCGGGGCTTTCGCCGGTGCGTTGTTTGGTGTGTTGTTTGAAGCGTTGCTCGAAGCGTTGTTTGGCTCGCCGCCTGAGACGTTGTTTCGTGCTTCAGTCGATACCGTGCCCGATGCCGCGCTCGACGCCGTGCCCAACTCCGTGCCCAATACCGCCCCCGGCGCATCGGCCGCGGCTTGCGCGGGTTGCTTCAACGCATCTTCGATGTCGTGTTGCAGCGCATGCCGCGCCGCGCTCAGGCGCCCGAGCGCGCCGGCCATCGCAGGCTCGCTCGCGAGTTCGTCGCGCAGATCGTGCTCGCGGCTCGCCAGCGTTTTGGTGACCACGGCGGCCGCGTCGGCGGACGCCGGTTTGCCGGATGGGTTGAGACCGCGCAGCGCGGTAAGCGCGTTATCGAGCGCGGCGCGGTACGCATCGAGGTTCTGGCGCACGCTCGTCGAATGCTGCAGGCGCGCGTCGGCGTCACGTTGTCCACGAATCTGCGTGTACGCGACGAACGCGTTCGCACCGACCGCGACGACGACGACCGCGATGTTGATCAGCAGCCGCTTCGATAAAAAAGGAATCATGGGTTCCGAACGTCAATCGGGCCGAGGATGGGAGCGCGCTCACTTTCGGTGCGTCGGACCGCATCGATGCGAATCTTTTGCGCGCCAACCCTTGGATATCGGCAGCGTTCGGAAGCGGGTTGAGGGTACGAACAAAAAATATTGCGGGGGGAGTGCCCGGCCGCGCCTGGCTGGCGGCGCCTGGCCGGCCGCTCCTAGCCGGCCGCGCCAAACTCCTTCATCGCGGGAATGAAATCGTGGTTCGCTTCGGGCTTGCGCGACAGCTTGGCAAGCACGTAACGGCGGAACGGATCGAGCTCGGCCCAGCGCGCGACACTCGGCGCGCCTAGACCCGCGAGCCCCGCCTGATGCGCGACATCGTCGGGCACGCTGTCGGTGCGGCGCCACGCCGGCGCTTCCTCGGGCGTGAACCACTCCGGCTCGACGTTTGCGTGAGTGCGCAGCATCTCGAATAGCGCGTGATCGAAATTCGGTTCGATCTGCGTGTCTTCGTCGACCGGAAAACGCGCGAGCAGTTTGCGGTCTTCGAGCGGCAGTTGCTGCCATTGATCGAGGCCGATACGCAGCCCGAAGCGGTCGAGATTGAACCGCACCGACATCGGGATATAGGTGAAATTCTCCGAAGACGCGACTTCGAAGTCGAGCAGAAGCGGTGCTTCGTTGAGTCCCATGACAGTGCTCCTTCTCGGTGACGGACAGCATGCGGGCGTCGCTTGAGGTATTTTAGAACCTTATTCGCGCGACACCGGTGCGCGCGGCGGGCGCCGCGACGCAGACGGCAGCGCGCGCGGGCGCCGATGCGCAATCGTATGTACAGGGAGTAAAGCAGCTTGAACGAACAGCAAAACGGGCGCGGTGCTGGTCAGACGGATACCCGAACCGGCACTCCCGCCATCGCCCGCGACGGCGACGAACAAGCTGGCGCGGTATCGCGCGAAGTGCGCCGCCATCGCGGCGCGACGGTCGAAACCGTCACCGATCACGTCGGCCAGGAGTGGCCGGTCGCGCTGGTCTTCAACGGCATCTCGCACGCGGTGATGATGTGCACGCCGCGCGATCTCGAAGCGTTCGCGGTCGGCTTCGCGATTTCGGAGGGGATCGTCGAGCGCGGCAGCGACATCCAGGATATCGAAGTCGAATGGCACGATCACGGCGAATTGCCGCATGCGGAGGTGCATCTGCAAGTCGTGCAGCAGGCCTTCGTCGCGTTGAAGCAAAAGCGCCGCGCGCTCGCCGGGCGCACCGGCTGCGGCGTATGCGGCATCGAAAGCATCGATCTGCTCGATCTGAAGCCCGAGCGCGTGCCCGACACCGGTTTTCTGCAACGCCTCGCGCCCGATGCGATCGCGCGCGCCGCGCGCGCGCTGCCCGAGCATCAGGCGCTCACGCGGCTGACCGGCGGCCTGCATGCGGCAGCGTGGTGCGATGCGGACGGTGCGATCCGCTACGCGTTCGAGGACGTCGGCCGCCATAACGCGCTCGACAAGCTGATCGGCCAACTCGTGCTGGCCCGCGCCGATACGCGCGATGGGTTCGTGTTTCTGTCGAGCCGCGCGAGCTACGAACTGGTGCGCAAAGCCGCGCGCGTCGATGTGCCGATGGTCGCGACGATCTCCGCGCCGTCGTCGCTCGCGATTGCGATCGCGCGCGAGGCCGGTGTGCGGCTGGTGAGCTTCTGCCGCGAATCGAGTTACGTGGATTACGACACCGCGAAGCCGCGGCAGCCGTGAGCGATTGAAGCGATGACGCGCCGAGGCCACAGAACGCCACCGCTATGCGTGCGTCAATCGAACTGCCGGAAATCCGGCTTACGCTTCTCGAAGAACGCCTTGAATGCCTCAGCCGCTTCCGGCGCGAGCAGCATCCTGCCGAAATGCACGGCCTCCTCGGCCATCTGCGTGCGCAGTTCCTGCTGGCTTGCGCGTTTCATCAGACTCTTCGTCACACGTAAGGACGACGCCGGCAATGCCGCGAGCTTCGCGGCCTGCGCGGCTGCGAACGCCTCGAGCTCGCCCGCCGGCAGCACGCGATTCACGAAGCCCATCCGATGCGCGTCGGCCGCGTCGAACGCCTCGCCGAGCAGCAGCTTTTCGGCCGCCGCCTGATAGCCGGCGACGCGCTGCAACAGCAGGCTCGACGCCGCTTCCGGGCATAGCCCGAGCTGCGTGAACGGCAGCGAAAAGCTCGCGGTGTCGGCCGCGTAGACCAGATCGCAATGCAGCAGCAGCGTAGTGCCGATGCCCACCGCCGGGCCCGCGACCGCGGCCACGAGCGGCTTTTCCGCCGCGCTGATCGCGCGCAGGAACCGGAACACCGGCGCGTCTTCGCCGGCCGGCGGCGCCTTCATGAAATCTTCGAGATCGTTGCCGGCGCTGAAAATGCCGGCGCTGCCGCGAATCAGGATCGCGCGCACCGACGTGTCGCTTTGCGCGTCGACGAGCGCGTCGGCCATCGTCTGATACATCGCGGCCGTGATCGCGTTCTTTCTGCCGGGCCGGTTCAAGGCGATCGTCAGCACCGCGTCGGCGCGCTCGATCAGAATATCGGTCGTCATCCCGCTATCTCCTTTCGCTGCTGCTGAATGTAAAAACGGTTCGCAAGCCGGGCGGCCTGCGAACCGTTGCGCGATCCGCCGGAAGAAAGGCGTTTCGCCGCGCGGACCGTCGCGAACCCGCTTACAGCCGCTCGATGATGCCCGCCGCCCCCATGCCGGTGCCGACGCACATCGTCACCATCCCGTACTTGTAGTTGCGGCGGCGCAGCCCATGCACGACGGTCGCGGCACGAATCGCACCGGTCGCGCCGAGCGGATGGCCGAGCGCGATCGCGCCGCCGAGCGGGTTGATCTTCGCCGCATCGAGGCCGAGATCCTGGATCACCGCCAGCGACTGCGCGGCGAACGCCTCGTTCAACTCGATCCAGTCGAGCTCGTCCTGCTTCAGGCCGGCGGCCTTCAGCGCGGCCGGGATCGCTTCCTTCGGACCAATGCCCATGATTTCCGGCGGCACGCCGCGCACCGCGAAGCTGACGAAGCGCGCGAGCGGCGTCAGGTTGAACTGCTTGAGGATTTTCTCCGATACGACGATCAGCGCGCCCGCGCCGTCCGAAGTCTGCGAGCTGTTGCCGGCCGTCACCGAGCCCTTGTTCGCGAACACCGCGCGCAGCTTCGCGAGGCCTTCTATCGACGTATCGGCGCGCGGGCCTTCGTCGAGCGAGACTTCGCGCGTCTTCACGCTGACTTCGCCGCTGGCGAGATCGGGGAAGCGCTCGGTGAGCGTGTACGCGGCGATTTCGTCGTTGAATTCGCCGGCTTGCTGCGCGGCGATCGCGCGGCGGTGCGATTCGACCGAGAACGCGTCCTGCGCTTCGCGGCTGATTTTCCAGCGCTCGGCGACCTTTTCCGCGGTCAAACCCATCCCGTATGCGATCCCGACGTCTTCACCGCGATCGAAGATATGCGGCGACAGCGACGGCTTGTTGCCCATCATCGGCACCATGCTCATCGATTCGCAGCCGCCCGCGATCATCGCGTCCGACTCGCCGACGCGGATGCGGTCCGCAGCCATCGCGAGCGCGGTCAGACCCGACGCGCAGAAGCGGTTCACGGTGACGCCGCCGACCGAATTCGGCAGGCCCGACAGCAACGCGCCCATCCGCGCGACGTTCAGCCCCTGCTCCGCTTCCGGAATCGCGCAGCCGACGATCGCGTCCTCGATCACGCCGGTGTCGAGCCCCGGCACTTGCGCGACCGCCGCTCTGATCGCGTGAACCAGCAGCTCGTCGGGCCGCGTGTTCTTGAACATGCCGCGCGGCGCCTTGCCGATCGGCGTGCGGCTCGCGGCGACGATATATGCGTCTTGCAATTGCTTTGCCATTTCAGGTCTCCCCAGCCTAGTTGCGCACCGGCTTGCCGGTCTGCAGCATCCCCATGATCCGTTCCTGCGTCTTCTGCGTGCCGAGCAGATCGATGAACGCGCGACGCTCCAGTTGCAGCAGCCATTCCTCGTCGACGAGGCTGCCCGCTTCGACGTCGCCGCCGCACACCGCTTCCGCGATACGGCTCGCGATCAGGAAATCGTGCTCGCTGATAAAGCGGCCGTCGCGCATGTTGACGAGCGACGCCTTGATCGTCGAGATCGCCGAGCGGCCCGCGACCGGCACCTGCACCGCCCGCAGCGGCGGACGGTAACCGGCCGCGGCGAGCGCGCGGGCTTCCTTCTTCGCCGTATCGAGCAGTTCGAACACGTTGAAAACGATCGTGTCCGACGGCTTCAGATAGCCCATCGCGCGTGCCTCGAGCGCGGAGCCCGACACCTTCGCCATCGCCGCGTTTTCGAACGACTTCTGCAGGAACTTCAGCAGATCGCTGGTCGCGCCGACCTGGGTCGCGGCTTCGGCCGCGCGCAGCGCCGCTTCCTTCAGACCGCCGCCGGCCGGCACCAGGCCCACGCCGACTTCGACGAGACCCAGATAGCTCTCGATATGCGCGACCCGCTTCGCGCTATGCAGCGCAAGCTCGCAGCCGCCGCCGAGCGCGATGCCCGACACTGCCGAGATCACCGGCACGCTCGCGTATTTGACGCGCAGCATGCCCTGCTGGAATTTCTTCACGAACGGCTCGATCCCTTTCGCGCCGCCCATCATGAACGCCGGCATCGCCTCTTCGAGGTTCGCGCCCGCCGAGAACGGACCGCCCGGCGTGCCGAGCTTCAGCGAAGCCGGCTGCCACACGACCAGCCCCTTGTAGTCCTTCTCCGCCAGCTCGATCGCCTGCGTGAGACCGTCGATCACCGCCGGGCCGATCGTGTTCATCTTGCTTTTGAACGACACGATCAGCACGTCGTCCTCGCCCGCGCGATCGTCGACCCATGCGCGCACCGCATCGGTTTCGAACAGCGTCTTGCCGTAAGTCTTCGGATCGGCGCCGGTTTCGCCGGCGAGCGGCGCGCGGAATACCTGCTTGCGGTACACGTCGAGCGACGAGCGCGGCACGAAGGTCCGGGTGGCCGGCGACCATGAACCTTCGCTGGTATGCACGCCGCCCTGGTCGGCGACCGCGCCTTCCATCACCCATGCCGGCAGCGGCACGTTCGCAAGCCCCTTGCCCGCCGCGATGTCTTCCCGCACCCACTCGGCGACCTGGCTCCAGCCGGCCGTCTGCCAGCCTTCGAACGGCCCTTCGTTCCAGCCGAAGCCCCAGCGGATCGCGAGATCGACGTCGCGCGCGTTGTCGGCGATCGACTCCAGATGGACCGCGATGTAGTGATAGACGTCGCGAAAGATCGACCACAGGAACTGCGCCTGCGGATGCTGTGTTTCGCGCAGCAGCTTCAGACGCTCGGCGGCCGGGCGCTTCAGAATGCGGCCGATGATTTCGTCCGCCTTCGCGCCGCCGTCGACGTACTCGCCGGTGTTCGGATCGAGCACCTTGATTGCCTTGCCTTCCTTCCTGTAGAAGCCGGCACCGGTTTTCTGGCCGAGCGCGCCCTGCTTCACGAGTGCGGCGAGCACGGCCGGCGTTTCGTAGATCGGCAAGAACGGATCGTCCGGCAGCGTGTCCTGCATCGTCCTGATCACGTGCGCCATCGTGTCGAGGCCGACCACGTCGGCGGTGCGGAACGTCGCCGATTTCGCGCGGCCGAGGCGCGCGCCGGTCAGGTCGTCCACTTCGTCGAAACGCAGGCCGAACTTCGCGGCTTCGGCGATCACCGCGAGGATCGAGAAAATGCCGACCCGGTTCGCGATGAAGTTCGGCGTGTCCTTCGCGCGCACGACGCCCTTGCCGACCACGCTGGTCAGGAAGGTTTCGAGCTGATCGAGAATCTCCGGGCGCGTTGCGGCGGTCGGAATCAGTTCGACCAGATGCATGTAGCGCGGCGGATTGAAGAAGTGCACGCCGCAGAAGCGCGCCTTCAGTTCGTCCGCGAAGCCGTCGGACAGCGCGGTGATCGACAGGCCCGACGTGTTGGTCGCAAAAATCGCATGCGCCGCGATGTGCGGCGCGACCTTCCTGTAAAGATCGTGCTTCCAGTCCATCCGCTCGGCGATCGCTTCGATCACGAGGTCGCATTCGGCGAGCTTCGCGATGTCGTCGTCGTAATTCGCGGGCTGGATGTATTGCGCGTCGTCCTTCACGCCGGACGGCGCGGGCGACAGCTTCTTCAGATTCTCGATCGCCTTCAGCGCGATCGCATTCTTCGGGCCTTCTTTTGCGGGCAGGTCGAACAGCAGCACCGGCACCCTGGCGTTGATCAGGTGCGCGGCGATCTGCGCGCCCATCACGCCGGCGCCGAGCACGGCCACCTTGCGAATGATCAGATTGCTCACGTCGTTTCTCCGGAGAGTTGTGCGGTCGCGCGAACATCTATCGATGCTGCGCGCGAGGTGTATCGTGATGTGGGGCTTGAGCGAGGCGCCCGGGCTTCATGCTTCGATGCATGCGCGGCGCCTCGCGTGAGTGTCAATGTGTCCGTGCGCGTCGGAACAACGCGTCAGAACAACGCCTCCTCGACGTCCATCATCGGCTTCGAGCCGGCGCGCGCCTGGCGGATCGTCATCGCCGTTTCGGGCAGCAGCTTCGCGAAGTAGAAGCGCGCGGTCGCGAGCTTGGCCTTGTAGAACGGATCGCCCGATGCCTGTTTGTCCAGCGCGATACGCGCCATGCGCGCCCAGAAGTACGAGAACACCAGATGGCCGACGGTGCGCAGATACGGCACCGCGGCGGCGCCGACTTCGTCCGGGTTCTGCATCGCCTTCATACCGATTTCCATCGTCAGCTTCTGCACCTTTTCGCCGATGTCAGCGAGCGGGTTCACGAACTCCTGCATGTCCGGCTTGATGCCTTCGGCTTCGACGAATTCGGCGACCAGCTTGCCGAACTTCTTCATCTTCGCGCCCATGTCGCCGAGCACTTTGCGGCCGAGCAGGTCGAGCGCCTGAATGCCGTTGGTGCCTTCGTAGATCATATTGATACGCGCATCGCGCACGTATTGCTCCATTCCCCATTCGGCGATGAAGCCGTGGCCGCCGTAGATCTGCATTGCGTGGTTGGTGCCTTCGAACGCGTTGTCCGACAGGAACGCCTTCAGGATCGGCGTGAGCAGTGCGACGAGGTCGGCGGCTTCCTTGCGCTCGGCTTCATCCGCGTGCGACAGCTCCTTGTCGATATGGAGCGCCGCCCAGTACGAGAATGCGCGGCCGCCCTCGGCGTACGCCTTTTGCGTGAGCAGCATACGGCGCACGTCCGGATGCACGATGATCGGATCGGCGGCCTTTTCCGGCGCCTTCGGGCCGGTCAGCGAACGCATCTGCAAGCGCTCTTTCGCGTAGGTGAGCGAGTTCTGATACGCGACTTCGGTAAGCCCCAGGCTCTGCATACCGACGCCGAGACGCGCGGCATTCATCATCACGAACATCGCGTTGAGGCCTTTATTCGGCTCGCCGACGAGCCAGCCACGGGCGTTGTCGAGATTGATCACGCAGGTCGCGTTGCCGTGGATGCCCATCTTGTGTTCGATCGAGCCGCATTTCACGCCGTTGCGCTCACCGGGCTCGCCCGCTTCGGTCGGCACGAACTTCGGCACGATGAACAGCGAAATGCCCTTGGTGCCCTGCGGCGCATCCGGCAGACGCGCGAGCACCAGGTGAACGATGTTCTCCGCCATGTCGTGCTCGCCGCTCGAAATGAAAATCTTCGTGCCGCTGATCGAGTACGAACCATCGCCGTTCGGCTCGGCCTTGGTGCGCAGGATGCCGAGATCGGTGCCGCAATGCGGCTCGGTCAGACACATCGTGCCGGTCCAGACGCCGGTGACCAGCTTCGGCAGATAGCGCTGCTGCAGCTCCGGCGTGCCGTGCGCATGCAGGCACTCGTACGCGCCGTGCGACAGGCCCGGATACATCGTCCACGCCTGGTTCGCCGAATTCAGCATTTCATAAAGCGCGTTGTTGACGAACGCGGGCAGCCCCTGGCCGCCATATTCCGGGTCACAGCCGAGCGCCGGCCAACCGGCCTCGACGTATTGGCGATACGCCTGTTTGAAGCCGTTCGGCGTGGTTACGACGCCGTCGCCGGCATACGTGCAGCCTTCCTGGTCGCCGCCGTGGTTGAGCGGGAACAGCACTTCGGAGCAGAACTTGCCGGCTTCCTCGAGCACCGCGTTGATCGTGTCGGCGTCGAGGTCCGCGTGCTTCGGCATGTGCCGCAGTTCGGCTTCGACGTCGAGCAGTTCGTGCAACACGAATTGCATGTCGCGCAACGGCGCGGCGTACTGTCCCATGACTCTCTCTCCCAAGTTTGACTAGAAGCCAGGCCGTTGACAGAATCCGTGCACGGACTTTCTGCGCCGCGCGCCGGCGAACGCCGGCGACGCCGCTAACGGCTTTCGCTCTGATACGAGTTAATCAGTTTTTCCAGCGCGGCCCACGTGAGGCGCACCGCATCGGGCAGATGCAGGAAGCGCGCGTCATGATGCAGACCGAGCGTGACGCTATACAGTTCGAACAGCATCAGTTGCGGATCGGTGTCGGCGCGCAGATGCCCTTCTTCCATCGCCTGCGAAATCGCCCGCGTAAGCGCCGCCCGCCACATCGTCACGCTCGACACCAGTTGCTCCCGCACCTGGCTGTCCGCGCGGTCGTCGTATTCGACAGCGCCGCTGATGTAGATGCAGCCGGTCGTGACTTCCTGGATGCGCTTCTCGATCCAGCGGGAAATCATCGCGCGCAAGCGCGGCAGACCACGTGATTCGCGCAGGCTCGGGTAGAACACCTCGTCTTCGAAACGACGGTGATATTCGCGCACGACCTCGACCTGCAAATCCTCGCGCGACCCGAAATGCGCGAACACTCCGCTTTTGCTCATCTGCATGCGCTCGGCGAGCAAGCCAATCGTCAGACCTTCCAGTCCGTCGCGGCTTGCCAGATCGAGTGCTGCATCGAGAATCGCGGCTCGCGTTTGTTCGCCTTTTCGCATAGCTGTTTTACCGTTCTAATGTGACCAGAATTAAAATCGAACGGCCGTACTATTATTGAGTGGTGCCGTCCGCTAAACAAGGACTTTATTAGAAACCGGTTTCTAACCGGTTCCTAATTTTGCGGTTTTCGACAATCAGATCAATCTTATTTTTAGAGGCGTTTGCCTTGAATCGATGGTTGCCGATCAGCGCGTTCGTGTTCTCGCAGGTTGTCTCGTCGGTTGTTTTTCTCTCTTCTGTGTTCGCGGTTCGTGGTTCGTTGCTGGCACTGCTCGACTGTCCGCGCATGATGCGGCAGGCGCGGGTTCTTCCGGAATCTAGTCGTAGCCGCCTACCGTCAGGAGCTTCATCGCAACGCGGTAGCTGGTGTACGCGATCCAGTTGATCGCGCGCACCCGGGCGGGACGCGATTCGTAGCGGGCTTCGTCGATCCGGCTCGCGTCCGCGAACGCGCCGAGGATCGTCTCGCGCAGCCCGGCGATTGCAGGGTCGTTCACGATCACCACGTTTGCTTCGTTGTTCAGCATCAGGCTCAGCGCATCGAGGTTCGATGAACCGACGGTGCCCCAGTTCGAATCGACCACCGCGACCTTGCCGTGCAGCAGCGTCTTCTCGTACTCGGCGATCTGCACGCCCGCGCGCAGCAGCGAGTGATAGAGGAACGGCACCGCGTAATCGAGCGCCTTGAACTCCTTGCGCCCGATGACCAGCTTGACGACCAGACCACGCTGGGCCGCGAACACGAGCGCGCGGCGCAGCTTGCGTCCCGGCATGAAGTACGGATTGGCGAGCAGGATTTCATGGCGCGCCTGGCCGATCGCGGCCAGATACGCCTTTTCGATCGCGCGGCGGTTGATCAGGTTGTCGCGCGCGACGAACGCAACGCACGGTTCGCCGCCGGCCCACAGCTCTTCGTTGCGGCGACGCCGGCGCCGCCGCAGGCTGCCGAGCGATGCGGCGCCGTGCGGCTCGAGGTCGGGCCTGATCGAGTCGAGCGGGCGATGGCCGACGCGAATCCGGTGCCACTGCACGTTGAACGCGTCGCGCACGTCGGATACCACCGGCCCACTCAACTCGACCGCGAAGTCCCAGCGCCGATACGGCAGCTTTTCGCCGTTATTCTCGTAGTCGTCGACGATGTTGATGCCGCCGCAATACGCGTACTGATCGTCGATCACCGCGAGCTTGCGATGCGTGCGCGAAAAACCGAAGCGGCCGAACAGATGAGGGTTGTAGATGCGATGCTCGATGCCGGCGAGCGGCCATTGCTCGAACATCTTCAGGCGCGCGGTGCCGATGCCATCGGTGATCACGCGCACTCTGACGCCGCGCGAAGCGGCGCGCAGCAACGCGTCGTTGACCGCCTGGCCGGCTTCGTCGTCGCAGAAGATATAGGTTTCGAGCGCGATGCTGTGCGCGGCGGCGTCGATACGGCCGATCAGTGCGTCGAAGTACTGATCGCCGTAGCGCAGCAGCCTGACTTCGTTATTGCTGGTGAAGCGGTAGCGCTGCCAGTAGCGGCGCCCGAGTAGCGTGTGCCGCAGTCGCGCGAAACGGCTCGGGCCGCCTGCGCTCACTGGCCACGCTCCCCGGCTCGCGGGCCGGTCTGTGGGTCGGGTTGCGGGTCGGTCAGAAAATCGGGTGGCGGGCTGGCCGTGCGCATGCGGAGCCGGCGCGGCAACTGCAGGATCGCGTCCGCATTCGACGACGAAAAACAGCGCGATGCCGCCTCTTCATACGGCAGCCATAGAAACGCGGTGTGCTCGCGCGGCGCAAGCGCGACGTCGATCCGTTCGGGCACCTGCAGGCTGAACCAGTGCTCGGTGTTGCGGATCACGCCGGCTTCGTAGCGATGACGAAACTCCGGGTAGATCTCGTAATCGATCGAGTAGCGCCAGTCGAACAGTGCGCCTCGCGGCACCAGCGCGCCGCCGATCATGATGCCGGTTTCCTCGCCGACCTCGCGCACCGCCGTATCGGCGAGCGGTTCGTCGAGCCGGTCCTTCGAACCGGTCACCGACTGCCAGAATCCGGCATGATCGGCGCGTTCGAGCAACAGCACGTCGAGCGCGGGCGTATGAATGACGACGAGTACGGACTGCGGAATTTTCGGCGGTTTCGGCATGGCGTAAAAACTGGGCGCGACGCTCGCGCGGTACATGTCGGATGACGGTCGAAAGGGTCTGAAAGGCAGTGGCTTCACTGTAACGCAAAAAATAAAAAAGGCGCTGAGGTGAAGTTCACCTCAGCGCCTTTTCGCTACGCTGGTGCCAATTTTCACGGCTGGTCAGCGCCGTTTTGCAGCTTTTTTACAACCGTCGCGTTCGCCGCCATAAACCGGACGGCGCGACTGCACGCTGGCCAGTGCTTTAGCAGCTTTAGCGGGCCACTCCCGCAACCGCCGGCACGGCCCAACTCGCGCCAACCTTCAGGCCGCCGAAGCAGCCGCGGTCTTACGCCTTCGGTTCCGGCGAACGCAGACGGATGTGCAGCTCGCGCAACTGACGCTCGTCGACTTCGCTCGGTGCTTGCGTCAGCAGATCCTGCGCGCGTTGCGTCTTCGGGAACGCGATCACGTCGCGAATCGAATCGGCACCGGCCATCATCGTGACGATGCGGTCCAGGCCGAACGCAATGCCACCGTGCGGCGGCGCGCCGTATTGCAGCGCGTCGAGCAGGAAGCCGAACTTGGCCTGTGCTTCTTCCGCGTTGATCTTCAGCGCGCGGAACACCTTGCTCTGCACTTCCTCGCGATGGATACGCACCGAGCCGCCGCCGATTTCCCAGCCGTTCAGCACCATGTCGTACGCCTTGGCAAGGCAGCGTGCCGGATCCGTTTCGAGGTACTCGAGATGCTCGTCCTTCGGGCTCGTGAACGGATGATGCGCGGCGACGTAGCGGTTGTCTTCCTCGTCGTATTCGAACATCGGGAAATCGACGACCCACAGCGGCTTCCAGCCGGATTCGACCAGACCGTTCGCCTTGCCGAATTCCGAATGACCGATCTTCAGGCGCAACGCGCCGAGGCTGTCGTTCACGACCTTGGCGCGATCCGCCGCGAAGAAGATGATGTCGCCGTCTTGCGCGCCGGTGCGCTCGATGATCGCCTTCAGCGCTTCGTCGTGAAGATTCTTGACGATCGGGCTTTGCAGACCATCACGGCCCTTCGCCGCTTCGTTGACCTTGATCCACGCGAGGCCCTTCGCGCCGTAGATGCGCACGAATTCCGTGTAGCTGTCGATATCGCCACGCGACAGCTCGCCGCCCTTCGGTACGCGCAGCGCCGCAACACGGCCGTCCTTCGTGTTGGCCGGCGTGCTGAACACCTTGAAGTCGACGTCGCGCATCGCATCGGTCAGCTCGGTGAATTCGAGCTTCACGCGCAGGTCGGGCTTGTCCGAACCGAAGCGGCGCATCGCTTCCGCGTATTCCATCACCGGGAATTTGTCGTCGAGCGCAACGCCGATCGTGGTCTTGAACACGTGGCGGATCATCGCCTCGAACAGATCGCGGATTTCCTGTTCCGACAGGAACGAGGTTTCGCAGTCGATCTGCGTGAATTCCGGTTGACGGTCAGCGCGCAGGTCTTCGTCGCGGAAGCACTTGGTGATCTGGTAGTAGCGGTCGAAGTTCGCGACCATCAACAGCTGCTTGAACAGCTGCGGCGACTGCGGCAGCGCGAAGAACTGGCCCGGGTTCGTACGCGACGGCACCAGGTAGTCGCGTGCGCCTTCCGGCGTGCTCTTCGTCAGCATCGGCGTTTCGATGTCGATGAAACCCTGCTCGTCGAGATACTTGCGCACTTCGATCGCGACGCGGTAGCGCAGACGCAGGTTGTGTTGCATCTGCGGGCGGCGCAGGTCGAGCACGCGATGCGTGAGGCGGGTGGTTTCCGACAGGTTGTCGTCGTCGAGCTGGAACGGCGGCGTGACCGACGCGTTCAGCACGATCAGCTCGTGGCACAGCACTTCGATCTTGCCGCTTTTCAGCGTCGCGTTGGTCGTGCCTTCCGGACGGTTGCGCACGACACCCTTGACCTGCACGCAAAACTCGTTGCGCACGCCTTCGGCGACCTTGAACATGTCCGCGCGATCCGGGTCGCAGACGACCTGAACGAGCCCTTCGCGATCGCGCAGGTCGATGAAGATGACGCCGCCATGGTCGCGGCGGCGGCTTACCCAGCCGCACAGCGAGACGGATTGGCCCAGCAGTTCTTCGGTCACCAGACCGCAGTATTCAGATCTCATCGACATGATGTTTGTCTTTCGTTTTGCATTGGTTGAACGGCGCGCCGCAGATGATCCTGCATGAAGCGTTGCGCGCCGGCATTACAGCGGAGGCTCGACGGTGGCGCGGCGCACCGGCGCCGGCGTCGGCGCGGAGGGCGCCACGACGCCCATCGAGACAATGTACTTGAGCGCGGCGTCGACGGTCATGTCGAGCTCGATCACTTCGCTTTTCGGCACCATCAGGAAGAAGCCGGACGTCGGGTTCGGCGTAGTCGGCACGTAGACGCTGACATAGTCTTCTTTCAGGTGGTTGACCACGTCGCCGCCCGGAATCCCGGTCAGAAACGCAATCGTATAGGAGCCGCGGCGCGGGTATTCGATCAGCAGCGCCTTGCGGAATGCATTGCCGCTGCTCGACAGCAGCGTGTCGGAGACCTGTTTGACGCTCGTGTAAAGCGGGCCGACGACCGGGATGTGCGCGACCAGCAGTTCCCACCACTTGACGAGCTTCTGCCCAATGAAGTTCTGCGTCAACAGCCCGACGACGAAGATGAACGCGAGCGTGAGCACCGCGCCGAGACCGGGCAGGCGATAACCGATCGCGCGTTCCGGCTGCCAGGAACTGGGCAGCAGCAATAGCGTCTGGTCCATCGTGCCGATGATCAGACCGAGCACCCACAGTGTGATGGCCAGAGGCACCAGCACCAGCAGGCCGGTCAGAAACACCGATTTGAGCGTCGTTTTTTTCGTCGTCATGTGTACCGCCAGAAAGCCGCGCGGGCCCAAGCCCGACGCGCGGTAGATGCGCCGCCCGCGAGGGCGGAAATACCACTAGGCGCTGCCGGAGCCGCTCGTACCCGTCGTGGCTGCCGGGGCAGCGGCCGGCGCCGCCGGCGCGGCCTCGGTAGCCGGCGCGGCAGCCGGTGCCGCTTCGGATTTCGCTTCCGGCGCGGCCGGGGCGCTCGCGCCGCCACTGCCGCCACGGAAATCGGTCACGTACCAGCCGGAGCCTTTCAACTGGAAGCCGGCGGCGGTGAGTTGCTTGCTAAAGGTGTCTTTTCCGCACTCGGGACACTGCGTCAACTGGGGGTCGCTCATCTTCTGGAGCACGTCCTTCCCGAAACCGCATGACCCGCAACGATAAGCGTAGATCGGCATGATGCTTTTCCTACTCCAAATCCCTACTGAAATCTTGTAAACGCTTGGTAGGGTAGCCCCTTTCCCTTGCGGAAAAGAGGCCCCCTAGGAACTGTACGTGCGAGTTTTCCCGCATACAGCTCGAGCCTACAAAACAAAGCCCTGCTTACGACAGGGCCGGCTTCGCTACAACCGTACCGCGGGCGTGAACCTGCCGATGGCAATGAGGGTGTAGCAATACACGATTAGACAGAGCATCCGAGCCGCCATGCATCCGATAGTCGAGATGATGGTCATGCCAGCCCGTTTCCTCCGTCAAGGCGCAGCCGCAGTGTGCGCAAAGCCCACTCTGTGACATGTACAACGTCGCCCATTGCTTCCGGTAGCGCATTGAGTCCCACATGCGATCCTGGCGCAACTTCTCGCCGTATTGCTCCCACTTAGGATCAAAGGGGTTGAATTCACCTTGGATCTTGGTGGGGTACCGGATCGTTGTACCACTTAGCGAGTACAACTCCTGTATCGTCCTCGTACCATCCTCACGAACCACAGGGGCACCAAACACCCATTGCCGACTCCCAACCGAGTGAAAGTACTTCGCTCTCACCCATGCGGTTGTCTTCTTTGGGTGCCTTCGCTTAGACCACCGCCAGAGCCTGCCAAAGATCAGATACTCCATGCGGCTGTACGTCTGCTTGGCTGAGACGCGATGGTGATACTGCGCCCATCCGCGCAACATAGGGTTTAACAGGCGAATCAGATTCGCTTGCGTAACCGTTTTGTTGCCGCTGATCGTATCCGCCACCTTGTGGTAAAACGCCTTCGCGTTCTTCCGACTTGGCTTGATGAGGAGCTTTCCCGAGTACTTGCGGAAATGCCACCCAAGGAAATCGAACCCGTCATCTATGTGCGTGATCTGCGTTTTCTCCTCCGAGAGTTGCAGTCCTCTAATCGCGAGGAATGCTTCCACCCAAGGTCTGACTTCCTGCTCCAGTATCTCTTTCGAGACACCAGTGATCACGAAGTCGTCCGCATACCGCACCACATTGACTTTCAGGCCCTTTGCCTTCCCGATTCCGAACTTCACACGCAGGTGTGTCATCAGGTCCCGTTCCAGCCCGTTCAGCGTCACATTTGCCAGCGTTGGGGAGATGATCCCTCCCTGCGGCGTACCGGCCTCAGTCGCCTGTAGCTGACCTTTGTAAATCAGGCCAGCCTTCAACCATTTCCGGACGATCGCCCTGTCCATTGGGACATTGGCTTCCAACCAGTCGTGGTTGATGTGGTCGAAGCACCCCTTAATATCCGCTTCCAGTACCCATCGGGACGAATCCTTCCGGGACGTGCAAACTCGTATCTGGGCCATGGCATCGGCCGTCGAGCGGTTGATCCTGAATCCGTACGATTTCGGGTCGCTCGTTGACTCCGCCACAGGTTCCAAGGCCAGCAAATACAAGGCTTGCATCGCCCTGTCCCGCATGGTAGGGATGCCCAGAGGGCGCTCCTTTCCATTGGCCTTGGGGATAAAGACCCTCCGTAGTGGCAGGGGCCTGTATCCACGCCGTTTCAACCTGCCGATGGCTTCCCACCGGCTCTCAGGCGAGTCCCACAGTTCGCGATCGACTCCAGCCGTTCGCGCGCCTTGGTTCTGCGTAACACGTCGTACCGCGTACAGCTTTGCGGACAACGTGCGGGTCAGCAACCTTTGCAGAGCCTTCACCCTGCGCCAGTCGCTTTCCTGCGTTGCCTTCGCAACTCGAATCTGCATCCCTCTCACGTTCCGTTCAACCCGACGCCAATCTACGGCATACCAGTTGTCCGGCGCGTGTGAAAGCGCAGACCCGTCCTTTCGGACAGATACTCTCATGCTGCTCTCCCGCTCGAAGAAGTGAATCCCGCGCAAGGAGCAACACGTCCCTTGCGGGAGCGTTTTGCTCCCGCAACGGGGTAAGAACACCACTGACGACTAAGAAGCCGCCAGCAATCACAATTTCCGCTAGAGGGTAGTCAGCCGTCTTGCGACGGTAGACCAGACGGAAGTTTGCCCGCTTTCGCGTGAGGTAATGTTTCAACCCCTATGCATCCCATTACAGGATACCTTTCGCTTTCTCCGTCCTCCCATACCCGCACGGCCAACAGCGTTCCTTGCGGTCCGCCTGCCTGCGATGTTCCGCCGGCAGCCATACGGGCTTACCACGTTCCCGGCATGTCACACGACTGATTTAGGTTCTGCCTCTCCCCCGATGGCCTGATGACGATGTAACCCGAGCTTTGAGCGAGTTATCCGGCCACACACCCTTTGGTTGATGCCTGTCAGCAGCTTTGGCACCACAATTCTTACGAGGTTTATCAGCAGTTCACATATGTTAACCATGTCAGCCAACCTAAGGTCTCAACCCCTTCGCTGCTAGGAGTATCGGGTGCCAACCTCGCGGTCGACAGTCCCCAGAGTTTCCGGGACCTATTGTTAGAGAAGCTTCACACCCCACCGTTGCCAGTGACGCATGTCCTCCTAGGTTACTGCTGGTCGTACAGCAGGTTCACTGTCCTCACAGGTGTTGCTAGTGAGGTCGAACAATGACACACCGAGCTTCCGCTCGTATCGGATAGCGAAATTCCCCATCCTAAGGACGGGGAATATTGCAAACAGCATCCCGCCCTGTCGGCGGGGACGAAGCCGCTGACTGGGCGGGACCTGATGGTAATCAGATCAATGCAACAAGGTCTCCGGCTGATTGCTCCGGTTTCCAGTTTCACTTAAAGGTGTGCCCGTGGGAGCACATCTACTACCTAAATCAGACACAGCGATATTGGGCAGTTGCCACCCGGGACTCGCGCCCCATCGAGATGCCCTACGATGTGTCTGTCGCAGCCGGTCAGACTCGGACAGACGCCTCCTGACACTGCTAGTCGATGTCCCTTACGTTGGGACGGCCCGGACACGAGCGTGCGTGTCGCACCAAAGCCTTGAATTATAGCCGCAAACGATGGCCGTTCTCCGGATTTCCGGGGGGCGAACGCACGACGCGACCGCCTGCGCGCCAAATGGGGGCGCCCGTTCGAGGTGTCAAGGTCAGCCGGCGTCGCGCAACGTGACACGGGTATGGCGTGACCCGCGTGGTTATGCGCGACGCCGCCAGGTGAGCCAGCGCTCACGTCCGGTAAAGACGGCGATCGAATCGGCCACCGCTTCGTCTTCGATCAGATCGAAGTGCGGCACGAAAAGCGTGTCGAGTTCATCTCGCTCGATACCGAACGGCGGCCCCTTCGGTGTCGCGCCGAAAAAAAAGAAGCCCGCGAGCAACGCGCGAGGCGGCAGCAGTTCGACCATCCGTTGCACGTAGTCGCCGCGACGCGCCGGCGGCAGCGCACAGAAAAACGCGCGCTCGTAAATCCATGCCGGCGTGAATGGCGGCTCATAAGTGAAGAAATCCGCCTGCTCGACCAGTTGCGCGTACTGGGCTCCCAAGTGCTCACGCGCCGCCGCGACGGCGGCTGGTGAAAAGTCGATCGCTCGCACCGGGTTGCCCTGTTGCGCGAGCCACGCCGCTTCATATGCGCTGCCGCAGCCCGGAATCAGCACCGCGGCGTCACGGTGCCGTTCAGCGAAGGCGCGGAATGCGGGCGGCACGCCTGCCTGATCCCATGGCGTGTAGCGGCGCTCGAAGCGCTCGTTCCAGAACTCGGGCGAGTTCGGGTCGCGACTCGCGAAAGCGGGCACGGAGGGTTGGGTCGGATCGCTCATCGGATGCCTCGTATCGGGTTGCGCCAGGCCGTCGCTGCGCCGGATGCGGCGGCCAAACCGGCCGCCGGATCGCCGCTCGAACCGGCTGCGAATCAGCCACAGCGCCTAGCCACAGTGCTCAGCCACCGCGCTTAGCCACCGCGCTTAGCCACCATAGGCCAGCGCCAGAAACGCCCGCGCCAGCACCGCGCCGACGCCGACTGCCGCGCCGAACAGCAGCAGGCCTTGCAGTAGCCGGTTCGTGCGCTTTTGCTCGATCAGGATCTGGCGAATCACATCGTCGTTCGCGCCGCCGGCCGGATGATGACGCTCGGCGAGCATGTGGTGGACGAGGCGCGGCAACTGCGGCAGCGTCTTGCTCCACTGCGGCGCCTCGATCTTCAGGCGCTCATACCAGCCGCGCAAACCGATCTGCTCGTTCATCCAGCGCTCGAGGTAAGGCTTCGCGGTCTTCCACAGGTCCAGTTCCGGATCGAGCGAACGGCCGAGACCTTCGACGTTCAGCATGGTTTTCTGCAGCAGCACGAGTTGCGGCTGGATCTCGACGTTGAAGCGGCGCGACGTCGAGAACAGGCGCATCAGCACCTGACCGAGCGAAATGTCTTTCAGCGCGCGATCGAAATACGGCTCGCAGACCGCGCGGATCGCGCTTTCCAGCTCTTCGACGCGCGTGTTCGGCGGCACCCACCCCGACTCCAGATGCAGCGTCGCGACGCGATGGTAGTCGCGCTTGAAAAAGGCGAGGAAGTTCTGCGCGAGGTAATTCTTGTCGAAGTCCGACAGCGCGCCGATGATGCCGAAGTCGAGCGCGATATAGCGGCCGAAGTGGGCCGGATCGAGGCTCACCTGAATGTTGCCCGGGTGCATGTCCGCATGGAAAAAGCCGTCGCGGAACACCTGTGTAAAGAAAATCTCGACGCCCTCGCGCGCCAGTTTCGGGATATCGACACCGGCCGCGCGCAGCGTATCGACCTGGCTGATCGGCACGCCGACCATACGCTCCATCACCAGCACGGTCGGCGTGCAGAACTCCCAGTACATCTCCGGCACCAGCAGCAGATCGAGGCCCTGGAAATTGCGCCGCAACTGGCTGCCATTGGCCGCCTCGCGCATCAGGTCGAGTTCGTCGTGCAGGTATTTATCGAATTCGGCGACCACCTCGCGCGGCTTCAGGCGCTTGCCGTCGGCCCACAGGCGCTCGGCCCACACGGCGATGTCGCGCAGCAGCGCGAGGTCGGAGTCGATCACCGGCAGCATGTTCGGGCGCAGCACCTTCACCGCGACGGCCTTGCCCGCGTGCTGGCCGGCCTTCACCTTCGCGAAGTGGACCTGCGCGATCGACGCGCTCGCCACCGGCACCCGCTCGAAATCGTCGAACAGGACGTCGACCGGCGCGCCAAGCGACTTCTCGACGAGCGCGATGGCGACCGCCGAATCGAACGGCGGGACCTGGTCCTGCAGCTTCGCGAGCTCGTTGGCAATATCGACCGGCAGCAGATCGCGCCGCGTCGACAACACCTGGCCGAACTTGACGAAGATCGGCCCGAGGCTTTCGAGCGCGAGCCGCAGGCGCACGCCCGGCGGTGCATCGAACTTGCGGCCGAGCGTGGTGATGCGCAACAGCAGACGCACGCGCCGGTCGTTGATCCGGCTCAGCATCATCTCATCGAGACCGAAGCGGATGACCGTGAAAAATATCTTGAGAAAACGCAGAAAACGCATGACTGGGCCCGGTGACTAGCGCGTGCCGCGCAACGTGGCGGCGCCGCCCGGCGCATGCGCGCCGCCGGCTTCGACCTTCTGTTCGAGACGCTCGATGCGCTTCTCGACGCGCGCCAGCGCATCGCGCGCGCGGGCCAGCTCGACGTTGAAGTCCGCGAGCGCGCTACGGCGTACCAGTTGCGGATTCTCGTCGAGCAGATATTCGGCGGCGGTATCGAGCAGGTTGCGGCCGGTGCGCTGCACATGCTCGCCGACCGAGCGCACGACCGATGCGATGCGCCATGCGGGCCCATCGCCGATCAGCTTCGCGAGATCTTCCTCCGGCTCCCAGCGCAAATGTTCGGCGAGCTTCGCGATCACGCTCGCGAACTCGGCGTCGCCCTCGATCTTCACATGCTTCATCACGGCGGCCTGGCCGCCTTGCACGAAAGCCGGCAACGCATCGGACGGCACCGAGATCGTCACGTCGAACTGAGGAGCGTCGGCTTCGCCGATCGTGCCGAGATAACCGTCCGGCTGCACGAGCAGCGCGACGACAACCGGTGGACATGACAGACGGGCGGTCTTGCCCGCATAAGGGGCGAGGCGCTCACGTGCCCACGATTCGCGGGCGAGCAGATGATTGACAGCAGCAGCGAAGGGCTTGGCGGCAAGGGTCATCGAAAGTGGCAAGAAAAAACCCGCGCGAGCGAGGTGCTTGCGCGGGTTCCTATTGTAACGTCCGTTCGCTTCGCGGCATCCTCGGCCGAACGGCCTATGCAATGCGCGAGGCCGGCGCCACGCGGGGCTTTTTCGGGACAAACCTCGCTCGACGCTTCTGCATGTCAGTGTTGCTCGACCTGCTGGATGCCGGCGAGCAACCAGCCTTCGCCGGCACGATTCGCCTTCGACAGATTCCAGACCTCGACGAACGGCTCGGCCGCCGCGCCCGGCTCCTCGCGGATCAGACCGGAGAAGCGCACGCTCGCGAAGTATTCGCTCGCGCGCTCCTCGACGCCGAGCAGTTCGGCGTTCAGTTGCACGACGTCGGTCTGGTTCGCCTGCGCGCCGCGCGAGGCCAGATCGACGCGCACTTCGGCGAACATTTCCGGCGTCGTGAATTCGCGGATATCTTCGACGTTACCGACGTCCCACGCGGCCTGCAGACGCACGAAATACACTTTCGCGTTGCGCAGGAACGCTTCCGAATCGAAGCCGGCCGGCACCGAAGGCGTCGTGCCGGCAGCGGGCGTGGCGAGCGGATTGGCTTGCGCTTCGAGATACGAGCCGGTGGGCGGCGCGCTGTAGCGCGGCTCCTGCGTATAACCGGTGCTGTTCGCGTTCAGCGACGGCGCGGTGCCCGCATACGCGGGCTGCGTCGCATCGCGCTTACGGCCGGTGAAGCGGCGAATCAGCCAGATCACGATCATCGCGATCAACGCGATCACGATCACATTCGCGAACATGCCGGCGAACGCTTCGCCGAGACCGAAATGCGACAGCAACGCGGCGATGCCGAGACCCGCGGCAAGACCGGCGATCGGCCCCAGCCAGCGGTTACGGTTCGGCGAAGTGGCCGGCGCGGCCGGCGTGGGCGCCGGCTGAGCGCGTTGCTGCTGCATCGTCTGGTTGTTTTGCGCCGGTTGCGACGGCGGCGGCGCCTGGCGTTGCTGCAGGCTATTCGACTGACGGCCGATGCTGCGGCCACCGCCCATGCGGCGGGCTTCGGCGTCGAGAGAGGCAAGCGTGCCGGCCATCAGCAGACCGACCATTGCGATCAGTCCGATTCTTCTCGCCAGCGATCCCTTAACCTTACGAGTAGATAACAAATCTGAATCGGACATGTCGAACTTTCCTTTAAAAAACGATGGGTTAGGGTCCCTAGTATTTGGTCCCCACATGTAAAGCTACCACGCCAGCTGACAAATTGTAATATTTGACGCCGTCGAGACCGGCTTGTTCCATCATTGTTTTCAAAGTTTCCTGGTCCGGATGCATGCGGATCGATTCCGCGAGGTACTGGTAGCTGTCCGCGTCTTTGGCGAAGCGCTCGCCGAGCCACGGCAATACCTTGAACGAGTACAGATCATAGACTTTCTTCAGCGGATCCCACACTTTCGAGAATTCCAGCACGAGCAGGCGGCCGGCCGGCTTCAGCACGCGGCGCATCTCCGCGAGCGCGAGGTCCTTGTGGGTCATGTTGCGCAGCCCGAAGGCGACCGTCACGACGTCGAAGTAGTTGTCCGGAAAGGGAATTTTCTCGGCGTCGCACAGCAGCGTCGGCGTAATCACGCCCTTGTCGATCAAGCGGTCGCGGCCCACCCGCAGCATCGATTCGTTGATATCGGTATGCCAGACTTCGCCGCTCTCGCCGGCCTGCTTCGCGAACGCCTTCGACAGGTCGCCGGTGCCGCCCGCGATATCGAGCACCTTATAGCCCGGCCGCACATTGGCCTGGGCGATCGTGAACATCTTCCACGCCCGGTGCAATCCGCCCGACATCAGGTCGTTCATCAAGTCGTAGTTGGCGGCCACCGAGTGGAACACCCCCGCCACCTTCTGCGCCTTGTCCTGTTCGTCGACCGATTGAAAGCCGAAGTGGGTTTTGCTCATCGCGCTCGTCCTTTCGCGTTTTCTTGAATGTTGCGCCGCTCGAGCGGCGTTCGGGGGCGAATCGTATCAGTGACAGTGACCGTGCGCAGCCGCGGCGGGCACCATCGGCGTGTCGCGGTCGATGCCGGCTGCTGACAGTTTGGCGAGATACGCGCGCCAGAGTTCATCCTGACGCACCGCCATGTCGTACAGCAGGTCCCAGGAATAGATGCCGGTCGAATGTCCGTCGGAAAAAGCAGGCTGCAGCGCGTAATTGCCGACGCCTTCGATCATCGTGATCGTCACGTCGCGCTTGCCGGTCTGCAAGGTTTCCTGGCCGGGCCCGTGGCCCTGCACTTCCGCCGACGGCGAATATACGCGCAGCAATTCGAACGGCAGGCGATACGATTCGCCGTTCGCGTACTGCAATTCGAGCACGCGCGACTTCGAATGCACGACCACGCCGGTCGGCACCGGCGTCTCGGGAGTCAATCCGCTCATGTTGGCCTCATAGATAACGGCGGGTAATAATGACGGACCGGCAACGACGGACCGGCCGCCCTTCGCGCCAGCGGGAGCCCGCGCGAAGCCCGTCGACGCACGCGACGGGTTCAGCGGCGCTCAGCCCGGTGCCTGTCCGATTTCCTGTCGCACCGCTTCGCGCAGCAGCGTCGCCTGCGCACGGCGCGACGACAGCATTGCCTCGGACACCGTGCGTTGGCGCGGCGCCCAGATCGGCAAAGGGAAATGCGCGTCGTTCGAATAACGCGGAATCACGTGCCAGTGCACGTGAGGAACCTGGTTGCCGAGGCTCGCCAGATTGACCTTGGCCGGCTGCATCACGCGCCGGATCGCGCGCTCGACCGCATACACGGCGTTCATCACGCGAGCGCGCTCGGCGGCGCAGAGGTCCGAAAACTCGGCGACATGCGCGTTCCAGATGACCCGGCAAAAGCCAGGGTAATCGGCTTCGTCGGCGAGGACGACCCGCAGCGAGTCGTCCTGCCACAGCACATCGCCGCCGTCTTCACGGCAAAAAACGCAGTCCATCGTCGTCCTCGGCAAAAATCGTCGGTCGTGCCATTAAACCAGCACGCGCTCGATTCCGCCATTGTTCGCCCGTTGAACGTAGTCCGCCATCCAGTTCTCGCCCAGCACGTGGCGTGCCATCTCGACGACGATGTAATCCGCCTCGGTGCCGGCGTCGTCGTTGTAGCGCGACAGCCCTTGCAGGCAGGACGGGCAGCTGGTCAGGATCTTCACGTCGGTCGCGCCGGCGCCTGCCGCGTTGGCCTGAGCGGGCCGCGGACCGTCGCCGGCCTTCAGCACCGAACCGTTCGGCGCACCCGCCTCGGCCACCAACGGGATACCGCGCAGCCTGGCCGCGCCCTTGCGGATTTCCTCTTCCTTGCGAAAGCGCACCTGGGTCGACACGTCCGGACGCGTGACCGCGAGCGTGCCCGATTCGCCGCAGCAGCGATCGTTCTTCTCGATCTTGTAGCCGTCGTGCTCCGAGCCCATCAGCTGATTGACGAGCTTGACCGGGTCGATCGTCTTGATCGGCGAATGGCACGGGTCGTGGTACATGTAGCGCACGCCGTTCACGCCGTCGAGCTTGATGCCCTTTTCGAGCAGATATTCGTGAATATCGACGATCCGGCAGCCCGGGAAAATCTTCTCGAATTCATAGCCGGCCAGCTGGTCGTAGCAGGTGCCGCACGACACCACCACGGTCTTGATATCGAGGTAGTTCAGCGTATTCGCGACGCGGTGGAACAGCACGCGGTTGTCGGTGACGATCTGTTCGGCCTTGTCGTACTGACCCGAGCCCCGCTGCGGATAGCCGCAGCACAGATAGCCCGGCGGCAGCACGGTCTGCACGCCCGCTTCCCACAGCATCGCCTGAGTCGCCAGGCCGACCTGCGAGAACAGCCGCTCGGAGCCGCACCCCGGGAAGTAGAACACCGCTTCCGTATCGGACGTGGTCGTCTTCGGATTGCGGATGATCGGGACGATCTTGTTGTCTTCGATGTCGAGCAGCGCGCGCGCCGTTTTCTTCGGCAGATTGCCCGGCATCTTCTTGTTCATGAAGTGGATCACCTGCTGGGTGACCACCGGCTTGCCGACGGTTGCCGGCGGATGCGCGGTCTGCTTCTTCGCGAACTTCTTCAGCACCTCGTTGCCGAGCCGCTGCGCCTTGTAGCCGACGCCCATCATCGCGGTGCGCGCGAGGTTGATGGTTTGCGGGTTGGTCGCATTGAGGAAGAACATGCCGGCCGCGTTGCCCGGGTTGAACTTCTTCTTGCCCATCTTGCGCAGCAGGTTGCGCATGTTCATCGTCACGTCGCCGAAGTCGATCTTCACCGGACAGGGCGTTACGCACTTGTGGCAGACCGTGCAGTGATCGGCGACGTCGTTGAATTCGTCCCAGTGCTTGATCGACACGCCGCGGCGGGTCTGCTCTTCATAGAGGAACGCCTCGACCAGCAGCGACGTGGCGAGAATCTTGTTGCGCGGGCTGTACAGCAGATTTGCGCGCGGCACGTGGGTCGCGCACACCGGCTTGCACTTGCCGCAGCGCAGGCAGTCCTTGATCGACTCGGAGATCGCGCCGATATCGGACTGCTGCATGATCAGCGATTCGTAGCCCATCAGCCCGAAGCTCGGCGTGTACGCGTTACGCAGATCGGCGCCTTCGAGCAGCTTGCCTGCGTTGAAGCGGCCGTGCGGATCGACGCGCTGCTTGTACTTGCGGAATTCGCCGATTTCTTCATCGGTCAGGAATTCGAGCTTCGTAATGCCGATGCCGTGCTCGCCGGAAATCACGCCATCGAGCGAACGCGCGAGCCGCATGATGCGCGCGACCGCCGTATGCGCGTCCTGCAGCATCTCGTAGTTGTCGGAGTTGACCGGGATGTTGGTGTGCACGTTGCCGTCGCCCGCGTGCATGTGCAGCGCGACGAACACACGGCCGCGCAATACCTTCTTGTGGATTGCCTGGGCTTCTTCGAGGATCGGTTTGAATTCGCCGCCGTTGAAGATCTGGCGCAATTCGGCGCGGATTTCCTGCTTCCAGGACACGCGGATCGTGCGGTCCTGCGCGAGATGGAACACGGTCGCGTCCGCTTGCTCGTCGACCCGGTCGGCGAACTTTTCGGCGAGCGCTTCGTAGCCGAGGCCGACCAGATAGTGCTGCGCCTCGCGCAACGACAGATCGAGCCTGTCACGCAGGAATTCCCAGCGCGCGCGCACCCGCGCGAGTAGATCGAGCGCCTGTTGCACGCGGTCTTCGAGCAGCTCGGCGCTGGGGATTTCGTTGGCGTCGTCGCTCTTGCCCGCATTGATCAATTCGGGCAGCTTGCCGCCCTTGAAGAACGCTTCGAGCGCGTCGACGAGTTGCAGCTTGTTCTTGATCGACAGCTCGATATTGATGCGCTCGATGCCGTCCGTGTACTCGCCCATCCGGTCGAGCGGAATCACGACGTCTTCGTTGATCTTGAACGCGTTGGTGTGCTTCGCGATCGCGGCGGTGCGGCTGCGGTCGAGCCAGAAGCGCTTGCGGGCCTCCGCGCTGACCGCGACGAAGCCCTCGCCGCTCTTGCCGTTGGCCATGCGCACCACTTCCGAGGTGGCCTGCGCGACCGCATCGGCGTCATTGCCGACGATGTCGCCGATCAGCACCATCTTCGGAAACGCGTTGCGCTTGCTCTTGGTCGCGTAGCCGACCGCGCGCAGGTAGCGCTCGTCCAGATGTTCGAGACCCGCGAGAATCGCGCCGCCCTGGCGCGACGTCTCGAACATGTAGTCCTTGATTTCGACGATGCTCGGAATCGCCTCGCGCGCCTGGCCGAAAAATTCCAGACAGACGGTGCGCATATGCGCGGGCATCTTGTGCAGCACCCAGCGCGCGGACGTGATCAGACCGTCGCAACCTTCCTTCTGCACCCCCGGCAGGCCGGCGAGGAATTTATCGGTCACGTCCTTGCCGAGGCCTTCCTTGCGGAACACCCGGCCCTTGATGTCCAGCGACTCCTCGCGCAGCAGCTTCTCGCCCGGCGCATAGTTGCCGTCGAACCACTTGAGTTCGAAGCGCGCGACTTCGACGTCGTGAATCTTGCCGAGGTTATGGTCGAGACGCGTGACTTCGAGCCAGTTCCCTTCCGGGTCGACCATCCGCCACCACGCGAGGTTATCGAGCGCGGTACCCCACAGCACCGCCTTCTTGCCGCCCGCGTTCATCGCGATATTGCCGCCGATGCAGGACGCGTCGAGCGAAGTCGGATCGACCGCGAACACGAAACCGGCCTGTTCGGCCGCCTCGGTCACGCGGCGCGTGACGACGCCCGCGCCGGAGAAGATCGTCGCGACCTTGCGATCGACGCCCGGCAGTTCGGTCATCTCGACCGCGCCGAGCTGTTCGAGCTTTTCGGTGTTCAGCACCGCCGAGAACGGCGTGAGCGGCACCGCGCCGCCGGTGTAGCCGGTGCCGCCGCCGCGCGGAATCACGGTGAGCCCCAGTTCGAAGCAGGCCTTGATCAGTCCGGCGATTTCGGCTTCGCTATCCGGTGTCAGCACGACGAACGGGTATTCGACGCGCCAGTCGGTCGCGTCGGTCACATGCGCGACACGCGACAGACCGTCGAACTTGATGTTGTCTTTTTCGGTGACCTTGCCGAGCACGCGGGTCGCGCGGCGGCGCAAATCGTAGGTTTTCTGGAATTCGCTCGCGAATTCGTCGATCGCGCGGCGCGCGGCCTGTACCAGCGTCTCGACGCGCGCGGCGCGCTCGATGCCGGCTTCGTCGCCATGGTCGCGCAGATCGGCGCGGCGGCGTTTCTCGATTTCGGCGAGGCGGTGATGCAGCGCCTCGATCAGCATCGCGCGGCGCTTCGGGTTGTCGAGCAGGTCGTCCTGCAGATACGGATTGCGGCGGACTACCCAGATATCGCCGAGCACTTCGTACAGCATCCGCGCCGAGCGGCCGGTGCGGCGTTCGGTGCGCAGCTCGGCGAGCGCGTTCCACGCGTCGTTGCCGAGCAGGCGGATGACGATTTCGCGATCGGAAAACGACGTGTAGTTATAAGGAATTTCGCGCAGACGCGCTTCGGGATCGGCGGCCACCGCAGCGGCGGCGCCGTGCGGATCGAAAACTTGAGGTGCGTTCATGTTTTGGACGACTCTGTGGGTCAGCCGGGCGCGCTCGTCGCGAGGCGTCGGCTGACGATGCGCGTGGGGCGCAATGTCTTGAAATTTTCCAGGGGAGCGAGCACGGCCGGCGGTCTACCCACGCCGGCCGCTTCGCGGCACTCAGATGCAGCTACACGATCGTGCGTGACGGACATGACGCTCCGCCGCGGGACGAGATTCGCGCGAGACGGGCATCAAGTGGGCGCTCCGAGGCTGCCAGTGCATCTTCCGATCCTTATTCCAAAACGAAATTCTACCGCATGATTCTGCCATGCGTTGATGGCGGAAATAGGACTCGCAACGGGGATTCCAGCGTCTTTCGCGTGAATCAGGACACGTATCGTGATCGGACCATATGCCGACCGGACGGTCGAACCGACTTCGACCGAAGCATCGCGAAGCGGCGGCCGCCAGTGTGCCGTACGGCTTCGGCGCGATGGCCACGAAGGCCAGAGCGGCCACCGTTGGCGCTATCATTGACGTTTTCCCGTCCGATACAGCGCACTGCGCCACCCGCATGGCTTCCCACGACTACCTGAAAAAGACCCTGACCGCGCGCGTCTACGACGTTGCGCGCGAGACCGAACTCGAGCCTGCGCCGAACCTGTCGGCACGCTTGCGCAACCCGGTTTATCTGAAGCGCGAGGACAACCAGCCGGTGTTCTCGTTCAAGCTGCGCGGCGCGTACAACAAGATGGCGCATATTCCGGCCGATGCGTTGGGGCGTGGCGTGATT